>JACCDT010360269.1_pt1 | contig 45953 bp, 81 predicted proteins | sample 7446291 | NCBI WGS metagenome assembly JACCDT01 (sample SAMN15323446, study PRJNA562643) | freshwater metagenome | isolation source: river surface water | place: USA:Blue River Watershed | collected 2017-08-17
GACAGGTTGGCGTGGGCAAGGGGGCCGGCCTTCGGGCCGGCCCCCTTCGCTATTGCCGAAAGGCGTTCCAGAGGGCGAACAGCAGGTACGCAGCGCCCAGCCACCAAAGGATCCACATGGGGCCAGCCTAACGGCCGATCTGCCCCATGTCACCACCCCGGTTGCGACGGGCACGCAGGACCGCATCCACGCGGGAGATCGACCGGTCCTTCGGCTTCTTCGCTGCCCGGTTGCGGGACATCAGGGCGTAGCGGAGAGCGTCGAGGGCGTGGTCGTTGCCGGTCGTGTCCAGATCCTCGTACTTCGACTTGTCGTACACGGCAGCCGTCAGCTCATCGATGAGCGCCGTGCACGTCGAGAAGACCCGGAGGTGCGGGTGGTCGTTGCCGCGCAGGTAGTCACGGACCCGGGACCAGCCGTCCACTCGAGCGTTCATCGCCTTCGTGACCACGAGCCCGCCCTTGCGGTACATGGCTGCGATTGACTCGCCGTTGCCCGTCTTGTTGAAGACGGAAGGGTCAGCGACGGTCCGATCGAAGTCCTCGGCTCTGCCGGCGTTCTTCCCGTACACCTCGCGAGAATCGGGGAGCTTCGAGAGCTGCACCACCCGCTTCGCCTGGTCGAGCGCGGTGAGCCCGGTCTGGTAGTCCTCCCGGTAGACGTAGGCGTTGCCGTCCCAGTCGAACGCGATCCACACGCAGGCGTACGGTTTGGCCGTGCCGTAATCGATGCCACGCACCCGGGGCCACGACTCCGGAATGGCGAACGGCTCTATGACGTGCGTCACTTTGGAGAACTCGGTGAAGAACTGGCCCTCAAAGGCGTCCCAGTCTCCGTCCAGATACTGCTTCCGCTTGTTCTCGTCCAGGTCACCCAGGTTGAAGACGTAGTTCGGATCGATGTGCGGGTTGTCCGACACCTTCGCCGGCACGAAGCCGACCTTCCGGTCCATCGTCTTCCCGTTGACCTCCACTGTGCGCAAGGCGATCTTCTCGCCGTAGTCGGTGGAACGGATGAAGTATTTGAGCACCCAGTCATGCCCGACCTGGCCCGGGTTGGTCGCGGCGATCACGTGGGGCCGGATCCCTTGAGCCAGCTTCTTGGTGGTCGTACGGCACCGGGAGGCGATCATCTTGAACTGCATCTCGGTGAACTCGGTGAGTTCCTCGAAGATGATCAGGTCGTACTCAGCCGATAGATAATGCCGGTAATCCTCTTCTGAATCACAGAAGCCGAACTCGATCTCGCTGCCGTTGTCGAACTTCCAGCGCTTCTCGGACGGCATGTACTTGCAGACGACCGGATCCTGCGTCAAGAACCGGAGCAAAGACCGCTCGATCAAGCTCTTGCGCAGCTGAGGGAAGGTGCGCCGGACACCCAGAACTCGCAGGCCCGGATGGCGGACGCACTCGTGGTATGCCCTATACAGCATCCACTCCGTGTTGTGGGTGACGATACTGCTATCGCCAGCCAGGTAGAGGTTCGACGGCGAGTCAACCGTGATGCATCGCATCGGGACGGGATCGATACGCTCCGCTGAGACGATATAGCGGAACCGACACTTGCGGCTCTTGCCGAGCGACTGGATTTCGGCCTTACGGGCCAGGTGGAACACATGCTCCGGAGCCATCCATTTGAGGGTCCACTTCGGCCCGTAATCCTGTCCATTCAGTTTGGCGCGGCCCTCCCGGGGAAGCGAGACTTTGTGGCCCAGCGAAGCGGCCAGACGATAGACAGCGTCAACGAGATGCCAGTTCGTGTTGCAGAACTCGACACTCCCGCTCGTCTTGGCTACGGTCCCGTCGGTGTCCATCAGGCCCTGGAGTAGAGCGAGCCGCTGCTTGTGCGAACCACGGAAATACTCTTCTGGAACATGCTTGTTCTCAAAAACGCCGATGCGCTTGAGATCTGTCACCAAACCCTTGAACCCAAAGTTGAAGGCACGATTGCCCGCCTTCTGACCGGTAAACCCGCGCTCGTAGTGTTCGGCGCAGCGGTTGATGATCTCCAGATCCATGCCGTGGATGACGCCGTTCGATTTCGACCCGTCCCCCAGCCAGGCGCCCAGAACGTACGGATCGACAATGAACTCTCGCTCGGGCAATTCAAGCGAGCCGGCGACCGGGATGGCGTGGTTGCTCCGGCCATTGGAGAACAGGGTCTCAACGATCTCCTTGGTGGACCGCACGGCACCAGCGGGAGGGGCCGATTCGTGGGCACGTGCTCGAGCCGCGTTTCGAGCCGCGATCGCCTCCACGAAGGCGGGGCTCTTGTTCCCCTTCGCCTTGCTAGGTCTCTTCGCCCTACGCCGTGCTCGCCATTCAGGATCAGACCTAGTCATCTGGGCAAGGTCAGCGGCCGTGTAGGTGAACCACAAGTGATCCGCTCCGGCATCGATTGTGGCGCCATCATCGAACGTGAGTCGGTAGCACTCTTCGGGTACCCGAACATCGTGCGCCTTCACGACGCGGCAGATCAGACCCTTCTCATCGAAGACCTCGTCACCATCTACCAGATCACCCATCAGCTTGACGCCAGATGGAACTGGGATTCGTGTATCAAGGCTCAGCTCTTTGCCCCCGCCGGCTGCGCCGCCGTATAGGAGCTGGTCGACATGATCCGCCAGCTCCTCCGCTCGCTGCTGAACGGGCGTGAGTCTCCACTCTCGAGTGCTGGCCTTCAGGATCTCGAGGTACGCGGCAAGCTCGTCCTCGGTCATCTGGTCGATGACTTCGGGCGGCAGGATCAGGTCTGGGTTGACATCCTCGAGCTGCGGGAGGTCGCTGGCTTCAGGCATCAGTCGGTGTGCGGCCCCATGATCTCGAGAGCCGACTCGCGCAGCAGGTCTTCCGTGCGGCGCCACATGTCATCGATCTCATCCCACGAGATGTCCTTCGGGTGGTCCTTCGCTGCTTGTGGCGTCCACTTTCCATAGCCGGTATCGCCGTACGGCTCGTAGCTCATCCCGCTCGATCCTCGTTCTGCCTCTCGAAGGCAGCACGCTTGTGCTCCTCGATCATCTTCTTGACGCTGTCCTTGTCGGCAGTAGCCGTGAAGTTCGTCGGCAGACCATCCGCCACCCGGCCAATGTCGTGGGCGAGCTTCGCCACCTTCGCAGCCTGCTCAGCGTTCGCGACCGTCCAATGATCGGTGGCGATCATCATCAGCATCTTGAGGGCAACACCGTTCGCGACGCGGGAGATCTCGTGCCGTTCGGGGAGGCCCTTCAGCTCAGCCAGGGTCTGGGTGTGGAGGAGCACACCTTTCATTTCCCGCTCAATGGCGGCGTCCTCATCGTCAGCCTTGAACGGCTTCTGGTTCTTCGGGGGCGCCATGGGGGTCCTCTCCGACAAATACGTGGCAGCCGGGCGCGAAGCACCAGCCGTTGACCCGGTAACGGTCCTCATGGAAGCATACCACTTTAAACTTCCTTAAGGCGGCTTCGGTGAGTGCAGCCGTGCACCAGTTGCCTATGCCGTCGTTTTTGGCTTGTCGGACGATCTTCTCTTTGACGTGACGCGGGAGCTTGATGACCAGCGTCACGATGTCGTCAGGCTGCGGCTTCTTGGGCGGCATAGTCGGCTTGGGTGGCGAACTGCTGGAGCACCCCGCGCCACCAGCTGGCGTCGTAGCGTTCCTGCTCCTGCCCACAGGCGACAGCCCAAGCGAGCAAGTGTGCGATCTCTCGGGCGGAATCGGCGTCCAGCTGCAGCTCGGTCATGATGTCCACCCGTCCACGTGGAACCCGCCGTCCCCGATGTCCCAATCGAACGACAGGTCGAGGTGCGAATCCGTGGCCTTCAAGTAGGCGTGCACGGCCTCAACCAAGGCGCGAATCGCTTGGCCGACATTCTCTTCTTCAGGTGTCTTCACGGGAACGCTCGCTTCAGGTCTTCCTCGAAGGTTTCCTTCTCGGGCTCGATCATGACGCACATGTCGAACGACTCGTTGTCGTAGTTGTAATCGAACGTGCCGATGTACCCATACGCCGCCTTGAGAGCCACGCGGAATCGCTCGATCGCAGCGTTAAGGTCCCGTTCGTCAGCCAGCCTCATCGGGTCACCAGCTTCAGGTTGCCGGCGTTGCCCCAGATCTCGACACCGAGCATCCGGCCCTCAGCGTCGTAGTCGGCTCGCACGCCGGGAGCCAGTAGCTTCGTGGAGGCTGGCAGGACCTGCTCGGCCACGGAGACGTACACGAAGCCGGAAGAGGCGTCGTAAGAGATGTTCACAGGGTCCTCACGTAGTTCTCGAGGGCATGGATCACGTACGCACGCCCGATGCTCTTGCCTGGTGCCTTCACGATCAGCACCGCGTCATCCGAACCTGCAGCCCGCCACTGGGCCTCGGTGTCAGCCAGCCAGCCGGCGAGATCGAAAGCCTTGGCTGCCTTGCACTGGACGGTGATGACCCGCGTCGACCTACCGCCTGGGACGTAGATCTCGAGGTCGCCCTTGTCCACTGCTCCCGAGAGCGGGAGCCGCCTGGCAATAGCGCCATTGCCGTTGTCGTTCACGTACTTGCCAACTGCGGTCTCGAAGGCCGTGCCTTTGGCTTTGCTCTTGTTCGCCATCAGTCGATCACCGGGAGCCCACGCTGCCAGCGCTTGAAGTCGTGCGGATAGGCGATAGAGCCGTGGCACGCACACCAGGCCATCGTCTGGCCGATCATCCACTTGTAGAAGCTCTCGAGCTGCTCGGGCGTCAACATCTCCTGCAGCTGCTCCTCGGTGTAGCCGAGACGTGCGGCACAGTTCATCATCTCCAACTTTCGATCATGGACCTACGCTCTTGCGTCGTATGGCCGCCCCAAACTCCGTGCAGTACATCGATCTCCCTACCGGCGATGATCGCTCGGTAGTCGAAATCCATCGCCCAATGCAGACACATCACGGCAGAACGACAACCAGCGCAGATCTTCTTGGCAGCCTCATGGTCACCGAAGAACAAGGCGTGGAGTTGACGAATCTCTTCCGGGTCGTGCGTCTTCGGTCTACAGGCGGCGTGGTCTCGCCAGGCTGTCTCAGCAGGATCCATGGTCCACGAAGATGTCCAGCGCAGGCCAGCCTTCAAAGCTCTCGTACGCAGCGACCCGAAGGCAGGTGCCGTTGTGTGCGCTCGCCGCTACGTCGATCGTGAACTGGAAACGCTCATGCAGCTTCTCGAACATCTCGGGGTCGGTCTCGCGATCGTCCACGAAACTCTTGACCGCCTGCTGCGGATGGTTGCGGGCCTGGAAGCCCACCAGGCTCACAGCCAGCCCCGCTTGCGACCGATTTCGGCCACCAGCTCGGGCCAGTACTGGGGCAGCCAATTGTCGTGCGTCTGCTGCAGTTCCCAGAGAAGATCGCGGTCTTCGATCTTCCAGCCGGCCAGCTCGAGCACGTGCTTCACGACGGGCGATTCCACCGAGTCACCTTCGATCAGTTCACCCCAGGTGCGCTTGCGCTGGTCCACCTGCCACTCTCGGGGGGCCGTGGTCTGGTACAGCTTGCGCGGGATGAGCCAGCCGACCGGGCACCGGAAGTTCCCGTCGACACTCTGGTAGTTGCGGACTTCTCGGGTGACGAACCACTTGCCGCCACGCTTCCACGCTCCGGGCATGTCCGGCTCGCACTGGCGTTCCTTGGACCCGACCTGGACCGGATAGCGCTTCATGGCTGCTGCGATCAGCGTGTAGGCCATCTCGTCGTTCCGGCACTCAGCGGGAAGCCCGCCACCGTCTATCGCAGCCAAGAGAACCGAAGTTCTACTCATCATCCGCCTTCTTGTAGCGGGCCTCGACGTAGCGGAGCCCGCGCTTGTTGAATGTCCTGAACTCGAAATCCGGGTAGTAGATCTCCAGCTTGATCTTCGCCTGCGACGCACCCGAACTGTTCCTGCCGGCCCAGGGGACGATGCAGCGATGCCATTCACCGTCTCGTGGCATCTCGTGCTCGATCATGTAGCGAGCTGCGGTCATGGCACCTCTGACTTCGCCTTCTTTGATGGCGGCAGGACGGGACCAGACGACACGCTTCTCAGTCATTGCCCTGGAGCTTCTGGAGGGCTTCTGCGATGACCTGCTTGGTGGCATCCTCCGAAAACGGGAGCAGCTCGCCGTACTCACGGAGCTGACGGCAGCCTTCCCCGTAAGCCCGAGCACAGCCCTCCACATACGGGAGGATGTTGTCCCGCAGGTGTCCTGAACGGAGCAGGGTGATCGTCAGGATCTGGATCCCGAGGATTCCGCCAGCGATGAGGCTGCGGGCGTCCAACGTGGGATCGTGCTTGATCTCTTCCTCGAGAGAGCCGATGTAGCCGCCTGCGAGGGCGAGTTCCATGTCGTCCAGCAGGGTGGCTGCTCGTTCGGCCAGGTCATCCATGATGAGCCCGATCGGTCGTTCCAGGGTCATGCCTCGACCCACTTGATGACCGTGACTTCCTCCGGCACGACCTCGACGGCTACGGGCGAGTCGTACTCCCACGGCTCGCACTCCTGCATCTCGGTGGCACCTTCATCCCACCGGATACGCCAGTACTTGTCGTTGGCGTGGAAGATGCCTTCACGAGTGATCGTCCAGCCCTCGTTGTAGGTCTCCACGTCCTCACACGCGAACGGAAGGTCGAGTTCATCGATCTCTTCCTCGGTGAGATGCCAGGTGTTCGCCATTGCGATGTCCTTTCACTGCCCACTGGTGGGGCCAAGACCGGGGCATGGCCTTGACCCCTGGGTTCCAGTGAGAGTGTCGGAACCGTTCCGACGAGATGCAAGATACTCCACTACGGAGTCTGCGTCAAGTCCTTGATCTGGTTCTCGAGGGCTTCTACCCGGGCCTTCAGGTCACGCCAGGTGTCGCCCATGTCGCTGAGCATCCACTTGAGATCCTGAACGACTTCCCGCTGGGCCGCTGCCAGCTGCTTGGCCTTCTGGAGCTGCTCCTCGCACTCGAGCATCCACTGCTTCTTGTGGACGAACGTGGTGGTCTTACTCACGACTCTTCCGCCCAGTCGTACGGCATGTCTTCCGGCATGCAGCCGATCTCAGCGTCAGACACCTCGCGGATGAGATGGACAACGGTTCCCCCGATGAACCCGCCAATGGCGAGACCGAGCAGGAACATCACAGCATCTCCAACTCGTGCGGCATGTAGACGCCGGGCCAGCCGTACTGGTCCCACTTGACGGTGATCCAGTTCCACATTTCGCTAGCCGAGATGATCGTGCCCTCACCGTTGCCGAACTCGCGGTGCTTCACCCGGCTACCGATCTCCATGCGGCGGGGAACCAGCTCGAGTTCCTCCGGGTAGCGGTAGAGGATGGTCTGACCGGGCTTCGTCACAGCCCAGCCCCAGTCAGCCGTCTTGTAGCTGATCTTCCCGCTCAGCTCGGGCTTGGCCTTGAGTCGGACCTCATCTCCAACTTTGAACTCGGTCACAGCGGGATCACCTCTATCTCGGGCTTCGTGAGCCGCTTGTGGTGGTCCTGGGCAGCCTTGCGAGCTTCTGCCTTCGTCTCGTAAGCGCCAGCGTTGTATCCCTCGCACACGTTGTTCAGGTACAGGCTGTACAGCCACTTGCCGGTAACGGGCTGCTGGAAGACCTCGACCCGGTTGGCAGGCGGGGGAGGATCCAGCTTGGCGAGCCGAGCTTCAGTCTTCGGGTAGATCACGCCAGTTCCCCCCGGGAGGTACTGCCAACACAACGCGCTCATCCAATGCACTTAGAGTCCCACTCACGTGGGAATCGACCTTGTCACTCATGCCGCCGCCAGCGCCGATCCGGTCCGCAGAGCCGCCGGAGACACGCATGCCTCGAGCGAGACACGGCGTCGCGCAATGTTTGCGTCCGCCAACACCCGCTCGAGAGTTGTCGCACGGCGCCCGCCCGCGAGGAGCAGCACTTCATCGACTCGATGCCTGGGGGCAGATCGACGAGCAACACGGTCGGTGAGCGGCACCCAGCTTACGATCTGTCGCAGCGTGCCCCCAATGTCAAGCTGACCACTTCCGCTTGCGAGATCGGGATCCGTGTCAGACTTGTCGAGCAAGGTCTGAAGCATCGCCGTACCCCAGACGGCGTATGCCGTTGGGTCCGTGCTGCGGAGCAGCTCGCCTGACGTGGCGGATGTCGGAAATCCGTGCAGCCGAACCGCTGCGTCGCAGCCCGCCGACCTGACCCTCGCAAGGGACAGCGACGCTGCCAGAAGCGAAACGTCGGCCACGTGCCACGAACGGCCGAGGCGCTCGGATGCGACCGCAGTCGTGCCCGAGCCGCCGAACGGGTCAATCACGAGATCTCCGGCTTGGGTAGTCGCGGAGATAATCCTCTCCAGAAGCTCGAGCGGCTTCTGAGTCTCGTAGCCGGTCCGCTCACCTGCGTGGGCGCTCAGTGGGTTGATGTCCAGCCACAGGTCCTGAAGCCGTGTGCCCTCGCCATCGTCGATGTAGCGCTTCATGCGAGGTGTCCCGTTGCCGGAGTAGACCAGCCGGCCCTCGGCTTCGAGTTCCTCCATCCGGTCCTCGGTCCACGCCCAGTGCCTGTTGGAGGGGGGCCACACTCCCCGCCAGCGATAGTGGGCGCGAGTTCCGGGCCGGGCGCCCGGCGCGGAACAGGTGATCAACTGGAAGCGTCCTCGCTCGTCGCTATTGACGAAGTACTTGTCGATGTATTCCTGGCTATACGGCGAGTACAACTGGTTCCACGTGTACGTAGCCGAACGACTGTAGAAGAGGATCGTGTCGTGAACTGGCCCGAATCTGCGTCCACCTGAGTGCGCGTGTGTCCGTTTCCAGACTACTTCGTTCCGGAAGTTCTCTGGACCAAACACAATGTCGAGCAGCAGCTTCAGGTAGTGACTTGCCGACGGATCACAATGCAGGAATAGTGCGCCAGACTGAGCCAGAACTCGGCGCGACTCGACGAGGCGCGGGGCGATCATGACCAAGTATGCGGCGAGATCACACTTTCCAAGCACCCCCACAAGCGTCCGAAGGAACTGTGCCAACGGACGTGGACCGTGCTTCTCCAGATCTCGAAGTGACGCCTCGGCTGCATCGGTCCAAGACCATCGGTCGGTGAACGCATCCCGGCGTCGATGCCCGCTTTGCGATATCCCCAGCAACGCCTCGTATGAACGGCCCGAGTTGAACGGAGGGTCGAGATACACGAGCCGGACGCAGCCGTCTGCAAGAGATCCGAGCATCTCCATATTGTCGGTCGCCCACACCTGTCGGTCGCCGTTTGCGCTCATGATTGAATCCAGCGCACGGTTGAACTCACTCGCTCCTGTATCGAGCAGCGTGAGCTGCTCACTCGAAGGTTCGGTCCGTTGTTCCCCTCGGCGAGACGGTGGCTGAAGGATGTATTCCGCTCTATCTGGTAGGAGCGGTCTCTGTCCCTCATGTCTGCGGCCATACGACTCGCCTCTGCTTGGGCATCGAGGCGAGTCTTGCAGCGCTCGAGTTGATACTCCATGTCCTTGCGTCTCACTTGAGAACGGTTCCTTTCACTTCCATGCGGTCCCGGTCGAACCACATGCTTCTATCCCCAGCCCACTTGTGGATATCTCCCATGCACATCTGTCTCGTCTTTCGGGACGGGCCGATCTTCACCCACTTGCCATCGACGTATCCCTGAGCGTGGAACAAGCCGGTAGCCAGAAGCTGCGTCTGCCCTTTGAGCAGGTACTTCCGCTTCTCGGGGCGGATCTGGACAGGGATCATCACAACCACAGCGTACTCCAGGTTGGAGCATCTTGCAAGGTGTGATACCATGGTCAGCAAGACGTAGTTCTGAGCCATACGGTTCCCGGCCACTGCTAGGGACTGGATGTCCCCTCGAGGGAAGCAGCGGGCAACCGAGGAGTAGTCAACCGGAGGCCATAGCACGTGACCTGGAAACGGGCTCTCCTCTGCCGTGGAGCACGAGATGACGACTCGTGCCCCCACGGGTAACCCTCTCGCGAGAGAGCGTGGTTACAGAATCTCCCGTACTGGACCTGTCAGTCCCCTCAGAACTGGCTGGCAGGACAACGGTAGAGACCCCCAATCCTCCAGGGACCCGGTAAAGGGAAGCCTGGGCGGGAAGCACACGAAGTCGGTGTGAGTGATCGAGGAAGCGAAAGCTTTCTCTCACCCCTGGAGGAGAAGGGAGAGAGATCTCCCTACCCGGCCTTCGAGCAGAGTAATTCCCTGCTCGTGTAATGACGATCGCAACTCCGAACGATGACTCACGGAAGTGCTTTGACTTACATCTCCCCTGCCCGGGGGGGTGTAAGTCTGCCTTCGCTCACCTTCACTCAGATCTTCGGAAGTGAGCACCCGGCAGCGAGCGGAGCGAGCGGGTCGAAGTCCAGGCTGGGAAGAGACCGCGCTGCTAAGGGGGCGCTAAGCGAGGCCGGACAACCAGCGTGATCACTGAGAGTGGGGCCGGCCGGGATGGGCGAGAGGCGAGAGCACGATCCAGCCGGTGTGCCCTAGCCCTCGAGAGAACACGCGTAGACAAGGAAAGAGAAGCCACACACGAGCCAGCGATGCTGAAGTCCAGGGGTGGTAGAAAGCCCGCGACCCCACAGTAGATCTCACATAGTGAGAAAGACGTGGTGACCAGCGAGAACAAGAACACGAGGTCGTGACAGTGACTTGTACCAGGACAAGATTCGTGAGTGGGCATGCATAGAGGTGGGATGGGACCCATTGGGGGCGACGGGCGGGTAGTGGTAGGTACCTGGTAAGGTGTGTAGTTACACGCACGTAAGTACCTCGAGAGACCAGCTAGCTACATATCCCCTGCTCAGCACGTACAGAAGTGAAGACTTCCGATCATTCACCTAGTGCTCAGACCTGCAGCAGCAGGTGGGGCATGGGCAATCCTCACTGCGCAGTGAGGTATGGCGATCGGGTGAGGTATCCCCGGTCTATGGCGCATCGCACCTAGCTCAAGTGGGAACTGAGAGTGCTTGCAATAGTTAGCACCTCGCTTGTTGCGGTTAGCACTCCCCCCGCTCCCTCTGATCTGGACAAGCTCGCAATTCCCGACCATCCTTGTCGGCTTTCGGAGTCGGGTCCAAGTGGTTCCCGTCCCCTCGGTTCAGGTTCCCCCGACGTCCGACTCTCCCCCTGCCTTCTCTCTCGCTCTCCTCTTGCCCTGTGGTGCAGCGCTGACCGTGTTCTCTCGTCTCACGGCCTCCTGGAGTGTGGTCTCGAGCTGGTCCTAGACCTTCTTTCCTTAAGTTTCGGCTAAATGGGTTGGCTGGAGGATGCTCCAGTGCGATAGTCCTCTCACAACGGCGATCACGCCGAACCGAAAGGACCACCTCCATGGACCCCGAAGCTTGTGTGATGGCTTTCCAGACCGCTGCAGCCGATGGCGAGCACGACCTGATGGCCGATTGTGTCGAGGCTTACGACGATTGGAAGGCCACTGGCGGCTACTCGGCCGGTTGCCTGCACGACGGTCTCTCGTGGATCGTTGACGGCCTTCTCCCCGATGGACAGATCTCCATTCACCGGATTGACGACAGCACGGGCGTTCTCGTGCTCGATTCCCGTTGGGTGCTCGCCGCCGAGGTCATGCTGTGAAACCTTGGGGTGCATTCACTCTCGTTTCGGCCTGTTTCATCAGCGCCGCTGGCATCATCGGCCACAACCTCCCAAAGCCTGAACCGATGATCGATCGGGTGGAGCGCTCGAGCGTCTCGGATCGTCCGGTGATGATGCTCCACTACGGCGCCAAGGTCCCCAACCTGCCCGCTGGCATGGAGCTGGACATCTCCTACGACACCTTCCCCGGCACGTTCGATGAGGCCATCACCACGTGCGACCAGTTCGGTGGTGAGCTGATCCTCTACAGCGATGTGGCGGACCTCTCGAAGGCAGTGTGCGAGGGCGTCAAGTACTGAGCGTTGATCCGTTCCTAGGTGCGATCTAGGGGCGTCATGAGCGCTCAGGCTCAGTGAAAGAAAGGACAACGGACATGATCACGACGCAAGGTTTTGAAGTGGGCCGACACACCTACTGCACCAAGTACTCCTCCCCTCTCTGCCAGTACATTTACGAGTGCCAGGCATACGACGAGGATTCGGGCGAGGTCGAGTCGCCCACGGGATGGTTCGCCATTGCCGGCCGTCGCACCATCTACGAAGACAACTGCGGGTTTGTGAACCTCGTGGATCACGGATCCGCCGAGGCCGCACGGGAAGCCTTCGACGCGCTGGACGCTGAGTATGCGCTTTGGATCTTCTTGGACGACGACGAGGTCTGAGCGTTGCACCGACACCTAGTGCGATTAGGTGTCGTCTGGAGTGCTCAGACTCCACGGTGAAAGGACATGGACAAATGGACACTTACGACCAACTCAAGGCCAACGTGGAAGCGGTGCGGGCCAGCGTTGAGAACCTGTACCGCATCCAGGGAGCGCTCGATCTCACCCGAAGCGATATCGACTTCCTGGATAGGGAGGGGGCGAGCGGGTTGGAACTGTCCGACTTCTACGATGAGGACGAACTGGCCGATGGGATCGATGAGGACACGCCCATCTCGTACGGTTCGGCCACCTTGGCCGACATGGCGCATGACATGCTCGCCGAGTACCCGCTCAGCATTGAAGGCGTGTGGAAGGGATCGAGCAAAGAGGATGCCGACCTCTCCACCGTGATCGTCACCTACTGCACTGGTGGCCCGCATGTGGGGCTGGACACGACCCGACGCCAGTTCATCGGCCACTGGGGCGGGGAGACCGTGTACCGCATGGCCGATAGCGACCTGTGCGCCTACTACGAGGACATGCTCGACGTTTGACGGTTGCGGTCGGTTCAGGGGCAACCCTGGACCTTCCGGAGTCTTCAAACTCCAAGTGAAAGGACAACGGACATGGAACCTGGAATGACGGGCTACTTGCGTATCGACTTGGGTGGAAACCCCCGCAAGGGAACGCCCAGCTACGAATCCAAGGTGCGGGTAAGGACAAAGGGAATGCTCGTGCGGGTGGTCGAGATTACGGCGGCTAACGTCCACGTGTGGGCCATGGCACAGTCGGGCGACAACCTGGAGTGCTCCTTCCCCCTTTCTCGAGTGCTGGGCTTTGACGAGGTGCAGCCGTGATCAAGTACGTCTGGTCACGCGCATTGGATGGCAGCTACAACGCTCGCCCTGGCCACGATCGTCTCAAGGTCTGGCGTGCTGAAGGTGCCTGGCATGGCAGCCTGAACGGCCGGCTCGTCACCGGGCATGGCTACGGCCGCAAGAGCGAGGCTGCACGGGTCGTAGCGTTCGCCTACTGGCAAACCCAGAATCTCGAGCTTCGGGCTAGCTGACGGTTGCCCTTGGGGCCACGCGCATTCGTGACCCCTTGGGGAGTCTTCCGCTCCACAGTGAAAGGACAAAGGACATGGCACGCATCGATGGCAACTCCCTGGGCCTGCGCCCGCAATCGATCGAATGGCGACTGGCGAACGTCGGTCTCCCCGTCGACCAGCTTGAGGAGGTCACGCGCATCGTCCAGGCTTGGCTGGATGAGGACCTGGGCGCCATGCTGGATGAGCACTACGACAGGCGAGAGGGTCCCGGTTGGGACATGTACGACTCCGGGCGTGAGGATGGTCAGGCAGCCGGCTACGACCTGTGCGCAGAGAAGGTGACCGACGAGATCGAACCGGTCATCGGGCGCCTCGAGGACATCGTCAGCGGCTGGGATTGCGAGGACCACGCTGACACCCTGGCCCGCCTGAAGGTCGATCTCGAGAAGGTCGCCAAGGCCCTCCGCAAGGCGTACGAGTTGATCTGACGGCTGCGGTTGCCTCACGCGCATTCACGGCTCGTGGGGCTTCCGGAACTTTCGGACAGAGTTCCCTTGACTTGGGGTGAAGCATTCCCTAAAGTGGAGCATAGTGCAAGTCAGTGAAAGGACAGCATCGATGAATACGACACCGGATCGCTACGTGATCCACGACATGTCAGAGCCCATGGGTGACGACTGGGGCTTCTTTGTGTTCGACACGGAAACCGCCACGGACATCGCCCGATGCGACACCGAGGGCAAGGCACGCCGAGTTGCTCGCACCCTGAACCTGCTCAATGAGCTGGTCTCCCCGATGGACCACACGTCATGACTGAGGCATACGTCAACGTCACGGCCGACTGCGAAGGGACCGTCACGGTCGGCATCGGCCAAGCTGGTCTCCCTGCAGCCCAAGTGAAGCCTGGGGACGTGCTCGAGATCTGGGGTGACCTCCACGCTGGGGGACCTGGCGACACGAGCATCCTGGGCCACTTCGAAGGGGCACCCGGCCTCCAGTTCGTGTTTCACAACGTGCCAGCCGGCGAGCACACGATCGGGGTGAACGTCCGGTTTCCGAACCTGACCACGAGCCCACGCGCATCCTTCACGGTGCCGGAAGCCTGCACCACGACCACGGTGGCCACAGATCCGTCCTCGAGCACGACAGAGGCCACACCGGCCACGACTACGCCCGTGGTGATCATCACGGAGGACAGCGTGCCCCAGGTAGTCTTCCACGACCCGTTTCCATCCACGACGGTGGAGATCACGACCCAAGTGGGCATTGCCCCTCCGGTGGAGCTTCCTCGCACGGGTGCGAGCGCTACGCTGTTCGTGCCGGCAGGCGTGGGGCTTCTCGTGATGGGAGCCCTGTTCATGCGGGTAGCCAAGTGGAAGCTGGGTAAGAGCTGAAGCCTGGTCCAACCCCGAAGCAAATCGAACTAGCCCGGTCTGCAGTGCGAGAGCACAAGCGGACCGGGCAGTTCGCGTACCACGCCAACCCTGAGGCATGGGAGAGACGGAACGTTGCCGTCTACGACTGCATCGCCCATGGCTGGACGAAGAAGGACGTAGCGCTGTTCCTGGGCACCAAACGCGAATGGGTGGATGCGTGGTGCCTGAAAGCCGAAAGCTACGGGATGGTCAGGCGCTACGAGCTACGGATCGCAGCCGCGCAAGATCGCATGAGCTGAACTGCAGGGCTTCCATGCCGGTGACGCCTGGGCAGGAGAGCGCTTCGTCACGATCCCAGCACTCGAAGCAAGACCGCCTGGAGTTGCCGGCAGGCATTGCCAGAAAGGCCAGTACCGTAGCCCGGTACGTCACCCTGGAGCCGCCGTTGCTCCAGACCCGGATCGACGTGAGGATGTCTGGGGTCAGGGTCGGGTTCGGCAATTCCCCTGTATCCGACTTCTGCTAGCGCCGCCTTGAAGACTTCGATCCGGCGTGCTACAATCTCGGTGCTGGCGGTCTTGTCCACCGTTGGCGTTCTTTCACTGAGACCAGAGGGGGTGCCGGTCATGCCGGTGCCCCCTCTGCGTTCTTGAGGGCCGTCTCGTACATCCGCACCATCTGGTCGGCCGGGAAGCTCCAGACGCGCACGAGTGTGAGATCCACGGGGTCGGGCAGCTCGTGCCACTCGTTGAAGTACTCCTCACGGCCCTCGCACGCCGCCTCGAAGTTGAGTCGCTTCTCCACAACGATCATCGTTGACGGGTCGATATTCCCGGCAGCCACCTCTTGGGCAACTTCCGCACACGCATCCAGTAGATTGTCCATGTCCGCCTCTCAGACGTTCGGGATGGCAGCCACGACGTTACGCATGTCGTCAGCTGTCACCTGGGTGTAGATGGCCGTCGTTGCCAAGCTCTCGTGGCCCAGTAGCGACTGGGTGATACGAACGCCACCAGCACGGCACCAGTTGGTACCGGCCCAATGACGCAGACTGTGCATCCGGGCAGGGAACCCGGCGCTCTCCATGTACTCGGCAGCGATCCTCGAGATCCGGGCCGGCTTGTAGGGCACGCCCTTCCGATGGAACACGTAGCCGTTCTTCGGTAGGCCGTACGACTTCAGGGCCTCGGCGACCAGAGGATGGATCGGCACCATCCGCTCCTTGCCGCCCTTGCCCATCTCCTTCGTGACCCGAATCAGATTCTCAGACCAGAGCAGGTCCGCTACCTGCAGGAAAGCGATCTCCTGGCATCGCAAGCCGGCATAGGCGCCGAGCAGGAGGATGCACCGTTCACGAGGGGGAGCGAACCTGAGGGCTTCCCTCAGATCGTCGTCAGGTATCGGCCTGGGCAGACCAGGGCGCACCTTCGGGCGGGCCACACGGGCTGCAGGGCTCTCAAGCAGGATGCCCTCGTTGATCATGCAGGCGTAGAACGCTGTGACGCTCGAGATCAGGGTCGCACGTCGCTCGCCCCAGGTCTCACGGGGTAGCTCGAGGGTCATGGATCGTCCTCCTGGGAGTGAGGTTATGCGGGCAGCATCACACGCCGTGCTGACGCGGACAACCGCCTAGGGGCAACCTTCACGTTGTCGAAACTGAGTCACGGAATGTGGGCTTGACACCACATGCTATGCGGAGTATCTTGCACTCGGGACGATACGTCCACAGTGAAAGGACCGACATGAAGACAAAGACCAAGATGGCCAGCACGGGCGGTGCCATCGTTCTCGCAATCGCCAACCACCGCATCGTGGAAGTTGAGTCGTGAGCGCCATCGAAGTGGCCAACGCGATGGCCTTCAGCTACGCCCTGCAGCTCCTCCGGCTCATGGACGACATCCGAGAGGAACTGCTCATCGGAGAAGTGGCCGACCAGATCGAGAAGTGGGGCACCGACCAGCAGATCGAGACACTCCGGGCGGTGACCCCGTGATCAAGCTCGTTCTCGAGGTCGACCTGACCTGCGACGCACGCACCCTTCCGCCTGATCTGAGTTTCGTGGAGCACGACCTGTCCGACTGGTTTGTGGCTCACGGGTTCGACTACGTGACCGCACGGTGGGCGCAAGTGGAAGACCATCCGCCCCGGTTCACGAGGGCACGAGAGACCAAGCCGCTAGTGATCGGGGAGCAGCTCATCCTCGACCGGGAGTACACGAGGGTTGATATCTAATGGCTACCGACTGGAAGCCGGGCGACCGGTTCACGTTCGAGTACGAGGTGGAGTCGGTTGACAGTGGGTGGGTCTACACGCCGGACCATCGAGCGATCTCGCCCCACGAGATGGCCCGCGCCGTGAAGCTCCCCCCGAAGGAGCGGCCCGTCCGCAAGGGGGACGAGATCGTCCATCACAACTCCGGGTCCTCCGGGTCCTACTTCTACATCGCCACGTTGTTCGGCAACCGGTACGCGACAAAGGGTGGCAAGGTTGCCACATCCCTCGTGGGCGACGACTGGACCCACGCCGACGGTGCTCCCATCTCCTGGGAGGACTCCGAGTGATGGATTGGGAAGACCCGCACAGCGAAGTAACGGTGTACAGCGTCTATCCGCTCGACCCGAACGAAGCCGAGACGTGGAACGGACCACGCTGGGGTGCGCGGTGCCAGTGCAAAGCCCAGTTCTTCAACAGTGGCCGCTACTACGCCACCTCGAGCGATGCGTTCACCGCCTGGGCGCGACACGCACGGGAGTCGTGATGAAGCGTTACTTCACGTGGGGTCCGCAGTGGGGCTACTCGTGGCCTATCAAGTTCATGCGAGGCGAAGATGAGTACGGCTGGCGGACGCTTGGCGTCGTGACCTGGGCCGGCTCGTTCTTCCTGCGCACGCATCGCTGCTGGGACAAGGACTGCTCCGATGCCCGAGCCGAGTATTGGCAGGATGTCCGGCGCTACGAGCTGGAGGAGATGTGAACCTCAACGATCCCGGCTTCAAGCACCCCAAAGCTGCCTGCCTGAACGCCACGCCCGTCTACTTCAGCGAGCGAGGCGATGCGACCTGGGTGAAGCGGGCCAAGAAGATTTGCCAGACGTGCCCGGTGCTTGAGGAGTGCAAGCAGTACGTGCTCCGGGCCTCACGCGACACGATGGTGTACGGAGTGTGGGGCGGCATGTCCAGCAGCCAGATCAAGGCGTACCGCAAGAAGCACAACGCAGAGAAATGGGCAATGGCGGAAGTCGCTTGAGCTACGAAACCCAGCTCAACTACATCCAGAAGTGGTTCAAATACACGGACCCCGAGACCGGTGAGGTCACCTCCCACTCTGAGGTTGTCCGGTTCAACAACCATTACGAGACCGTCCAGGCGTACAAGAGGTTGCGGGACCGCCTGAACGAACCGAACGCACCGGGCTACGAGTGGGGTGTCTCCTGCCCGCAAGCCGAAGTGGAGCTTGATTCGGAACCAGCACCCGCAGCCGAACGTATCCAATGGCTACAAGAGGTGCGTCGTGTCCAATTCAGGAAGCCCTAAGCAACGCTACAAGTGGTACGCAATTGTCGGTAACACGAAGCAGCCTCGAGCCACATTTGCGGCAGCTAAGAAGACGATCTGTCTCCAACTTAAGCCTTTTCTGCTTCTGGCACAGAAGACTTATCCGGAAGACGTGAAGGACTTGGCTGAGTTGATCAAGCACATCTCGGACCTGCAGGAGATCGGCGGGAGCGAAGAGGTGTGGACCTTCAAGATCGGTCCCACGGTGGGTCGGGTCGCCATCCAGAACGAATTGATCTAAGGAGCAAGATGACAGAAGACGAGATTCTGCGGGACGTCCAGAACAACATGATCACCGGGGACGGCTCGAGCCTGAAGCGGATGATGGACGAACTGGACGCTGCTGGCTTCAAGGGACCGGAGCAGCTGCTTCGCGACATCCCGGCCAAGTACGCCAACCCGGACCCGAGCAAGGTCGCCCAGCTCGACAAGCAGGGCACCAAGCTCGACTACGTGGGTCACGCCGACATCACGCTCGACCTGATCGAAGCGGACCCGATGTGGACGATCGACATCCTCTGCAACGACGACGGCACCTGGAAGGTCGTCACGAACGAGGAGACCAGCGAGGCGTTCATCTTCGGCGAGATGACCATCCACGGTGTCACCCGCCCGTGCGCCGGCAGTGTTGAGACCCATAAAGGCAAGAGCAAGTTCCCGACCAGCGAGCTGTACAAGCAGCTGTACTCCGACCTGCTCCGCAACGGGGCGATGCGCTTCGGGTTCGCCACCGGCCTCTGGTCGAAGGCTGATCGGAACGCCACGGCTACTCCGGTCGTGTCCGACATGATCCCGGCAGAGGTGGCCAAGCAGTACGTGACCGCGCTGAAGACGCTCGATGCCGATCTGCTCGAGGAAGTGAAGAAGCAGCTGGCGGCGCTCGCTGACACAACGAACATCGCTGCGATCCCGGCTGCTGATGCCGGCGCTGTCGCTTCGATCGTGACGAACGCTCTTATCAACCAGGCGAAGAGGACCCCGAAGTGACCTACGGACCTGCCTACCCGAAGATCAACACAGTCTTCAAGCGAGACGACAAGAACCGCATCATCGTCGGCCAGTACAGCCAGCCCGAGTTCGCCTACCTGCGGAACAACGAGTGGCTCTGGACCGAGAAGGTCGACGGCACCAACATCCGACTGCACTGGGACGGCGAGAAGGTGACGATCGGTGGTCGCACCGACAACGCCAACCTCCCTCAGCAGCTCGTGACGAACCTGCAGCCCCTCGTGACCGACACGGCCCTGTGGGCGAGCGTGTTCCCCGACAGCCCGGACGTGACCGTCTACGGCGAAGGCTACGGAGCGAAGATCCAGAGCGGCGGCTACTACCGACCCGATCAGCAGCTCATCGTGTTCGACGTGCGCGTCGGCCGCTGGTGGTTGCGCTACGGCGATGTCGAGAAGGTGGCGAAGGATCTCGGGCTCGAGACCGTCCCGTTCTACATGATCGACACGCTCGAGACGGCCACCACGATGACAGCGAACGGTGCGCTCAAGAGCGACTGGCCGAACGCCCCGATCGAAGGTCTCGTCGGCATCCCGCTGGTCGGTCTCCACGACCGTACGGGCCAGCGGATCATGGCGAAGCTGAAGGTGAAGGACTTCGCCAACGTGTCTCCCGAGGGTCTTGAATGAAGCCGCTCGAGCACGCCCAGCGCAGCGTGAAGCGCTACGGCGGCACCGTGGACGACTACCTGCCGATCCACGACTTCCTCGACATGAGCAAGGCCGTCCATGCCGACATGCGGCACCGCGCCCTGCTCCACAACTCGCTCGGACCGTTCATCGCTGAGCAGATCTTCGGTGGCTACCTGACGATCGAGCGACTTACCGATGATCCGGTGGAGGTCAGTGTCCGGCAGATCGCTGAAGACCACATCATGGAAGACATGGGTCGCATCCCGAACGCTTCCGAGTTTCTGTCCCTCATCCCCGAGAGCGAGATGTTCCGTTTCGCCTTCGTCCCCCGGCACCGCCGGGAACTGAACCTGGCTGACTAGGAGGCCAACATGTCTGCATTGGAAGAGAACAAGCAGCTCCGAGAGCAGTACGACAAAGCGTGCAAGCATCTGGGCGGTGCGATCGTCAAGGAAGCCCTGCAGCCCCTGTGGGATGCGGAGCCGACCCTGCTGGCCGTGTCGTGGACCCAGTACACGCCCTACTTCAACGACGGCGAGCCCGGCGTCTTCAGCGTGAGGGAGATCTGCCGCTCCAGCCGAGAGCAACGTCCAGGCTACTCCGGTCTCTTCGAGGGTGACGATCCCGATGCTGAAGATGAGGATGGCCAGCTGTGGTACGAGCAGGAGAACCTCTGGTGGAGCCCGAACTACAGCGAGCCCAACGAGAGGCTCGAGCGGCTCTATCCGGCCCTCCAGTACGCCAACAAGGCGCTGCAGGAGAACAAGAAGGTGCTCGAGACCCTCTTCGGGGATCACACCCGCGTCGTCGCCCACCGCGACGGCAAGGTCATCGCCAACGAATACGACCACTACTGAGCAGAAGAGAAAACAACATGACCAGCTACATCGGCACCATCACCGTCCCGGGCAACGTGACATCCGAGCCCGTCCTCAAGTTCTCCCAGGGAGGCAAGGCGTACATCAACTTCTCCATGGCCATCACCAAGCGCAACAAGGAGCGCGACAAGGAAGACACGTACTTCGCTGACGTGACCGCCTTCGGGACGCTCGCAGAGAACATTGGGGCCAGCATCACCAAGGGCTCCCGAGTCCTCGTGTACGGCGAGCCCGACCCCCAGCAGTGGCCGGACAAGGAGAACCCGGAGAAGACGTACCGGAAGCTCAGCATCATCGCCATCGACGTGGCCGCCAGCCTGTCGTTCGCGACGGTCGAGATCTTCAAGCCGGAGCGCCAGCAGTCCAGCCGTCCCCAGCACGCTGCCGGCGAGGAGCCGTTCGGTGACCCCGAGGAGACGACGCTGTGAGAGTCGAGTACGTCCTGCGCGATCTCAACGAGGCCCACGCTGACGGTTGGCCCGGCTGGAGCTGGAGGCGTTCCTGGAGCGAGCCCGAGGCGCTGTACGAGGTCATCGACGGGGTGCCCATGCGTCTTCTGGGTGTCGATGGTGGCGAGCCGGAGGACCAGTCCTTCCTGCGCGACTGGGGCTGGGTTCCCGGTGCGCTCATGGACGCCTACGAGCTTGGCTACCAGCACGGCAAGGAGAACGCATGACCCGCACGGTGCTCGGTATCGCCGGCCGGAAGGGGACGGGCAAGACGACGCTCGCCAAGGCGCTCGAGGAGCAGGGCTGGATCCGGTTGGCGTTCGCTGACCCGGTGAAAGAACTCGCCCTCACGCTGGACCCGTGGGTCATCACCAGCGATGAAGACGGGGACCGTTGGCGTCTCTCGGAAGAGGTCGCCGCGTGGGGTTGGGATATCGCCAAACAGAACGACGAGGTGCGTCGCATCCTGCAGGTCGTCGGGACCGAGCTGGGCCGTGCGTTCGACACGAACATCTGGATCAACAAGATGGCCGAAAGGGTCTACCGGCTCCCCAGCGACGCGAAGGTCGTCATCGATGACGTGCGATTCATCAACGAATGCAACTGGATCCGCCACGCCATGCACGGCAAGGTCGTCAGGCTGAACGGGAAACCCTCGGGAGATGGGCACCAGTCGGAAGCCGAAGTGGACCGGCTGGACCCCAACCTCGACATCGACGTGGGCGAGTTCCGGGCCACACTGGACGATCTGGAGAGCGTGATCTGATGAGCATGTACACGAAGTGGGCCGTCCGAGCCCCGCTTAGGTCTGGGTGGAGGCTGGAAGATCTTGCCGAAGCGCTAGGCCGATGCGAGCGTGGAGCGTTGGTGTTTGAGAACGTCGAGATGGATGGGGACGTGCTCGTAGGGTCCGGCGAGTTCAAGGACTACGACCGAGAGACGACCGTGCTCCTCACTTGGGTGACGCAGCACCTCGACCGCAACCGGATGCTCATTGGCGAGCCTTGGTTCGTGCGCTGGTACGAAGCTGACCAGTTCCCCGAAATCATCACGACATGAGGAGGGTGCTGTTCTTCGGGTCGCGAGATTGGCGGTGGACCAGGCCGATCAGCCGGGTCTTCCTCGATCTCCGGCCCGAGAGCTGCACCCTCTACGGCTACGAGAAAGTGGGCGAACTCGCCCTACGCATCGGGGAAGCAAGCCAGTTCCCGGTACGGAAACCACGCAAAGGACTTACGTACGACGACGCGTACGGGTTCTTCTGGAACGATGACGACTGGGTGGGGTCGGTGACCGGGATGCCGGAACATCGCCGGCTCCACCTGTTCGTCAGCGAACGACCACAAAGGAAGACATGACTCGCTGTCGTCAGTGCTGGAACCTGCTGTGCATTTGCCCGAGCATGAACGTGCCGCATCCCGACCGGTTCAAGTGCGAGTGCTGTCACGAGTACAAGGTGGAAGAAAAGCTGAAAGGGGCATCGGCTACGTGTGCCCCGACTGCTTCACCGAAGAGAACGGGTACTAGTCGTCCTCAGCGTCCATGACGATCGTCGGTGGCTCCACGTACTGGCCCTTGACGAACACGTTCGCAGCAGAGCCCTCCACCAGTTCCGCCACGGCCTCGAAAGCTTGGCGTAGAGCGTCGAACGCCATCGTCGGCGGGATCACCCCAAGATCGACCGTGACGTTGTTCGTCGGGCGGGTCGCGTCGATCATGACCATCAACGTATATTGCTCTAGTTCGGGCCAGCTCATCGCAGCCTGCCCCACGTCGCCCGCTCGCGCTTACGACGCTCTGCTGCCGCCTGCAGAAGGGACGGACCCTTGGGGTACACGGTGGCCACGATGTCAGCCATGAGGGCTTCAGTCTCTCGCTCGATCAGTTCCTTGAACTGGTTCTCGTTCACGCCAGGCTCCTCACGGTCGTAGGCTTGCGCTCCGGGGAGGTGCCCCGCATCCAGGTGCCACACGTCTGGCAATGGAACCGCTGGTACGTCTGCTGGGCGGTCACAGCCAGGCCACGTTTCTGCAGCTTCACAGAACCACACGACGTGCAGAGCAAGCCGTCACCCCAGATCGCCACGTTCGGATGGTTCGGCACCCACGGCAGCAGCTTCTCGTACAGCTTCTCCAGCAGACGCACGTCCTGCTTGTTGTAGCGGGCCATCGTCCGCCAAGCCGTGTCGTCATCCGCCATGCAGGCCACCCACAGGCCGTGGCCAGCGTGATGCACCTTGCCGCCGATTCCGAGAGCACGGGCGATGTACTCGAGCTTGTTCGACGGGAACCGGAACTGCCGGCGTGCCGTCTGCAGCAGGTCGACCTGCTTGTACGGGGCCGGAGGGGTCAAGCCGTGGAGCAGGAACGCCTTGTTCAACGTGGGGATGTCGAACTTCCGGCCGTTGTAGTGCACCACGATGTCGGCCTCATCCAGCAAGGCATGGATCGGCTCGAGCATCTCGCGCTGACGCACGGGGTTGCCCTGCTCGTAGGAGACCCGCTCGAACTTGAGCTTCGGATCGCCATACCATTTGGCCGCCCAGCACATGACGTACGAGCTGGCCTGGATCTGGTTGATCCCAACGTTCTGCTGCCAGAGACCCCACACATGGGCCACGTTCGGGGCGGTCTCGATGTCCAGCAGAAGGATCTTCGGGCCGGTCACAGCTCGACCTTGGCGTACGTGTCGCCCAGCCCGTCTACCGCCAACAGCAGGTAGGCCTCCATGTCGACGTCAAGCAGCGTCTTCTCGACATGGTCGTAGACGTCGTGGAGAGTGCTCTCGTCTGGCATCTCGTCGTGCACGAGAACGTGGATGCGGATCTCTGCGCAGCGATACCACTCGCCGTCGTGCAGGACCTTGACCTCAGCCGGGCCGGTCACAGGTTACTGGCGCTGACCCCGGGGAATTGAGCGGGCATAGGGACCTCCATGGGTCTCCAGATCAGTGACGTGCGACACGATCAAATCCTTGATGACCGCAAGCTCGGCCTTCACCTCAGCGTGCTGCCTGAGTTGACGCTCGTTCATCTCGACAAGGTTCCCTTGACCGTTCTTCGTGCCGACACTCTTCTTTGTGCGGTTCGCGATCATCGCGGTCGCGATGGCAGCTATTGCTCCGACGGCAGCGACCGCCAACGGGATCACGTACGACCACGTTGGGACTACCACCTGATCAGCAGCCAGCATCTTGGAACCTACCCTAGTATGAAATATCCGCCAAGTCAATACTTAGGAAGGCCACCGTCTTTCCACCCAGAAGGCGAAGGCCATAACTGCAACGAAGATGGGCAACCAGAACCACTCGGGGATCCAGTGTGCGATCAATCCTTCTTCGCTTTCTGCGCAGCCTTCTTGGCCTTGCGCTTCTTCTCCTCTTGCGCTTTCTTGTTCTTTGCCTGCTTGTCCGCATCCACGAAGGTTGGGATCGGCAGACCGAACGGCTTGAGAACAGACTGAATCTTCGGCCCGTCCTGCTTGATGACCTTCTTCTTCGAGGTCATCGGAGAACCCTGGTCGTAACGGGCCACATTATCAGACCCGGCAGCGAACAAAGCCCTCGAGATCGGGCTCTGCTGGCTCAAGAAGTACAGGTCTTCCTTGAGAGAAGCGGGACCCAGCTTCCGCCCGCCGCTGGCAGTCATCGGGCCAGTACCAGCCGGCCTCGTATTCTGCCGGAGACGACCCAGATTCACATCCAGCAGACCGTAAGCGCCCGCCTTGATGATCGGGTTCACGCTCTTGACCGCATCCACCGGAGACAAGGCCGGGGACGTGACCGTCGACCGGAACGGGTCCATGCCACCGATCGGGATCATCCAGTTCTTACCCAGTCGCACGCCCGTATCGAGCGGGTTATTCGGATCCACCTGGTTGCGCGGGTCGGACGGGTCGCCACGAGGGATCTGCGAGATGTGGGCAGCCACGGCCGTGCGCCACGGGTGCTTCGTCACCAGATCGAGGCCCATCGTCGCGGCGTGACGCTGCCACGAATAGAACGGCATCACCCGCTTCACCTTGGACTCAAGCGGTGTCAGGTTTGAGAAGTCGCCCATCACCCGGAGCGTCTGCTTCGTGGCCTCAGCCGGCGAGAAGCCGTGCTTCTCCTGCAGCCACAGCCAGTACATGTCCTTGCCCAGATTGTCGATCGACTCGTTCGCCTTGTAGCCCTTGTCGATGACCTTCCCCAGCTTGCCCTCAGGGTTGCCGGCAGTGTCGAACTCGCGCCGGGCCTCAGCGACACCGCCAGCGCTATGCACCCGAGGATCGAAGATCGGCTGACCCGTCTCCACCTCCCGCGCCCGCAGCTCCTTCACCTTGCGCACGAACTGCGGGATCTCCAGCGGGTTCATGCCACCACGAACCACCGGCATGATGCCAAGGTTCGACACCGTGTTGCCCACGTTCCAGTTCGGGGACAGAGCCAGGTTCGCGTGCTTCCAACCACGGGTCGTCGTGTCATACGCCCGGCCCAGCTTCGACTTCTCCCAATTGCCGGACTTGATCGCTTCCCGGTAGTCACGCAGGATCGCCTTCGGCACGAACTCCGAATCCGGCTTGATCATGTTCGGGGCGACACCCTCGATCGAAGCGAGACCCTTGTCCTTGGCGTACATGTACATGTCGTAGCCACGGTTCTGCATGTCCTCAAGCTCGAGGCGACGGCGCTGATCAGCGTCCGTGATCACATCCTTCGCATCGATCTTCGCGATCTCCTCATCGATGAGCTGCTTCGGGGTCTTCACCACCTCCCGCTTCATCTCTTCGAGGTGCACGTTGCCGGTACGGGTCGCCCTGTCCTCAAACAGCAACTGCATCATGCGATCCACCGACTTCGGCATGTCGCCGGCCTTCGTCATCTTCTCCGACGCGGCACGCCGGGTCTGCATGTTCGGGTTCGCACCAGCGTTACCGGTCGTGGAAGCCATCTCCTCCACGCCACCAGGCAGGTACTCGGGAAAGATGCCACGCTCCTGCAGCGCCTTCATGGTGACCGGCACCTTGGCGGCAAGCTCGGTCTCGCCGGCAGCCTCGAGCCCAGCCTTCAAGGTCTCCATCTTGAGGAGCACCTTCTTGTACGGGCCAGGAGCGACCGACGTGGGGCCTTCCTCGAGCGACCGCTTGAGTGTTGCGGCCTTCTCTTCAGCAGTGCGCAGCGTGCGAGCGACCCTGTTCGCCCTCACCTCGGCCATGCGAGCACGGGTGGAGGCGTTGCCCTTCAGCTCGCCAGCCTTCGCTGCGGCCAGAGCGTCCCGGTCCATCGTGGACGACAGGCGCCCGCGCTGCCTCGTCTCCCAGGCGCCGATCTGCTTGTTCTCCCGGAACGCCACATCGTCACGGAAGTTGGCGAGCGAAGCCTTCCGGTTGGTCTTCGTGGCTCCGATATTCTCAGCGAGAATGGCGGTGCGCTGGGGCCGGGGAGGAGCCGGGGCGTCAGCAATCTTCGCCTTTGCGTCCATCGCTTGGCGAGAACGGAGGGCGGCCTCTTCACGGAGCTTTGCAGCACGCTTCTCGTACGGCGACAGGACCCGTTCGATAGCGGACGGCATCGGGGCGTGACCGAGCTGCTCTTCCGACAAACCACGCTTCATGCCGGCACCCTCCACGCGGAGAGCTTCGTCCTTCGCCAGCAGCTCCTTGGCCGGCTTCAGAAGATCGGCAGCCTTGGCTCCCAGATCTGTGCCCACCATGGACAAGGCGCGCTCGGACGGAGCATTGCGGACACCGAACATTCCCTGTTGCAGACCGGGCCGGAGCGTATCGGGAGCCTCGCCCAGTAGTCCAGGGATCAGCCCATGACCAGAGCCGTGCAGGATCGCAGCAGACTCCAGGTCAGCAGCGAACGCCTTCGCCTCGCGACCCTTGTAACCCTGCTCCTCAGCGAGCTTCACGAACTCAGGCTTCATCCGCTTCGCAGCCAGCGCCGGTTCGACAGCGTCCTGCGCCTTACCCACCTTCTGGTTCTGCATTTTCTCGCGGAAGACCTTGCGCTGGGCGCTCGCATCCTTGAACTCGGCGGCCTTCGTGAGCAGACGCTGACCGGCCTCCGACCCCTCGAGCAGTGACGACACCTTCGGAGAAGCAGCCGACCCGATCTCCCGACCAGCCTTCCCCAGCACACGGAGAGGGCGCACCGGGGCGTCAGCCACCCAGTTCGCCTTGTCCACGAACGTGTTCGCCACATCCGCAACCGCGGCACGACGGGCAGCCTTCGCTGCTGCACTGGCGATCTCAGCCTCGGACGCACCCGCAGCACGCAAGGCAGCCTCGGTCGACGCGGCACGAGCAGCACCAGCACCGGCCAGCTTCGCAGCACCACCGGCCACGATCGCGATGTTGCCGGCGTCCTCGATCAGCGTCGGAACGATCGTTCCGTTCTTGACCGCCTGACCGTACTGAGTCTCGCTCAGGTTCTTGTCGTTCTTGAACGGGTTCAGCTTGTAGGAGAGGGGCGTGAACTGGCCGACAGCCTGCGAGTTGCCCAGCTCCCAGCCACGCAGGCCCGTACGGGCCAGCGAATCGCCCATGCCGGCAGCGAACGGGGAACCCTCGTGGAACGTCTTGTAGAAGTCCTTCGCGAGCGAGCCCTCACGGTTGTTGCCCGTGGCCGTGCGGTAGATCAGCTTCGGAGCGGAGAACGGGTGCTTGATGCTGGCGCCGACCTCATCCTTCACGATGTTGAACAAGCCCGGCAGGAACCCGGCCTGCACCGAACGGACCTGCTCAGCGATCGACTTCGGCTGGCCACCAGGGAGCGCCTTCGCAGCCAGGCCGACGGGAGCAGCGATCACATCGCCGGCAGCGCCCAGCTTGTCAGCGAACGAGTTGTTCGTCAGCTTCTCGAAGAAGCTCGGACCGCCCTTCTTCTTCGCCGGAGCCGGGGCAGCCAGGGGCGCCGGAGCGGCAGCAGGTGCAGCACCGGACTTGGCGGCAGCGATCTGGTCCTTGAGCGCCATCAGCCGCCGATCGTGTCAGCATTCGTGGAGTAGGCATCCGAGAACAACAGGCCCCTCGCCTTCAGGTCACTCAGATACAGCGGAAGGATCTCGACCAGCGTGCCGTCACCCGACTCCCGGGCGGCCGTAATCAGCGCCTGACGGACCATGTTCTCCGTGGGCGGCTGGGCGTCACCCTGCTGCCACGCCGAAACCAGCTCACCAACGATCTGCTCAGCGGCCTGATAGGCGGGGGTCTGGCGGGCCACCTGCACGTCGCCGGGAGACTCAAGCCCGAGCTGCTTGGCGAGCTTCACGTCGCCCTCGTTGTAGCCGGCAGTCGCCAGCGTGTTCTCGGCGTTCAGGGCTGCAGCCTGCTCCTGTGGCGTGCGGTAGCCGGTCTGGTTGAAGTACTCAAGCTGGCGCTGCAGGGCAGCCTGATCCAGCGATTCCTTCTGCAGATCCTCTTCCTTCGGGTACGGGTTTGACAGGATCGCCTTCGCACGCGTCACCGGATCATCACCGAAGGACGCCACGTACTGGTCGCGAGCGGCCTGGACCTTCTTGTACGGCTCGAGCTGCTGCATGAGCGCCAGTACTGCAGCATCCGCCTGAGACTTCGCATTCTGGGCAGCAGCACGCCAATCCACCTGGGGCTGAGCGGCAGGCGCTGCAGCGGCCTGAGCCTGTGTGGCGAAACCGGTAGCGGCACTAGCGAGAGCGGGCAGCACTCGGCCACCGCTGGCCTTGGCGTTCCGCTCATCGATCCGGTCCGGCACCACGCCCGTAGGCTGCAGAGCCGACATGGTGGGGGCCGTCCAACCGAACGCCTTGCGAGCGTTCACGATGTTGTCGTTCGTCCGCTCAGCGCGATCCGCCGTCATCCCGTTACGGTCCTCAGGGGACATCTCGTTCGGGGTCTCGCGAAGCGCCGTCCAGCCAAGCTCAGCCTGCTTCCGGGCAGCATCGGCACGAGCGTCCACTTCAGCCTGCAGGCGTGCGATACGCTCCTCATCCGTCTGGGCCTGAGCGAACTTGGCCTTCTGGGCGTCCGTGAACGGATCCTTCCCAGCGCCAGACGCATCCAGGCGGGCCTGCTCGAGCCGCATGTTCTCGATCTCAGCCTGCCGGGCCAGCGACTCCATCTGGTAGCGGTGCTGCTCCTCTTCCCACTGCTGCTGCTGAGCCTTCCGGGCGGCCTCAGCCTGAGCGGCCTGACGGGCGAGACCAATCTCGTTGTCACCGAACTGCTTGGACAGTGGGATGGCAGCCGACACCTGATCGAAGTACGCACCGGTCGACTGCTGGCGAGCCTGATTGTCAGCCTGGAAGGACCCGAGCTGGCGCTGCAGAGCGACACGAGCAGCATCGCCGGGCTGAGCCACGATCGCCCCCAGCTCAGCCGTAGCAGCGTCACCAAGGTACGAGCCGTGGCCCTGTACCCGGTTCATTGCCGTCTGCTGACCCGAATCGACGTTCCCGATCGACTCCTTGAACGCGTCGAGACCACGCTGGCCGCCAGCAGCAAGAGCTGCCAGTGCCGCCCGCTTCTGCTCGGTAGTCGCCCCCTGGAGATCATCCATGACACCCATTACCAGGTCACCCCTGCCGCCTTACGGAAATCGTTCGAGTTCTGCGAGCCCAAAGCCTGGAAGGCGCCCTGCCCGTAGGCGTTCACCACATCCCAGCCGACGTTCTTGATAGCGCCATTCGTCACCTGGTAGTAGTTGCCTTGGTCGTCCACGAACAGGCCACTCGACAATGGCTGACCGTTCGCACCGACCGCCGAACCAGGCTGCGGAGTAGTAGCGTTCGTTGCCTCGAGCTGGGCCTGCTGGATGCCGTCACGGATGTACTGCTGCTGGGCGGCCGTCTGACCCTGCTCAGCGAAGCCACGCCGGAGATCGCCCATGCGCGTCGCCAGATCCTGTTCGATATTCGAGGCCGACGTAGCCGCACTCACGTCGAGCTGGTTGAGCCGCATCTGCTCCTGACGCATCTGCTCAGCCAGGTTGCGCTCATGCTCCCCGGAGCGGAGGATCCCACGGCCCTCAGCGTCGTAGCTCACGTCACGCCGGGCCGTCTCGCCCTCATAGCCGATCTGGCTTCTCGTGAGACCGGTCTGGGCGTCCAGGTTCGCTCGCTGCATCTGGGCGTTCTGAGAAGCCGTGTCGGCCTGCAGCTGGTAGCCCCGTGACACCTGGAACCAGGACGGGTCCGTGATCCCTGGCATCGTCCACTCGCCGGCCGTAGACGACGGGGTGGCAGCGGGAGCAGCGGGCTGAGCGGGAGCCGGGGCGGCTGTAGCGGGCTGCGAACGAACAGCTGTCGGGCCTGGCGTCACGTTCCGGTTGAGCTGGCCCTGCTGCGGGGAAGAACTCAGGCGGCCCATGATGCCGGTCGAAGAATTCATCTTGTACTGCTCGAGCAGCGGATCGCTTGTCGAAAGAGGCATGGTGTTCCTTAAGGATTCGGAGCGCTACCGGCAGGGCCGATGTCTTCAACGAGTAGAGTGGTCGAAATGGCGCCAGCCTTCAGAGTGTGGGTGCCGGTGCCGGCGTCCCGAATAGCACGGAGCTTGTACGTGACGCTCCCCGCTGCTGGCGAGGAAAGGTCTGTACCAATTACCTCTATCGGGACGAGGATCGAAGCGTTGGGAATCTCACGTCTGGCCTGCGCTCCGGTCAACAGCGTGTTCGACCCGTTCGTGATTCTCAGCTCGGTCCGCTCCCCGCCAGTGGCAGAACCAACAGTCGAGGAGATGTGGGCTCCCAGGAGAGAAGCTCGGTACTGCCTAGCTCCTACCGTTGTAAAGGTCACCGACACGTTCAGGTCAGTAAGCGTGCCAGTAAACCCGGACGAATCTGCGCTCACCGTTACGTGCGTGGCGTATCCCCAAGCCATATTCCAGGGCTTCTGCCAACCGGTTGTCGCTCCGTACCAGACAAGCGTGTTGCCGGTGTCCGTCTCGAAGATCGTCTGGCCGCGAGTCAGATTCACCGTGGGGCGAGTCGTGGAAGTAACCACCGACGTGAGACGCTGCTGCACCTTCGTAGACAGGAACTCTTCCAGCTCTCGGTCACGAGGCTCAGCGAAGTCATCGAAGTAGCGACGCGTGTACTGGAACGGGGCGATGTCACTCATAGCCCGGCCTCACGTCATAGTTGACGACGATCCTCGAGATCGAGCACTGGGACATCCCGATCTGCAAGGCGAAGCCCGTACCGAACGGCATGTTCCCGAACCGGAACCGGTGCACGTAGCGATCCGGATTCGACTGGATACCTGTCGCGTACGTGGCCGCCAGATCGACCGTCTGAGTCGACTCGGGGTTGAGAGCCGACGTGGCCGAATCGCTCTTGCCTTCGACGCCGAACACTCGAGGCACGATCGACAGGTTCGAGCCTGACGTGTTGTTGAAGAATTCGCCATGGACAATCACCGAGCGGACCTTCATGATCGACCCGTCACCCGTGTAGAACGGGGCCGTCATGAACTGGCACGAATACGTCGCCCCCGTCGTTGCGTCAGCCGGGACGGACGTGCTGCTCGAATAGTTCGGGGGACCGGGCGTTACCTTCCAGCGCCAGAACTTGTAGGCGCTGCCATCCCAGGTGCACCAGCACACGTAGCGGGGACCACCGGTTGCGCCGTAATCCCAGGCGTTCTGCGGGCCGAAGATCGACCGGACCGGCGTCGTGTTCGGACCGAACGTGTTCGACCCGACCGCCGTCTCGTGACGCTCCGAATAGCCGGAAGGATCCACCCGCATCCACGAGATCGGGTTGTTGTTCGCGACACGGAAGCCCATCGGGAACAGCACGAGCGACGGACCGGCGGCGGCGTGGAAAACTTCGTACGACTGGGACGAGAGGGCCAGGCCGAACTGGGTTGACATGTAGTCCGGGTGCTTCGTGTACTTCACGCTGCCGCCCTTGAACCAGGCGACCTCCATGATCCCGGCATGGCCGTAGGTACCGATCGAGTACTCGCTCAACGTCTGGCCGTACGTGGCCGTGCCATCCGACCAGTTGCCCCAGGCGATCGTCTCGTCCGACAGCTTCGCCGCACGCCACGGCTCGCCTGACATCTGCACACTGTTGCCCCACAATGTGGGAACACCCGTAGCAGCGATCTGACGCACCGTCGTGGACGAACCGACCGTTCCCTGCAACACATATAGGGAAGCCTCGGTGGCGATGTACAGCGAATCGCCCGACGAATAGATCATCTGGATGTCGGAGCCTTCACCGAGATCGATCTGGTTTAGCGCCGGCCACGACGTGTAGTCACCGGCCGCCGAGTAGTAGATGACGCGGCCTGCGACACCGAACATGCGCTCGCCACGAACAGCGATCATGCGGAAAGCGGCAGGGGTCGTGACGGCCACGAGAGCATTCGCGGAAGTCATGTAGTCCAGGCCGACGCCGGCACGGTTGATCCACCACCGGCCCAGACGCTGGTCCGTGTACAACTGAGCAGCCGACGACGACGCACCGCCCGTCAGCGTGCCCGTAGCGGCCGTAGCGGCACCACCGAAGCTCGAGGTCCAATACAGGCTGGCGCCCACCACATAGAACACCCGGCCATCACGAGACAGCAGGATCGTCGGACGCGTCGCGGCAGTACCCGGAAGGCCGGTCGGGGTGACGTTCTCAACCGCAGAACGAGGACCGATCGACCCGTCGTCATACGCCTGGACGTTGATGCCCTTCCACATGTTCTTGGGGATGTCGGTGCGCTTACGGATCCCCCAGTCACCACCGGAGAAATCGTCGTAGACGACAACCTTGCCTTCGTTCACCAGCCGGCCCCCGGACGGATGCGAGGCGTGCGGGCCGGGCCGACGTAGCGGAGAGCTTCCCGCTTCATCTTCATGACCAGCCGGTTGTAGTTCTTCATGAACATGTCGGCCTTGCGGGTATCGGCCGAAGTCTGGTTGCGACGAGTCACCACCTCGAGAGCGGCGCGTTCGATCACGGCCTCGTGATACGACTCAGGGAGCAGCGGGCTGTCGATATCAGCCAGTAACCGTGGCTCATTCGAGATGTAACTCACGGTTACCACGAAAGCGGTGCTTGGCGTCGGAGCGAGCCGCAGATGCTGAGCCTTTGCAGAGAACCATTTGCCGTCCTCCGAGAACTGGGAGACCAGATCGTCACCCGTCGAGAAGACGATCAGATCCCGGTCCGAGGCGGGGTCGTAGTCGTTGCCGTCAGCGTCCACCACCGACGTGACCGTGCGAACCGTCGTCGGCGTGAGCGTGTAGACGTTCGTGCCAGGCACCGTCGTGAACGTCGTCGTAGCCTCCAGCCACGGCCAGCGATCCTCGAGCGCCATCTCGGTCAGGGCGAAGTTGATCCAGTCGTTCAGCGCAGCCGTGTCAACGGCGACACCCGTGCGCCGGTTCACTGCACCACGCAGCTCCCCGAGGTTCACTGATCATCCGCCTGCTGCTTCGCTCCGCGGGGAACCCCGCCGCCTGACTCCGTAGCCTTCAGGTCGCCCTCGTTCATGGCCCGCTGCACCCAATCCTGGTAGGCGGCAAGGCACCGGGCGGCATTGTCGGCGTCGTTGATGCGGCGGTAGGCGAGGCACGCGGCGTACTCCACGACAGCCGGGATCCAGCGGTCCGGTACGAGCGGAACATCCGACCCGGAAACAAGATCCACTTCGCGCTTCAGGTAGCGGTGCGTGAAGCTGTAGCTGCCGTCAGCCTTCGGGCGGATGATGAGAGCGCCGGCCCAGAAACCGTAGAACACCGGTTCACCCGAGGCGTTCGCGAGCTTGTCGAGGAACGAGATGTCCTTCAGCTCGAGCGGGGCGCCGACACCCGTCGAGATCGCCAGATGCTTCGTCCGGCTGTAGTTCACCGAAGAAGGGGTGAGCGTGGCGTTGCCGGTCGTGGCGTTCAGGGTCTCAGTCGCCTCCTGCCACTGCCACTCGCCCTCGCCCTCGAGCTTGTGGAGAGCCTCATTGATGAAGGCAGTCTGGACGGTCGTCGTCAGGAGGGAATCCCCGGAAGGGATGCCCATCTTGGTCTGCAGCGCGGTTTGAAGAGAGGTAAGGGTGGCCACCCTGGTGCCTTTCCGATCTTATAACAGTGTACCAGAGTCCCTTAAGGGGAGACCACGTCCACGAAGTCGGTCTCGATCATCGTGTAGGTGCGGTTGTCGCCGTTCTCGTCCAGGTACGTCGTGTCGCCCTGCCATTTGATCGACCAGCGCCCGGGCTCGGTCGCCACGGTGTCGAACTCGTACCGGCCGGTAGCCCGATGACGCATGGATCCGATCGTCGTCGTGGTCGTTGAACCAGACGGGGACGTGACAGCGCCAGAGCAGGTGGTCAGGTCGATAGCCACCTCGGTCACAGGGGTGGATTCGACGGGTCGGTAGAAAACCGTACCCCAGACGATCCGCTCGCCAACGTTGTAAAGATTCGGATCCGCCATGATCTAATTGTACCTCATCACTTGAATCCGAACTCCCGGCCACCACGGTGGTTGTAGACCGTGACTCGACCCGGCCTGCCGTTGTACGTGAACACCCGGCCTCGAGCGCCGTAATAGGTGATCTGGACGATGTTCCCGATCGTTATACCGGGGAATACCGTTGCCCGCTGCGGGTACGGGGTGATCGGCTGCAGGACCACCGTGCCAGCCGGCGTCGGGTTGAAGACGATGTTCCCGACAGGCGGGGTGAACTTGACGAACGCAACCTGCAGCTGACCCTTGGCCGGCAGAATCGGAGAGATTGGCTCCGAAGGGAACGTCGTGACCGGGGTCGGCGCCGTGCCGGGTGACGGAACGAAGGTGACCTGGACGAGCTGCGGGGTGGTTCGATTCCGGTCGACCGCCAGGGTGGGGGCTTGAACGACACGAGCAAAGATCGGGGAAATGTTCCCGATCGTGCTCTTGTAAATCGTTGTGACCCGCTTCGTCGGAATCGGGTAGAGAACCTTGACCGCGAGCGGGGGCAGCTCCGGGGCGACCGGAGGTGCTGGGGCATCGGGGACGAGGAGGAGTACGCCTGACGTGCTGACGCCGACGTTGAAGCCGGCACCGTCGGCGTACTCGATGGGGCCGCCAAGCGGGATCGTTACCGGCCTGGCGATGACGCCCATGGTCAACCGTCCGTGATGTCGTTCAGGTCGTCGAGCGCCAAGCGGATGAGGTTCGTGGCCTCACGGGTGAGGCGCCGCAGCTGCGCGAGCTGTTGCGCGTTCGTCGGCGTTGCGAGCGCCAGGAAGTCATTGTTGTCCTGCACGAACCGGCGCAGACGCCGTCGGAGGGTGCTGTCGTTGTCGATGCGGGCGAGGGCCTGCTCGCTGGCGGCCAGGTCCGCGAGCTCGGCGGCGGTGAGGGGGCGCGACTCGATGACCTTGCCGTCCCTGTCATAGCGCTCGAACAGACCCGTGGAGGAGTCGGCGGCCGAGACAAGCCGACTGTTCGTGAACGTTTCGGACCTCACGCTGCCTCCCTCAAGAGCACGCGCGGATGCCCGGCGAGGGCGCCCCACGCGAGTGCCGCCGGAGCGAACGACGGGAGTGCGCCGGTGGGCACGCCGGCCAGCTCGACGCCGCCGATGGCCGACGACGACGGAGTGGCCGGGTTGGCGATGTTCCCGACGTAGGTTGTGGCCGTGCGGTAGGTGGCGTTCGATGCGCCCTCTGCCAGAGTTGCGATCCAGTACGTGCCTGATGGCAGTTCGATGATCCTCGGGAGTGTGATCGTCTTCGCTCCGGTGGTCGCTCCGGAGATGGTGCCTGCGTCGATGATCAGCTGGAACGGGCGGCCCGTGTCAGGGTGCGCGGTGTAGATGCCGAGCCGGAGGACGGCGCTCGCGATCGCAGCGGTGCAATCGGCGTTCATGGCGTCGATGCGCAGCGGGCGGGGCCGCGACACGTGGAAGGGGACGCACGCCATGAACCCGACCGCCTGCGTGCTCGATGCTGTCGCGCCGGTCACGAAGGCGGTCATGTAGTCGCCGGGCCGGGTGGGCGGCCAGTAGAACGGCGCTCCGGGGGCGACGCCAGGGATGCCGTTGACGACGCCGTTCAGGATCACGTCGCGTCTGCTCCGAAGACAGCGACGTTGACGACGCCGCTGGACGGGGCGACCGTGATCGCGGCTGCCACCTTCCATGATGCCGATGGCAGCACGAGGTTGTCGTACCCGCGGCGGTCGCGGAAGCCGGGGACCGTGGTGGACGCTGCGGCGGGTGCGCCGAGGTCGAACTCGTCGTACAGAAAGTACGACGTGCCGTCGTACAGGAAGATCGTCACCACCGAGTCGGCAGGGCCACCGGTCGCCTTGACGACGATCTCGGTCACCTTGGTGCCGGTCGATGCTCCGGTGAGGATGTCGACGATGGTGCCGGTCCCGTCCCGGTTCGTGTTGGCCGTGGAAACGGCGGCGACTGCGGCACGCGGTGTGACGGCAAAGGAGGGGGTGGGCGTTAGGGCCATTCACTCTAACCATTCGACAGTGAAGCGGTAGCACGAGTTAGACGGCATCGACTGGCCCGTGTTGTGGATGAACCCCACCCCGGAACCACCCGGAACAACGAACTCTTCGTCATCCCAGAAAAGATGCTGAGTAGACCGGAGCGGACAGGCAATCCGATAAGACGGAGCAGCGAACGTCGGATCAAGCGCGTAGTTGTAGCGAGGTGTCACCAGATTGACGCCGTTCGCATTCGGGTCACATTTACGTGGCACGAAGTTCGTGGGCGAAGAGCCGCCTGAAGTCATCAACGCGATATCGATCAGACCCTGCTCGTCTCCGATAACCGCTGTAGGCGTGCCTCGGGCGAACGTCACCTCAACCGACAGGAGACGGAAACTTGCCACCGGATCGGCGGTGAGAACCAGGTTCGCTATCCCGTTGATCGTGGCGAACGATCGGTGCTGGTGTGTGAACCGGGGCACCGATCACTCGAACCAGGAGACCGTGGCGACGATCGAATGGCTCGCCGGCAGAGCACCGCCCGAACGGTTCACCAGCACGAGAGCGTTCGCCGTGCCGACGTTCGACACGATGTCGACCTCGTTGAAGTTCTCGGCGTAACCGCCACGAGTGTTCAGCGGGAACGTACGGTCATCCGAAGCAGCAAGCGTCGGCTGCACCGACCAGGCGTTGTCGACGCCAGTGATCACGCTCGCACCCGAGTTCGGATCCGACTTCGTGACCGTCGCCGTACCGGTGCTCGTGCCACGAGCCGTAGCGCGGTTCAGGCCGACAGCGAGATCAGCGTCAGTGAGCGCACCCACCGAGTTGACCACACCGATCTTCACGCCGAGCAGCTTGAAGTTCGCAGCAGCGGCAGGCACGATCGACAGGATCGCATTGCCGTTCGCCAGAGCAGCCGGCGTAGTAACAGTTGCAGAGAAACGAGGCAATTCAGGGTCCTTACGGGCCGGTCAGTTGGTCTGGTTCTCGAGCACGATGATCGCCTGAGTCGTAGCGGCCACAACCGCATACAGCTCATCGTCATGCCAGAGATCAAAGGAAGTGGTCGAAGGAGAAGCGAGGCTCAAGCCGTTCGTGGTCGACAGCGTGTACGACGCACCGCCGTTGCTGTCCGAACCGGTGCGGGTGACACCGCCGATGAACACGGCCTGGCCACCGGTAGGCACCTGGATGACGACACGCTTCGGATTGGCCGACGTAGCACCAGTCGAAGTCACGATCGAAGTCGGCGTGGTCGTCACCGTCTTGGAGGTAGAACGAATCAAGGCTTCGCCTCTTCCTTATCTTTGAAGCCATCAACCGTGTGAAACATCTTCGTCTGGCCGTTCAGGTGGCCGAGATCCTTGCGGAGCGCCCACTGAGCCTTCTCAGCAAACTCCTCGTTCGCTTCCCGACGCTTGTCCTCGCGGGCCTTGTCGGCCTTGCGGACCTCTTCCTCAAAGCGGGCAAGCGTCTGGCCGGTACGCACGTCACGACGGGCCAGTTCCCGGAGAAGCGAAGCGTCACAACGAGGCCAGCGGAGCGCCACATACGGCTCGCCACCGGGATAGAAACCCCACACCTCGAACATGTTCGGCTCGCCCTTGATGATCCGCTCCGTAACCGGATCCACCGGGATCGCCAACTGGATCGTGAGCGTGTCATCGCCCAGCCACCCGACCGTCGCATCACCCTCGTGGAGACGCTTGAGGATGTCGGACACTTCGCCCGTGATCTCAGCCTTCATCCACTTCCCGGCGACCTGCACCGAGCGAACCTCGTTCAAGCCAACGCTCACGCCGGCATACCCCCGCCACCAGCGGCCGGAGCCGCACCTTCACTGCCACCCAGAATCGACATGACGATCGAAGCGACCGCCTGAGCAAACTCGGGGCTCGAGGTCAGCACCTCCATCGGAGACGACTCCGAATCGGCGGCACCACCCATCGGCTCGCCCGTCTCTTCCGGCCCCTGGGGCGGCATGGTTCCAGAGGCCCGCTTCATGGCGGGCTGCATCTGGCTGGCCAGCATTCCTGAAATTGCACTTGTGTCCATAGTGGCGGGTGACAGGATCGAACTGTCGACCATCGGCCTATGAAGCCGCTGCTCTACCAACTGAGCTAACCCGCACCGAGAGCCCCCGGGGCCGATTCCCCGGGGGCTGGAGCTACGAATTACTCAGTAGCGGTGATGCCCTGCATGACGAAGTTAGCGTTCCGCTGAGTGCACACATATTCGCTCATCTTCTCGAGCGTGGCCTCGTAGGCAGCCGTGTTGCCCACGCGGCTCAGGACAGCGCCGTCGTCCGACAGCCAGTCCCAATCCTTCAGCAGGTACTGCTTGAAGCTCTTGGTGCTGAAGCCGTACAGCGTGTTGTCCGGGCAGTCACGCCACGCCACGAGAGCGGTGCTGCTCGAGCCGCGGCCGCCACCGACGATCGTGTCCAGGGAGAGCGCCTTGAAGCCGCCCTTCAGGGTCACGCCATCGTTGAACCGCTTCAGGCTGTAGAACAGCGAGGCGATCGCACGCTGCACACCGTACGAGCCGATCAGAAGATCGGGGCTCATACCCGAGGCGATCTCGGTGTCGTTCATCGCCTTGACGAGAGCGGTCTCCGTGATCGAACCGACCGAGGCGTACTTCTGCGACTTCCAGAACGCGTTCGACGCCGGGTCGATCGTGTGCAGGACGGCGGTGTCATCCACCATCGTCTGGATGCCGGTCAGCTCGACCTGGCCGTCACCGGGCTGGCCGCTGTTGCTCGAGGCACCACCGGAACCGGAAGCGAAGATGAAGTTCGAGCTGGACGTGGTGACCGCAGCACCCGAGATCACGATCGTCTTCGCGGCCGTGTTCACCGAGGTGACCGTACGGGCCGAAGCAACCGAGGTGGGGTTGGCGAGCGTGCCGATGTCGATCACACCGCGGTCCGAGATCCAGCGGAGCTGGTTGGTCGTGGTGGCCGCAGCGAGCACAACCGTGGTAGCAGCCGTGGTCGTGCCGCACGTAGCGAGGCGACCGTTCGACTCACCCCAGGACTGACGGCACTCGTCACGAGCGGTGTCCTTCACGGCGCCGTTCATTTCGGCGTCCATCGCCCGCACGAACGAGCCCTTGTCCTTCTGGCTCGACTCGATCACGAGCGTCGACAGCTGGATGCGGCAGTAGTTCAGGCGGATCGGGCCGAAGATGTCCTTGAACGCCTGGTTGCCGGCAGTCGGCAGCGTGGCGTTCTCAGCGCGGGCACCAACGCCCGAGTTGCGGCCAGTGTGGAGCGGAGCCACGAACCGACGACCCTGGAAGTTCTCCGTGTCGGTGTCGAGCTGGGCGGCCCACAGGTTTTCGTTGTTGAGCTGCTCAGTGATAGGACCGTGGTAGTCCTCCTTGAGCGCAGCATCGAAATTCAAGAGACCCTGTGCCATGGAACAAACCCTTTACGGGTCAGTGAGGTTGAGTGTTAGAGGATCAGCTTCCGACGGACCGGTCCATCCGGTCACGGAAACGGCTGTGCGCTTCCGCCATCGTCTTCGGCTTATTGCTCTGACCAACCGGCTCAACCCCAGCCTTGGGGCTCGCCTTTGCTCCAGCACCTGCTGTCTGCTTCTTCTTGGAGAGCATTGCTTGCGAGGTCTGCTGGAGTTCATCCAGCACCTGCACTGCGGCTTTCGCCATCGCTTCGGGGACCGTTCCGCCTTCTGCGTTAAGGACCCTCTGCGCGGACGCCAACAGCATACCATACATGTGGCTTTGCGGGTTGGCGAACCCGGGAACACCGTATTCGTCAGCGAGCTTGGCGCCGACTTCCTGCATTTTCTTCACATTGGAAGCGATCGCAGCCTCTTCAGCCTGCTTCGCCTCCCGATCCTGAATCACCTTGTTGGCCCGTTCATCAACGAGCTTCTCGATGTCTTCAGGGGTGAGACTGGCCCGGACTTCTGCCTGGGTCTGGCCGGTAGCCTGAGCTTCGGCCTTGATCTCAGCGTTGACGGCAGCCTGTTCAGCCGGCGTCAGTTCCTTGATCACACCTTGGATCCACTCGCTAGCCGCCTTGATATGGGTCGGATCGCCGGAGCGGAGCGCCTGATAGAACTGGCCGAGAGCGGCCACGTCCTCGATGTCGGCGTCGTCACCGAACGCCTGCTTGTACCCGCCGTAGCGCTGGCGGTAGGTCTTCAGTTCACCAGCGTACTTCTGGAGCTGGCTGCGCTTGACAGGAATCTCTTCGTCAGGCGGGGCGAGTAGAGCATCGATCTCGCTCCCCATCGCATCGAAAGAGTCGGTCTCCGTGGTCTCGGCTGAGTCAACGGGGATGTCAGTCATTCGGGTTTGTCCTTTGAGCCACCTGGCCCATACAGGAAATTGGAGTGGAACCCGACGACGATCCTATCACACTGTTATCAGAGCTTGAAGGCGGCGATCTTGGCCAGCACGTAAGGTGCCAGCACGGTCTTCACGGCCGACAGGGCAGCAGCGATGGCAGCGCCACCGAGCGAATACAGGGCAGCTTTCGCGGTCGACCAGTCGTGGACGGCAGCGAGAGCGACGCTGATCATGGGAACGAACGCCTGCCAGAAAGTGTGCAGGGCGCGCTTGGCGAGATCGGACATGAGAGTCTCCTCAGACAGCTTTGAACGTGGTCGGGATCTTCGGGGTGACGCCGGCAACAACGCCGGAGATGATGGCGGCCGTGTCGACCACAGCCGTAGCAGTGACGGGCTGAGGGGCGGGCACGGAACCATCCGGCAGCGCCCAACGACCCGTGTGCAGGAACGTGGCGATCCGCTCGAGCGTCGCCTGGTCGGGGGCCAGCGGAGCACCAGCATCGCGGTAGGCGGGCACGTTCGCCAGCTCCCAACCGGTGATCGGCTTCACGCCACCAGGCGACACCGAATAGAGATTTCCACCCGGATCAGTTGCAATGTAGTCAGGCATTTCGACCTCGAAAGTTACAGAAGGGGGAGGAACATCGGGAATATCAGGGACCGGGATCGGATCGACCTGGCCAGGACTGGGCTGAACGTTGGCGAGAAGAGCGTCGAACCAAGAGGGGCGAATCAGGTTCAAGTCGACGTTCCCGACGAACCCGGGGACCTTTGCGATCGACGTGAACTGCCATCCGCTCCAGGGCCTTCCGCCCCATTCGACCGGCATCCCGGCCTGACCGCGATCGCCACGCTGGAAAGCCCAATTGCCGTACTCCGAGAACGAGGCAGGGAAGGGGACGAGGTTCTGGCCGGTGTTCGACTGGAACGGGTACGAGGCCGTGATGATCGGCCGGGTCTGCCACTGGGTCTGGCCACGGAGGTGCTTGCTCCAGTACCAGGCAGCCGTGTAGATCGAAATCGACCCGTACGGCTGGCACACCTGCTCGATCACAGCCACATAGGCGGCGTACGTGCCGGGCGACAAGGTGTTCGCCGTGTCTTCAACGTCCAGCATGATGCCCAGCTCGGGCTTGCCGACGAGAGCGACCATCCGGTCCAGCACCCGCTTCAGCGCCGGGGCAGCGGTCGTCACCGGGTTCTGCGGTGCGATCCACACGTACCACATCTGCGGGATCCCGAGACGCTTCGCCTCGAGCACGTTGCGGCCAGCGGAGTAGTCCTCACGCCAACCGGAGAACACGCGCTGGCTGATGTGTCGGAACCCTGCAGCCTTGTAGGCAGCGAAATCGGGGGCCGGCTTGCTGGATCCGGCGTAGCCCTGGTGCTCCGAAATGTCAGCGAACAGATACATTTGCCCGAGAGGGCTAGCTACCTTCACGCATTCGCCGCCGCAGCCATTTCAGGTGGAGGCTGAGCGCCAGGGATTGCCTGACCGCCAGCATTCGGATTCGGGCCAGCCATCGGAGGGCCGGGCATGGGAGCACCAGCGGCCTGCATCCGAGATGACGGGGGAACGTTCGATCCGGGAGGAGCGTTGTCCTGCGGGACCGTGGAAGCGCCAGGAGCCTGCTGCTCGAGCCCAGCCTGGTTCGCCATCTCTTCCATCGCCATCTTCATGTGGGCGATGATGTGCTGATCCATGGTGCGTCGAACGACCGGCTCCGCATACATGTAGGCCGTCGACTTGCGCCAGTCGTTGTGCTCAGCGATGTGCTTCGCATGGTCATCGAACGTCTCCGGCAGCACCACGTCACCCGTGGCAATCAGGAACGCCTCCAGCTCAGCCTTCGCAACATCGGCGTCAGCGGCCAGGATCATTGACTCCGCACCGGGCAGATCCAGCGCCCGGCTCATGAACTTGAAGTCCGACCACTGCGGCATCCCCGGAAACTGCTGGGCGAGCTGCGACACCCACGCCTGCTGGGCGGCACGCGAGTACGGCATGACGGCCTCGAGTGGGACGTTCACCTTCGTCTGGCCGCGCAGGTGGGCACCGTTCCAGAGGCGGGACAGCGGGGGAGCACCGGGGGCGGTCTGGACGACGCTCTTGCGCAGCTCCGTGACGTTCGCCTCCCACAGCTCGAGCACCATGCCGGCGAGACTGGCCCAGCCTTCGGCCTGGTCGTGAGCCATCAAACCGAGAGGGGTTTCGTCCTTCTCAGCCAGCACCGTGAGGGCGAGACCCGAGTTCCGGTCGCCAGGAGCCTGACCGCGGGAGATGCCGTGGACGAACATGATGTCGTCAATGTCGCCCTTCAGGACGTTCACCTGCTCGAACATCCAGGCCGGAACCATCGCGGGGGAGATGTACTGCGGCGGTGCACTCGAGGTACCGTCGTAGTAGATGATCTCACCGGGCGTGTCCGTCAGATCGTCCGACTGGATGCCGGCGTTGTCGGGGATCGCGAGACGGGCGTTGCCAGCCATCTTCATCGTTTCGATGATCAGCGACTGCGCCATGTTCAACTGGACCTGCAGATAGCGGGCCTGGTTGAGATAGGTCTCGCCCGTCCACTTCTTCGGCATGACCTGCTGGCGGAAGACGTAGGCGTTCAGATGATCGAACGGGAACGGCCAAGCGTCATCGATGACGGCCTCACCGTTAATCACCACCAAGTGGCGTCCCTGTTGGTTGTTAGCAGACGGACGCTCGTAGTACGTGTAGACGAGACACAGCTTCGCCTGCGAATTACCAGTACGCCTCGAGGTGAGCTTGCGCTGCAGGGGACCGACCCCGGTCTGGGCGTCAGGCTTCGGAGCGAACGACAGGCCGAACGCCTCCTTCGCCTGCTCCGGGGTGAAAGCACGGCAGACCAGCAGGTAGCGCGACTCGTGGTCGTGCTGGGTGCCGGGCTCGAGCGTGAACTCGCAGATGCTGAGCGGGGTCAGCTGGGGGTTGCCGGACAGGATGATCTCACCTGTCTCCGGGTCCTCACCGAGCGGATCCCCGATCTGCGGGTTCCATTCGACCATGATCGCAGACGTGCCACCGAAGTCGACGTTGATCAGGTTCGTCTTCCGAGCCTTCTCCCAAGCCGAATCCCGGTGCTCAGCACGGATCAGGTGGTCAGCGAGATGAGCGGAATGGACGGTCGCATCGTCAGCCCCGGTGGGCAGCACCTCGAACACGAGGTTGCGCTTCGTGAGGCGAGCGTGGTTCGTGATGACGTTCGGCTGGAACTTGTTGACCACCGTGTGGACGCGGCCGTTCGCCCGAGGGAACTCTGCGACCTCGTTGTTCGGGGACCAGAACACCCACTGATCGCCCTCGTAGAAGGCGCTGTTCAGCCAGTAGTTACGTCGGTCGTCCGTGAGAACAGTGTCCGCTTCACGCCACTTCTTGACCACCCATGATGCGGCCCCTTCCCCAAACGGGGCGAGACCATCGCTCTTGTCTTCGCTCAAGCACCGAGACCTTCAGGATAGTCAGGTGGTTCGTAGCCGAGTGCCCGGATACGTCGATCCATCTCTTCTTGGAACTGCTCCCGAGAGATCGCTGCAGCGTTCTGGCGGGGTGTTCCGGTGTCGACAGCGTTCGTGACCTTCTGGGCCTGGATGAACTCTGCCGGCGTGCGGGTGACGCTCGCATTCACGAGGGTCTGCACGAGGTCTGCCTGCTGGTGGGCCTGGTTGTCGACCATGTCCCGGAGCTGGCGGCCCTGCAGCACGACCACGACCGAGAGACCGGCGATCACGACAGCCATCACGATGAGGGCGAAGATCATGCATTCACCTCGGGACCATCCGCGTAATCCATGATCTGCAACGAGACCGAAATCATCGGGTTAGACCAGCCGTCCTTCCAGGCATAACCGGGATTCACATGTCCGAGAAACGACACTCGCAATCTGCTCGCGGCTCCAATCCGGGCGAAACGGATCATGGCGAAGGCGCCGTGGATGGCATCTTCAACCAGTCGCGTTGCTTCCCGACCGGTGCCTACCGCCACCTGGTGCTCCTCAAGAGACATGCCGTTGTCGGGCCTGTTCTCCCAGGCGGCCAGCACCTTCCCCTGGAAGTTCTCGAAGTCGTCCAGCGGGTCGATGTCCACATTGAAGGAGAACGTCATGCCAGCACCTTCTTCGGGCGGCCGGGGCCGGGCTTGCCCTGTCCGATCTTCAGTTCAGCAGCGTGCGGCTCGACCGGAGTCGTGTACCACTTCTCGACCACGGCACGGAGAGCGTCAGCGTCAGCCTTGGCTGTGGCCAGTTGGTCATCGAGCAGAAGAAGGTCACGCTCCTGGTTGTCGATGATCTCGTTCAGCTCAGCAGCCCGAGCCGGCGAGAGGAAGCCCAGCATCCCGGCCATCTGCTCCACGACCGGCAACGACAAGTAGATCGGGCCGTACGGGGTTTCCGGCTCGATCTGCTTGTCGAACGTGAAGGCGTGGTAGGGCTGGCCGACCACCATGCCGGTCACCCAGCACACCGGATTCCCGACGCCCTTGTCTACGATCTGCATAATTCCCCTTAATGGTAGCACATCCGGCTTGACGCACCGGGCAGACCGGAGCATACTACACACAAGAGGTCAGGCGGTCCGGGGGCGAGAGGTGGTAGTCCCCCGGCGAAAGATGGCAAACAACCCAGGCTCTGTGCTCCTTTCCGCATCCAGTCCTCGTTGCCAGCCCCTGACCCGCCAGTCAAGTCACTTCGATGCATGGTTGCATCCATGGCATGTCAGTCGAGAATCCTAGGTTCATTCTCGCTTTGTCCGGGTCTGGGTCCGATTCCCGGGGGTGGCTCCATCGCATCGTGCAAGTATTGGTAAACTTGGCGGGGTAGCTCCCCGAATCCGGTGTTCGATTCCCGGCGATGCGCCCTTACGTAACCGATTAACAGCAGGATCGACAAAACCCCAGACCTGATTTGGGTCGCAGCGGACAAATCGATCGCCTTTTTCAGCGCCGGAGATCGCGACCGGGACGGCTGAAGGAAAGCGAGCAACGCAGGCGCCTGTGATCTCGCCGGTTACGTAACAACTCACCACGCCGAGAACGCTCCGGAGGGTCCA
>JACCDT011731352.1_pt1 | contig 45826 bp, 48 predicted proteins | sample 7446291 | NCBI WGS metagenome assembly JACCDT01 (sample SAMN15323446, study PRJNA562643) | freshwater metagenome | isolation source: river surface water | place: USA:Blue River Watershed | collected 2017-08-17
GTTCCAGCCTGAACCACGGAATTCGCCTTCAAGCTCTTGCACGATCTTGCCGTTGCCGCGCACAGGACCATCCAAGCGTTGCAAGTTGCAGTTGACGACGAAGATCAGGTTGTCGAGTTTTTCACGAGCAGCCAAACCAATGGCGCCCAAAGATTCCACTTCGTCCATCTCGCCGTCGCCGCAGAACACCCAGACCTTGCGGTTTTCGGTGTTGGCAATGCCACGTGCGTGCAAGTACTTCAAGAAGCGCGCTTGGTAGATGGCCATCAAGGGGCCCAAGCCCATCGACACGGTGGGGAACTGCCAGAACTCAGGCATGAGTTTGGGGTGTGGGTAGCTGGACAAACCTTTGCCATCGACTTCTTGACGGAAGTTGAGCAACTGCTCTTCGGTCAAGCGGCCTTCTAGGTACGCACGGGCGTAAACGCCAGGCGACACGTGGCCTTGGATGTACAAGCAGTCGCCGCCGTGGTTTTCGTTTTCAGCGTGCCAGAAGTGGTTAAAGCCCGCACCAAACATGTGGGCCAATGATGCGAACGAACCGATATGACCGCCAAGGTCGCCACCGTCTTCTGGGTTGTGGCGATTGGCTTTGACCACCATGGCCATCGCGTTCCAACGCATGTAAGCGCGCAGGCGTTCTTCAATTTCGATGTTGCCGGGGCAATGAGCTTCTTGATCAGGCTCGATGGTGTTGACGTAGCCCGTGGTGGCAGAGAACGGCATGTCGATGCTGCTCTCGCGTGCGTGTTCGAGCAGTTGCTCTAACAAGAAGTGCGCACGCTCGGGCCCTTCTGCATTGATGACGGCGGACAAAGCGTCCATCCATTCACGCGTTTCTTGGCTGTCCACGTCGGTGCGCAGATCGTTCGGTTGTGCTGACATGTTTGTCTCCTCTTGTTGCACTGTTTTAACTCGAATGTACGGAGTTTCTCACAAATTTCAGAAATTTCAAATAGCGAGTGTAGATTTCTTATTATGAAATAATATAATTATTCAAAACGCGCATGAACGGTGCCGCATAAACTCTGCGTACATGCTGAACAAGACTCCTGCCTCCCTCATTCAACAGCTCTCGATCAACTGGCGCACCTGGTGGCGCCAACAAACGCCAAATCGTCAAGACCGCTTTGCATTCATGGCACCTTTGGCTGCGGTGGTGCTGTTCATGACCGCCATCACCACCGCGTTTTGGTACCTGCGATACGAAGAGATCGTGCGTGAGCAAGAGGTTGTTCGGCGCGATGTGGAGTACGCGCAGCAACGCCTACGTGTGCGACTGCTGGACAAGCAAGAGCAAATCATGCGCATGGCGCGAGACATTGCCAACCGCGACACCAACAGCAAAACCTTCATTCTTGAAGCGCAAAACGTTCTCAACCAAAGCCCAGAGTTAGCCAGCCTGACATGGCTAGATAGCAAGCAGCGTGTGCTGACGACTTACATCAGCAGCAGCAACAACTCCACAACCACCCTCCCTGTAGGCAGCACCCTCACACTGGCGGAAACGCGCAACACGTATCAATTGGCACGTGATTTGTTGCAACCCATTTACTCGCCTCCCATCGTTGAACAACGCCCCAACGCCGCGCCCTACACACAAATGCAATTGCACGTGCCCATCGTGAACCATGGCAGGTTTGAAGGCGTATTGATGGCCGAATACTCGATGGATGGGATGCTACGTTTTGCTATCCCCAGTGAAGTAGCCAACCGCTATGCCGTGTCTTTGCGCGATGCCAATAACCTTGTGCTGGCAGGGCAAGCCAACAAGGCCCGTCCCAAGGTCACCGAGGTATTGCCGTGGCTTTTCCAAACCAACGAATATGAAGTACCCATCACACCCGTGGGCTATGCCTTGGCCCTGCACGCACAGCCTTACCGCACATCTCAAGGCTTAATTGGTAATGGTGTGTTCTGGTTGGTCGCGCTGCTCAGTGCCATGACGGCTTGGATGCTGATTGGTACTTGGCGCCATACCCGCCGTCGCGTGCAGGCACAACAAGCCTTGGTGGCCGAGACCAACTTTCGCCGTGCGATGGAAAACTCCATCCTCACGGGCATGCGTGCGATGGACCTGAAGGGACGCATCACCTATGTGAACGCTGCGTTTTGCCAAATGACAGGATGGACCGAAGCAGAGTTGGTAGGTCGCGAACCCCCTTTCCCCTACTGGCCTGACGAAGACCGTGAAACCTTGGAACAAAAACTCGCCCAAGAGTTGCAGGGTGAAACCACCAGCAGTGGTTTTCAAGTGCGCGTCAAACGCAAAAATGGTGAACTGTTTGAAGCACGTTTGTATGTATCGCCACTCGTCGATGCGCGCGGTCAACAAACGGGGTGGATGACGTCAATGACAGACATCACCGAGCCCAACCGTGTGCGTGAGCAACTGACTGCTGCACATGACCGTTTCACCACGGTGCTAGAGGGCTTAGATGCCTCGGTGTCCGTCGCGCCATTGGGCAGCAAAGAATTGTTGTTTGCTAACAAGCTCTACCGCCAATGGTTTGCCAGCACAACACAGGGGCACTTGAGCTTGGTGTCACAAGCGGGCCAACCACGCACCACAGCGATGTCAGATGCCGCACAAGATGATGCCCAAGACCAAGACGATGGCTTGATGGGCCTGCCCACGGAGTCGCTGACGGAAACCAAGGCGGAAAACGCCGAGATTTACCTTCCCGAACTAGGCAAATGGTTAGAGGTGCGATCACGCTACCTCAACTGGGTGGACGGCCGATTGGCGCAAATGGTAATTGCTTCAGACATCACCCCACGACGTCAAGCCGAAGAACAGGCTCAATTGCAAGCCGAACGCGCAGAGACTGCCAGCCGACTCATCACCATGGGTGAAATGGCCTCCAGCGTGGCCCATGAGCTGAACCAACCCTTGACTGCCATCAACAACTATTGCAGCGGCATGATCTCGCGAATCAAGTCCAAAAACTTGAACGAGGAAGACTTGCTCAAAGCCCTTGAAAAAACGGCGCACCAAGCGCAGCGCGCTGGCCAGATCATTCAACGCATTCGCAGCTTTGTGAAACGCAGCGAACCCAACCGTACCCCATCGGATGTCACAGCCATGGTGGCCGAGGCTGTGGAATTGGCCAGCATTGAAATGCGCCGCCGCCAAGTCCGACTGAACCAAGTGGTAGCGGCACGCTTACCTGCCATCAATGTTGACCCCATCTTGATTGAACAGGTGCTGGTCAATTTGATGCGCAACGCCGCCGAATCAATTGACTTGGCCCAACGCCCACTGACCCAACGCGATGTCGAGCTCAAGGTCTTGCCGCGCACCGAAGAAAGTCAGGCGGTGATTGAGTTTTCGGTCACAGACACGGGGCGCGGTTTGCCTCCAGAAGTCTTAGAGCGCTTGTTTGAGGCTTTCTTTTCGACCAAGTCCGAAGGCATGGGGATTGGCCTGAATTTATGCCGCTCCATCGTCGAGTCGCACCAAGGCCGGATGAAGGCTGAGAACCTCTACAATGGTGAAGAAATAACGGGCTGCCGCTTTTCCTTCTGGTTACCGGTCCGATAGGTTGGAGTTTTATTGATGAGTTTGATTCCCAAAAAAGGTACTGTCTACGTTGTGGACGACGACGAGGCTGTACGTGATTCCTTGCAGTGGTTGTTAGAGGGCAAGGACTACCGTGTTCGCTGCTTTGACTCTGCCGAAACTTTTTTAAGCCGCTATGACCCTCGCGAAGTCGCCTGCTTGATCGTGGACATCCGCATGGGTGGCATGACAGGCCTTGAGTTGCAAGACCGTTTGGTTGAACGCAAGTCACCTTTGCCGATCGTTTTCATCACTGGTCACGGCGATGTGCCCATGGCCGTGGACACCATGAAAAAAGGTGCCATGGACTTTATCCAAAAGCCATTTGACGAAACTGCTTTGGTGAACTTGGTTGAACGCATGTTGGCCCAAGCCACGACAGCTTTTGCCGAATACCAACAAGCTGCCAGCCGCGATGCCCTGATGGCCAAACTGACCACCCGCGAAGCCCAAGTGCTGGAGCGCATCGTGGCAGGACGTTTGAACAAGCAAATTGCAGACGACCTCGGCATCAGCATCAAAACGGTAGAAGCGCACCGCGCCAACATCATGGAAAAGCTCAATGCCAACACCGTGGCCGACTTGCTGAAAACCGCACTTGGACAAAACCCTGCCAAAGCCTAATCAGGCTGCACGTTTAACAACCCCTTGAACGCCCGTGTCTCACGGGCGTTTTCAATTCAACATCACTTCTGTATACACAAGACCATGACTGCACAACTCATCGACGGCAACGCCCTCTCCAAACAACTGCGCACGCAAGTGGCAGCAGACACGGCAGCGCTCAAAGCCAAAGGCCTCACGCCAGGCCTCGCCGTGGTGTTGGTGGGTGACAACCCAGCCAGTCAGGTGTACGTGCGCAACAAAGTGAAGGCGTGTGAGGACGCAGGCTTGCACTCGGTGCTTGAAAAATACGAAGCCTCCATGACGGAGGCCGACCTATTGGCTCGCGTGGAAGCACTGAACAACGACGACAGCATTCACGGCATCTTGGTGCAACTGCCCTTGCCTGCCCACATTGACGCGCAAAAAGTGATTGAGGCCATCAGCCCCGCCAAAGATGTGGACGGCTTTCACATCGCCAGTGCAGGCGCATTGATGACGGGTATGCCTGGTTTTTGGCCATGCACACCCTATGGCTGTATGAAGATGTTGGAGAGCATCGGCTACGACCTCAAAGGCAAACACGCCGTGGTGATTGGCCGCAGCAACATTGTGGGCAAGCCCATGGCGCTCATGCTCTTGCAAAAAGACGCCACTGTGACCGTGGCGCACTCACGCACCCAAAACCTCAAAGCACTCACCCTGCAAGCCGACGTGATCGTGGCCGCCGTGGGCAAACGCAATGTGCTGACGGCTGACATGGTGAAGCCTGGCGCAGTGGTGCTGGACGTGGGCATGAACCGCAACGACGAAGGCAAGCTGTGCGGTGATGTGGACTTTGACGGTGTGAAAGAAGTGGCTGGCTACATCACCCCTGTGCCAGGTGGGGTTGGGCCCATGACCATCACCATGCTCTTGGTGAACACCTTGGAATCGGCGCAACGGGCCTTATCTGAGAAGCATTGAAAGTTTTCTTATGACACAGGCTATCAACCCGCTTCTCGACTTCTCGAACCACCCACTGTTTGATGCTATCGAGCCCGAGCACATCGCGCCTGCGCTTGACCAGCTCTTGCCTGCAGCCGATGCCGCGTTAGAAGAAGTCACAGCTGCAGACTTCCCCGTCGAATGGAAAGCAATTGCTGCTGTGTTGGATGTGGCCACCGAAAAGCTCAGCCGTGCTTGGGGCGCGGTGAACCATTTGCATTCGGTGGCGGACACACCCGAGCTCCGTGCCGCGTACACCGAAGCATTGCCACGCGTGACCGAGTTCTACACACGCCTCGGTGCAGACGAGCGCTTGTATGCCAAATACAAAGCAATTGACGTAACAAGCTTGAATGCCGAACAAAAACACGCCCACACCTTGGCCATGCGCAACTTTGTGTTGTCAGGTGCAGAGCTGGTGGGCGCAGCCAAAGAACGCTTTGCGGCCATTCAAGAGCGTCAAGCTGAAGTGAGCCAAAAGTTCAGCGAAAACGTGCTCGATGCCACTGACCAATGGTCTGCCATCGTCACCACAGAAGAACTGGCTGGTGTGCCAGACGATGTGCTGCAAACCACACGCGCCGCAGCTGAAAAAGATGGCGTTGCGGGCCACAAGCTGAATTTGAAAATGCCGTGCTACCTGCCCATCATGCAGTTTGCCCATAGCTCGGCCCTGCGTGAAAAGCTGTACCGCGCTTACGCCACGCGCGCCTCTGATCAATCGGAAGCTGTGCAAGCTGGAAAAATAGAACAAGACAACACACCGTGGGTGAAAGAAATTTTGGCCCTACGCCAAGAAGAGGCGCAGCTCTTGGGCTACGCCAACTACGCCGAAGTGTCGCTGGCTGCCAAGATGGCGCAGTCGCCCGCCGAGGTGATGGCTTTCTTGCGCGACCTCGCCAAACGTGCCCGCCCTTACGCAGAAAAAGACGTGGCAGAAATGCGTGCCTTTGCAGCCGAGCACTTGAACCTGCAAGACCCACAACCCTGGGACTGGCCGTACATCGGCGAGAAGCTCAAAGAAGCGCGCTATGCCTTCAGCGAACAAGAAGTCAAACCCTACTTCACCGCGCCGAAGGTGTTGGCGGGGTTGTTCAAAATTGTGGAAACCTTGTTTGAGGTCAGCATTCGCCGCGACACGGCCCCCGTGTGGCACCCAGCGGTGGAGTTCTATCGCATTGAGCGCGCGGGACAACTGGTGGGCCAGTTCTACCTCGACCCAGGCGCTCGCGCAGGCAAACGCGGCGGCGCTTGGATGGACGATGTGCGCGCACGCTGGTTGCGCCCCGACACAGGCACATTACAAACACCCGTGGCACACCTCGTATGTAACTTCTCCGAAGCTGTGGGCGCCAAGCCCCCGCTGCTCACACACGACGACGTCATCACCCTCTTCCACGAATGCGGCCACGGCCTGCACCACATGCTCACGCAAGTGAACGAGCGTGATGTGTCTGGCATCAGCGGCGTTGAGTGGGATGCGGTGGAGCTGCCCAGCCAGTTCATGGAAAATTTCTGTTGGGAGTGGAGCGTGTTGCGCCACATGACAGCACACGTGGACACAGGTGAACCGTTGCCACGCGCGTTGTTCGACAAAATGCTGGCCGCCAAAAACTTCCAAAGCGGTTTGCAAACCCTGCGTCAAATTGAGTTCTCACTGGTCGACATGCTGCTGCACTCTGACGGCGACAAAGCCCAAGACTTCATGCAAGTGCTGCGCGATGTGCGCGCCGAAGTGGCCGTGCTGCAAAGCCCTGCGTGGGGACGCACGCTGCACACCTTCAGCCACATCTTTGCGGGCGGCTACGCTGCGGGCTACTACAGCTACAAATGGGCCGAGGTGCTGAGTGCCGATGCCTACGCCGCGTTTGAAGAAACAGCAGGCGCGGATGGCGAACCTAGCATTGACACAGGCCGACGCTACCGCGAAACCATTTTGGAAGTCGGAGGCAGCCGACCCGCCATGGAATCGTTCAAAGCCTTCCGTGGTCGTGAACCGCAACTGGATGCACTCCTTCGCCACCAAGGCATGAGTGCAACGCATTGAACATCACCAAGGAATCGCTGCGCCTTTGTAGTCCACAAAGTGCGCAGCGGCTTGCGCTGGCAAATCATCCAGAGCACTGAGCAAACCTGCCACCGATTGCGCGGGCGTGAGGCAGTCTTTGGCAGACACAAACGGCGCTGACAAATTGGATGCCACTGTGCCTGGCTGCATAGCAGCCACCACGAGCTGAGGACGTTTACGGGCGGCTTCAATAGCTGCGGTTTGCAGCACCATGTTCAATGCCGCTTTGGCAGCGCGGTAACCGTACCAACCGCCCTTCCCGTTGTCGCTGATGCTGCCCACACGCGCCGACAGCTTGGCATAGATGCTGCGTTGGTCAGTGGCGAGCAAAGGCACGAAGTGTTTGAGCAATAACGCGGGGCCAATGGTGTTGACTTCAAACGCACGGGCCAGCTGCGCGGCGTTGAGTGCACCCATGTGCTTTTCTGGCCCCTGCCCGTCAATGGTGAGTGCGCCAGTGGCATCGATGATGAGGTGAAATGGGCCGTTCAATGAAGCAGCCGCAGCGGCCATGCTGGCCTCGTCTTCCAAGCGAAATGCGGGGTGCGAGCCGCGCGACAGGCCCACCACCTCGGCACATGCTGGATCGGCCTGTAAGGCCTGAACAAAAGCACTCCCCAGTGCACCCGATGCACCCAGCACCAAAGCCCGATAAGAAGTGCCTAGACTTTTCAAAACTTCAGCGTCTTCACACCCGTGGATGTGCCCAGCAAACACACCTGCGCTTTTTGGTGGGCAAACACGCCCACTGTCACCACACCTGGCCACTGACTCACCGTGGTTTCAAATTGCAATGGGTCGTTGATTTTCAAGCCCGTCACGTCCACGATGTGTTGGCCGTTGTCGGTCACCAGCGGTTGACCATCTTTCAACCGCACCTTGGCACTGCCGCCCATCGCGGCGAACTGACGCATCACGCGTGCGGTGGCCATGGGGATGACTTCCACAGGCAAAGGAAACGCGCCCAAGGCATCGACCAGCTTGCTTTCATCAGCAATGCACACAAACATTTTGGATTGCGCGGCCACAATCTTTTCGCGGGTCAACGCAGCGCCGCCGCCTTTGACCATGTGGCCTTGGTGGTCGATTTCGTCTGCGCCATCGATGTAGACCGACAAGCTTTCCACCTCGGCCGCTTCAAACACTTGGATGCCCAAAGCTTGCAAGCGTTCAGTGGAGGCCACAGAGCTGGACACCGCGCCTTTGATTTGGTCCTTCATGGTGGCCAGTGCGTCGATGAACTTGTTCACCGTGGAGCCCGTGCCCACGCCCACCACTTCGCCAGGCACCACGTATTGCAAGGCGGCTTGGCCCACCAATGTCTTTAATTCATCTTGCGTCAGGGGGGCGGCGTTTTGTGGGGTGCTCATGGGCGAAAATCCGATGTTGTATTGACCAAAGCTTGAGATTATCCATGTCGTTGTTGCCTTATTCACTTGCCCGCCCATTTCTGTTTGCCATGGATGCCGAAACCGCCCATGAGCACACGCTGGCCATGCTGGCCCGCACGCAAAACACGCCGCTGGCGTGGGCCTATTGCCAAGAGCGCGTGCAAGACCCTGTGCAACTGGCAGGCTTGACCTTCCCAAACCGTGTAGGTTTGGCCGCAGGTTTGGACAAAAACGCGCACTGCATCGACGGACTGGCCGCCATGGGCTTTGGCTTTGTGGAAGTGGGCACGGTCACGCCCAAGGGCCAACCTGGCAACCCCAAGCCGCGTATGTTTCGCCTGCCCGAAGCGAATGCATTGATCAACCGCCTTGGCTTTAACAACGAAGGCTTGGACGCTTTCTTGGCCAACGTGAAGCTGGCGAAGTTTCGCAGCAAGTCAGGGACACCCATGCTCTTGGGCCTGAACATCGGCAAGAACGCCGCCACCCCCATAGAGAATGCCGCCGACGATTACCTCATTTGCTTAGACGGCGTGTACCCGCACGCCGACTACGTGACCGTCAACATCTCCAGCCCCAACACCAAAAACCTGCGCGAGCTGCAAAGCGACGAGGCGCTGGATGCCCTGATTGGCACGCTCGCCAAACGTCGCGCTGAGCTGGCCCTGAAACACAACAAGCAGGTGCCAGTGTTCATCAAAATTGCGCCCGATTTGGACAACGATCAAATCGCTGTGATTGCGGCCACCTTGAAGCGCCACTGTATGCATGAAGGCACGCCATCGTGGGGCGTGATCGCCACCAACACCACCATTGCTCGCGATGCCGTGCAAGGCATGGCACATGCCGAAGAAACAGGTGGTCTCTCAGGCGCGCCTGTATTTGAAAAAAGCAATGAAGTCATTCGCCAGCTGCGTGCGGCGATGGGCCCCAACTTCCCCATCATCGGCGTGGGCGGCATTTTGAGCGGCGAGAATGCCGTGGCAAAAATCAAAGCGGGGGCAGACGTGGTGCAGATCTACACTGGCTTGATTTACAAAGGCCCCGCTTTGGTGAAAGAGGCTGCACAAGCGATTCGCGATCACGCTTGAAGAACGAACCAGCCGAGGCTTACTGCCAGCCCCCACGCACGGTTTCAAGCAAACACCGTGCGATAACCCTCAAAGCGCTTTGACCAATACCCATTCGTCAGGCGCTCCGTTTTAACGCCAGTGCGCTCGTTGGCGGCATGGACAAATTTGCCGTCTCCGATGTAGATACCCACATGTGAAAACGATGGGCCCAATGTGTTGAAAAACACCAAATCGCCAGGGTGCGCTTGTGACGCGTCCACAGAGCGCGTGGCCTCAGCCATCTGTGCTGCGCTGCCTTTGAGGGCAATACCCGCAGACTCTTTGTAGACAAAGGTCACCAGTCCAGAGCAATCAAAGCCTGTGTGAAGCTTTTTGCCACCATAGGTATAGCCTCGGTCAAGCATGGCAATGGCTTGCATGACGATATCTTGGCGCTTGGCAGGGTTGTTGGGATAACTTTGTGTGGCTGGGTATGTCTGTGAAGGCTTGCGTGACAGCGACGAACACGCCACCAACAAGGGCGTGAGGCATGCACTGAGGAACAAGCGTTTATTCATGAGCCGAATCTTATTGCACAAAAGAAAACGGCTCCCGAAGGAGCCGCTTTCAAAGGTCTTGGAGAACCTTAAAAATTAACGCTTTTTAGCAGCTGTCTTAGCTGTTTTCAAAGCTGTTTCGGTGATGTTTTTGTAGTTGGCTTCTGCAACGTCTGTGGCTTGCTTGACAGCTTTTTGCACAGATTCCAAAGCGTTGTTGCCAGCAGACACGGCCGTCTTGAAAGCCGCCACAGCTGCTTCTGAGCCAGCTGGTGCGTTTTTAGCAGCGTTGTCCACCATGGCGTGGAAAGCTTTTTGAGCTTCAGCCACTTGTGACTCGACATGACCTTGGAAGTGCGAACCTGTGCCCGTTGCGATTTCAACCAAATGACGGTTGTAAGCCACCGCTTTTTCAGCCAAAGGCTGGAGCAGGCTAGCTTGCAAAGCCAACAACTCTTGTGCGTCTTTCACGCTCAAAGCAGCGTTGGTTTGCTTTTGTGAATCAGCCAAAGTGCTTTTTGCAGCGGCCAAATTCAACTCGATGAGTTGTTCCACGCCAGAGAAAGCCTTGTTGGTCAAACCCACCAAGGTTTCCAAATTTGCTTTGTTGGCAGCGATTACTTGTTCAGGTGTCAAAGTCATTTCATATCTCCAGAATTTAAAAGGATGTTTAAACTGCTCCGAAACCTGCCCAAAGGCTCAAGTTATGTTGCAGTGCAGCATAGAACGTATTTTAGGGACAAGTTGGACGATGGCAAGTGCTTTGCGCCTCAATGGTGCACTTTTAGAGCTGACAGACTAAATCTGGGCTAACAGCACTTATTCCACGGCATGCGTCCAATGGTTTTTCCATTGCAGACGGTATTGCTGGGCCAAATCTTCGGATTTCAAAATCAAAAAATTCTCCGCATTGCGGGTCGCAGCCGAGTTGGTGAAATTGAAGCTACCCGTGATCACGATGCTCAAGTCAATCACCATCACCTTGTTGTGGGCAATGGCGTGTTTGCCGTCTTGTCGCGTTTGAATGTGCGCTGCTTGCAATACGCCCGCGACGTATCGGTTAGAAGTTTCACTCTTTTTATCAAGCAGCACCCGCACCGACACACCTCTTTGATGCGCACGAACCAGTGCCTGCGCAATGCCGTTGTGTGTGAAGCCATAAGCCTGCACCAAGACCTCGCGATCACTGGCATCAATGGCTTTGACAATGGCAGCCACCGCATTGGCTGGTGGCGTGAAATACACACCTAACACCTCAGCCGTCATGTCTGTGTTGTCCGACTGAGCACGGGCCTGCAAAGCGATCGATCCCATCAGCCAAATTAACAAAGACACAAAAAATCTCATAGTGCCAATGCTAAATCGTTGGCAGCATATTTTTCGACTTTGACCTACGTGCGACAAGCTCTATCCGAGAGAACAGGTAAAGTCAGCACGCTTTGAAAACCAACACTCCCTCACACGCGCTTTCGCCTAACACCCGTAGGGCGATTTTTTTGTTGTCACTGGCCACCTTCTCCAGCATGGCCTTGCAGCGCATTTGCGATCCCATGCTGCCCGAGCTGTCGCGGGTATTTGAAGTACCCATCAGTGAGGCATCACAAGTCATTTCCTCATTCGCACTCACCTACGGTTTGATGCAACTGTTTTACGGTCCTTTGGGCGACCGCTTCGGCAAGTATCGCGTGGTCATGCTCGCCAGCATAGGCTGCGGCGTGGGGAGCGTGTTGTCTGCATTCAGTGCCAATTTAGAAGTTCTCGTGGCCAGCCGCATCGCCACCGCTTTGGCGGCAGCGGCCATTATTCCGCTCACGTTGGCGTGGGTCGGTGATGTGGTGCCTTACGAACTGCGCCAAGAGACCCTCGCTCGGGTCGGTTTGGGCACCACCCTGGGCATGACAGGTGGGCAGCTGTTTGGTGGCTTGCTAACCGACAGCTTGGGTTGGCGTTGGGCATTTGCACTCATGGCTGCGGCATTTGTTGTGGTGAGTTTGTTGCTGTGGCGACAACTTAAATATTTAGAGCCCGTCACGCTGCATGAGCACAAACCTGCAGGCTTTTTCAAGCAACTCATGCAAGTCGCGCATAACCCATGGGCTCGCACACTGCTTAGCGTGGCACTGGTCGAAGGCGCCATGATTTTTGGCTTGCTCGCCGTCACGGCGTCACACTTGCATCAGATGCATCGCATCTCGCTCACACTCGCGGGCGGCACGACCGCGCTGTATGGGCTGGGTGGCATGGCCTATATGGCCGTGGCCAAATTTGCCATCCGTCGCTTTGGCGAAGTCGGCTTAGCCCGCTGGGGCGGCTTGTATTTTGGTTTCGCGTTTTTAGTCATCGCATTTTGTCCATGGTGGCAATTGGCACTTCCCGCTTGCTTCATCGCAGGCTTTGGCTTTGCCATGTTTCACAACACCATGCAAGCCAAGGCCACACAAATGGTGCCCACCGCCCGCGCCACAGGCGTGACGCTGTTTGCGGGTTTTTTGTTTTTAGGTCAAGCCATTGGCGTGTTGTTGTTGGCAGCACTCATCGGTGTATTTGACTCCAGCAACGTATTAAGTGCTGTCGCTGTCGGTGTGATGCTGTTGGGCGCTTTTTTTGCGCACGCCATTGCCAAACGCAACGCCACCCAAGCTGACCACGCTTAACATTAGCCCATGACTCAAGACATCGAACAACTCGCACAACAGCTCGAACAGCATCCAGACTACCGCGTGCTCCGCCGCCTCATCCCTGGCCGTGTGTTCAACACCCCCTCCCCTGGTCAAGAAATCAGCAAAGGCGTGGTGCTCGACACCGAAACCACTGGCTTTGACGTGACCCACGACCGCGTGATTGAGCTGGGCATGCTGGCTTTTGAATTCGACCCCGTCACAGGCGAGGTCTTTCGCGTGCTAGACGTATTCGACGAATTAGAAGACCCAGGCTTCGCCATTCCCCCCGCCACCATTGCGGTGCACCACATCACCGATGAGATGGTGCAAGGTCGCCATATTGACGACGCACGCGTGGCTGAATTCCTAAAAAACGTGGAGGTGGTGATTGCGCATAACGCTGCGTTTGACCGCCCCTTCGTTGAAGCCCGCTGGCCGCTGTTTGAACAACTCAACTGGGCATGCAGCATCAAAGACATCGACTGGCGCGAAGAAGGATTTGGCTCTGCCAAGCTGGAATATTTGCTCAGCACCCAAGGCTATTTTTACGAAGCCCACCGCGCCGAAGCAGACTGCTGGGCTTTGCTTGAATTGCTCAATCTTGTACTTCCGCAAAGCCAACAAACCGCTTTGCTCGCGGTCCTGATGACATTGAACAAGCCCCAGCAAAAGGTGTACGCCATCAATTCGCCGTTTGAAACCAAAGACAAACTCAAGGCACGTAACTACCGCTGGTCAGCAGAGTTGCGTTGTTGGAGCCGTGTGGTGGCTGGCGAAGCGGAAACCAAGCAAGAGCTGGAGTGGCTCAAGCACCATGTGTACGCAGGCCGTAGCGCACGTGTGGAGCTGGAAACCACGGGCGGCAAAGTGCGCTATTCCAACCGCATCGGCCACAAAGAAATCGTCACGCTTTGAAGGCGTAAGAAGACGTAAAAAAGCCGCAGACCAATGAAGGTCTGCGGCTTTTGCGTTTGAAAACGATGAATTAGATCGCTGTTTCGTCCAACTCGCCTGTACGAATGCGCACCACGCGTTCCACAGCCGTGATGAAAATCTTACCGTCACCAATCTTGCCCGTGCGTGCTGCGCGCACGATGGCGTCCACACAGTTGTCTACGTCCGCCGCTTTTACAGTGACTTCAATTTTCACTTTAGGCAAAAAATCAACCACGTATTCAGCACCGCGGTACAACTCGGTATGGCCTTTTTGACGACCAAAACCTTTGACCTCTGTCACGGTCAAACCCGTCACACCACACTCAGCCAATGCTTCGCGCACTTCTTCGAGTTTGAATGGTTTGATAACGGCTGTGATTTGCTTCATGGTTCGAGTCCTTGAGGTTCAATGAAAGGCCTGTGTTCAGGCACGAAACTTGTTGGTTATAGGATAACGCCAATCTTTGCCAAAACTGCGATGGGTCACGCGAATTCCTACTGGAGATTGACGTCGTTTGTACTCGTTGAGACGAATCAATCGGGTCACCTTCTCCACATCGGCACGCGCAAAGCCTGCAGCGATGATGTCTTCTGAACTTTGGTCGTTCTCCATGAAGCGCGAAACGATGTCATCCAGCACCTCATAGGGCGGCAAACTGTCTTGGTCAGTTTGGTCGGGGCGCAACTCGGCGCTGGGTGGGCGCGTGATGATGCGCTCGGGAATAGGCTCCGTGCCCGTGCCATAAGGGTCATATGCATTACGCCAACGCGCCAGCTTGAACACCAAAGTCTTTGCCACATCCTTGATCACGGCAAAGCCCCCAGCCATGTCACCGTAGAGGGTGCAATAGCCCGTGGCCATTTCGCTCTTGTTGCCAGTGGTCAACACGATGGAACCAAACTTATTCGATAAAGCCATCAGCAGCGTGCCGCGAACACGCGCTTGGATGTTCTCTTCGGTGGTGTCGAGTTGTGTGCCCTCAAAGTCGGCTTTGAGCGAACCTAAGAAAGCTTCAAATTCCGGCACGATAGACACCTCGTCGTAGCGCACGCCCAAGCGCTTAGCCATGTCACGGGCATCGACCCAGCTGATTTCGGCGGTATAGGGCGACGGCATCATCACTGTGCGCACCTTGTCTGCACCCAAAGCATCTACCGCGATGGCCAGCACCAAGGCAGAATCAATGCCGCCTGACAAACCCAACAACGCGCCAGGGAAACCGTTTTTACCGATGTAGTCGCGCACGCCCAGTACCAAAGCGTGCCACAGATCCGCTTCGAGGGAACCATCTTCGGCAACTTCGCCCGACAGATGCGGCGTGACTTGCACACGCGCATCGCCCTGCCCCTGCGGCACAGCGTCACCTCGCGCAACATCCACCACAAACGAAGCCACTTCGAAACTAGGCGCACGCGCCGCCAAAGCGCCATCGGCATTGAGCGCAAACGAGCGGCCTTCAAACACCACCTCGTCTTGCCCGCCCACTAAGTGGGCATAAACCAAAGGCAAGCCTGTGGCTTGCACGCGACTGCGCATGGCAAGCTCGCGCTCATCACCTTTGCCTACATGGAAAGGAGAGGCATTGATGACAGCCAGCAGCTCTGCTCCCGCCGCTTTTGCATCTGCAGCAGGCGCGTCAAACCAAGCGTCTTCACAAATCAGCAACCCCACTTTGGTGCCAGCCACGTCAAACACACAAGGCTTGTCACCCGCCACAAAGTAGCGACGTTCGTCAAACACCTGGTAGTTGGGCAGCTCGCGCTTGGCATACGCGGCCACCACTTGCCCCTCGCACACCACGCTCGCCATGTTGAAGCGGCGCTGCACCGACACCGAACGTGTGCGTTCGTCACCGCCTGAGGGGTGCCCCACCACCACATGCAAACCCTTTAACCCGCTCAGAGCGGTGGACACCGTTTTCAAGGCATCATCACACGCCTTGATGAATGAAGGGCGAAGGAATAAATCTTCTGCGGCATAACCGCACAGCGACAGCTCGGGCGTGAGCACCAAACGCGCACCGTCTTGATAGGCTGAGGTGGCGCAGTCGATGATTTTCTGGGCGTTACCCGCCATGTCGCCAACCACGAAATTCAATTGAGCAACACAAATTTTGAGAGTCATGGCAGCAGGCACATCGTCCAAAGTAAAACAGGTCTAAAAACAAAATGGATTATGTCATTCGCGTCCACACAAGCCCGCTCGATCTCCCTGCCGCCGCCTGGGACGCTTTGCTGGCCCAACAAGACGCGCCCTCGCCGTTCATGCAGCACGCTTATCTGGCCGCCCTACACACCAGCGGCAGCGCCACGCCCGACACGGGGTGGACGGCACAGTTTGTGTCGCTCTGGCGTGGTGACACCTTAGCCGCCGCCAGTGCGCTCTACATCAAAGACCACTCTTACGGCGAATATGTGTTTGACTGGGCATGGGCCAACGCCTATGCCGACCACGGCCTGAACTACTTCCCCAAAGCCACCTGTGCCGTGCCCTTCACGCCCGTGCCAGGGTCACGTTTATTGGCCATTGATGCGGCAGCTCGTCAAGCCTTGCTCCACGCCATGCTGGATGTGGCAAAACAGCACCAGCTCTCATCCCTGCACATCTTGTTCACCAGCCCAAACGACCGCGCCGCATGCGATGCACTGGGGCTGATGCAACGCCAAACCGTGCAATTCCACTGGCACAACACCACGCCGCAAGGCCAACATTTCGACAACTTCGAGGCTTTCTTAGCCAGTCTCTCCCAAGAGAAACGCAAAAAAATCAAACAAGAACGACGCCGCGTGGCCGAGGCTGGCGTGACATTTCGAACTTCTTTAGGGGCAGGCATCAGTAGCCAAGACTGGGGCTTTTTCTACCAGTGCTACGAACGCACTTACCTCGAACACGGCAATGCGCCCTATCTGAGCCGCGCTTTCTTTGAACACATGCAACACGACATGCCCGACAACTGGGTGCTGTTTGTGGCCGAACGTGAAGGCCGTGCCATCGCCAGCAGCCTGGTGGCTGTGCAAGGATTAGGCAGCCCAGAAGCTGTGGCCTATGGCCGCTATTGGGGTGCGCTCGAACGCGTGGACTGCCTGCACTTTGAAGCCTGCTACTACCAGCCGCTGAACTGGTGCATCGCCAACGGCGTGCAGCGCTTTGAAGGCGGCGCGCAAGGCGAACACAAAATGGCCCGCGCCCTCATGCCCATCGCCACCTATAGCGCGCATTGGCTGGCTCACCCTGCGTTTGCAGATGCCGTCGAACGGTATCTTGAACGCGAGTCAGCAGGCGTGAACAATTACCTCGACCACTTGGCCGAGCGCAGCCCTTTCAAGCGCCAAGAGCCGCAATAAAGCACAGACGCAAAAAAGCCCGCTCAAAAGCGGGCTCTCGATGGACACCATCAAGAATTACTTCTTGTAGTTGGCAATACCGTCCAAGATTTCTTTGTGGGCAGACTCAATGCCTTCCCAGCCCTTGACCTTGACCCACTTGCCTTTTTCGAGGTCTTTGTAGTGCTCAAAGAAGTGGGCGATTTGTTGCAATTGCAATTCATGGATGTCAGCCAACGATTGGATGTTGCTGTAACGAGCCAAGATTTTCTCGGTAGGCACAGCCAACACCTTGCCGTCCACGCCGCCTTCGTCTTCCATCAACAAAATGCCCAAAGCACGGCAAGGCACCACCACGCCAGGAGGCAATGGGAAAGGTGTCATCACCAACACGTCCACAGGGTCGCCATCACCAGCAATGGTTTGTGGCACATAACCGTAGTTGGTGGGGTAATGCATGGCCGTACCCATGAAGCGGTCCACGAACAGAGCGCCAGACTCTTTGTCGACTTCGTACTTCACAGGGTCAGAGTTCATCGGGATTTCGATGATCACGTTGAAGGCTTCAGGAACTTTGCTACCGGGGGTGACTTGATTCAGGGACATGGTGTCTTGTTATAAAAGTTAAAAAAGAAACACAGAGGATTAACCCCGATTTTACTTTCACGGGGCTTGCGTCTCTGTGCTGTCTTTTGAACCCTTATTCGTGGGTGCTTTTGCCAGTTTCGTCCATCAAACCCATGAATACGCGCAAAAAGTACACGGCCATGACCAAAACAAACGCGATCACGCCAACGCTCATCAGGCCGTAGTCGGTGGAAAAAAGGTCGATCAATGCTTTCATGGCTTTACTCCTGTCAATTTCAATGGGCTTACTTTGCCTCGTTTGCACGTAAATTGCACTGATCTACATCAAGGCTTAGGGGATTCGTCACTCAGGCAAAATCCAGTGTATGTCTGAACGCGTTATCCCCCTTGTCGACCAACGGCTGCGTGCCCTGCCGGCCAACGTACCAGCTCAGCCGATTGTCGCCAATGGTTTGCTGAGCGACGGCTTGGGCCGCCCTTTGCACGACCTGCGCATCAGCGTGACCGACCGTTGCAACTTCCGCTGCAATTACTGCATGCCCAAAGAAGTGTTCAACAAAGACTACGCCTACTTGCCGCATGGCGAGTTGCTGAACTTTGAAGAAATCACCCGTCTTGCCAAAGTGTTTGTAGCCCACGGTGTGCGCAAAATTCGTCTCACAGGCGGCGAACCCCTGCTGCGTAAAAACCTAGAAATCTTGGTCGACCAACTGGCCAACATCCAAACTCCAGACGGGGCCCCACTAGACCTCACCCTCACCACCAACGGCTCACTGTTAGCCCGCAAAGCCAAATCACTCAAAGATGCAGGCTTAAACCGCGCCACAGTGAGCCTCGATGGCTTGGACGATGCGGTGTTCCGCGCCATGAACGATGTGGACTTTCCCGTCTCTGATGTGCTCGATGGCATCGCAGCAGCCAAAGACGTGGGCTTAGGGCTAGATGCGCACGGAAAGCTCACAGGTCTGAAGGTCAATATGGTGGTCAAGCGACGCACCAATGTCGATCAAATCTTGCCCATGGCCCGCCACTTCCGAGGCAGCGGCATCACGCTGCGTTTCATCGAATACATGGACGTGGGTGCCACCAACGGCTGGCGCATGGACGATGTGATGCCCTCCGCGGAGGTGATCGAGCGTATTCGACAAGAGTTCCCACTTGTGGCACTCGACGCCACCACCCTTGGCGAAACGGCGCAACGCTGGGGCTATGCCAATTCCGCTGGGGTGTTTGATCCCAGCTTGGGCGAAGTAGGCGTGATCAGCAGCGTGACCCAAGCCTTTTGCCGTGATTGCAACCGCGCCCGCCTCTCGACCGAAGGTAAGCTTTACCTTTGTTTGTTTGCTACACAAGGCTACGACTTACGCAGCCTCATGCGCGAGGGGCAAGCCAACGATGCTGACATTGCCTCGGCCATCGGCCACATTTGGCAAGGCCGTGATGACCGTTACTCCGAGCTACGCGCCTCCATGCCTGCGGACAGCGCCCCCAACGCATCATCGACGGGACGCCGCGTTGAAATGAGCTACATCGGCGGCTAAGTCTCACACTATCCAACGACCCCCTTCTACAAAAACCCCAACCCACATGACACACACCATTGCCCCCCAAGACATCACGGGTCTCATCTTGGCTGGTGGCCGAGGTAGCCGCATGGGCGGCGTGGACAAAGGTTTGCAAAACTTCAACGGCATTCCGCTGGCCCTGCACACCCTCATGCGATTAGGTCCTCAGGTTGAAAGCGTGATGGTCAATGCCAACCGCAACCTCTCGGCCTACGAGTCCTTTGGTGCGGCGGTCTGGCCTGATGCATCGGCCGATTTTGCGGGCCCCTTGTCTGGCTTTTTGGTGGGTTTAGAACGCGCCGAAACACCTTACGTGCTGACAGTGCCCTGTGACACCCCTCGCCTCCCTCTTGACTTGGCCGAACGCCTCGCCGAAGCTTTGGTGCGTGAAAACGCTGACATCGCCATGGCCGCTGCACCCGAAACCGATGCAGATGGCCAAAAACACATTCGCACACAACCCGTGTTTTGCTTGATAAAGATTGAGTTATCTGAAAGCTTGGTCAAGTTCACCCACGCGGGCGGACGCAAGATTGACGCATGGACCTCGCAGCACAAGACCGTGGTCGTCCCCTTTGACACACCTGGCGACGACCCCCTGGCGTTCGCGAACGTCAACACCTTGACCGAACTGCAAGCCCTCGAAAACGCCGCGCCATGAAAAGCATCGAAGAGATTGCCGCAGCCTTGCAAGGCTATGACCCTCAAGCACTGAGCGTTGATCAAGTCAACGCGTTTTTGCGCGAACTTGTGCAGCCCGTGTCTGCCAACGATTCACAAGATGTGTTTTTGTTTGAGGCCTTGGGCCGTGTGTTGGCACAAGACGTTATCTCGCCCATCAGCGTGCCCGCGCACAACAACTCGGCCATGGACGGCTTTGCGTTTGACGCCACGCAGCTGCAACCCGACCAGCCCCTGAGCTTGCGCGTGGTGGGCACTGCACTGGCAGGCAAAGCGTGGCAAGGCAAGGTCAACGCAGGCGAGTGCCTGAAGATCATGACGGGAGCCATCCTGCCTGATGGCCTAGACACCATTGCGCCGCAAGAATTTTGCCAAATCGACAGCGCGCATGATGTGACCACCGTCACCATCCCCCCCAATATTTTGAAAAGCGGCGACAACCGCCGTTTGATGGGCGAGGACTTGATGCAAGGTCAACCCGCCTTGAAAGCGGGCCAGCACCTCACGCCTGCAGCTTTGGGCCTTGTTGCGAGCCTTGGATTGCCCGATGTCCGCGTACACCGCCGTTTGCGCGTGGCGTATTTCTCCACAGGTGACGAGGTGCTGAGCTTGGGCGAAACGCCACGCGAAGGCGCGGTGTACGACAGCAACCGCTACACCGTGTTCGGCCTACTCACTCGGCTGGGGTGTGAAGTGATCGACATGGGCGTGGTGCGTGATGACCCAGCCCTCTTGGAGGCCGCTTTTGCCAATGCAGCCCATGAAGCCGATGCGATCATCACCAGCGGTGGTGTGAGCGTAGGCGAAGCCGACTTCACCAAAGCCATGATGAAAAAGCTGGGCGATGTGGCGTTCTGGAAAATTGCCATGCGCCCAGGCCGCCCCATGGCCGTGGGTCGTATTGGCAAATCGGTACTGTTTGGTTTGCCTGGCAACCCTGTGGCCGTGATGGTGACCTTCCTTGCTTTTGTGCGCCCCGCTTTATTGCGCATGATGGGGAGCAACGCACGACCTGCGCCATTGTTGCGCGCCAAGAGCCTAGAGCCTTTGCGTAAAAAAGCGGGTCGCACCGAATATCAGCGTGGCTTTGTGAGTAGCGCTGCTGACGGCACGCTGCAAGTGCGCACAACGGGCAACCAGGGCTCAGGCGTACTGAGCTCGATGGTGCAAGGCAATGGCCTCATCGTGCTGCATCACGCGCAGGGCAATGTCGCAGTGGGCGATGAGGTGGATGTGTTGATGTTTGAGGGCGCGATTTAAGCGACCTGATTGACGCGGGGCGTTAAGCGCAAAAGTAAAGTGGGTGTCAAGCACCCACGTCCTCATCTTCATGGCGGATGGTGATGGCTCCTGGCACTTTGTTGCGCGCCAACAAGGTGTACATGGTGGGCACCACAAAGATGGTGAGCAAGGTGCCCAAGCTCATGCCACCCACAATGACCCAACCAATTTGCTTGCGGCTTTCAGCGCCAGCGCCGCTTGCTAATGCCAAGGGAATCGCCCCCAACACCATCGCGCCGGTGGTCATCAAAATTGGGCGCAAGCGCAAGGTCGCCGACTGCGTGACGGCTGCGAACAACTCCATGCCCTCTTCGCGCAGCTGGTTGGCAAACTCGACAATCAAAATGCCGTGCTTGGTAATCAAGCCCACCAGTGTGATCAAGCCAATTTGACTGAACACATTGAGTGTGCCACCGCTGAACTGCAAGGCCAGCAAAGCACCCACCATAGACAGCGGCACCGACAGCATGATGACCAGCGGATCCACAAAGCTTTCAAACTGTGCCGACAGCACCAAGAAAATAAAGAGCAATGCCAACACAAACACGATCACCAATGAGCCTGATGATTTGACGAACTCACGCGACGTGCCATTGAGATCGGTGGAGTAACCAGGTTTGAGCACCTTTTGCGCGGTAGCGTTCATGAAGGTGATGGCCTCGCCCAGAGAATACGTGGGCGCCAAGTTGGCACTGATCGATGCGCTGCGGCGTTGGCTGAAGTGATTCAATTCACGGGGCACCACCACCTCTTTGGTTTTGACCAAAGCAGACAGCGGAATCATGGCATCGCCCTTGCCGCGCACAAACACACGCTCGATGTCATCGGGCGTGTCGCGCCCTGTGAGGCTGGTTTGCACAATCACATCGTATTGATCCCCCTCGCGCTTGTAGCGTGTGACTTGACGCCCCCCCATCATGGTTTCAACTGCGCGTGCAATTTGCTCCACCGACACCCCCATATCCGCTGCACGCTCTCGGTCAACCTCCATGCTGATTTCGGGTTTATTCAAGCGCAGATCGGTGTCCACACTGACAATGCCAGGATTTTTTGCAATTTCCTCTTGAAAGCTGCGCACCACTTGTGCCAAGTTTTGGTAACTGTCCGAGGTCAAGATCACGAAGTTGAGTGGACGCTCACGAAACGGTTGCCCCAGTGAAGGCGGAGTAATAGGAAAGGCGCTGACGCCAGGCAGGCCTGAGACCGCAGGTGTCATATCACGTGCGATTTCGAGTGTGCTTCTCTTACGATCTTCCCAAGGCTTGGCGCGATAAAAAACGTTGCCTTGAGCCACAGTAGGATTGCCAACCACGGTGAAAATTCGGTCGAACTCGGGGTATTTTTCGGCCATCTTTTCGAGGGCCAAGGTGTAGCGTGTGGTGTAGTCCATGGTTGCGCCATCGGGTCCATTGATGACCGTCAGAATCACACCGCGATCCTCAATGGGCGCCAGTTCGCTTTTGGTGGTTTTTAACAAAGTCCAAGTGCCAAAACCTGCCAAGACCATCACACCGACCACCAACCAACGTCGCGACATCTCACGGCCGAACACGACGCCGCGAGACAAAGTCCACTGCAACACTCGGCCATATGCCGCTGACATTCGCACAAGTTGATGCTCGATTGTGCGGTCGAACCAGCTCGGATTGCTGTTGTGCTTAAGCATGATGGAGCACATCATGGGAGTCAACGTCAACGCCACAAAACCAGACACCACCACAGAACCAGCCAAGGCCAATGCAAACTCAGTAAACAACTTGCCCGTGCGTCCTGGGGTAAAGGCCAATGGCGCATAGACGGCTGCTAGGGTCATGGTCATGGCGACGACGGCAAAGCCAACCTCCTTCGCACCCTTGATCGCCGCATGAAACGGCGACATGCCCTCTTCAATGTGTCGGTAGATGTTTTCTAGCACCACGATCGCATCGTCCACCACCAAGCCAATCGCCAGCACCAAGGCCAACATGGTGAGCGTGTTCACGGTGAAACCAAACATGGCCATCAAGGCAAAGGTACCAATCAAACACACAGGGATGGTGACCAGCGGAATGATGGACGCCCGCAGCGTTCGTAAAAACACAAAGATCACCAAGGCCACCAAAATGGCCGCTTCCACAATGGTTTGATAAACGGCCTTGATGGAACGGTCAATGAACACCGAGTTGTCATTGGCCACTTCAATCTCTACACCTGGCGGCAAGTTCTCTTTGATCTTGGGAATCATGCTGCGCACAGCTGCGCTGAGGTCAAGCGGGTTGGCGGTGGCATTACGAATCACGCCCAATGTGATGGCTTCTTTGCCGTTCAAACGCGTTGCTGTGCGCTCCGCTTGCGGACCTTGCTCAACACGCGCCACATCGGCGATGCGCACCTGAATGCCATTGACAGACTTGACCACAACCGCGTTGAACTCTTCGGGGGTGCGCAAGTCTGTTGAGGTACTGACGTTGAATTCGCGCAGCTTACTTTCAATGCGACCCGCAGGAACTTCCACATTCGAGCGACGCAATGCGTCCTCAACATCTTGCGTGGTTAATTTATAAGCCGACAAGCGATCTGGGTCTAGCCAGATGCGCATGGCGTATTTGCGCTCGCCGTACACCCGCACGTCCGATGCACCAGGTGCAGTTTGCAGCATGGGCTTGGCAATGCGGTTGGCATAGTCGGTCAGCTGCAACACATTCAAGGCATCGGCACTGAACGACAGCCAAATCACAGGGAAAGCATCTGCTTCGACCTTGGCAATCACGGGCTCATCGATGCCTTGCGGCAACTTTTGGCGCACGCGACTGACCTTGTCACGCACATCCGCGGCCGCTGAATCGGCGTCACGCGAGAGCACAAAGTTCACTGTGATTTGACTTTGCTCTTGACGACTGATCGAGGTGATCACATCCACGCCTTCGATGCCAGAGAGTGAATCCTCTAGCACCTTGGTCACTTGCGATTCGACCACGGCGCTAGAGGCACCGGTGTATTTGGTCTCGACCGTCACCACGGGGTTGTCGATCTTGGGATACTCGCGCACATTGAGACGGGTGAACGACACCACGCCCACCAACACAATGAGCAACGACAACACGGTGGCAAACACTGGACGACGAATGGATATCTCAGGCAGCTGCATATGGGCTCTTCAATGTCCGATTAACGGCTAGCCGCTTGGTAAGGCGCATTGGCTGAGCTGCTTGCACTGGCTGCAGGGCTGGCACTATTGTTGGCTGACGCCGCAGAAGCTGGGCCAGAGGCTGCATTGGCAGGCCCGCGCCCCAGCTCCACCACACGCAACGGGGAGCCATCTTTTTGCAAGCGCTGCTGCCCCGCCACCACGATGGTGTCATCTACAGCCAAACCATCCGTAATTTCCACCAGGCCACCACGACGAATACCCAGCTTCACCTCAACACGCTGAGACACAAACTTGGTATCTGGCGGCAAAGCGAGAGCGCTAGCTGCCGTACTGGCAGCACTCGCGGCAGGCATTGGCAATGCGTCAGGTGCGACAGCCTTGATGACAAACTGCTTGCCGCCCTGCGGCACGATCGCCTCTTCAGGCACAACCAAAGCATTGGATCGCACAGAAAAAACCGCGGTCACTCGCGCAAACATGCCTGGACGCAACGGGCCGTTTTGTTCACCGCCAGCACTGGCACGTGTGCGATCAAACGTATTGGCAGGACACCCCAAACTCTGAGGGGAAGGTAACGCCACACCACGGCTCGCCACAGCGGGGACAAGTGGTGTAGATGCAGCAGGTTTGGCTACGGTCACAGGCGCCGAAGCCGATGCTGAAGGTGCACTTGCCACTTGGGTTGCAGCCCCTTTACCGCTCACTGAAGCAATCGGCTCTCCTGCCGTATTGGCCAATACCGCACGCACACCGATCGAGCGGCCATTCGCGTCAATCAAAGGATCTACTGCTTCGACTTTGGCTTTGAACAAGCGGCCGCTGAACGCATCAAGTTTGACCTCGATCATTTGACCAGGTGCAACCTTGGTTTGGTAACGCTCAGGCAAGCGATAGTCCACATACAAGCTGCCAATGTTTTCGAGGTTGATCAAATCCGCGCCATCTTTGACATAGTCACCCACGTTCACGTTGCGAATACCCACCACACCATTGAATGGCGCAATCAAGCGCATGCGCTCTAAACGGGCGCATGACAAGCCCAGCTGCGCATCGGCCACTTGTAACGCGGCGCTGCTTTCATCGAGCGAGCGCTGAGACACAAAGTTTTGAGCCACCAACTCTTGATTGCGTTTGTGGTTGGCCTTGGCAATCGCCATTTGAGCCAGTGACTGTTGCACTTCAGCACGCTGCAATGTGTCATCCATTTGCACCAGCACTTGTCCAGCACGCACTCGCGCACCATCGGCAAAACCCAATGCCAACACACGGCCAGCTACTTCAGGACGCAACATGACGTTTTGTGCCGACCGCAAAGTACCCACCGCTTCAGCATCATCACGCAAGGCCATTTTTTTGACTTGTGCGACTTCCACTCCTACAGGTCGAGCACCAACTGCACCGCCAGTGTCTGATTTTGGCGATTGCAACCACCAAGCTAAAACCGAGGCACCCACAATGCCAACGACAGCCACAACGGTATGCATTTTTTTAAAGGCCATGGGTCAACTTCTTTTCGGTTCTATGTAATTCAAACTGCAATGTACCAGCGCAATAGGCTCCATCATGGTCACTGACTCGACAGGGCCAATTCCACCCCCCGGTTGGCCAAGCCATCTGCGCGCTCATTGTCCACATGCCCTGCATGTCCCTTCACCCAATGCCATGCGATGTCGTGATCGCCTTGGTGGGTCAGTTCATCAAGTTGCTGCCAGAGGTCCGCGTTTTTCACTGGTTGCTTGGCTGCCGTACGCCAACCACGGGCTTTCCAACCATGGATCCACTCGGTGATGCCTTTGCGCACGTACTCGCTGTCTAAATACAAAGCCACTTGACAGGGGCGCTTCAAAGCCCTCAAGGCCTCAATCACAGCCATCAACTCCATGCGGTTGTTGGTGGTTTCTAGCTCGCCACCAAACAGTTCTTTTTCTTGACCTGAGGGCGAACGCAGCAGCACGCCCCAACCACCAGGGCCTGGGTTGCCTTTGCAAGCGCCGTCTGTGTATATCTCAACTGTGTTCATTCCATTCCTTTGGATTTAGCCGTGGCCACCGAATGCACCGCCGTATTGTTCGCCGCGCTAGATGCCGAAGTCACCACCGCCGCAGCTCGTGGCGCCGATTTTTTCCAAGCGGGTGACATCAGCCGCATGCCTTGCACGCGCTTGACCGCCACCATGCCATAGACCGAGCCCAAAATAGGCCACCAACGTACCCCCGCTGCGTCCATCCAATCCAAGCGCTGCAACCACCGCTGCGTTTTCACTGCTGGCCGATAACAACCAAAGCTGGTGGATTCCACCTCAAAACTCAGCAGCTGGAGCCAATCGCGCAAGCGGCGTTGCCCGATGAAATCGCCCACCTGCGAAAAGCCACGTTTGCAACTCTTGCTCAAGCCCCACAGGCTGTTAGGGTTGAAGCCGCAAATCACCACACGACCTTCGGGCACCAAGACGCGTTCCACTTCCCGCAACGTTGCATGTGGGTCGTAACTCAACTCCAAGGTATGAGGTAGCACCAGCAAGTCCAAACTGGCACTGGGAAAAGGCAGGGCCTCATAATTTGTCAAAATCAAATCGCGCCCCAAAGGCCAAGACTCGGGGTGAGCATCGCTGGCCAGCCAGCGATGCGGCATGCGGTTGGCCTGCAAAGCATCCAGATCTGGAAAACCGAGTTGCAAGGCATGGAAACCAAACACATCGGCCACCGCACGGTCTAAATAGGTTTGCTCCCACGCGCACAAATACTGGCCTGCAGGTGAGGCCAACCACTCAGGCAAACTATCGTTATTTAAAGATGTGGATGACATGAAGCTGATTGCACTGCCCGCGTTCTCTGACAACTACCTGTGGTTGTGGCAACAAGACCTTCTGGCCGTGGTGGTCGACCCCGGCGACGCCGCACCTGTGTTGCAGGCATTGGACCAAAACGGGCTCAAACTTGCCGCCATTCTAGTGACCCACCACCATGCCGATCACGTGGGCGGTGTGCGTGAATTACACCTCGCCACAGGCGCCCAAGTGTATGGCCCTGCGCGCGAAGATGTACCCTGCCCCTTCACGCCTGTCATGCACGGTGATGCGCTTGAGCTTCTGGGGCAAACCGTACAAGTGCTGGATGTGCCAGGACACACCGCAGGCCATGTGGCCTACGTTTTACCCAACGCACCGCAAGGCCCTGTGCTGTTTTGTGGTGACACCCTGTTCTCAGGCGGATGCGGCCGTATTTTTGAAGGCACACCCGCGCAAATGCTGGCTTCGTTAGATCTTTTGGCCTCACTCCCCGCGTCGACTTGGGTGTGTTGCGCCCACGAGTACACTCTGTCTAACTTGCGATTTGCGCTCGCCGTAGAACCCAGCAACACCGACTTGCAAACCTACGCAGCACACTGCCAACAACTCAGGGCACAAGGTATTCCCACCTTACCTGCGCAGCTTGGCCAAGAATTGCAAATCAACCCGTTTTTGCGGGCTCGACACCCCGATGTGCGACATGCTGTTGCACAGCACGCTGGACTCTCAGCGCTCGAACAAACCGACGACGTGGCTGTGTTTGCAGCACTTCGCGAATGGAAGAACGATTTCAAATGAGATTTCTACTCGCTGTTTTTAGCCTTCACCTTGTCCTACTCACGGGGTGTGCCAACTTCACCCTACCTGAACACACCACAGACACAAACGGTTTAAGCCCTGTTGCCAAGGGCACGGTCAAACGCGACAGCGTGGCCAAACTGGATTTACCCAACGACTTGTGGGAACGCATCCGCAAGGGCTACCAAATGCCCAACCTCGAAAACGAGTTGGCCAACGACAGAACCCAGTGGTACGCATCCAAACCCGACTACTTGCAGCGCATGACCGAGCGCTCCAACAAGTACCTGTATCACATTGTTGAAGAACTCGAAGCACGCAAAATGCCCACCGAGTTGGCCTTGCTGCCCTTCATCGAGAGCGCGTTCAACCCGCAAGCCGTGTCGAGCGCGCGTGCCAGCGGCATGTGGCAGTTCATGCCCAAAACTGGCAAAAGCTTTGACCTGAAACAAAACGCGTTCCGCGATGACCGCCGCGATGTGCAAGCCTCCACCCGTGCTGCGCTGGATTACCTGGAGCGCCTGCACAAAATGTTTGGCGACTGGCACTTGGCCTTGGCCGCCTATAACTGGGGCGAGGGCAACGTAGGCAAAGCCATTGCGCGCAACAAACGCGCTGGTTTGCCCACAGGCTACACGGACCTGAACATGCCGATGGAGACACGCATGTACGTGCCCAAGCTGCAGGCCATGAAAAACATCGTGGGCAACCCTCCCCAATACGGCGTGGTATTGCCCAGCATTCCCAACCACCCCTACTTTCAAAGCGTGCCGCTGCCACGCGATATGGACGTGAGCGTGGCAGCAAAATTGGCTGACATCTCTGAACCGGATTTCAAGGCACTCAACCCTTCTGCACACCGCCCTGTGCTGCTGGCCGCTGGTTCGCCCAACATCTTGCTGCCCTGGGACAACGCCGAAGTGTTTCAGCGCAACTACGAAGCCTCTACCCTAGCCCGCATGGCCACATGGACCGCATGGGTCGCTCCCACCACCATGAAAGTGGCTGACGCGGCCAAGCGGGTGAATATGAGCGAGGCTGACTTCCGCGCGGTCAACAACATTCCACCACGCATGCTCATCAAAGCGGGTTCTGCCCTACTGATCCCGCGCAGCGCCAATATGCTGGGCGATGTGACCGCCCAAGTGGCTGACAATGGTCACCTCGACCTGTCGCCCGAAGCAGTAGCCAAGCGCAAAGCGGCCACCAAAGGCGGAAAAACTGCAAAGGGTGCCAAAACAGCCTCGGCCAAAGACAGTAAGAGCTCTGGCAAAAAGCAAGCATCTGGTAAGAGCGATAAGAAAGGCGACACCAAGGTCGCCAAGAAGTAATTCACGCGTCGCGCCTGTCCACCAGCGCATGGGCGATGGTGCCCAAATCCACGTATTCCAACTCGCTGCCCACTGGCACACCACGGGCTAGGCGCGTGACTTGCACACCGCGCTTTTTCAGCGCCTCACCCAACACATGCGCAGTCGCCTCCCCCTCGGCGGTGAAATTGGTCGCCAAAATAACTTCTTTCACCACGCCATCGCTGGCACGCGCGATGAGTTTTTGAAGACCAATATCTTTGGGGCCAAAACCATCCAAAGGACTGATGCGCCCCATCAACACAAAGTACAGCCCCTTGTAAGCCGCTGTGCGCTCGACAGCGGATTGATCGGCGGGTGTCTCAACCACACACAAACGGGTGGTGTCACGTCCTTCGTCTAGGCAGGTGTCACACACGGGCTGCGTGGTGAAGGTGTGGCAGCGTTCGCAGTGCTGCACTTGAGCCGCGGCTTGGTGTAGGGCTTGAGAAATGATCTCAGCTCCCTCACGGTCGTGCTGCAGCAGGTGGTACGCCATGCGCGAGGCCGACTTCACCCCCACGCCAGGCAAACGGCGCAAGGCCTGAATCAGGCCTTCCAACACGGACGTGTCGCTCATTTAGAACGGCAGCTTCAGGCCAGGTGGCAAGCCCGCGGTGAGCTTGCTCATCTTGGCTTCGCTGGTCTCAGCGGCTTTGCGCACAGCGTCATTGAAGGCTGCGGCGACCAAATCTTCGAGCATGTCTTTGTCGTCGGCCAAGAGACTGGGGTCGATGGTGATGCGTTTGACCTCGTGCTTGCACGTCATCAACACCTTGACCAAGCCCGAACCTGATTCACCCGTCACTTCGACGAATGCCAATTCGTCTTGTGCTTTTTTCAGGTTCTCTTGCATGGCTTGGGCTTGCTTCATCAGGCCCGAGAGTTGTCCTTTGTTGAACATGTTGTCTTCCCTTTTACAAACTAAAAAATAAAAACGGTTTGGTTTATAGCGGCTTGATACTGCCTGGTACGATTTTGGCGCCGTAATCACGCATCAAACTCTGAACATAAGGGTCATTGAGGATGATGGCCTCGGCCCCAGCTTGGCGCTGTGCGGCAGCGGCGGCATTGCGCTTGGCTGGACTATCCTGCACCCGCCCTACCTCCACCGTCAAACGTACAGGATAGCCTGCGGTTTCGAGTGCTTTTTGCAAACGTTCACGGCTGCTGGTGCTATTGAGCGATTCGCGCTCGACACGCAGCATCCAGGTGTCAGTGTCACGGGCCACCAGTTGCGACTGCAAACCCAACTCGCGCACCAAGGCGTTGATGGTTTCAGCGGCTGACATTTCCATGACCAGCTTATGCCAAAACTCACCTTCGGGGGTCGCCACGATTTGAGGCACCTCGGTGGTGGGCATTTGTGGCTCAACCGCAGCACTGGGCTCTGCTTGTTGGCGCACGGGCATGGCCACCACGGCAGCATCTGAGTCATGGTCATAACTCGGGCTGTCGCTGCCATCGGGGTCGTAGCTGGGGTCGTCTTCCCAAGGCGCTACTTCGCGCGGCTGCATGTCTCGCACAGGCAAGGCTTGTACGGGCGCTGCGGGTATTGGTTCAGGGCGATGTTGCACCACAACAGGCGGTGCGGGGGGTAATTGCACCTTAGGCGCTGCCGCCACAGTCTGAGCGACCGCTGACTGAACCGTGCTCGCCGCTGGCGCCGAGGCAACAGCTGCAGGCGCTGATGCAGCACGTTGCGGATTAATTAGAGTTTTTTTTTCAGCCGAGGCCGAAGCAGCGTTTGCGGCTTGGGGCTTGAAAGCTAACAAGCGCAGCAGCACCATCGTGAGAGCGGCGTATTCGTCAGGGGCTAGCCCCAACTCTTGGCGACCATGCAAGCTCAAGCTGTAAAGCAGCTGGGTTTCGTCGGGCGGCATCACGCCAGCTAAGCGCGCTATCTCAGAGGCTTCGGGGTCGGCGGCATCGCCCTCACCCATGCCTGGTACAGCCTGCAACACGGCCATGCGCTGCAAGACCATTGACATGTCTTCTAACGTGGCCGCAGCACTCAGGCCATTGAGGCGCAAAGCCTCAGAGGTTTCAACCACCGACTTACCGTCGCCGTGGGCCAAAGCCTCGATCAAGCGGAACACATGCGAGCGGTCGGCACTGCCCAACATTTGGCGTACCGCTGCTTCTTGTAGTTGGCCGCCACCGTAGGCAATGGCTTGGTCGGTCAAGCTCAGCGCGTCACGCATGGAGCCGCGTGCTGCACGTGCTAACAAGCGCAAAGCTTGTGGCTCTGAGGCAATGTTTTCTTGAGCCAACACATGCCCCAAGTGCTCTAACACCGTTTCAGGGGCCATGGGACGCAGGTTGAACTGCAAACATCGCGACAGCACGGTGACCGGCACTTTTTGCGGATCCGTCGTGGCGAGCACAAATTTCAAATACTCAGGAGGCTCTTCAAGCGTCTTCAACATCGCGTTGAACGCGGTGTTGGTGAGCATGTGCACCTCGTCAATCATGAAGACTTTGAAGCGGCCTTGCACGGGCTTGTACACCGCCTGCTCCAGCAAGCTTTGCACTTCATCTACGCCACGGTTGGAAGCCGCGTCCAATTCGGTGTAATCGACAAAGCGGCCTGCATCAATGTCGGTACAGGCTTGGCACACGCCACAGGGCTCAGCAGTGATGCCCCCCGTGCCGTCCAAGCCTTGGCAATTGAGGGATTTGGCCAATACCCGGGATACAGTGGTTTTACCCACACCACGTGTGCCAGTGAACAAATAGGCGTGGTGCAACCGTTGGGTGGTCAAGGCATTGGTCAGCGCCTGCACAACGTGCTCCTGCCCCACCATCTCCGTGAAGGTTTTGGGGCGATATTTGCGAGCGAGCACGAGGTAAGACATAAGCCAAGCATTCTATGTGACCTACAATAGATCCTGACGGGCCTCCTCACATGGTGAAGCGGCCAACCGGGTCAGGTGGGGAACCAAGCAGCCCTAACTGTGGAGCCAGTGCTGAGGGTCGGGCCCGTCACCTTCTTCATCAGAGCCTCTTCTGCGCTCGAAAACCCTATAGCCGCCCGTCCTGCATAAGTCTAGACTGATGTACATCAATCTCACGCGAGGGCTTTATGAAATTCCACCGATTCCTTTTGATCGCTTGGCCATCTGCCATCGGCGCAGCGTTGATGGAAATGCTTGTTTTTTCTGTGCTCGATCCAATGGACATCCCCAGCGTTGAACACGCCATGGGTGTCTCATCCCAAGGTGTTTACACCATGGCTTTTTTTGTGTTTTGGGCGGCCATCAGCTTTGCTTGTACGCTGACGCTTTTTTTGGCGCAACCTAACAATACCAAGCACGCGCCAATCTGATTCAAAGCAGATAATGATCCAAGAGCAACGCTGCAAATAGCGCTGACAAATGGATCAGCGAAAACCGAAATGTTTTGCGAGACAACTCATCAGAATATTCGCGCATCAAGGCAATGGCGTAACCTATAAAACCCATACTCAACACCAACGCCACACCCAAATAAAGCCATGAACTCATGCCAATTGCAAATGGCATCAAACACGCGGCCATCAACAAAACGGTGTACAACAAAATTTGCAAACGTGTGAAACGGTTACCGTGCGTCACAGGCAGCATGGGTAAGCCGGACTTGCGATAGTCCTCTACCCGATAGAGCGCCAACGACCAAAAGTGCGGTGGCGTCCAGAGAAAAATAATCAAAAACAAAATCAAAGCTTGAGAGCTGACCTCTCCCGTGATAGCAGCCCACCCCAAAAGCGGCGGCATTGCACCCGATGCACCGCCAATCACAATGTTTTGAGGCGTCATAGGTTTGAGTACCAAGGTGTAGATCACCGCATAGCCAATGAAGGTCGCAAAGGTCAGCCACATGGTGAGTGGGTTGACGAATACATACAAAATAAACGAACCTAGCGAACACAGCGCTACCGAAAAACCTAGGGCCTGTGCATCGGACAACTCACCCCTTGCTGTAGGACGCCATGCGGTGCGGCGCATTTTGGCGTCGAGTGTTTTCTCTACCAAGCAGTTAAAGGCGGCCGCTGCGCCCGCCACCAACCAAATGCCTAAACAAGCCCAAGTGATGCGAATCCATGCTTGCAATGATGGCCAACCTGGAATGGCTAACACCATGCCGATGAGGGCACAAAAGACAATGAGTTGAATCACACGCGGCTTGGTCAGTGCGTGATATTGGCGAAGAACGTCGGCGGTCATCATGTCTATGCTCTCGTCATCAACGTCCAGGCTTGTCCCACACCACACTCGCCATCAAGAGCTTTTGCAGCATGTTCTTCGCCGCACTCGCCTGCTTGCCTTGTATGTCTGCAGGCATGCGCAACATGGCGTGACCTTGCGGGTCAATCACAAACAGTTGCTGTGTGGCTTGATCCAATGGCATTTCGCCTAACCAAGCCTTCAGCACAGGTTCAGAGATTCGTAACACAGCTGTCTCTGCCAATAAGGGTTGCACTTGCGGATTGATGTCGCTTTCGTCTGTCACCAACCAAACCCGATCCACACGGTCTTTGTCTTTGTTGAGCATCTCGCGCAATTGACGCTGAATAAACAAATGTTGCGCACACTCCGCAGTACATGCACCAGCCCCTACATTGACCAACAACCATTGCCCTTTGAGTTGTGACAACTCAACAGACTGCCCCTGCGCGTTGACCAGCGAGACAACTGGCATAGGTCGTGCTGGATGAATCAGTTCACCAAAGTTGGCTTGTCCTGTGGGTTTGATGATGAAAAACACAAAAATTGCCAATAGCACAGGCAATGAGCAAGCCAATAACATGGCCAACAACTTGCCATGACCCGAGGGAGGCAAGGCGGCCAGATGCGGATCTGGCAATGAATGCACTGCCATGCTCAACGGCGCATCTGCTGATAAGTGTTTGGATTCGGTCATAACAATTTAATCGGTTGCTTTGCGGTAGCTGCTGCGGATATAAAAACCCAGCAGCACAACAGCCATTAAGAACCATTGTGCCGCATAGCCCTTGTGCATCGGTGCTTTGTTGGATAGTTCAGGCCACTCTCTGACCAAGCCATCTGACATCTCTGATTCAGCCATCAAAATCACAATAGGCTGCATCGGATGGTCTTGTGCAGCTTGAATTTCATCTAAGCGAATACGCGTGCGCAAGGCACCTGTATCGCCTACAGATTCAGACACAAAAGCGGGTGCTTTGCCAAGGGGTAAAGAGGCTCGCCCACGAATTTCCACACGCCCCTCAGGCACTGGCACATTTGGCAACACTGCGCGCGAGCTACCCCACCCGACCCAGCCACGATTGACCAACACACGCGTCTGCGTGCCATCGATCTGCAAGGGGGTGATGACATGCACACCTGGACGGCCTTGGTGCTGCTGGTTATCGAGGAAAAACTGATAGGTCGGATCGAAATGACCACGCGCCACCACATCTATGCCATCGACCTCTTGGGCATTCACCGCTTGAGCCCCTAAGAGCAACGGATTGACAGCGGCGCGCTGATCGCGCAATCCAACTTGAGTTTCAACATCCACGCCTTTGGACCATTGCCACCAACCCAGGCGCAAAAAAAGCGCCATCAACAGACAGGTGGCGATGAATGGAATCCAGCGAAAATGAAATTGATGCATGAAGGGATAAAAATGTGCGGATAATCCCACGCATCACAAGTCACGGAGATAGGTCATGATTGGCAAACTGCTCGCAGTACTCTTACTGCTGATTATTCTGGGAAGCTTGTTCACTGCCCTGTACCGTCTGACGCAAAAGAAAGAAGACAGCGCAACCGTTGTGAAAGCCTTGACCTTGCGCGTGGGCTTGTCGATTGGCTTATTTATCGCGCTATTTGCCAACTATTATTTCGGCCTCATCCCCTTGCGAGGATGAAGCCAAGCGTTACGGTTTACAACCAGTAAACGAACACGAACAAGATCAACCAGACCACGTCCACAAAGTGCCAGTACCAAGCCACGGCTTCAAAGGCAAAGTGGTTGTGCTCTGAAAAGTGGCCTTTCATGCAACGGCCCAAAATCACAATCAACATGATGGTACCGAGCGTCACGTGCATGCCGTGAAAGCCAGTCAAGATGAAGAAAGTAGCACCATAGATACCTGCACCCAAGGTCAAGCCAAGTTCGCTGTAGGCATGGGCATATTCATACGCTTGGAACCCCAAGAAAATCACCCCCAACAACACGGTCAAGGTCAAACCCCAAATCAAGTGTGAACGGTTGTTCTTGATCAAACCCCAATGCGCCCAAGTGAGGGTTGCACCAGAAGTCAACAGCAACAAGGTGTTGATTGCAGGAATTCCCCATGGCCCCATGGGCGTGAAAGGGTCACCCATTGGACCGCTAGAAGGCCAAGCGGCTGTAAAACCCATGTAGGGGTTAAGCGCTTCTTCATAGCTAGCCAACTCAGGCAGAGAAATACGGCGTGCGTAATACAACACACCAAAGAAACAAGCAAAGAACATCACTTCAGAGAAGATGAACCACACCATGCCAGTGCGGTAAGAACGGTCTTCCCATTGGGTGTAGCTGCCATTCAAATTTTCATGAATGATTTCGCCGAACCAACCAAAGAGCACATACACAATCATGGCCGCGCCAATTGGCATACCCCATACGCCTTCAGGCACGGCGTTGACTTTCATGATCAAGCCTAAGGCCATCAAGAAAATACCCACCGACAGAGTCGTTGAGTAATTGCTAGCTGCAGGCACAAAGTAATGCCCTTTAGCGGTATCTCCAGTGGTATGGCTCATGATTTCCTCACAATTTCAATTGGCTGTAATTTGTAGACGCATCGGCCTGATTTTTGATGGCTTCAAAGAAGGTGTATGAAAGCGTCAAAGTGTTCAGACTGGGATCAATGTCGTTGCTGATGTAAAAAACAATAGGTAGTGTTCTGACTTCTCTGGCAGCAAAAGTTTGCTGATTGAAGCAAAAGCACTCCACTTTTTGAAGGTAAGACGCCCCATTGGCGGGGGTCACACTCGGAATGGCTTGACCAACAAAGGGCTGACCTGTCACGTTCTCCACCACATAGTGGGTGTAGACCATTTCGCCCGGATGCACTTGCATCGAAAAATGTTCGGGTTTGAACGCCAATCCCGCCCCTGGCATGGCATGACTCAAAAACTGAACAGTCACCAACCTAGAGGTATCCACCTGTGTATTTGAAATGGCTGCAACGGCTTGGGCGTTGGTCTTGCCATTGATCCCTGTCCATTTGCAAATCACGTCATACAACGGGACCATGGCAAAACCCAGCGCCGAGAACAACACCGCAACACAAGCCAAACGATAGGCCAGTCGCAAGTTTTGTTGATCACGGCGCGGTGTATCAGACATGGTCAAACCGGACGGAATTTCCAAAGCGTGATCAAAAAGATGACCACCACCAGGGCAACCAGCTTCAACGCCAAACGGGCGTTTTGCTGGTCGTTCTTAGATTCGATGCTCATGACTCAACCTAGATATCAGTCGATTTTGGGTTGAGTTTCAAAGGTGTGATAAGGCGCAGGAGATGGCACTGTCCACTCCAAGCCCGTTGCACCTTCCCAGCTGCGGTCATCAGACTTCTTGCCTTCGCGAATGCACTTCAACACGATGTAGATGAAGAGCAAATGTGACAAGCCCAAGATGAACGCACCGATGGTGGAAAGTTTGTTCCACTCAGCAAACATCAAAGGATAGTCTGGAATGCGACGTGGCATGCCTGAGAGACCCACCAGGAACTGAGGGATGAACGTCAGGTTCACGCCCAGCATGACGATCCAGAAATGGATGCGCCCCAGCTTCTCATCCAACATGTGCCCTGTCCACTTAGGCAACCAGTAGTAGATCGCAGCCATCGAACCCATCACCGTGGTGGGATACAAGGCATAGTGGAAGTGCGCCACCATGAAATAAGCATTGTGGTACTGAGGGTCAGCTGCAGCATCTGCCAAGACCAAGCCAGTCAAACCACCCCAACCAAAGAGGATGATGAAGCCCAAGGCAAACAACATCGGGGTTTCAAATGTCAGCGAACCACGCCAAACCGTAGCGATCCAGCAGAAGAACAAAACAGCCAATGGCAATGAAATCAGCATCGTGCTGTACATGAAGTACATCTGCGCATTCACGGACATACCGCTGGTGAACATGTGGTGCGCCCACACCACAAAAGCCAATGCACCGATGGTCCACATGCTGTACACCTGAGCTTTGTAGCCGTAGGTTTCTTTGCGCGAGAAAGCGCTCAAAACGTGAGGAATTGCACCTGTAATGGGCAACAGCAACACATACACCTCAGGGTGGCCCATGAACCAGAAAATGTGCTGCCACAAAACAGGGTCTCCACCACCAGCGGCATTGAAGAAGTGCGTATCAAAGTGACGGTCCATCAACACCATGGTCACGCCACCAGCGAACACGGGCATGATGGAAATCAACAAAATCGCAGTCACCAAGAAGCCGTGCGCGAACAAAGGCATCTTCATAAAGGTCATGCCAGGAGCGCGCATGTTGACGATGGTCACAATCACGTTGATCGAACCCAAGATAGAGGACACACCCAGCATGTGGATCGCAAAGATCGCGAAGTCCATGCCCCAACCGCTTTGCAGTGACAAGGGTGCATACATGGTCCAGCCTGTATCCACCGCGCCTGGGCCAATATTGACCAAACCCAAGAAGAATGGCAAGGTCAGCATGACGGCAGCGGGTGGCAAGATCCAAAAGCCCCAGTTGTTCAAGCGGGGCAAGGCCATGTCAGGTGCGCCAATGACCATGGGCAACATGTAGTTGGCCAAGCCAGTTGCCACAGGCATCGCAAAACCGAACACCATGATCAAACCATGCAAAGTGATGAGTTGGTTGAAAAACTCTGGTTGCATCAGCTGCAAACCAGGCACAAACAACTCAGCACGCACGCCCAAAATCATGGCGCCGCCCATGAGCAACATCGTGATACCAAAAATCAGGTACATGATGCCAATGTCTTTGTGGTTGGTCGTTTGCAACCAGTGGCGGATGCCACTGTGATGATGATGCGCATCATGTCCTGCATGAGCCATATCGTGCGTCATATCGTGTGCCATGAACTTTCCTTTGATACTGATTTATGTTTTAAGTGCCAGACTTTTGGCGGCTTGTGATCCATGCCTTGAATTCTTCTTCAGGCACCACATTCACCACCACGGGCATATAAGCATGCTCTTTGCCACACAGCTCAGAACACTGGCCACGGTAAGTCCCTGGTTTTTCAACCGTGGCCCAAAACTCACGCAAGAAGCCGGGGACGGCGTCGCGTTTGACACCAAACGCAGGCACCCACCAGCTGTGAATCACATCATTCGATGTGGTGATGAAACGCACTTTCTTGCCAACTGGCAACACCAAGGGATTGTCCACTTCGAGCAAATAGTTTTCGCCCTTGGCTTCTTTGTTGTCGATTTGTTCGCGAGGTGTGGTCAAGCGGCTTGTGAACTTCACGCCTTCAGCGGGAAACTCGTATTGCCACATCCACTGGCTGCCTGTGACCTTCACCACCAGCTCAGCATCACTCTTTGAATCTTCGTACATCTTGACGGCGTGGTAAGCGGGAATGCCAAACACACCGTAATCAATCACCAACAACACCGCAAACGGTGCCAACACAAACAGCCATTGCTTGGTTGAGCGAGGCGCTGTAAATCCTGCGGCTTTGTGCCCTTGTGACTTGCGATGTGCCCAGAATGAATACAACATCAAGGCCAAAACGCCAAAAAATATGATCAAGATGATGATCATGAAAAGATTGTGTACATGCAGCGTTTCACGTGCAATTGGCGTCACTGGTTCTGGAAAGTTCCATGTGTAGCCTGCCAATACGCTTTGCGTCATGAGTGCCGCAAATGCACCAGCCATCCATTTTTTCAAGCCCCGCATAACTTCTGTCCTTTTATAAATTCTTTGAATGCCCATTGGTTGACGACTTAAAAGCTAAACACAGACGACACGCCTGCCAGCCCCGTCACAAACACCATCAACATCGGTGCCACTGACCAAGCCATTTCCGTCAAAGTAGAGGTGTGAAAATGCTCATCCGCATGTTTGTGGTGATGCCAGTGAGATGCCAAGATGGCTGCAAACACCACCGCGAACATGACCACTGAAGCGCCAAACAGCCACTCGCGAGCGGCCAGCGTGAATTGCAAATCAATCATGTTCGTTACCTATTAACGAAAGCGATTAGGTTGGATGGTTTGCAAGGTCGTGGGCAAACTCTCCACATAGCGCGCAATTTCTTTGAGCTCTTTGTCAGAGAACTGCTTCACAACCCCCCCCATGATGGGGTTATTGCGGCCAATTTGTGGCTTGTTCTCTGTTTTGTATGCACGCAAGGAGGCATACACATAGTCAGCATGCTGACCTGCAATCTTTGGATATGTTGGGGCAATTGGTTTTGCCAAACCCGCGCCGTGGCAAGCAATACAACCGCCCTTTTCAACCAAGGCAGCGCCCACACTTGTGTCGATGGGCTTAGCAGGTGTTTCTGCTGTCAAGCCAGTGGATTCGTAATAAGCACCCAAGTCAGCTGCATCTTGTGCAGTCAAAGACAAGGCTGTCGTGCCCATCGACGGGTGCTTTCGAGCGCCTGTCTTGTAATCATTCAGCGCAGACACGATGTAGCCAGCACTCTGACCAGACAGCATGGGTACGCGATACACCTCTGGAAAACCTGTGTGATAGCCCTTGATACCGTGGCAACCCACACAAAGTGCATTTTTTTGGCTACCAGCTTGCGCATCGCCCTGTTGGGCATGAACGGAATAAATTGGACTTAAGCACACTGCAGCTAGGAGACCAGCCATCAACTTCTTCATCTATATCGCCTTTAGGGTTTGATCTAAATCAATAGGTATTATTAGCAATTAGGATGCACACTCAGGGCAGTAATTACCACTAGATCACGGACATGGAGAAATCAAAATTGCCAATAAGTCGTAAAAATCTACTAATTATTAGTATCGTGCTGGCATTTTGCGTGATCAGTCTGGGGGCCTATGTTCGCCTATCCGATGCGGGCTTAGGCTGCCCAGACTGGCCTGGGTGCTATGGCAAATTGTTGGGCGTCCCTGACAACCACCATGAAGTCAGCCAAGCCGAAGCAGCTTTCCCCCATGCGCCTGTAGAAACTGATAAAGCATGGAAAGAAATGATCCACCGTTATTTGGCAGGCATTTTGGGTTTGGTGATTGCCGCACTAGCCGCGCTCGCTATTTGGCCGCGTCGTCAAGCAAACGTGGCTCCACATGTTTTCTTGGTGGGCTTGGTCGCGGTTCAAGCCGCGCTTGGCATGCTCACCGTGACTTGGTTGCTCAAGCCCGTGATCGTCACCCTGCACTTATTGGGCGGGATGTTGATCCTTGCCACCCTCGTGGGCATTCATGCAAGCCAGTCCAACGCCCATGTTCACAGCGCTACCCAAGGCATGAAAAAAGCGGCATGGTTTGTGACAGCTCTGATCCTTGTGCAAATTGCACTCGGCGGATGGACCAGCGCCAACTATGCCGCCATGGCGTGTTCAGATTACCCGCTGTGCCAAGGCCAGTGGATGCCAGCAGACATGGACTGGTCGCATGCCTTTGTGTTCAACCGTGAACTCGGCCAAACCAGCGACGGGCAAATGCTAAGCCTGCAAACTCTGACCGCCATCCATTGGACACATCGCTGCTTTGCGCTGATTGTTCTAGCCGCCTGCGTGATGTTTGCTTTGCGCCTCAACAAGGATGAACAAACTCGCACCATGGGTCGGATCTTGCTCGGCGCAGTGGTGGTGCAAGTTTTGTTGGGCATCAGCAACGTCTGGTTGCAGTGGCCATTGGGTTTGGCTGTGTTGCACAACACAGGCGCTGCAGTTTTATTCGCTGCATCGGTCTACACCACCCTACAACTTCAACGTGCACAAAGTTAAAGCACCGCCATGAAAAACCCATTCAGCATCTTGCTGGCAAGCCTTTTGTGCCTAACCTCGCTGGGGTCACATGCCAGCGATATAGCCGAGCGCATCAAGCCTTGCGAAGCTTGCCACGGCAACCAAGGTCGCGCAGGCCCAGATGGGTACTACCCGCGCTTGGCAGGCAAGCCTGCAAGTTACCTGTACAACCAAATGGAAAATTTCTCACAGGGTAGACGCCGCTACACCATGATGCGCCGCATGATGGAACCCCTGTCACCGCAATACCAACGCGAGATGGCGGATCACTTTGCCAGCCTGCAAGTTCCCTATTTGCCACCCAGCGTCAAAGCGACGGCACCATCCACAGCGCAGATGATGCGTGGCAAACAGTTGGCACTCCAAGGCGATTCGAGCTTGAACATTCCCGCATGCAACACCTGCCATGGAAGCAGTCTTATGGGAAATGCGGCCAATGTGCCTAGCTTGCTGGGCATGCCTTCAGCCTACCTAGGGGCGCAACTCTCTGCGTGGTCCCAAGGTGACCGAACAACCATTGCCCCCGATTGCATGGCTGACATCGCCAAACGACTCACCGCCGACGATGCGGCGGCCGTCACAAGTTGGTTGGCTGCACAATCCATTCCGCAAAAAATCAACACCAGCAAATCTACCCCCGAAAGCACACATGTGCGTTGCGGCAGTGCGCCTGAACTGCATGGAGCCATCCAATGAATTCATGCCGCCGCATATGCCAATGGTTGACAGCAATCAGCCTGTCTGCCCTACTGGGACTCAGCGCATGGGTGACGTGGGACAACTGGGGACGTTTTGTCGCCACAGCAACCGCATCATCTGCAGACACACCTCCAACATCGCAATCATTGGCTCGCGGTGAATACCTTGCACACATTGGTGGCTGCATCGCTTGCCACACGAACAAGGGTGGTGCGCCACTGGCTGGAGGCCGCCGCATTGACACCCCATTTGGTTCGGTATTTAGCAGCAACCTCACGCCCTCCCAGACGCATGGTTTAGGCGCATGGACGGCTACTGATTTTCAATACGCACTCCAGTGGGGACGCTCACGCGATGGACGTCTGCTTTTGCCTGTCTTCCCCTACAACCACACCAGCGTGTTCACACCACAAGATGTGCAATCTATTTTTGATTGGCTGAAAACGTTAAAACCTATCGAAAGCGCTCAAGCTTCGCATCGCCTCACATGGCCACTGGGCACACAACCTGTCATTGCAATTTGGCGCTCGCTTTTTTTCAAACCCACACCTTTTAAAGAACACGCGAATGAATCAGCCGAGTGGAACCGAGGTGCTTACTTGGTTCAAAGCGCAGGACACTGCGCAGCTTGCCATGGCCAACGCAATGCATTGGGCAGCTTTCCAGCTGTGGACGATTTATCAGGCGGGTTTTTATCGCCCCAAATGTGGTTCGCACCTAGTTTGATCGATGCCTCACAAACCACCCTCGCCACCAGCACCGTCAGCGACACCGCTGACTTATTGCGCATTGGACAAAGTCATTCAGCCCACGCAAGCGGACCCATGGGCGAGTTTGTGCAGCACTCTGGCCAGTATTTGACACAAGCCGATGCATTGGCGATTGCGCGCTATTTGAAATCCAAAAATAAGCCCGCCCCGCCCAGCCGTACATCATCACCCGACTTACGCATGGCAGCATCATCACCTGCCGCACAAGCGCTGTATCAAACACACTGTGCGACTTGCCACGGCAAAGACGGTGAAGGAAAGCCTAATGCCTACCCCGCGCTCGCTGGCAACCCAGCGGTGGTTTTGTCTCAACCCGACAACCTCATACAAATGGCGCTTTACGGTGGCTATGGTCCCAGCACAGAGGGTCGCCCTCGCCCATTCGGCATGCCACCGTACTTGTTCACGCTCGACAACCAGCAGATTGCAGATGTGCTCAATCACATTCGCAGCCAATGGGGTAATCAAGCACCAGCGGTGAGCCCGATGCAAGTCGACCACGTGCGCGCCGCGAGCTATTAATCATTTCGCACAAACACTCAAGTTACCTCAACCCGTGCCGATAACGTCATGATGGCCAAAGAAACGACAGATGTAGCGCAAGAGGAGCTGACGACGAACACCCCCGAGGTGTCCGAAAGTGCTGACTCGCCTGTCGAGACGGCTTCAGAGGAAAAAGCAACAAGCAACAGCGCCCATGTAGCGGCCGCTGATCATGCGGCAGCTGAATCCGTCTCATCAGAAGCCAACAAAGCAGCGCAAGGCAACGCGCCCGATGCACTTCAGCCCTTCATCGACAAAGCCTGTGAAACCATTCAGCATGATGTGGAACTTGTAGAGCTGGGCAAGTTCTTGCGCACACACATCAAGACATTTCAGGAAGAGTGGGATATTTGGCCCGACAACACCAAAGACGCCTATGTACACATGATGACGTCACAGCTTTTGCAACGCAAAGCGGCTAAAACACGCATCATGAATTACGAAGAGTTCAAACTCCCAGTGCCTTCGGCCCAAACCACATTGTTTGAGTCCATCAAACATTCGCAAATCAAGCCCCAAAGGTGCATCCCCGTGCTGCTGATGCCCCCTAATTTGCGTCCTACTTACGCCCTGAAGAAGTAGTTTTGGAAGCGAGGTAGTCGGCCAAACTTGCGTTACTCAGACGCACCCCAGCGCCGCCGCTGTCTTTGGCCACAGCCCCACGGATTTGTTTGATCAACAAACCCTTCACATCACTCTGCATCGCTTGTGTGCGCAGCTCGACATAACGCACTTGTGCTTTGGTTTTATCCATCTTGGATTCGGACATGGCTTGCAGCCACAGGCCATCGTCTCGCTTGCCCGCTTCCAGTTCGCGTAAAACCAAGGTGCGAACCATATTGGAGGATGAGTCAGACATAGAGATGAGCCCCAAAAACAAAGAGTGCACCAATTCTGCCAGTTGAAGTAGTAAATTAGCCAAATCGACATCCACGAAACACACCATGCCTGAACTGTTTGGCTCTGATGCCTACGCCCCCAAAGAAATTGCCCTCAAAGTTGAAACTGTTGGCGTCGCTAAAGCGCACATGGCCACCCTGCCCTTGGTGATGCTCGGCATACTGGCTGGCGCATTCATTGGCTTAGGCGGCTTGTTTTTTGTCATCGTGAAGTCTGATGCCAACTTAAGCTTTGCCATCAGTCAGCTCTTAGGTGGGTTTGTGTTTTGTCTAGGCCTCATCTTGGTCGTCATCGCTGGGGCTGAGCTGTTCACAGGCAACAACTTGTTAGCCATGGCCTGGGCGGACAAGCAAATCACCACACGCGAAGTCATGCGCAACTGGCTATGGGTGTGCGCCGCCAACTTTGTGGGCACCACGGGTCTGGCCTTGCTCGTCTATTTGAGCGGTCATACGCATGCGAATGGCGGTGCAATTGGCGCAACTGTATTGAAGCTTGCACTCAACAAGCAAAACTTGGTCTGGCACGAAGCCTTCTTTCGTGGCGTGCTGTGCAACGTACTGGTGTGCATGGCGGTATGGATGGCCATGGCAGGTCGCAGTGTGATCGACAAGGTCATTGCCATCGTCTTTCCCATCACAGCTTTCGTGGCCGCAGGGTTTGAGCACAGCATTGCCAATATGTACTTCATGCAACTCGCGCTCATCATTCAATACTTCGAGCCAGCCACTGCGGGTAGTGCGCTAAGCGTGACAGGTATGTTTGGCAACTTGGCGCCCGTGATTTTGGGCAACCTCGTGGGCGGCAGCGTATTTGTAGGCTTGGTCTACCACCTCATCTACCGTGTGGCAGCCGCTGCGCAGCCTGTCGCCCAACCACTGATCGAAAAAAATTAATCGTTGGTCGGGGTATTCATCGCCTCGACCATGCCCTGCAGCAAAGTCTCGGCTTCGTGCGCCCCTGACAAGCCAACCTGACGGTTGAAAATAAAAAACGGCACCCCCGTGATGCCCATTTCACGCGCAGCCTTATCGCTGTCAATCGTTTGGCTGTGCAAGGCCGAGTCTTGCAAGTGTTGTTCAGCCACGGCGCGTTCCATACCAGCAGATTCGGCAATGTCCAACAGCACCGACGCCTCGGTCAAATCTTTGCCTTCTAAAAAATAGGCCTTGAAAAAAGCTTCCACCATCGCGTCTTGTTGCATGCCAGACTCGGACACGGCAATCAAACTATGCGCCACCACCGTGTTGGGCTGGCGGCTGATTTTGTCAAAAGCGAATGAAATACCCACCTCTTTGCCCACACCCGCGACTCGGTCGTAAATGGCGGTCGCTTCGTCACCGAACTTGTTGCTCACATAGTCCGCACGAGCCATACCCTCAAGTGCCAACGTGGGATTGAGCTGGAAGGTGTGCCAATTGACCTGTGGCTCTACATCTGGATGCTGAACCGCCAAAAATGCCAAGGCGCGCTCTAATCGTCGTTTTCCAATGTAGCACCAGGGACAAACCACATCAGACACAACATCAATGGTGAGAGTTTTCATAAGGTCACTTGGTTTCTGTCACAATGCCCCAACTGTAGCTCTATCGCCAATTGAAAGAGGGAATAAAACCATGGCCAGCGATTTGATCAAAC
>JACCDT010014621.1_pt1 | contig 45584 bp, 55 predicted proteins | sample 7446291 | NCBI WGS metagenome assembly JACCDT01 (sample SAMN15323446, study PRJNA562643) | freshwater metagenome | isolation source: river surface water | place: USA:Blue River Watershed | collected 2017-08-17
GATAGATTCTGTTGTAAAAGACAAGATGAGTTATATCTCTTGAGAAACATATTGGGGGATCGTCTAATGGTAGGACTGCGATTTTTGGTGTCGCGTATCGGGGTTCGAGTCCCTGTCCCCCAGCCAACACGAGCGAGGTTATCGCGCTCGAGATACGTCGGTAAATCAATAAAATTAAATATATGAGAATCATCCTTTTCAGAGGTCGGCCTGGCACAGGAAAGACAACACTAACCCACGCTTTTGCAGAAAAGACACATTTTCCAATTCTTCGAAAGGATGATATTTATGACCCGGTTTCCGAATATGTAAATGAGCATTCGGAAAGGAATAAGGCGTCGCACGGAATTCTCTATAAGATTCTTGAAAGCAATGTTCATTCAAATTCAACTTTTGTATTGGACTTTGCTTTTCAGAACTCTAGCGACTATTCAATCATCAAGAATTGGTGCATGGAAAGAGATGTGGAATTCAAGTCTGTACTGGTCACTTGCTCTGATGAGAAGCTTTGGGCTGAACGGCTCGATAGGCGAGCAGAGAACCCGACTCCAAACCAACTGATCACAAGCTTCGAAGGTTTCAAAAAGCACTACGGAACTATGTATGTTGAACCGGAGCAAGGAGAGCTGGTAGTCGACAGTGTTAAGCCAGTAGAAGAAATCATTCAAGCGGTGCTAGAATATACAAAGTAATATGAATATAGAAATAATCTCTCGAGCATTAATACTTAAAGACGGAAAGTTATTGTTGTGTAAATCTGTCTCGCATCAAAACTATTACCTTCCTGGTGGTCATGTCGAATTCGGCGAAAGTGCAGAACAGGCACTTAAGCGAGAAATGATCGAGGAATCAGGTTCAGAGATAGGCGAGCTTCATTTCGTCGGGTGCTTTGAGAACAAGTGGGGTGAACTTACTCACCACGAGTACAATCTAATTTATACAGCGAATATTGCTGACACAAATGTTGCTTCAAAAGAAGACCATATCGCTTTTGAATGGGTGGAAACGCATAAGCTGAAAGATCTGTTATTTTATCCTCCAGAATTTATAGCTGCAATCGCAAACTGGTGTGAGGACAAGAAAGATATCTATTTAAGTACAATTAAATAACATGAAAGAGGATGCCGTTTTAAGTGAAAAGATAAAATCGGTCATCGAAAAGCTCCATCCTAAGCCGAGCGAAATATCTTTCGCAGTCATCAATCTCAAAGGTAAGGAACCCAAGATTGCTGGATTTGAGATGGATTACTTCATATATCCTGCCAGCATTTACAAAGTATTTGTTGCTGCAGAAGTACTCAGACAGATAGGTTCAGGTCATCGAAAATTGGATAGCATCGTTGAAATTGAGCCTGATAACGAAGTTGATGCGAATGTAAGGTTCTTTCCAAAAAGCACGCACAAAGATTCCCGACCTTTGCTCAAAACAGGCGACAAGGTAACACTCGATTACTTACTCGACTTGATGCTAACTAGAAGCGATAACACGGCAGCAAATGTCCTCATTGACATCGCCGATCGAGAAAATATAAACAGCAACATCATTCTCCCAAACGGTTGGAATGGGAGCGAGGTAACAAGAAAATTCTTAGACAGATTAAAAGAAAAAGGGGATCATCGAATCTCATCAATTACTGTTTCTAATGCTAGGCACCTCGCCGAATTGTTTTATAAGATAGAGACGAATCAGTTGATAAGTCCTTTTGTCTCAGGAAAGCTTAAGGAATACCTCCTTAGATGGAACAGGGATAGAAGAAAAGGCATGTATATCCCTGAGTTTGTGAGCTATTACCGCAAGGGAGGATGGCTGGAGGTCAATGGCTATAAATGGAACATCTGGAGAGGTATCAAGGCTTCCTATAATAAAGGATATGCGGTAATCAAGTACACGGGAGATGTTGGCGTTGTTGAGACAAAAGATTGCCATTACGTCATTGCGTTACTGACTCAGATTAAGACTAAATGGCCGTGGAAAAAAATTGACATGACAGGCTTCTCCAGGGAGATCTATGAGATAATGAAATATCATGAATAATTACTCGGAGACAAAGCCTAAAGTTATACTTGTAGACAAGGATGACAATCCTATAGGGTTGCAATATCGAGACAAGATTGATCACGAAAAAGAAATTTATCGTGTGACCGGTATTTGGATTGAAAACTCAAAAGGGCAAGTCTTGATAGCTCAGCGACAGCTTACGAAACTTCATGATCCAGGAAAATGGGGTCCTGCTGTCGCGGGAACAATAGAGGAGGGTGAGACATATGAATCTAATGCGTACAAAGAACTTGAGGAGGAGCTCGGTCTCATTAACGTAAAATTGGAGCTCGGACCAAAGACATTTAGAGACGGTTCTAAGAAACATTTTACCCAGTGGTTTGTTTGTGTGGTTGATTTGCCAGCGGACGCATTCAAGCTTCAGGAGGAAGAGGTTGAAGCTGTGGCGTGGATCGATAAGGTCAACTTAGTTAAGGATGTAAAAGAGAATCCCGATAAATACATCCCTTCGTTTCCTAAAATATTGGCTTCTCTGATACATTAAAATAATATGAATACTGAAATAACCGACTCTGTTTATCTTTTCGATAAAGAGGGAAAAAAGATAGGGGAAAAACCAAGAAAAGAAGTTGATAAGATCAACGATATACTTGAGGCTGTGTATGTGAAAGTTAAGGTTAATGGCAAAACTCTATTTTCAAAAATAAGGCAAAAGCCTGGTGGCTTGCAGAAAGTGAATGAAGGAAAGTGGGGTCTGCCGATTGCTACTCTGGTCCGTGTTGGTGAGTCTCCAGAAGATGCATTTCGAAGAGCTTGCTTAAGTGATATTGGCTGTATACCTGAGACGCAAGGTGCCGGTGAGAGGTCTACCTATAAGTTTAAAAATGGATCAATCAGGCATGTCTATGAATTTGAAGCTACTCTCGCAGGTGTACCTCAATGTGATGATGCAGAGTTTATACTTCTAGATGAGAAGGAGATTAAGGAAATGATTGATAAGGGTGAGGTGGCTGAAACTTACATGGTGCTAATGTAAGGTAACTACTTTTTCTGTAAGGGTTATTTTATTTCTGAAGCACCCAAGTAATTCTCTTCTCTCAATGTCAGAACCTTCTTTTAACAGATACTTTGCATAATTTCTCAGATCTATTTCCTTAATTATAATCTTATTTTTCTTACCAGAAAGCATTTGCTGGAACTTCTTGAATCTCTCGACTTCGGATTTTATCTTCTCTTTTATCTCAATTTCATTGATGTCAACATTCTCAATTAGTGTTTCAAATTGCTTTATTAAGTCAATCTCATTTATGTAACCACACTTGCAGTTTTTGTCTTTAGATTTTGAACATCCATAATAGACGTGCCTGTGAATGTTTCCATTCTTTTGCTTCTTGAACTTCTCATCGGCTGTGATTCCCGAATCACATAAACCACACGTCATTAGCTTCGTGAAAGCAAACTCTTTACTTTCTGATCTTACAAATTGGCTTTTTATCTGCGTTTGTACCTGATCGAATAGTTCCTTTGTGATGATTGGTTCATGCACACCTTTGTACCAGTTTCCGCTTTTGGTCGGATATTCAAACTCGCCATAGTAGAAAGGATTTTGAAGAATCAGATAAATATTTCCAAGTGTCAGCCCCTTATTGCCTTTGATAGTCTTGAAGTTCAGATCAAATTTCAACCAATGATATATTTTCCTTCCAGACCACCTGTCGTATGCCACTTTTTCGAACATCCTTTTAACAATTGGCGCACGCTCTGAATCAACAATGACTTGGCACTTTTTATCAATCCTTTTCTCATTCAGGTAACCGACAAGCGCGGGTCCTGGCTTCAATCCCATTTCGCATCTGGTACGAAGTCCACGTTTTACGTTTATACTCTTGTTATCATTCTCAAGCTTTGCTTGCGAGCACAAAATCATCAGGAGGAATTTCTCGCTAGGGGAGTTGCGGAAGTATTGCCCGAATGTTCGTATTTCAACTAACAACTTCTGATCCATGAGGTCGACGATAGAACCTAAATCCCCCGCATTTCGGGAAAGCCTGTCTGGATGCCAAACTAATATTCCATTGAATCTTCCTTTTCTCACGTCTTCCAATATTTCCTTATAGACAGGTCTTTGCCCCGAGTCTTTTGCTGAATGTGATTCTCTCCGAATATCAACTACATCTAAGTTTTCTCGTTCTGCAATTTGAAGCATTTCCTTAACTTGGGATTCGATTGACAATGCTTGCTTCTCGTCCGATTCGGTACTTTTTCTGGCGTAGAGTACGTATCTGACCTTTGTTGGTATCTCCATATTTAATTAATGCCAGACCCAGAAACCCTGCTAGCTATGCAGAACTAGGGAAATATTGCATGGTCGCCTTGGGGTCTTAGCAAGACAGGGGAATTGCGATATTATGAGGTTACAACTAAATAGGCGACCTAACCCTCGTGGCGCAATCCCGAGGTATGGTCAAAAATTCCGATTAAGCATAAAAACCCCTTCGTCAGGGTGCTTAATCGGTTATGCAGGGAAACTTGCGTAGGTTGTCCTCGGACATCCACCTGGCGGAGGGATTTTTGTGTTCCTCCGTCTTTATAAAACCGATTAAGCAATTTATGAACCAAACAAACGAGCCTGTCGAGGTTAAGGCCAAACCAAAAACCTCACTGCTTTTGACAGTATTCATTCTTGTACTGTTAGTGCTAGTGTTATTTCTAAGCTCTGGGCAAACTCCCCAGACATATCTTTCGGAGATCAATCAGTCGTGCGCGAAATATGACCCTTCGAATTCTCTTCAAGTGAGGACCGTGAACTACAAGGAGCTGGTAAAGAATTCTGAAAAGTTTAAGGGAACCTTCACTCAATTCAGCGGCGAAGTATTGCAGATACAGGAAGTCGAAAACGGGGGAGTCATGCGCCTTGCAACTGCTGAAAATCTTGAGAATCCCATTTACGTGATTTACAAAGGCAGCACGAATATCCTGCAAGGTGACACTGTTAAGGTCACGGGAGAGCTTGCGGGCGATTACGAATATTCTTCCGTCGCGAATTACAACCTTACGATTCCTAAGCTGGTCGGATGCAAGCTAATCAGGCAATAAGCCTTTGGCTTTCAGCCTCCTGATTGATTCCTGATCCAGCTCTCGCTTCTGCGGAGTGCTGATGTATCTTTCAAACACCTCTCTTTCTCTCTGCTTTTCCTCTCTCAGTTTTTCCGCGCGGGTCTGTTTCCTGGCCTGGTGCTGCCTGAACTTTGGGTGCCGCATCTGCAATTGGAACTTGACCGCCGAATAGTCGCCGTCGCGTATCCTCTTGTAATGCTGGGATTCAGCCATGTCGTTCATCAGCTCGTCGCCCTCGTTCATCGCTTCTTCCATCTCCCTTGCGAATGCGGGGTCTTCGTCCTTCCACCTGTACACGGTCTGCCTCGACAGGCTTGCGTGAGATGCCGCGGCGGACACTATGGGGTTTTTCCTCAATGCATCAAGAAAGATCCTCTTTTTCCGCTGCTTCTTCATTTGGTCGGATGATCTTCGCCTTGATCTTGGTTAGCACCTCGTATCTCCTGATCGCCAGGTCGCAGAACGCAGGCTCGAGCTCGACCGCGAACACTCTCCGCTTCAATTGCTCCGCCGCTATCATGGTGCTCGCCGAACCCGAGAAGCTGTCGAGGATGATGTCGTTCGGCTTCGTGCATCTCCTGATCGCTTTCTCGTGGAGCTTCGGCGGCTTCGATGTCGCATGCTCGTATTGTTTTCCGAACAATCTCTTCACCGCCCAGATGTCGGATATCTCGTCCAGCAGGGAATTGCCCGTGGTCGTTTCCTTGTTCATCACCTCGTTCAGGTCGTTGATCTCGGTAAGGTGAGGCCTTCCCTTGATCCCGTAGACGCACGGCTCGTAGCACTTGTTGAACGCCACTCCCGGCGTCGGATTCTGACCGTTCTTGATCCACATGCACACCCGCTTGTTGTCGATGCCGAGCTTCCTGTACAAATCCTGGAACAGGCCGATGTACGTCTGGTCGCACCAGTAGAAGACATGGAGATCGGGCGAGGAGACGGGCAGCGCGGCCTCGATGCTCTTCCTGATGAACGATCGGTATTCCTCGTATGTCCTGCTGTCGTTCACGCTTCCGCCGTAGCTCTGCTTCCCTCCGATTCCCTTGTCGTAGTCTATTCGTATGTTGTACACGGGGTCGCTGTATATCATCGAGGCTTTCTCGTCCCCGAAAAGCCGTTTCAGCACGAGGGGATCGGTCGAATCCCCGCAGATCAGCCTGTGCTTGCCGAGAAGTATGAGGTCGCCGAGCTTTGTCACCGGTTCCTTGATATTCTTCAATTCTTCGTCGACGTCGAAATCCTCTTCGGTGACTTCAATCATTTCCTGCCAGAAGTTCTCCAGTTCCAGCTCGGTGAACCCGACGTCGAACAGGAAGTCGGTCGGGAATTCCCTGAGCTTCTCGATGTCCCATTCTCCCGTGTTCCTGTTCAGCCTGACATTCAGCTCCTTTTCCTTCTCGATGTCTGGAATGTTCACATATACCACCGGCACGGACTCGAGCTTCAGCGACTTGGCGGCCCTGAGCCTCATGTGCCCGCCGATGACGACGTTCTTCCTGTTCTCGGCGCCGTTGACGATGATCGGATCCACCAGCCCGAATCTCGAGATGCTCTCCGTGAGCTGCTTGAGCGATTCGGGGGATATCTTCCTAGGGTTGTAGTCGGCGCTTACAAGCGCACGGAGGGGGACGTACTCCACGTTCAATATTCTGTTGTTCATTTTATTCTTTATTTCATTGGCTTTTAAAATGAAGACGGGTCGGAACATGGCGTGCCAGGACTGCGCGAGGCAAAATTTTTCCACTCACTTCACCACTTCCATTATATGGACATAGGGGCGTTTTTATTCTTTTTGCGGAGGATTCTCTAGAATAAGCTTTAACTTATCAGACGGAACTATTTTTGACTTTATTGACCAGAGGAATATAATTCTGGTCAATTACCCGTTAACTCACATTTATGGCCATCACCACTTCTTACCTTACAAGTACAAAAAATGTCCCTGCGTTTTTTGATAGTCTTATAGGGGCAAAGGCACCCGCGGCTTTCACCCAGAAATTCATTGAAGGACTTGGTTTCAAGAGTACGAACGATAGATTGTTCTTATCAGTATTAAAGGGCTTAGGTTTTCTTGATCAGGCTGCTGTGCCGACAGAGAGGTATTACAAGTTTCTCGATCAGACGGAGTCTAAGAAAGTTTTAGCAGAAGCAATCGAATCTTCTTATGAAGATTTATTTGCGGTTAAAAAGAACGCATATGATCTCACGAATACTGACGTGAGGAACAAATTGAGAACTCTCACGCAAGGAAAGTATTCAGATGACGTGATTAGCAAAATGGCTGGAACATTCAAAGCACTTTGTGAGTATGCTGATTGGGGTGTTCACAAGGGCACTGAGGAACCTGAGAAAAATCAGAAAAACAAAGACGATCAGGAAAACACAGACGAGAAAAAGGAAGAAAAAAGTGAAAATCCTGGCAATGAGAGAAAGTTTGATGAGTCCAAGAGTGATAATTTTGATCGAAGGGTTGTATCTCCAGATTTTCATTACAATATTCAGATACATCTACCAGACTCAAGAGATGAGGCGGTGTATGACGCTATATTTAAAAGCTTAAAGAAACACATTCTCTAAGATATGAATAAAGATTTGTATTCTTTCGTATTCAGAGGCGGTCTCACAAAAGCTTCTCTCGAGAAAGCGGGACATTTTAATAAGTCCCATTTTTCAGACAAATGGGAGACGGAAACTGCAAAGCGCTTGGGAATACCACTGCTCGATGAAGAGCTCGTATCCAAGGCTAGAAGGATGGCTGTTGTGTACACAGCGATCTCTGCGTTTGAAAATTCCGTGAGAGAATTTATTGAAAAAAAGCTTCTAGAAACCGTTGGCACAGATTGGTGGGATAAAAATGTTAAAAGCGAAATAAAGACCAACGCTGAAAATCGGAGGAACTCAGAAAAAGGCATTCGCTGGATGACGCCAAGAGGAAGTTCTCCTATATACTATACGGAATTTGGCGATCTCATCTCCATTATGACAGGCGACATAAACTGGCAGTATTTTGAGATCCATATAAAGGATAAGGATTGGGCAAAGGCAATTATTACAACTTTGGAGAAATCTCGAAATATCATCATGCATGGAGGCGAGCTAGCCCAATCTGATATTGAAAGAGTTGGTATTTTTATCAGAGATTGGATCAGTCAGGTAGGTTAGCAAAACTGTCACTTTTGTCACTTTTTCGGTCGCATAGTATGATTAAAATAATGAAAGACTGCATATTTTGCAAGATAGTAAATAAGGAAGTGCCAGCAAAGGTTATCTTTGAAAATGATGAATTTTTAGCTTTTCCGCCAATCGAGCAGGTCTCCAAGGGCCATACGCTCCTCATCCCTAAAAAGCATTTCGAGAATATCTTTGATTTTGAAAGCGGATCACTGGAACGTCTCATGGGTATTGCCCAAGAAATAGCGAAAGGTCTTGTGGAAGAAAATGATGCTACAGGTATCAATCTCCTGCATGCCAGTGGTAAAGACGCCCAACAGTCGGTGTTTCATTTTCACTTACACATAGTTCCAAGATACAAAGATGACGGTCTCGACCTTTGGCTGAGGAACAAGCTGTGAGATAAAATTTCTTGAAGGGCTATAACGCGTTAAATAAAATGTCCAATCTAATATCAAAAGCTGAAGAATTTGCCACCAAGGCTCACGAAGGTCACACTGAAAAAGACGCGAATAAGACGCCTTACATTTTTCACATTCAGAAAGTAGCTCATCTTGTCGAATTGTCTGGTGGAACTCCAGAAGAGGTTGCAGCTGCATGGCTGCACGACACTGTCGAGGATACACCTATTACTTTTGAGGACATAAAAAGGGAGTTTGGTCCTGAAGTGCTTGAAATAGTTAAGGGACTAACAGACTTGCCTGAATTTGAAAGTCTGCCAGTTGCTGAACACAAACAGAAACAGTTAGAGCGTATCAAAGGAGAAAGTGATTCTGTTAAGCGCGTTAAAATTGCTGACCAGATTTCAGCTATTGAACTTGATAGTGCTAATGCTTTGTTGGATATCGAGCACAGAAAAAAGTACGTAGAAGGAGCAAGGAAGATTGTGGATGCATGCCGCGGAATAAGCCCGTTTCTTGACCAGAAGTTTGAGGGGTCTTATAAAAGTGCGTTAGAGCTTTTGTCATAAGGTACAACCATAATTATTTTAATGATAAAACATTTTTACGAAAATAATAAATATTTGATCAATTTTACAAGCTTCATAGTTGCTATCTGCGGTCTGTTTTTGAATATTTCCGCACCGTCTTCTGATCAGGCGAGGTCTTCCCTAGATAACCTCCAGACAATGCTATTGCTGATCTTTATCGTGAGCCTTATTCTTCTGTTTATAAAATTAGCCAGATTTCTTTTGGTGGCAGAGAGGGAATTGGGAAAGAAGCACGATATGCCTACGAAAGGCATAGTCACTTTTCTTGCGATATATGGGATGATTACATTCTTATTGAACCTCGTCGGATATTTTCTTGCGGCGCACCCACAGGCATCGAGTCCTTTTGCTATAGGACTAATTTTTATAATCATATTAGCAATCGCAGTATCCCCGATATTCTTGCTAGACAAGTTTCCAAGCAAGTTTGGCACATTTTCTCACGTTGTCGTTTACTCTTTCTCGGGATCAATCCTCCTGACGCTCTTGTGCGCGACTATCCAGCTTACGGTGTTCAAGTGGTTCTCGTTCTTCTGGGGATATGCCGTACTACCTGCGTTGTTTGTCTGCATAGCGATCATTTGTCTGTGTGTTATGGTGTTCGATAAGCATAAGAAAAGGGGGATTTTACAGAAAAAGTCTTAAAAAACCGATTTTAATTTAAGTGAGAGGAGTCGAATTAGCTCAACGTATGGTAGGAATTATTTAATATACATATATGTACGATCGATACGTTTATCTCGATAACCAAACCGTCAGAGAATACATAGACAAGTGTGGCAATAAGATGCTGGGTAAGGAATATGAGCTTGGCGCTGGTATCTTTATGACTCGTTTCTTTGAGATTGAAAATAAGGAAACCTGCGTTCTGGGTATAAAGATACAGGATCGATATCGCAATTATTATCGAGATAGAAAAGCGGGGGCATTGAGTTTTGAGGAAGCAAAAGTCTTGATTGAAAAACACAAAGATGAGGATGACCCATTCGACATGGCTGTAGCCCCGGTATCTGGATTCAAAGGCACAAAGAATTCAGCATGGAGGTTGCAATTCAAACGCTTTGGTCATTACCAGCAAAACAAGACTACCAGCGGGCTTATTGATACTTTATCGAAAATCAAAGCAAGTTATTCTCCAACGTCTGGATTTTTAACTTTTCTTTTTGACGGACATAAGGGCTTGGATTTAGAAAGTGTCCACGAACATCTGGTTATTCATGGGTGTCCGTTTTCAAAAGTTCTTTTCATTAATCCGGCAAAGGAGGACGATGATGAGTGGGTAATCAAGATAGGCGAAATTTGGCCAGGATATGGTCATAATAATTATGATCCGAATCTCTTTAAAAAGAACAAGGACAGTAAGATTGAATAAATGGTAAAACTGTCACTTTTGTCACTTTTTGAAGCGCTCGAGACGCGTCGTTCAGGTCGTGCTAAAATTGACCAAACGGACGTTAAGGTACAAGACCTTCCACGGTTCTAGCTCGAGACGGCCAGCCAACAAGAGCTAGGTTATCGCGCACGAGTTGCGTTGAAACTAGCCAAAACTAAACATATGAAAATCATTCTTTTCAGAGGTCGGCCAGGAACAGGAAAAACAACTCTAACTCATGCCTTTGCAGAAAAGACACATTTTTCGATTCTTAGGAAGGATGATATTTACGATCCAGTTTCTGAGTATGTAAAAGAGCATTCAGATAGAAATAAGTTGTCTCATGGAATTCTCTACAAGATTCTTGAAAGTAACATTCATTCAGATGCGACATTCATCCTTGATTTTGCTTTTCAGAACTCAAGTGACTATTCGATTATCAAGAATTGGTGTGCGGAAAGAAATGTGCAATTCAAATCAGTATTGGTAACTTGCTCTGATGAGAAACTGTGGGCTGAAAGGCTCGATAAGCGGTCAGAGAATCCGACTCCGAACCAATTGATCACGAGCTTTGAAGGATTCAAGAAGTATTACGGAACAATGCATATTGAGCCTGAACAAGATGAACTCGTAGTGGATACTGTTAAGTCCGTAGAGGAAATTATTCAAGAGGTGGTTGAATAATATTAAATAATAGACATATCAAACGCAATTCCCATGCACCAAACCCTTGAACCAAAAGACTTTAAAAGCAACAGCACGCTGTCTACTGTGTTAAAAACAATCGTTATACTGGCAATACTTATTGGTGGATTCTATGCAGCAAACTCATACTTGTATAACCAAAAACAAACCAACAGCGGAGCAGACGGCTACAAAAATGCTGAATACATTATTGACGGCAAACGTGTTCGACTCGAAAACGGAAGTGCTCAAACTGAAGCTGCTCCTGGCTCTGCCTCAAAGATAACAACGCAATATTTTGGTAATGATCTAAAAATAGATCTAAATGGCGACGAGCAGAAAGATGTGGTGTTCTTGCTGACACAAAACACAGGTGGAAGTGGAACTTATTATTATGTTGTTGCTGCGCTTAGAAATGCCAAACAAAACATAAAGCAAAACAATGAGTCGGATGCAAAATCAAAGGAAGGGTGGATTGGATCTGAATCATATTTTCTAGGCGACCGTATTGCTCCGCAGACTATTGATGATGGTGGAAATCGAGGCGGGGGAAATATTATTATTGTAAATTATGCAGATCGTGCCATCGGTGAAAGTTTTGCAGTTCAGCCATCTATAGGTAAAAGCGTGTGGCTTATTCTCGACCTTGCAACAATGCAATTCGCTACAGTCCAGCCGAATTTTGAAGGAGAGTCAGCTGAAGTGGCGGTCAAGCGATGTGATTTCGGTGGGACCTGCGATCAGTTAGTTAAAGCATATCTAGAAAAAAAAATCGCAAAACTATCTCCAGAAAAAGAAGTACTTGGTGGAAAATTTTTCATCACAAATTTCACCAGAGATGAATATACGATAAAAAATGACGCGGTAACAGATTCATTTGTAAAAGGTACCGTGTCGTACTCGGATGGTCACAATGAATTTACAGCACGATATTCATTCAAGATAAATCCAGATATGTCGCTCACGTACCGGACTATAGAAATTATGCAATAATGAGTAACGACTCACCTTAGTCTTGTCGGTTTTTATTAAATTTAAAATAAATTATGCAGAAGAATACAACAATTATAATCGCAGTGCTTGCTTTAGCTGCAGGTCTGATAGGTGGCTACATGTACGCCTCAACTGGTGTTTCAAAGATTTCAAATAAGTATGAAGACATTAGTAATATGCACATGATGCCTGATGGAACGATGATGGGTAATAGTACACATCCAATGGATACCATGAGTATGGCGGACATGATGTCTTCAATGAATGCACAACTCCAAGGGAAAGTTGGTGATCAGTTTGATCAAGTTTTTCTAGCAGAAATGATTGTACATCACCAAGGTGCGGTCGAGATGGCAAAATTGGCACTCACTAATGCTAAACATAAAGAGATTAGAGATTTAGCAAATGCAATTATTGCTGCTCAAAATAAAGAGATTTCAGATATGAAATCATGGCAGAAGAGTTGGTTTGGAAAATAGCACTTATTTGCATTAGCATTTGCGTTACTATTTGTAATAGCGCCTATGTGCACCGATTCAGCATTCAATAAAGTAATTTAAAATTATCTTAAATTACTTACCCTCCATCATCCACTTCACGCCAGGGAAGCAGCAGACTCTGCGTTTTCCTAATGCAAGCATGTCAAGAGCCTTTTCAATTCTAAGTGCTCGAGTTTCGAGCTTTTTACCTGTAATCATCCAAAAAATCCAATCTCTTTTTGCGAATGCTGTTGTACTTGTCCAAACTTTTTTTGCCTCGGTTCTTATATTTAAAACTTTTTGAAAATCAGCGGGAATTCTTGTCTCGCTCTCGTTGTTGACTTTGGTAATTTCAATAGAAATTTTGCCTGATGTATTTGCTATGCTTTTTGTAACAACGCCTTGCATTAATTTATTCAGTCTAAGTCTTAAGTTTCCATCCTTATTGCGTTCAATAGTGCTTCGGAATGGTAGTGCAATAAGCGATCCTTCGATTTCGATGACAGCTTCTTTGGGAAATTTCGCTGTCACATTTTTAGGCAAATTCAAAAAAACAGATGTATGTTTGATTCGCTCTGTGCTGCATGTGACGTCAAACCGGATAGTGGTTTTCATATAGATAGTATATAGACAGTATAGTAGCAAAAAATGGGGTGTGTGATAAATGCCTTTCTTGCTCAAATTTTGCTACAATACCTATATGCAAAATCAAAAGATATTTTGGCTTATTACTATCATTATTCTCGTGGTAATTGTGGTTGGTTTTATAGTCCTAAATCCACTCAAAAAAATAAGTACACAGACTAATCGGAATAACTCAGTAGATCAAATGACTTCGTCGACGAGTACAATGTCTACACCAGATACTCAGCAAGATTTCACATACAAAAACGCTACGAAAGATAATATCGTAGTCGACCTGCCATACCCCGGAGCGGTAACTGGTAAAAAATTCACGGTGATAGGAAAGGCGAGGGGTACTTGGTATTTTGAAGCTAGTTTTCCTGTAAAAGTTTTAGATAAAGATGGTAAAGTCCTTGTCACCACGCATGCGACCGCACAAGATGAGTGGATGACCGAAGACTTTGTACCATTCACGTCTGAAATTGCTGTGCCTCTTACATACATCGGTCCAGCTACGCTTATACTTGAAAAAGATAATCCATCAGGTGATGTTGTTCGAGATGCATCTTTGTCATTTCCGTTTACTATCGAATATTAATTATTATAATCCCCGCAAATTTGCACCGTATTTGTATGAAAACTTTTCATGACATCCTTAATCCAAATCAAAATCAATCCAACAACCATGCACCAACTGCACAAGTTTTAGATTTACAGGAAGAAAAGAAACTTGAAGGTGAAGCGCAGGCTTTGGTTGAGCTTCATGATTTCATCAAATCACATCCTGATAGTCCAGTAAAAGAAATTGCCAAGTTTATGCCACCTGTTGATTCAAGAGTGGTGAGTAAAGCTATACAAATGATCGCCCTTCGTGAAGAAGCACTAAAAGCTGAACAGAAATTGGTACAACAAGCAGTGCAAAAATCAGAAAAAATAGTACACTAGATCAAGCATGAGTCAGATCATAAAAAGAAAAATCAGTAGCAAGAGAAAAATCCTAAAGACGCTTGGACATATAAACTATCTACGTCTCGGAGTTCTATTTGTTATCTTTATGGTATTTTGTTCACTTGTATACAAAGCAACTGCTGCAACTGTCACTCTTGTACTTGAGTCAGACTTAAATCCGGTGGCATTATTTACCAAACCAGAATTTCCTGAAGAACCAAAACTCGATATCAAAGCATATGACGACAAGATGCTCTATCTTGCGCATCGACTTTCAACATCAACATCAACACTGACATCAACATTAACGTCGACAGCGGTCGGGAATAGTGTGGCTGGAATTATTAACATTGCTACTTCAACTGTTATTTCCTCGACTACAAAAAAAGTCATCAGCACCACAGCAACTTCAACTACAAAATACCTCTGGCCAGCGCCAAACACTGCATATCCAAAAGCTGGTGCAATTTTTCCGTTCAAGCGAATTGTTGCTTTTTACGGAAACCTTTACTCCAAAAAAATGGGTGTACTTGGTGAATATTCTTCATCAACCATGCTCGCCATGCTCAAGCAAAAAGTCCATGAATGGGAATTGGCAGATCCTGCAACTCCAGTCATACCAGCTCTTCACTACATTGCAGTAGTTGCACAAGGGTCAGCAGGTGCAGATGGGATGTATCGTGCACGAATGCCTGACGCTGAAATCCAAAAAGTTATCGAGATGGCAAAATCAATAGATGCTATCATATTTCTCGATGTTCAAGTCGCAAAATCAAATCTTCAAAAAGAATTACCGCCACTTGAAAAATATCTTAAGCTCCCGAATGTTCATCTTGGTATCGATCCAGAATTTTCTATGAAGACAGATAAGAAGCCGGGTTCTGTGATTGGTACTATGGATGCTACGGACATAAATTTTGCAGCACAGTTTTTGCAGAGGATAGTTCAGGAAAATAATTTACCACCAAAGGTACTGACGTTTTATCGATTCACTCGAAATATGGTGACGAACTACAAATTGATTAAAACTTTACCAGAAGTTCAGCTCGTCCTCACTATGGACGGCTGGGGACATCAGGCTCGAAAAATTCAGACATACAAATCATTCGTCTATCCGGAGCCAATTCAGTTCACCGGCTTCAAGCTATTTTTCAAAAATGATTTAAAGGAAGAGGGGAGTCGCATGATGACTCCTGCTGAAGTCTTAAAGCTTACTCCGTCGCCAGTTTATATTCAGTATCAGTAGAATTTCAGCTTGTTTTAATAAAAAATTGAGCAAAAATTCATACATTGACATATATACAAATAATGGTATAATAGTACCATTATGCAAAAAACACTTAAAAGCACTCTCCAGATCGTCTCAAATATGGCTTCAAACAAGGCTTTTGTTATCGTTCCTGCATTTACTTTTGCTATTGCACTTGTGATGACAACTATGTATCCAACAGGGGCAGATGCAGCAGTTACAAATACAACTACTGCTACTTCAAGTTCAAATCAATCTACATACATCGTCGATATTACTGGTCAGGGATGTGGAAATAACTGTGCTGACTTCTATCAATTCCTTTCTTCAAATGGAATCTCTCTTTCAAGTTCTAACTCAACTGGAAATGGCACAAACGTAAACACAAACAATGGCACAGGGACTCGACCTGTGACAACTACTGGAACATCAACTCGTCCTGGTTCATATCAATATGTAAATTATCCATATCAGGTTTATACATATTTCCCGACAACTAATCTTGGTGGAAATAATGTCAATGGTGCAAACAATTCTGGCACAAATAATCCGTATGGTTATGGTGCAAATGCTGGATTTATCCAGACTTCAGGTACACCTGGTTCATATAACTCTGGTTACAACACTGGTGCGACTGGAACATATGGTGCTAACTACACTCCGTATCCGTATCAAACCTATACGTATTATCAGAATCCATCTCAGAAGTATGATTCATATAGCGCTGGTCAGTATCCTGATCCTGTATATACATACTATGGTACTTCAGCTAATGGTCAGGTAAACAAACAAAAGGTAAACGAATTTAATCCATATACATATGCTGCGACACAGAATCTGTATACCTCTCAGTATGGAAATAGCTACTACAACGGCTCATATGGAGTAAATAGTCAGACATATTATCCATATCAAAGCTACAGCTATGGTGCTGGCTCAAACTCAGGATCTGGTTTTACAATAACTAGATAGGTATGGTATAAGTGTGTCGATTATAAGACACATGAAAAACCTCTCAAAAATATCTAAAATTCTATCAGAAATTGCTATTACAAGTGCACTTGTCGGCGTATTTGCTCTTGGCGGTGCCTTTATGGAACTAAGCATTGGTATTAAAACTGCCGATGCTTGTTCTTATTATGATTGTGGCGGTTTTTACGGTGGTTATGGGTATGGAGACTATTATGGAGATTACGGAGCTGGTTACGGCTATGGTAACTACAACAGTGGATACTATGATCCGTATTATTACAGTGGGTACGGTAGTTACACTAGTGGATGTTGTGGTTTCTATGGTGGATATGGCTACGGCAACAACTACGGTTACGGTAGTGGTTATGGATATGGTAGTGGATTTAACTACGTACCATCACAAGGTTATCAGTATACGTACTATCCTCAGTACCAAAATCAAAATCGCACTAACGGTTACGGAAATGGTAGTGGGCTTTTGAGTAGCTATCAGTTTGTACAGTATCCGTACTACCAATATGTATATTTCCAAAACCCAGGCTCAAGATAAGTGTATGGCCTAGTGTTATTATGCGCGATAATTTTAATTGAAGATGCTATAATTAGCGGCATATGAAGCCGAATAATTCTCCGTGGTTGCATCAGCTTGTGATCACTCGACCAATTGATACATTGCAGCAAGATGTAGCTACTGATATTGCTATTGTTGGTGCCGGAATCGCTGGAGTGATGACAGCTTATTTTATTTTAAAAAATACTAATAAACAGGTACTGTTAATCGAAGGTTCGCGAGTGGCACACGGTGCAACAGGTCACAATGCGGGGCAGATTGTATTTGAATTTGAGAGAGAATTCAGTTCTCTTGTACAAGAGTATGGCCTTGAGATGGCTGCTTCAGCGGAGCGAGATGTGCGAGGTGCATGGATTCTCCTTGAGGAACTGTATCAGGATGCAAAACTTACGACTCCCATGTCATCTTTTATGGGCTATAACGGATTCACTCGTATAGATAGACTTTTGGTGGAACTCAAAAATAATGCACTTCGAATGGAAGCAGGCTTACAGATTTTTCCAGTATATGTTTCTGAAACCGCAAAGTATCTCGACAAAATTCCTCATGAATACAAAAGCCTGTATAACTTGGTGCCGCATGACGACATTATTTCTCTTCTCGAAACAAAAGATAAGTCATACGTTGCGGCAATTTCTGAAAGAAAAGGTTGCGTAAATAGTGCCATGCTCGTCGAAGAAATTGTTGGATACCTACTTTCTACATACAAAGGGCGATTTATGCTTGTTGAAGAGACACCGATTCAAGAAGTTGTACTGGAAAAAGATCTGGCTTTGCTCAAAGGTAAAGAATATTCTATCACTGCTGACAGAGTGGTTCTTTGTACGAATGGTTTTAGTAAATTTATTCTGACAAATAATGCTGGCCCTGATATTGATACTCAATTTCACCATATGGTTCGAGGAAATATTGGATATATGGCTGGGTATCTTGAAGAATTAAAACATCCACCAATTGCACTAGCGTATTATGATCAGAGACCAGAGGATATTCTCGGGGTGTATGAAAATGATCCGCTCTCTCAAGATCCATATTTCTATCTTACTCGACGACCATATGAACATGAGAAGAATGAAAAGCACAATCTAATCTGCATTGGTGGTCCTGAACGTAAACTTGATGAAACAAGTGAGTACTTGAGTACTGAGGTGTATGAAGATGAGGTTGCTCGAAAGATTGATACATTTTTGCATAATACATATTCACATACTCCAGCTGAAACTGTTGATTTTAAGTTTAAGTGGCATGGACTTATGGGGTACACTCCAAATGGTATTCGACTTGTTGGTGAAGAGCCGAAAAATCGTGTGCTTTTATACAACCTCGGTTGTAACGGAGTAGGTATTCTTACTTCTATTTATGGCGGCAAAAGGATTTCTGACATCATTGGTGGTATCACATTGCCTCCATCACTTTTTGATCCAAAGGGTGCGTATCAGGGTATCAAACTTCGAGGCCTCAATCGTGTAAGTAAACATCGAGCCAAGAAGATGGGTAAAAAAATAGGAGAATCAGCTGTTGATAGGAGTACCGAGTAATGCAGAATAAAAGCACATGTTTCAGCACGCAATTCACTATCTTCATACAAATATAATCCCTCTCATTGATGCTATGGGTAATTGGTTTTATGTTCTTATGTTTTTGATTGCTGTTATTGAGTCTACTTTTTTGATAGGTACATTTATTCCTGGAACAATCGTCATGCTTTTTTTCGGTTTTGCTGCTTCCCAGGGACATATTAGTATATTGTGGACTATTTTTTTTACCGCACTTGGAGCCATTGTTGGTGATTTTATTAGCTACTATATAGGACGATATGGGAGGTCATTCATTAAAGAAAACAAAGGGTTGCTTCGAATGAGTCATATTGAAATTGGTAAAGCTTTCTTTTTGAAACATGGAGGTAAGAGTGTTATTCTCGGCCGTTTTGTGAGCCCTATCCGGCAAATTATCCCGTTTGTGGCAGGAATGGTCCATATGAGTTATCGGCGGTTTATATATTTAAATATTTTTGGCGCGATCTTGTGGGCTGTTGCATATCTGTGTCTCGGATTTTATTTTGGAGCATATTGGCGTTTTATCGATAAGATTGTATCGAGAATTGGACTGATTATAACTCTTGCTTGTGTAGCTATTTCACTATATGTCTTTCATTTTCAACGTGAACGTCGATTTAAAAAATTACAAGAAAGTGTAGGACGTGTTGACGATTCCAGGGGTGGAGTGATGCCAGAAAGTGTACCGAAAATTTAGAGTTTTTTGAACGAAAATTCATCAGCGGTTTGGTACGGTTTAAGAATGTGTATTGAGAAATATGCTAGTGTGCACGAGGGGCGAATATATAAGGAGCCAGTATGCGATAGATCAAAGGGGTTTATTGCTTTATATATAACAATTACTGTATCTATGGCATTGTCGCTGCTTGTATTTAGTATTCTTCATGCGTCTGATAGGGTACAGGAGCTATATAGCCAGTTTCGTAAGAGTGAGGTTTTACGGAACTCTATTTTATTTTGCAAATACAAGATTGAGGATATTTTGATGAAAAATCCAGACTTTAATTTTGACCAGACAGGAAGAGGTGTTTTGACTAAAGTGAATCAGATCGTGGTAGATACGCCACTTGATGTGAGGTGTAGTTTTATAGGTTTCGATTCGGACCCTATTCAAAATGGCTGTAAGGATGTGCATGTGACTATTATGGCGGAAGATTCAGGTGTGACTCTGGAAAGGGTGGTGGATATACGTGTCTGTGATTATATTGCAAACGAAACAATCGATTGAGAAAATGCAATTTTGATAAATTTGATAAAGGTGAATTATAAAAGCGAATGATAAAGGCGATTGATAAGGGTGAATGATAAAATTTTCTTTATAATATTTTGATAGCCGTATCATCTTAATTCGATAGGATACTTCTATGACAAAAAATATAAAGGTGCTGTTGGATGCACTAAAAGAAAATTCAACATATATGAGTAAGGAAAATTATAAAGTGATACACAAAAAGAGGGGATTTACTCTACTCGAGGTTTTGATGGTGATCGGTATATTGGCAATACTGGCAACTGTGGTGCTTGTTGCAATCAACCCTTCGCGGCAGTTTAAGATCGCTCGAGATTCACAGCGAAACGCAAATGTGAGCACTATCTTAAATGCTATCGGTCAAAATATGGCTGATCATGGAGGAGTATTTACATGTGAAGGTGTGATTACTGCTTTACCAAGTGAAAAGACAGGAATTGATTCTGATGCTGGATTTGATCTTGCGCCATGTCTCGTTCCTGACTATATATCTGTGTTGCCGTTTGATCCTTCAAGGGAAGGCTCAAGATATGTCAATGAGACGGATTATGATACGGGCTACTTCGTAGAGTCTGATACTGAAGGGCGAGTTACTGTTTCGGCAGATGGAGAGGTTTCAGCCAATACCATAGCTGTAACCAGATAAAGACCCGGTATCGCCTATAATCTGGCTAGTTTATAGGTCTGTAATAGGGGATCAAAAAAGTGCCTTACCTTCACCGATTGGCACTTTTCTTGCTTTTAGAAATATGCTAGTATCTTAAACATTCTTTAGGTAACTTAGGGGTGGCGGGTGGTTTGAATAAATCAAATCAAGTAGGTTAAAGTCAGCTCAAGGTGACCTGGAGAATTGAAAATAATATATTCCCCTGTAGCTCAGCGGTAGAGCAATCGACTGTGAACTCTCCTGCCTTTGGTGTATTAAGAAATACAAAAAGGTATAACGCAGCGTCCGGCACGAAAGTCCGGATGAACATAAGGTGAATTGCTGGAAGTCCAAGCCTCAACTTGGATAATCAGCAGCCAAGCTTGTTGTACAATATGCAACCTGAAGGTTCAGAGACTATCCCTTTACGGGAGTAGTTCATGCAAATATGCACTGAACGAAGCGCCTTACACCTAAACTTGCAAGACAAAAGTAATGCAAACACGGTGATGATATAGTCCACACTGTCAGTAATGATAGATAAAAGTGTAATCGATTGGTCGTAGGTTCGATCCCTACCGGGGGAGCAGAGTAGGAACAACAGAGGTGAAAGCCTCTGTTTTCCTTTTGTTTGCAAGGCTATTTTTAGGTTCGAACTCCTTATTTATAGTCTTTGCCTTTTTGAGACAATCTATGAAGAGTTGTACCTCTTTTGGGCTCAAATAATAAAGTTTCAGCCAGATGTTGTAACTTGTGAGGTTGTATCAAATGAAGGTATACCAGACGGCTTTGATATTTTGAGAAGTATAAGAAAGAGCGGTGAGATGAAGAAGGGAGGACTTCTTGCTCATACCCGTTTTGTGTTTTTGACAAACCAAAGTGGGTCTCGTGATTTGAAACAAGCATTAGACATGGGTGCCGACGGATATATTATTAAAGCGAGTATCATGCCTGAAGAGCTTATTGGTCTCCTTAAGAGGGTAAATAAGGGGAATAGGAGAGTAGTAGTCATGGAGCCTACTGAACTTTCTCGAAAGTCGGAAAATAGAGCTGTATAATAGCGTTTTCTATAAGTTTGACAGTATCTTGTATAAGTAGTATAATATTTAACAGTTCTTTTACATCTTACTCGCATAGATAGTCATAGCCATAAGGCCTTGAACTCGATATAGTTCAACACTTTCTGGCTATGACTATCGCACCCTCGCGAATGTCCTCTGGCGAACTCAAACCTGAAACATCAAAATTGGTCCGCCTCTGGTATCGACGAGTGTCGACGCTTTAGGTGAGCCACAACTCAAACTACACTTATGAGCTCCAATAAGAAGCCTGTAACTAACGGACAGGGCGACTGTCTTGTCAAAATGGCAAATGAAAAAGGCGTCGGCCGTGTCCTGTTCCAACAGGCACTGGATGACCCCGAAAAGTTTGCCCGCTTCCTCGACCAACTCAAGGCAGACGAAGCCACCGAGTATGTTCCCATGAGCGATGCCCGCATTGCTGAACTTACCGAACTGGCAGCAAAGCAGGGTGCTCGCATCCACATCCTCCGTCGCGTTAAGGTCAAGCAAGACCGCGATTGGCAGGAAGCCATCAACCTTGCAGGACCGAACACGCCCATGGAATACAACGTCCGCAAGCCTGAAGTTAGTGCTCAATATCAGCCCGTTTCCTCCAAGGTCGTCGAGAAGGACATTGTTCTCCTCAACTACCCTAATGGCGACGGCTGGGACAAGGCATTGGCATGGGGTGACGAAGCAAAGCTCAAGAGGACGGTTCCTCGCGAGACCTTCGCCATCGGCGAACAGCATCCAACCCTCCACAACACACTCGGTCAAAACCCGATGTATGTGGCAGCTACCACGAAATGCACCTTTGAGGGCTACCCTAGCGCGTGCTTTGTCTGGTGGGATGGCTCGAAGCGCCGGGCGAGCTTGGGCTGGGTCAGCAGCTTCGGCTACTCATACGATTGGTTCTCCTTCTGCGAGTAAGCACTTGGGCATTAAACCCTTTGGTCTTCTTAGACCCTTGGACTTTGCCCTTCGGCAATTTTTGCCAAACGCTCGGTTGGGACACAGCGTCACCCAACAGCTCTGCACATTCGTGTGGAGCTATTTTTATTAATTTGCTAGACTGAAAATGGTTCTAGGTGAATATGTGGGAGACTATTGTTTCCTGCTACCGAAACCAGTATCCATACATCGAGAATATTTGCGACTACGGTTTCAGGTAGAGTGGTGTATGCAGAAACTTCAAAAAATGAAGATACTCGGTGCAAGATACTAAAGCATTATACGCAGAATAATTTCTAAATTAGATGCTGAATACGATACAACTCTTTCGAGTATTCGAAGGGTGGTGGCACAGATGGTATCTCGCACATAACCTTTGAGGGCAACCCTAACGCGTGCTATGTCTGGTGGAATGACTCGAAGCGCAAGGCGAACTTGAACTGGGTCAGCAACTTCGACAACTCATACGATTGGTTCTCCTTCTGCAATTATCTCATTTCTCTTCTGTCTCTAAGGCAGGGGAGTTTTGTTTTTTAGAAGCTGAGATGAAATTTGTCCGTTCCATCCACCAAGCATTTTTCCAACCTCGTCGAGTTGAAGTGAAAGGGTGATGTATTTCTTATCAGGCAAAGATTTTGTCTCCCATAAAACCATAAGTAATACTTTGAGGGTATCTGTCTTTCTTGTTGCGAGTCTTATCCACGGTAATTTATCCTCCTTTATTAAGAAACTGGCACTGGATATTGCTTCCATTATATCCACGAACAACATGTCAATTTTTTGACCAAGAGAATGCCTGTGTAGTTTAGGTAATATCTGATAATAACCGTACCAAAGGATATACACAGTTTTTAGTTTCTGGAGGAGTGGTAAGATTTTCGGGGGGGGGGTAGACTTCATAGTATGGCTCGTATTCAGTTTATTCATGCGTATCAACATATTATATCCCTAGAAAACCTGCTCGAAGCATGGAAAGAATTCCTAAAAGGCAAGAAATCAAGGAAAGATGTTCAAGAATTTGAGAAAGATTTGATGACTAACATCATTTCTCTTCATAACGAATTGGTAACAAAGACATACAAGCATTCTCCATATGAAGCATTTAACATAGCAGACCCAAAACCAAGGAACATACACAAAGCAAAAGTGAGAGATAGGTTATTGCATCACGCCATATATAGAATGTTGTATCCGTTTTTTGATAGAACATTTATATATCAGTCATATTCGTGCCGTTATAGAAAGGGGACACAGAAAGCTATACAAAGGCTTCAAGGGTATATGAATAAGGCGACAAATAATCATACTAAAACGGCTTGGGTACTTAAGTGCGATATACGAAAGTTTTTTGCTTCAATCGACCATAAAACCCTTATTAAAATAATCGAGGAATACATACCTGACCAAGATATTGTTTGGCTTATGAAAGAAATAATTAGTAGTTTTCCAGAGACAGGTGGAGGTGTAGGGCTGCCACTTGGTAACTTAACATCACAGCTCCTTGTGAATATTTATATGAATAAGTTTGACCACTTTGCAAAGCATTCATTGAAAGCAAAATATTATGTTCGCTATGCTGATGATTTTGCAATCGTGTCTGAAAACAAAGAATGGCTTTTGCTGAATTTACATAAGATAAGTAATTTTCTATGGAATAATCTGAAGCTCAAATTGCACCCTCATAAAATATCAATTAGAACTATTGCGTCAGGAAACGACTTTCTGGGCTGGGTGCATTTCTCTGACCATCGTATATTAAGGACTGTTACTAAAAGAAGAATGTTCAATAATATAAGGCTGAAGCATGGTAGCAAAGAGACAGTACAGTCCTATCTAGGTCTACTAAAACATGGGAATGCAGGCATATTGAAAGATAAAGTGAAGGATATGGTGAGTCGTTTAACTTGAACCTCTGTCGGGCTAGATTTGAACCTTACCGTACCTCATATAAGTTCTGATATGACATAAGCCTTGGAGCAAGGTCGGACGCACAGCCTGAAAATCAGGATTTGAGTCCGTAACATCAAAGATTAATTCAGGTTCTAACCCTGGATTTTTCTTTTTTATCTCAAGCTTGTTCTTGATGAGCAGAGAAGTGATTTCATCGTTATAAACAGTCACTATTTTGTCTTCTTAAGTTTGGGTGTGTGTTTACATTTTTCACAACGACAGCCGAGTGGTTTGATGTGCTCGTTCCAGTACTCCTTACCATAGTCATATGTAATTTCTTCACCTGATTTTATTTTTCGCTTTGCGACAATGTACACACGAGCTTTCCGTGTATCAGGTTCAGCGTTTGGTCGACATGAATGGTTGATATATCGTGCAGTGTTTGAACGAGCCTGACCATCTATAGTCATCCGAGAATGTACTTCGAATAGATATTTGCTTCGACTTGTGTATTCTTCGCGACCTTTAATCACACATCCGACATATTCGATAAAATAGGTACCCTTTGGAATATCTTCAGCGGCATAAAGTCCGAGTCCGGCACTTGATCGGCCGACTCGTACTTTGTAGGGAATGAGATCGTATTTTGATTTTCGTGGCATAAAATTGAATGTGTATTGTATCATATATGTATGAATGATTCGAAGACCGCATGGACTGCATTTTCAAAGCTCAAGAAAGAGTCTTTGCCGATGATCCTCCGGCGCATACCTAAAGCGCATCTCCGTAAATTAAAGAGTTTGAACACGCCTAAAAAAGTTCAGGATTTTCTTGATACATTGCCACTCAATTGGGAAAAAGATGGTGAGACGTATATGTCTGTACTTCGGACTCTGGATATAGGTAAAGCACACTGTCTTGAAGCTGCGCTCGTTGCAGCACTTGCTTTTTGGTTGAATGGTCAACCTCCACTTATCATGGATCTTAAATCTTACAATGGTGATGATCATATTGTAGCCCTCTTCAAGCAGGGAACTGGTCGGAACAGTAGATGGGGTGCAATCAGTAAGACCAATCATGCTGTGCTTCGTTTCCGTGATCCTGTATACAAAACAGTACGTGAGTTAGCGATGTCATATTTTCATGAATATATTCATACTAAAACAGGTCAAAAGATTTTAGAAAGTTATTCGCGACCATTTGATTTACGCAAAGTGAATCCAGAATGGATATATAGCACTGAAGAATTGCATTGGCTTGCCGAAGCGATTGATGAGTCTCCGCATGAAAAAATATATCCAACTTCGAACAAAAAGTATCTACGTCGGTCTGATCACGTGGAACTCAAAGCGGGGAACATCATAGAGTGGAAGAAAAGTGACAAGCTAACTTAGAATATTGACTGATATTTATATAAATTGTATGGTATTAATCAAAAAAGTTGTTTGAAAATTCGGAAACAATTAAAACATAGAGAAAGGGGTTCAAAGATGATAGAAGAAAAAGATCTGAAAGTTCTGAAAAGGACCGGCTCAAGGTCCTACGAAGCAACACTGGTTGCAGGGAATATCAATCAAAAATTCAAGGTTCATGCTGATGACCGCCGGAAGGCTGTAGATAAGCTTTCGCAGTGGTTCTGGATTGCATGTAAGCAATACGAGGATTTGCTGGGGATGGAAATTCATAAAGTCCTGACCCTTGATGATCCTTATGGCGAAGCTGTTTTTGATTCGAAAATGGATTGTCGTGACAAGATGTACAAACTTCTGCCAAAGGAAGTACATCAGCGAATCATTGATTCTTCTCGCGGGGCGATTGTTTCGAATGATGCCTCTTCACCGTATCCTTTCAAATGGACCGTTGATAGGAGGAAGCGAAACCGGATTGCTAAAAAAGAGAAGAAGGCAAAAAAGTCTTCTGCCGAGGTCGAAGAGGATGCGAAACCTGTGGAGACAATCAAAAAACAAGGTGCCCTCAAGAAAACACCTGAAAACCCGTGGGCAAATAGTGTACTGGTCGGTAAGAGTGAGGCTGTGCCCAAAGTGTCAATCCTCGAGTGTGTTCCTGTTCATTGGGGACCTGCTCCTCAACATGAAGAAACAGGGAGAAGGAGGCCTACATATATCAACTGAGTCTTATGTGCGACCATCAGATTCAAGTGAAACCGCTTATCAGAAATGATCGGCGGTTTTTTATTTTTAGTGTATAATCCCACCATATGTCACAAGAAAATCCTGCTTGGTTTAAAGCTAAAGACTCCAGCCCTGTCTCTGGAGCAGAGGCTATCCAAGAATCTACGGAATCCAAGAAAGATGAATTGCTCGAAAGTATTTTACATATAGTTCAAGACCCTAATGAACAAGCAAAAGCAGTTGAACTTCGTCAGATGCAATTAGAATGGATTGCAAAATTGCCTCAACAAGTGGATCGTAAACTTGCATGGAAGCCTTACGTGGATAGTTTTGTTACTGAATTGACTGATGGGTATGGGTTTGAAATGGATCAATTGAAGTCAGTTGTACTCTTCCATATGATTAACGGTAGTACACTTGATCAAAATCTTAGAGATGTAATTAAAAGTTTTGATTTACCTAACGGTCAAATAGAAACATTTATACGAGAAAATTATGCGAACATCGATTCTAACTAACGAACAAAAACAAATTGGTCAGGAGATTTTGCAACTGCTAAAGCATTCAAAACATTGTCTTTTGCATTGTCACCCTTCGCCTGATCCAGATAGCCTAGGATCGGTACTTGCATGTTCTGAAGCTTTGCGCCAGCTCGGGAAAGAGGTGACTATTCTTGGTGGTGATTCTGTGACACCAAAGGCTTTTATGCATTTTCCTGGTGCGAGTGAAATCGTACCGAAAAATTTTATTGAATTTCAGCAAGAAGGTTCACTTGCTCAAATCGATACATTCATCATCCTTGATAGTGGCTCACCACAAATGATTTCTCGAAAAGCGGATATAGTCTTTCCTGAACATCTGCAGACAATAGTCATTGACCATCATTCGAGTAATACGGGATATGGAAAAACAAATCTCTTAGCGACACAATATATTTCGACAACTGAGCTTCTGTTTGATCTCTTTTCAGAATGGGGAATCATTATCACTCCTTTGATGGCGGAGAATCTATATGTTGGCCTTTTCACTGATGCGGGAGGGTTTAGATATGAAAGAACTACAGATCATTCTTTTTATATGGCTGGCACACTCTATACAATCAACCCTAATATCCTTGGATCAATTAAAACTCTTGAGAATAGTGGATCAGAAAAATATCTAGATTTTCTAGGGTTGGCACTGAGTCAGAAAAAGTCAGTTGATCTAGGTGCGGGTACAGATGGTACATCAAGAAAACGTTTTGTTATGTCTTATATTTCAAATAAAAACATTGTCGACAATGGATTTACTCCAGATGATTGGTCTGGAAATGTAATTTCCAACATGCTAAAAAGTGTTTCAGATGTATACATCTCAGCGTTTCTCATCGAAGAAGAGCCAGGGAAAGTTAAAGTAAGTATTAGAACTCGAAATCAAGACATGTATGACGTTTCAAAAATTGCAGTTGTACTTGGTGGAGGAGGTCATACAGGAGCAGCAGGTGCCATGATTCCAAAACCGATTGAAGAAGCAATTGAAGTTCTCACAAAAACAGTTCGTGATATGTATGGTGAATAACTAAATAATTCACGCACCCTTACTCAAGAATAATTATTCACAACAAAAGTGCATAAAATAAAAATTTTTTATATATGAAGTGTTATACTGTATGGCAGTATGAACAAAAAAAATTCTCGCACTGCTAGGTCGACAATAAGTAGTGGAAAACAAAGTACGCGTGCACATGTTAAGTTGAGTGACAAACTCGAATCATCGATAGGGTCAGATCTTCGAAAGATAGATGCTGAACTCATTCATATCTTTAGAGAAATTTCTGTGCCACTTGCTCGATTTGGAATTTTTCTCGTATTTTTTTGGTTTGGAATCTTAAAAGTCTTTGACTTAAGCCCTGCAAGTCCGATTGTTGAGGCTCTTTTTAATCAGACTGTACCTGTTATAACTTTTCCAACATTTTTCGTGCTTTTCGGATTATTTGAGGTGCTGATAGGTGTAATGTTTGTGTTCAGAGGGTTTGAGAGGGAAGTGATACCGCTTCTTTTTGCCCATATGTTTACTACTGCGTTGCCACTCTTTTTGTTACCTGCTATAACGTGGTCCGGCTTTCTTATCCCCACTTTGGAAGGCCAATATATCCTTAAAAATATAGTTATTATTGCCGCTGCAGTAGGTATCGCTGCACATTTGCACCCTTTGCCTATTCGAAAAGGAAAGTAGTATAATATGTGTATACCAATAACCATACACATATGAATATCATCATCAAGGGTTTGCATTTGGAAATTACTGAGGCAATCGAGTCTTACGTAACCAAAAAGCTTAGTCGGATGGATGCGTTCATAGACGAACAGTCTCGAGTCCAAGTCGAGCTTGGTAAAACATCCAATCATCATAAAAACGGTGACATCTTTCGAGCAGAATTTAATGTCCATAGTCATGGGCAATATTCTCGTGCCGCTGCCGAGAGTGGTGATTTGTACGCTGCAATCGATGAAGCAGAAGATCAACTCTTTAATACACTTTCAGCTAAGAAAGATAAAAAACAGACACTTTGGAAAAAAGGTGCACAGGTCATCAAGGCGCTTGCACATGGAGTTGCTGGTGCGGCAGGTAGACGCCTAAAAAAGTTGAGAAAAAATAGACAGTAGGCTAAGCAATATAATTAAAAAATTCCTTCCAACTCATCTCTTTTTTACCTTCCGGAACGACTCGGAGAATTTGCATTGCATTGGATTGTTTATCAAAGTCTGCCTCTGTGATTTTCACTCGCATTGAACCTTGCGTCGATTGTACTGACTTTAAGAAAAAGAAAAGACCGGGCCATTCTTTGAATGCGTTGTATTTTAGATACCATTTCCAGCCGTTTTCGCCCGACAAAACTGCTTGCAATTCATCTATGTTTTCAAAACTTCCTACTAGCCCATCTTCTTTTTTAACCTTCTTTGTATATGTCGCTTCATTGTGATTTTGCTCGATCAACTTTCGTGTTCCTTCTATGTATGAAGGGAGTGCAGCGAGTAGTATCTCAGCGCCTTTATATGCAAGTCGCGTTTCCAATTCAACATAAGGGATTGGCCATGGTGAAATTATTTCTTCGTGCATCGCAACGATTGGGCCATGATCCATTTCTTTGTCCATTTGGATAATAGTCACGCCCGTATGTGCCATGTCCTCTATGATACTTGTTTGAAGTGGAGTTGCGCCGCGAAGTTTTGGCAAAAGTGATGGGTGAATATTGAGTGCACCATAAGTTGGAATCTGTAGTACTTTTTCGGGAATAATTTTTCCATATGAAGCTATTATGTATATGTCGAGCGAGTGTATTTCATCTACAGATTTGTTTTCATCGCTTTTCATTGCTCGGGCCGAAACTGCCTTAAGTGAAAATTCTTTTAGGGTTGCGGCCGCGTTATCATCAAGTTTTTCAAATTGAAAAATAGGTACATGTGGTACATGAGTAAGCGACCAAGATTTTAAAAGTGGAGAAGTCATGACCATCTTTCTACCTGCGGGTCTGTCAGGTACCGTTACGATGGCATCAGGAATAAAACCGTGTTCTACGAATTTCTCTAAAACTTTGATTGATAGTTCTGATGTGCCAAAGAAAATCATTTTATAAAAATTTTATTAATAATTCAGAATTATTTTTTCGCTATTTTCGTAGCTCTTGTTGAATTTTTTGCTGATCCTAAACGATCTTCTTTTCGTGCTTTTTTGTGCTCATCAGGATCGACTTTTTCTAAATCTTTTGCTTTATCAATAAACAAGATGCCATTGAGATGATCAACTTCGTGTTGAAAAATATGTGCCAATAGTCCACCTGCACCTCGCTCAAACACTTTACCGTTCTCGTCATATGCTCGAAGTACTACACGTGTGGCTCGTTTTACTTTTCCATATACCCATCGCACCGAGAGACAACCTTCACCTTCCATCCATTTTTTCTCTTTAGATTCTTTGACTATTTTTGGGTTGATACAGACAAGATCATCCTGAACATAAGAGTGCGCATCGTCATGTGTGCCATCTTCATCAAGTTCATGTCCGTGTTCTGACTCGGGATTTAGTACGCGTTTTGAAACTAGAAATACCCGAAGTGGTACTCCAATCTGTGGTGCAGCTAACCCGATACCGTCATCTTGTGAAAGGAGGGCTAGTTTCATGCTTTGGATTAGTGACTGAATTTTCTCACTTTTGATTTCAGAAAGTGGAATTTCTTCGGCAACCTGTCGAAGTGCTGGGTGTTGACCTTCGCTCACAATTTGTGGCACTTCGCCATACGTTCCGGCTTTTTTAGTTTTTTTTGATGAAATATTCATGTGGTATGTGATATGACGCGTGGTGGGTGAGAGTGTATCAATTGTGCTGTTATTATAGCAAACTCTCTGGATTGACCCTGACTATATATTCTTTTGGTAAACTTGCAAAGAGACCACAGAGCTTCGGGTCAGGCCAGCGCTCTTTTTCAACACTAAGAAGCATGTGGAGAGTTGATTTACCTTTTGCACTCGGTACGAAAGCTGGGAACACAGTCATGTCTTTTGTGTATTCACTGTGATCGTGTTCTAGTACTTTTTGAAGTTTTTTCATCTTTTCGGCTGCCTCTTGTTTTGTACCTTCGATAGTTATCTTGATATGTACAGAGAATGGGGGATATTTAAGCATTTCACGAATAGAAATTTCATCACGATAAAAATCAAGCACATTGGCGATTTTAAGGTGTTTCAAAATTGTATTGTCTGGATCACGTGTTTGAATTAAAAAATAGGTTGAAGTTTTTTCAAGAATCCTAAGGAGGGTGTGCAAAATTCGCTCATGAATACGAAAGTCGGGAATGGAGAAAAGAGAATCAAGAGATGCAATCGCTGAGTATGAAACTTCTGGTAAAAATGCAAGGGAACTTTCAGTGCCTAGAAGAATACCATCCTTACACTCCTGAAAGTCGGCAACCACTTTTGTAGCTTGTTTGTCGGTCGTAGCATTGTCGCGATCAAGCCTAAAAATCTGTCGTTTAGGAAAAAGTTTTTTAATTTCATCTTCAACACCTTCGATACCGATACCGAGTGTGATCAGTTTCCAGCTACCACAATGTGCACATGCTTGTAATGCACTTTCTTCAGTTCCACAATGGTGACAAAGAAAGAATCGATTTGGATCAATGCCAAGTTCTGAAGTGAGAGGTTTTGAAGTGCTTACACTTTTCTTTTGATGAAGTACAACTGGTGCTTTGCACAACTTACATAACACAGTTTGTGCACAGTCACCACATACCGTTTGCGGAGAGAGACCTCTGCGTGCTGTGAATATAAAGAGAGGGGCATTTTTTTTACCTGTGTATTCAATCATTGAACGAAGTTCTTCGCTCAAGATAGAAAAAGTCTTCTTGGACTTGGAGTGTAAACTTGGATGTGTTTCGATTGTGGCAGTGGCAACGGCTTCACTTGCACCAGTTTTCAAACTTTTTGAATTGGTATTTGTGTCGACCACAATAATTTCAGCCGTTTTTTCGATACGATATGAAAGAGGGAAGAAGTCGCTGAGTTCACCATTTTCACGACGAAAGAGTGTCTCGATACGGAGAAATGTATCTCCGTAAATCAAACGTGCACCGATATTGATTGCGTACATTTCAATGTAATCACGCCAATCTATATGTGGTGTACGGATAGAGGAATAGGCTCGAGAAGATTCTCGTTCAACAATTAAAGTCTGAATATCGTGCCGAGGCAGAGAGGTAAATATTGGAGTTGAAATGATAAGAAGTGAATGACCACATTCAAGTGCTTTATTCCATAGCTCTATCTGTTTCTTTTTTGATAACCCGCCATGAAGTAGAATCACATAATCTTCGATACCTTTCTGGAGATTTTGAAAAAGTTCCTCTGCAGATATAACAGTTGGCGCTACAATATGCACAGATTTTTTACGAGCGAATTCTTCACGTACGATACTTTTGTATGTGCTCATTCTGTCTGGTGTGTTGGTTTGATAGACCAGAAGATCACTCAATACATTTTTTTCTTCTGGCTTGATGTATTTCTTTTCTTCACTTTTCTCATCTTCTTTTGAGTCTTTATTTTTTTGTTCAAGATTTTTTTGCAAAATTGAATCAGGTACACATGCATTGATTACAGAGCCAAGCGGTACTGCATAATATTTTGAAATTTGTTCACAAGCTTCAACACATTCACGTCGAACGACAGGTATCTCTTTCTTGTGTTCGATTTTCTTAGTAATAAATGAAGCTTGCTTAATGATGCTTTTTGCCTTGCTTGCAGGAACACAATCAGCAACAAGTGCAAGGAGATGTTTACTTCGAAATGGAACTTCGATGATAGAACCAGCTGAAAAAGAGTGCGAACTCCAATATGTGAGTTCGTCTTTGAATGTACGTTTGACGATAGGGTAGACAGTGATGATGTACATAATTTAGCTATATTTTACACGCCTATTCTCTCAAATACTTAGATTCAGTGATATTGACATTTATATATAAATATAGTACTGTACTTTCACTTCCATGTAACCAAATCTGGTTATGTGCAAAGGTCTCTGAAAATTCAACAACATCGAATGCTATGAATACGCAAAAATGGCTGCAGGTATCACTTGCTGTCTTTTTCTTTGTGATGACTCTGGTTGCTGCACATGTTATGTGTGGCAGCGGCTACTATACATTTGAGATGACTATCAATCACGAGTTTCCTGATCGCATCGTCGAAAAGATCGACAAGCTCCTCGAAAAGCAAATTGAGCTGACCGAGAAAGAAATCAGGGAAACTGGTAACAGTGGCTATTCTTACTCGATTGTCCCAGACGATCCGTTTACTACACCACAACGTCCGCAAGTTCCAGATTCGTCGCCAAAGCCGTCTGATGCTCCTTTGTACAATTACGAGCCAGCCCCGTCTTACGATTACAGCGAGGAACCAAAAATTCCTTTCCGTCGTAAGGAAAAGGCAGAAGAACCTGTGATTCCTCGTCGAACACCGATCGAGCCACTACAACCCGAGCAACCTCGCGCACAAAAACACACACAAAGCGCTGGGGTGATTCGAGAGGCTGACCCGTGGCCTGAAACGGTGGTCTTTCCCGAAGGTACACGAATGTTGCAACAGCCGGTCGATTTCAGTCTACCCGACATGAGATTGTACTAGGTGCACACTGCAGCGACCAGACGCGGACGTATCAGTCTTAAAACCCGCCCTGAACTATATCTCATCATGAGTGATGTTCCGGGCGGTTTAATTTTATATATTACAATCTGGCGACCCTTTTCTTATTCTCAATATATATAGTAATATAGCGCTATCAAAGCTATGGCTCTATTTTCTAAAAAACTTGGTATAGATTTAGGAACAGCAAATACACTTGTATTTTTACCTGGACGAGGGATAGTTCTCAATGAACCATCTGTGGTTGCTGTATCAGAACAAGACAATCAAATTCTTGCAGTAGGAAACGATGCAAAAGATATGATTGGTAAAACGCCGGACAGTATCATTGCGTATCGTCCAATGAAAGATGGTGTAATTGCTGATTACCGTGTAACAGAAGCGATGCTTAGGTACTTTATAAACAAAGCATTGGGTAAATGGAATATTTGGAAACCCGAAGTAATGGTTTCTGTGCCTGCTGGTGTTACTTCAACAGAACGTCGAGCGGTTATTGAAGCTGCTATAAAAGCTGGAGCAAAAAATGCATATGTCGTGAAAGAACCAATTCTTGCTGCGATTGGTGCTGGTATTTCTATCCAAGAAGCTATGGGTCATATGATTGTAGATATCGGAGGTGGTACTACTGATGTCGCGGTGATTTCACTTGGAGGTATTGTAGCGTGTACTTCTGTGAAATGTGCTGGTAATCGACTTGATGCAGCAATCACAGACTATATTAAGAAGACTTATAACCTAGCGATAGGTGATAAGACCGCTGAAGATATCAAGATTCACGTCGGGTCTGCTGTACCTGTTGAAGAAGAACTTTCAATGACTATTAAAGGTCGAGATTTTCTTACAGGTCTTCCAAGAGCAGTTGATATTAAAACCAATGAAATAGTAAAAGCGATTTCAAAAGAACTCCGTGACATGATCAAGGCTATCAAAGATGTACTTCAGGAAACTCCACCTGAACTTGCATCAGATATTATAGACAATGGTATTATTATGACTGGTGGTTCGTCACAACTTCGAAATCTTCCAGAACTTGTATTTCGTCGAACTGGTGTAAAAGCCACGCTCGCAGATGACGCGCTTTACTGTGTGGTAAAGGGGACTGGTATTGCACTAGATCACCTCGATACATACAAGAAGACTATTATTTCGAAGAGATAATCTATAGTGGCGCGAACTTAGCGCTGATACAACATAAGCAGCACCTTCAATGTCACATTCACGTTTTGCCAATATAAATCCACACATAATGCACCACGCCTTTGTGGTTGAAGGTGATGTTGATGTGTCACTTGCATCGGTTCTCGATTTTACTGATAAATCTTTCGGCATGCCAAAAGGCCATGCCGATGTGGTATATATCGATCGGATTCAGGGGAACTTCGGTGTGGATGATGTCGAAGATGTCGTGCAGATAAATTCAAGAAAACCCATCTCTGGAAATAGAAAGATTGTCATTTTGGCCATATCGACGATTTCTCATCAAGCGCAGAATGCTCTCCTTAAAGTACTAGAAGAACCTCGACCCGGGACTATCTTTTTCATACTTACACGAACGGCAGGTATCTTTTTGCCGACGATACTCTCTCGTGTGCAAATTCTTCGCGACACCTCTAGTGCTCAGGATCATGGCGCTACTGATGGTACTAACAAAAGTGTAACCACTAAAAATCTCTCAAAAGAACAAATCAAAGAACAAAAAAATATTTCAAAAACGCTTTCTGCAACTGCGTTTGTGGAACATGATATCAGCTCAAGATTAAGACAAGTTAAAGAAATTCTAAAGATGAAGGATGATGAAGAGGTTGGTGACGAACAAATCTTTGATTTTATTACAAATATTGAAAAAGAAGCTTGTGTTCGTACAGAAAGTATTGGTATGAAAGACCTTAAGCCTCGTCTTCTCGTAGCTGAAGTCTTTGCTGTTGTCTCTGATTTTGTGCGTGACTCTTCATCTTCTAAAAAAATGTTGTTGGAATATTTAGCGCTTAGGTTGCCTAGTCTTTAATTTAAGTTTTTTATTTCATTTTTATAAAACCTTAATGTCGTGCTAGTATAATGGGCACATATCGTAGAAATGCGGCATACAGATAAAATCTAAATATACAATATATATGGCATACAACTTTTCAAAATTTCAACAAAAAATTAAGGAGACAGAGGCTTGGTATGTAAAGGAGCTTTCAAGCATTAGAACAGGTCGAGCTTCTACCGCTTTTCTCGACCCTGTTAGGGTTGAATCGTATGGAAGTGAGATGCCTATTAGCTCACTTGCTACTATTTCCGCTGAAGATGCGAAGACACTCCGAATTTCTCCTTGGGATAATTCTCAGGTTCAGCCTATTGAAAAAGCTATCACTATGGCCAATCTTGGCGTTTCAGTTGTTGTAGATGGAAATGGTCTTCGAGTGATTTTCCCTGAACTTACAGGTGAACGACGACAGCAGCTTGTAAAAGTAGCTAAGGAAAAACTTGAAGATGCAAAAGTTGCACTTCGGCGAGAGCGAAATGAAGTTTCGGATGATCTTAATAATAAAAAGAAAGATGGTTCAATGGGTGAAGATGATGTGATGCGAGCTAAAACTGAAATGGAAAAATTTGTTCAAGAGGGTAATAAAAAACTTGAAGAGTTATATACAAAGAAAGAACAGGAAATTAGCGCGTAGTTTAGTGTTGGCGTTTAGTTGCGTACATTTTGCGAAAATTTTAAAAATAAATTAGTAATATACAGAATATATAATGTCTACCACAATCATATTTCTCTTAGTTCTTACAGTGCTCGTATTTGTCCACGAACTTGGACATTTTCTAGCGGCGCGACTTTTCAAGATTCGTGTTGATGAGTTTGCTATCGGTTTTCCTCCTCGAATCGCAAGCTGGATGTGGGGTAAGACGCGATATGCTATCAATCTTTTGCCTCTCGGTGGATATGTAAAAATTTACGGGGAAAATGCAGACGATGTAAGAACGCCAGATAACATGCTGGCGAAGCCGAGGTGGCAGCAAGTGGTAGTACTTGCGGCGGGTGTTACATTCAATATTATCCTCGCTTGGCTGCTTTTGTCGGCGTCACTTTTCCTTGGTACAAAAGCATCAGCCGATGCGATGCCAAGAGAGATTGTTCATAATCCTGTTCTCACAGTGGTGATGACAGCCCCTGGTAGTCCTGCAGAAAAAGCTGGACTCAAATCTGGTGATGAAATCCTCTCTATCGCCAATGGTCGTACACTTGCCACATCTACACTTACAGTTGCTCTTGCACAAGAAATGATAGCAACTGCTCCAGATAAAATTCAGATGACAGTTCGACAATTTAGCTCTCCAACAAGTGTGGCAAGTTCTACTGTGAGCGAAAATGATCAACCGTATGAAGTGCGGTCACTTGTCATTGAACCAAAGACAGGAATTGTTGAAGGTAAAAAAGCGATTGGTATTTCAATGGATATGGTTGCATCTATTAAAGCTGGTTTCTTCCAATCACTTTACTATGGTGCAAGACAAACTGTGTATCTTACTGAAAATGTAGCAGTAGGACTTTACACATTCCTTGGTCAAGCAATCACAGGTCACGCTAGTCTCGAACAGGTGAGTGGTCCGGTTGGTATTGCAGGTGCAGTAGGACAATCTGCAAAGGTTGGTTTCTCAAGCCTCCTTGTAATAGCCGCGGTTATCTCTGCAAACCTTGCAGTGCTTAACCTTGCGCCGTTTCCAGCACTAGATGGTGGGCGAATCGTAGTTGTAGTTATTGAAGCCATCATTCGGCGTGAACTTAATCCAAAAATCATCCAGTGGGTGAATGCAACGGGATTCTTACTTTTGATTGCGCTCATGTTGGTGATTACTGTGAAGGATGTGTTTGTGCTGTTTAGGTAAAAAGCATCTTTAAATAAAAAACGCCAGACCTCTTTCGGGGTGTGGCGTTTTGTGTTCGCAATTGCTGCACTGAATTGTTGTACTGTTGTGATGCAGTCAAAGGCGACGAGGCTCCTTTTCTTTCTCAGGTACACCTGGAATCGGTATTTTTTCTGTGCCAGTTGGCCAGGTGAGCAGTAGAACTTCTGTTTTGAGGTACTTATACCACTTCTGTCCGAGGTAGATACAAGTAAAACCAAAGAGGATTTTCTTCCAGTCAATCGTGGGATTGATATTCCATACTGAATCACCTAATGCCACTATTGAGACCGTGGCAAAGCATGTCCCGGCAATAGTTAACCCGATAGCTAGCCACCGCTGGAGATTGACAAGGGATTCAAATCTTTCATCCTCAGGTATATCCGAACCATCGAGGATGATTAGGTGCCGGCACTTTCGACGGAAATAGTTGGCTATCATGAAGACTACCCAGGTCAACAAGGCAATCAATGAATACCAAAGGTCATCAGTAGATTTGGCAAACATGGCTACCACGACGAGTGTCATGATGCCGACCATGAGCGCTGAAACAGCTCCCAAAAGTGCGCCTGAAATCCAGAGGATCCAGTACGTCCGAGTGTTCATTCTTTTTTTCATCAGATACGTCTTTCTATTGTCTAAATTTTCAAACAGCGTTTTCAGATTTTCTAACTCTTGCAGGTAACAACTAAATGTTGTCCAGTGTGTATACTAGCACACCACAGAAAAACTAACAAAAAAACAATTTTTAGTGTAAAATACGCACACAATGCGACAATCAAACCTATTTACAAAAACAAGACGAGAAGCGCCAAAAGATGAAGCTTCAAAGAATGCTGAGCTCTTGATTCGAGCTGGATTTGTTTATAAAGAAATGGCGGGAGTATATGCATTTTTGCCACTTGGACTTCGTGTGATGAATAAAATCATCTCTATTATCAGAGAAGAAATGAATTCGATTGGCGGACAAGAAATTGTACTCACATCTCTTCAGCAAAAAGAAACTTGGGAACCTACAAATCAGTGGGATGACAAAGAGGTTGATGTCTGGTTTAAAACAAAACTTAAAAATGATACTGAACTCGGTCTTGCGGTTACTCACGAGCCGGCTATTACAAAGTTGATGAAAGATTTTGTTACTTCATACCGAGATCTCCCATTTTCTGCATATCAATTCCAAACAAAATTCAGAAATGAAACTCGTGCAAAAAGCGGTATCATGCGAACGCGCGAATTTGTTATGAAAGATTTGTACTCATTTTCACGTAGTGAAGTTGAACACAATGAGTTCTACGAAAAAGCCAAGGAAGCATACATACGTGTATTCAATCGAGTTGGACTTGGTGATAAAACATTTGTCACTTTTGCATCAGGGGGAATGTTCTCAAAGTTTTCACATGAGTTTCAGACAATAACAGATGCAGGTGAAGATATTATCTATATCAATCGCGCGAAAAATATCGCAATCAACAAAGAGGTGTATAACGATGCCGTGAAGGCCGAGCTTGGACTTATTGGTGCAGATGCTGAATTCGAAGAAGCAAAATCCGTAGAAGTTGGAAATATTTTCACACTTGGTACACGGTTTTCTGAAGCGCTCGATCTTTCATATACAAACGAACAAGGTCAAAAAGATAAGGTACTGATGGGTTCGTACGGAATCGGTCCAGCACGAGTGATGGGTACTATCGTAGAAACTCTCTCTGATGAAAAGGGGATCGTGTGGCCAGCCTCAGTCTCTCCATTCGCAGTACATCTTATCGTTGTGAATTCTCCGGAGGCAACAGTGCGAGCGGAAGAACTTTACAAAAAACTTCAGTCAGCTGGTATAGAAGTTCTTTTTGATGATCGTGATCTTCGCCCAGGCGAAAAATTCGGCGATGCTGATCTTATCGGTATACCGATTCGAGTGGTGGTGAGTGACAAAAACCAAAAGACTGACACGAACGGCGCTGCAAACGAGTATCTCCTCGAAGTAAAAGATAGAAAAACTGGCGATGTTCAGCATATCAGTACTGATGCACTTATTAATCTATGTACAAAAAACTAAAGCAACAATTCCTCAAAGCGACATCAAATGATATTGGTATCGACCTTGGTACTGCTAATACACTTGTCTATGTTTCAGGAAAAGGTGTGGTGATAAACGAACCTTCAGTAGTTGCAGTGAATCAGAAAACTGGTCGTGTAGTTGCTGTAGGTGCTCAAGCAAAAGCAATGCTTGGACGAACTCCGGGACATATTGTTGCTGTACGACCGCTTGTTGATGGTGTGATCTCAGACTTCGAAGTAACAGAAGAAATGCTTTCATACCTCATAAAAAAAGCCGAAGGACTTTCAAAGAAAATGCTCGGTCCAAAAGTGGTAGTGGGTGTACCGTATGGAGTTACAAATGTAGAACGACGAGCGGTACGAGATGCGGCAAAAAATGCTGGTGCACGAGAGGTGCATATTGTAGAAGAACCGATGTCAGCAGCTATAGGTATTCGACTTCCTGTTCGTGAAGCAACTGGCTCGATGATTATAGACATCGGTGGAGGTACGACCGATATTGCCGTGATCTCACTTGGAGGAATAGTGCGTGCCAAAAATCTAAAAGTTGCAGGTGACAAACTTAACTCAGACATCATGTCTTACATTCGAAATGAATTTAAGATTTTGATTGGCGAAAAGACCGCTGAAGATATGAAGGTGGCGATTGCGAGTGTATTGCCGTGTAATCCACCGCTCGAGACGACTATTCGCGGGCGAGACCTTGTTACTGGTTTGCCACGAGAGGTGATCATTACAGATGCGGATGTTCGTGAAGCGATAGGTACCTCTGTGAACACACTTCTTGATGCCGTAAAGGAAGTACTCGAAACAACTCCGCCAGAAATTCTTGCCGATGTGATGCGAAATGGTATTTATCTTGCTGGTGGTGGAGCATTGATTCGTGGACTACCGCAAGTTCTCTCGGAGTATGTTGGTATTCCTGTTTATGTTGCCGAGGATCCACTTACTGCAGTTGCTCGTGGAGCTGGTATAATTCTAGAAGAACTCGAAAAGTTTGAAGATATGCTAATTCAAAACGAACATGAGCTACCTGTTACGCGATAATTCAAGACATAAGAGAGGAGGACTTGGAAAAGAAATTTCTAAAGTTCTTTTGGTTTGTCTGGTGCTTGTAATCATATATTTTATGTTTGGAAAAGGTCTGGCTACAATCCTTCACAGTACGCAAAAGGGTATTGGATATGTACTCGGTTACTATGATGAATCAGTTCGCCCTCTTTCTGAAAATTCACTGATACAATCTCTCAAAACTGAAAACGAACAACTACGTGAACTTCTCGATCGACATCCTGAAACTGACAGTCGAATTCTTGGTGTGGTGATTGCTCGTCCACCAAAAGTTCCATACGATGCACTTCTTATTGATATTGGTCTTGATCATGAACTAGAAACTGGTGACGAGGTCTATGCAGAAATGGATTATAGTATTGGCACAATCGATCAGGTTTTTCCAAAGTCTGCCGTGATTAGGCTTCATTCCGCCCCTGGCGAAAAAATCGATGTACTTATTGGTACAAGTACGATTCCGGTTGTAGCTGAAGGGCGAGGTGGGGGTAATTTCTATATAAAAGTACCAAAAAATATCATGATCTCTGAAGGTGACTCGATAACGGCAAGTTTCAATGGTCGGCCCGTCATAGTTGGTACGGCTGAAAAAGTTGAGTCGAGCGACGGGGAGGCTTTCTCATATGTATACTTTCGTTTACCTGTTAAGCTAAACGCACTTCATTATGTTCAAATCAAAAAGATTTTACGTTAATATTTCGATCTTTGGCATATTTCTTTTGTTGCCTTTTGTACCATGGTATGTACCGTTCATTCTTGCGATCATAGCCTGTTGGCATTTTAATTATATTGAGATCGTGTTTCTTGGATTTTTGACTGATCTTATGTTTCCATCAAACTCAGTACTGCTCACCAGTGCTTCTTCTCATGGGTTTCTAAACCTGTTTCCGCAATCATTCCCATTTATGTGCACGCTTATAAGTGCTGGGGTGTATCTTGTTTTGCAGATCGTTAAAAAGAGGGTAAGATTCTATGCATGATATTCCGGCGATCTAGGCATATTCGACGTCATACAGAAATTGATCCTGATGAAATTTTCATCGATTCAAGTAATTTGCCCGAATTCGATACGGATCAGTTTGAGGGGCAAATTGAAAAGCCGATTTCAAAACACTCTATTTATATATTTGGTATTGTTTTTCTTCTCGCTTCACTCTTTTTTGTATTTAAAATTGGCAGCCTGCAAATTACGCATGGTCAAAAATACAAAGACATTTCTGAAAATAATCGTCTACATCACAGTCTTGTATTCGCTGAACGCGGCGCGATCACTGATCGTGAGGGAAATCTTTTGGCCTGGAACGAAATTGATCAGACTCAAAGTGAATTCTCGCTTCGTTCATACAGCAAAGATTCAGGAGTCCATAACCTTGTGGGATATGTGAAATATCCGAAAAAAGATAAGTTTGGTTTTTATTACAATACCGAATATGCGGGTGCGGATGGAGTTGAGAGTTATTTTAATAAAATCTTAACAGGAGATAATGGTTTGAAAATTACTGAAACAGATGCACTTGGAAAGACTCTATCAGAAAGCGTTATTCGTCCTCCGCGAAAAGGGGAAAACATATCACTCTCTGTCTCAAGTGGGGCACAAAAAGCTATGTATGACTCAATCTCTGAAGTGATGCGTCGTTCTGGTTTTCAGGGTGGGGCTGGTGTAGTGATGGATATTCATACTGGTGAAGTTCTAGTTAGTGTTTCAAATCCTGAGTACGATTCAAATGTTCTCACCGATGGTAAAGATGCAGATCGCATCAAAAGTTATTTAACCAACACGAGCAATCCATTTCTCGATCGAGTTGCGTCAGGGTTGTATACTCCCGGATCGATCCTGAAGCCGGTATTTGCTATTGCAGCTCTTCAGGAGGGTGTCATCTCACCAGAAAAGCAGATCGAAAGTACAGGTGAACTTCGAGTGCCAAATCCATACAAGCCGGGTGAATATACTATTTTCAAAGACTGGAAAGCTCATGGATATACAGATATGCGACATGCTATCGCGGTTTCTTCTGATGTGTATTTCTATGAAATTGGTGGCGGTTTTCCCGGACAAAAAGGACTTGGTATCGACAATATAGATCTGTATTCACATATGTTTGGTCTAGGTGATTCGCTTGAAGGGACTTTTTTTGCAGGTAAAAAAGGCGTCATTCCGACACCAGAATGGAAGAAAGAAAATTTCAACGGAGACATCTGGCGTGTTGGTGACACATACAACACAGCTATTGGTCAGTACGGTTTTCAAATTACACCAATTCAGGCTGTTCGTGCTATCGCTGCCATTGCAAACAAAGGTACACTTCTTACTCCAACTATTATCTCAGAAAAAACTCGACATGAAGTTATGCAAAAACATGACATCAACGAAGATGAAAAGAAACTCATTCTTGCTACTGGACAAGAAAAAATCGGAATTACAAATCCTGGATATTATAAAGTAGTACAAGAAGGGATGCGTCTAGCGGTAACAGAAGGAACCATGAAAGGTCTTGACCTTCCGTATGTAAAAGTTGCAGGAAAAACCGGTACTGCTCAGCTTGGTATTTCTAAAAAATTTATTAACTCATGGTCTGTAGGATTTTTCCCATACGATAATCCAAAGTATGCATTTGCTGTGCTTCTAGAAAAAGGGCCAAATGATGCAACGATTGGAGGTACAGCTGCTATGGCATTGTGGCTCGATTGGATGAATATTTATAAACAGGAGTATCTGCAGTGATACCTATCGTGATGTGTACGGTAATAAACAGATGAGATGAACGGCTCACTAAATTGATCGATTGACCTTGACCTGTATCACCTGTATACTTGTGCCATCTTAAACTCTATGTTTGATAATCCTCTCGGACAATCAGCTAGATTTACAAGAACACATAAAATAAATTATGGCAAATAAACCAGATAACAAAGAATACCTGTCAAAAGAAAAATTCAAGACTCTTACTGTAGAACTTGAGGAACTTAAGACTGTGAAGCGAAAGAAAATCGCTGAAGAGTTGGAATTTGCCAAAGGCCTTGGTGACCTTTCTGAAAATGCTGAGTACCATGAAGCTCGAGAAGCTCAGGCTGCACTTGAGGATCGTATTTCACAGCTTGAGTCTATCCTCACTCGCGCTGAAATTGTTGCTACTCACCACTCAAATCAGGTAGAAGTAGGTTCTGTTGTGCATGTAAAGAAAACAGGTGACAAAGCAGAACGTGTGTACACTATCGTAGGTTCAGAAGAAGCCGATACTGCTTCGGGAAAAATCTCATTCAAATCTCCACTTGGGCAAGCTCTTCTTGGAAAAAAGAAGGGTGAGGAATTTAAGTTCAAGACTCCAGCCGGTGAAGCGAAGTATACGGTGGTGAGCATTGACTAAATTACGTGTCAATTAAGTTCAATTTCTTACAAAATTCGCGAAGCGCTAAAAGTGTAAACCTCGCGAAATAAGAATGCTATAATAATCAAACTATGTATTGGGTGGACAAACTAGCCGACGATATTATCGATCGGTATAAAGATAAAATTGCAAAAAAAGAGCCGATCATAATCCGTGATGAGAAAACCGCATCAGGGCGTGTTCATGTTGGATCACTCCGAGGTGTTGCTGTTCATGGTCTGGTTTCAGAAGTTTTGACCGAACGAGGTATTTCAAATACTTATCTTTTTGAAATCAACGACTTCGACCCGATGGACGGTATTCCAACATATCTCGATCAGGCTGAATATTCAAAATATCTCGGTATGCCACTTTGCGATGTTCCATCTCCAGATGGTAAAACAGTCATTGAGAATGATGCACTGACTGGTGCTCACGGTCGTCCAAAAAATTTCCCAGAATACTATGCCGAAGAGTTTGCCGGTGTTATTAAAGGTATTGGATTTACGCCTACATACTACCGCTCGTCTGATTTATACAAGTCTGGTGCTTACAACGAAGTTATCAAGTTGGCGCTTGAAAATGGAGAAAAGATTCGTGAAATCTACAAGCGAGTTTCAGGATCTGTAAAAGAGGGTAAATGGCTGCCAATTCAAGTTCGATGTGAGGGCTGCGGAAAAATCAGCACAACATTGGCTACAGAATTTGACGGTGAGAAAGTAACATACACCTGTCGAGACCTAGATTGGACAAATGGCTGCTGTCATAGTGGATCAGTTTCGCCATTCAACGGCAACTCAAAGCTCCCGTGGAAGATAGAGTGGGCTGCAAAGTTCAAGGTTTTGAATGTTGACGTGGAAGGAGGAGGAAAAGATCACTCAACCAAAGGTGGGTCACGAGATGTGGCAGAAACGATTGCTCGAGAGGTGTTCGACCGAGTACCACCATTCAATATTCCTTATGAATTCTTCCAAGTCGGCGGCAAAAAAATGTCATCATCAAAAGGTAAAGGTTCATCATCACGAGAAATTGCTGACCTTCTACCGTCAGAAATTCTTCGGCTTTTGCTTTTGCAAAAAGATCCTCAGCGAGTAATTGAGTTTGATCCAGAAGGTGACACAGTGCCAATACTTTTTGATTCGTATGACAAATTCGCAACGCTTTACTTTGCTGGCGATACTACTGACTATAGCCGGATGTTTAAACTCATACATACTCCAGCTGAGCGAGACTCGATCATTCCGCGTGCATTGCCACGTTTTTCTCAAGTGGTATTTCTTTCTCAGATGCAGCATTTGGATATTGTAAAAGAGGCCGAGCATCTCGTAGGTAAAGAATTAAACGAAGCGGACAAAGCAGAACTTCAGAAGCGAATTGATTATGC
>JACCDT010592952.1_pt1 | contig 45508 bp, 27 predicted proteins | sample 7446291 | NCBI WGS metagenome assembly JACCDT01 (sample SAMN15323446, study PRJNA562643) | freshwater metagenome | isolation source: river surface water | place: USA:Blue River Watershed | collected 2017-08-17
GCCCCTCCTCCATGAACGTCAAGTCACTCCTCCGCACCGTCGTCTTCCTGCTGATCCTCTTCGTGGTCATCTACGTCGGCACCGAGAACACCCAGTCCATCGACTTCCGCTTCCCGCTGCTCCTCAAGAAGCCGCTGCACGCGTCCGCCGCCTGGATCTACTTCGCCGTCTTCGCGGTCGGCGTCTTCGGCGGCACCTTGCTCCACAGCGGCGGCAGCGGCGGATCCGGTCGAAAGTAAGGGGATTTTCCGGCCCAGCCAGCGCCGACCTGGGCAAGGCCGGCGCCGCGATGCTAAAGGGTGGCGGCAGGGGCCGGAGGGGCATCCTGCCCGCCTCGCTTCGTTGCAATTGGGCGATTGTCTTTCGGCCCTCGTGATGAAAGTGTGGATGCACCCCTCGCTCCGTTATGCGCCGTACCCCGTTCCGTGTTTTCCTGCGCTTCGGCCTGCTCCTCGCGCTCGGCGCGTGGCCGCTGGTTTCCGCCGCTGCCGAATACAGTGATCGCCTGCTGAACCTGTCGTCGCGCGCGCGCGCGGGCACCGGCGACAACGCGCTCATCGCCGGATTCGTCATCGGAAGTGGAGCGGAGAAGCGCGTGCTCGTGCGCGCCGCCGGCCCGGCGCTCGTTCCCTTCGGTCTTTCCGGTACGCTCAGCAATCCTCGGCTGGAGCTGTTCAACAGCCAGGGCATCAAGATCGCCGAGAACGATGATTGGGGGGTGGTTTCCGGTGGAGGCGCCGCCACCGCCGCCGATTTCCGGGCAGTCGGAGCCTTCGCATTCCCGTCCGCCGCCAGCGCCGACGCCGCCCTCATCGCGACACTGCCGCCCGGCAGCTACACCGCCAAGGTCACCGGCGACGGCGCCGCCACCGGCGTCGCCTTGGTCGAGGTCTACGATGTCGCCGGCGCCGCCCCGTTGCTCAATCTATCCACCCGAGCGCAGGTGCAGACCGGTTCCCAGATCGTGATCTCCGGCCTCGTCGTCGCCCCCGGCACCGCCGTGCGCAAGGTCCTCGTCCGCGCCGCCGGTCCAGCCCTCGCGACGTTCGGCGTCCAAGGAACGCTGTCCGATCCCGTGGTCTCCGTGCTCAATGACAAGGGCGTGACGCTCGCGACCAACGACAATTGGAGCGACGGCGGCCGCGGCACAGTGGTCGCCGAGGCCGCGATCCGCGCGGGCGCCTTCGCGTTCAACAGCGCGACCAGCCGCGACGCCGGATTGCTCGTCGATCTCGCCCCGGGCAGCTACACCATCCAAGTCAGCGGGGCGAACAACACGAGCGGCGTCGCTCTCGTCGAGGCGTACGACCTCACGCCGAGTTCACTGCCGATCGTCACCGTGGCCGCGGCGCGCGCTGAAACCCACTCCTCCGGCGGCGATCCCGGGCTCTTCACCGTCACCCGCGAAGGCCCCACCACCCAGCCACTCACCGTCTCCTACTCCCTCACCGGCACCGCCAAGAGCGGCGTCGATTTCGTCGCCCTGCCCGGCACCGTGACCATCCCGGCCGGCGCGGCGAGCGTGACCTTGGAGGTCCAGCCGTACGGCAATGTGCAGGTGTTCTCGGGCACGAAGTCGGTTTTCCTGACGCTGAACTCCACGCTCAGTTACGGGGTGGGCAGTGCCACGACCGCCACGGTCGACATCGCGTTCAACCCCGGCACGCTGTACGTGTCGACGCTGCGCGTGCCCCTCGAGGCAGCATCGTCCGCCGCCTACGGCACCGCCACCGTGCAGCTCAGCTCCGACGAGCGGTTCGCCTTGGTGAACGTGTCGTTCTCGAGCCTCAGCTCACCACAGACCCTGGCTTATCTCCGCCTCGGGCGCCCCGGCGAAAGCGGCGCGGCGTACCTGTTCCAGATCCCGAACGGGCAGGCCACGGGACTGCAGTGGGACATCCGAGACACCGGCAACCTGAAGGCCGCCGATATCGTCACGGCCATCAAGGAGGGCCGCGTGTTCGTGAACATCGAGTCCTCTTCCTTCCCGAATGGCGAACTGCAGGGCTCGCTCATTCGCAGCAGCGGCTCGATGTCATTCACCGCGCCGCTTCCACCCCCGGCGTACGCGCTCGGCACCCCAAACGCCGCGGAGGCCGCGCGTTTTCTCATGCAGTCGACGTTCGGCCCGACCGATGCGGAGATCACCGCCGTCACGACGCGGGGCTACGACGGCTGGATCACGGATCAGATCAGCAAGCCGGCCTCGCTGCACCGGCCGGTCGTGATGTCGGACTTCGCCGCCTACAACCGCGGGGGGCAAAACGCCGTCAACGGCGTGAACGAACGCCCCGGGCAGGCGCACCGGCTCAACGTGTGGTGGAACCACGCGCTGGACGCCCCCGACCAGCTTCGCCAGCGGGTCGCGTTCGCGCTGTCCCAAGTCCTCGTCATCTCGGACCAGAACGGCACGGTGAACGCCTGGCAGGAGGGAGCCGCGAACTACTACGATGTCCTCGTGAAGGGCGCGTTCGGGAACTACCGGCAGCTCCTCGAGGACGTCAGCCGCAACCCGATGATGGGGATCTATCTCTCGCACTTGCGGAACAACCGGGCGACGGGCTCGGCGCTGCCCGACGAGAACTACGCCCGCGAGGTCATGCAGTTGTTCTCCATCGGGCTCAACGAGCTCAATCCCGACGGCACGCTCCGGCTCGACGCGCAGGGGTTGCCCATTCCCACGTACACCCAGACCACGATCTCGGAGACGGCGAAGGTCTTCACCGGCTGGGGCTACGCGCAGAGCTACGCCACCACCCCGCGGTTCACGGCCGGCGCCAGTCGGCGACCCGACGGCACGTACCCAGATTACCTCGAACCGATGCGGCTGTTCCCGGACAACCACGACAACGGCACCAAGACGATCGTCGGGGGCCGCGTGCTGCCGGCCAATCAGGGCGGGATGAAGGACCTCGCCGACACGCTGGATGCGCTGGTGAACCACCCGAACACCGGGCCGTTCATCAGCCGCCAGCTGATCCAGCGCTTGGTCACGAGCAACCCCAGCCCGGGCTATGTGTACCGCGTGGCCCAGGTCTTCGCGAACAATGGCTCCGGCATCCGCGGCGACCTCGCGGCGGTCGTACGCGCGATCCTCCTCGACTACGAGGCCCGCAGCCCGGCGGCCGCCGGTTCGTTCAGCTACGGCAAGCTGCGCGAGCCGATCCTGCGCACCACCGCGCTGTTCCGCGCCTTCGCCGCGACTTCGAATACCGGGCGCATCCCGCTCACGAACTCCAACGGCCAGCTCTCACAGATGGCGCTGAGCGCCCCGACGGTGTTCAACTTCTTCGAACCCGGCTACGTCCAGCCGGGCCCGCTCGCCGCCGCCGGACTCTACGCCCCGGAGTTCCAGATCTTCACCGACACGACCGCGATCACCGTCCCGAACTATTTCTACACCTACCTCTACGCCACCAAGCCGACCGCGACGGACAGCGATACGGTCTATCTCGACGTGACCCCCTACACGTCGCTCGCCGCCAAGCCCGCGGAACTCGTCGACAAGCTGAACCTGCTGCTCGCCGGCGGCGGGCTCAACGCCAGCACCCGCAGCCGCATCACGTCCACGCTCACGTCCATGCCCAGCACCACCACCGACGTGGAACGGGTGCGCAGCGCCGCCTACCTCGTGCTCGTCAGCCCCGAGGGAGCCATTCAGCAGTAAGCCCGGAGTCCGTCACGCCCACCCGGATCGAAAACCCCCTCAGGACCATGCACCCGCTCAACCCCGCGCTGCTCCCCGACCTCTCCCGCCGCCGTTTCCTCGGTTCCTGCTGCTCCGCGGTCGGCGCCACCGGCATGCTCTCCGCGCTCGCGCAACTGCGCGTGCTCGGGGCGCTCGCCCAGCCGGGCAATGGACCGCGCACCGCGAACGCAGAGGGAGATTACAAGGCACTGGTGTGCCTCTTCCTCGCCGGCGGCAACGACGCCAACAACCTCATCATCCCCGCGGATCCCGCGGGCTACGCCGCCTACGCCGCCGCCCGCACCGCCCTCGCCCTGCCCGCCAACACCGCGCTGCCCCTGGTCACGCCCACGTCCGACGGACGCGCGTGGGGTATCCATCCTTCGATGACGGGCGTGCACCAGCTCTTCGCCTCCGGCAAGGCCGCCCTCCTCGGTAACGTGGGCACGCTGCTCTACCCCACCACGAAGGCGCAGTACACCGCACGCACCGTGCCGCTGCCACCCCAGTTGTTCTCCCACAACGACCAGCAGGTCGAATGGCAGAGCAGCCTCGCCGACCGCGCCTTTCAGACCGGCTGGGGCGGACGCCTCGCGGACCTCATGAACGCGTTCAACACCAACGCGTCGATCTCGATGTCGATCAGCCTGAATGGACAAAACTCCTTCCAGGTCGGCCGCAACGTCAGCCAGTACTCCGTCGCCACCACCGGCGCGATCGGTCTCACCGGATCCGGCAGCCCCACCGGCACCTCCGTCGCCAGCGTCCGCACCAAGGCGGTGAACGATCTGCTCGTGTCCCCCCAAGGCAATCTCTTCGAAACCGCCTTCGGAGGCATGACGACCAGCGCCATCGCCGATAGCGCCCTGCTGTCCACGATCCTCAGCACCGGCACCACCGGCGCGAACTCCGCGTTTCCCAACACCTACGGTGCGTTTTCCACCAGCAATCTCGCCCAGCAGCTGCGGACCATCGCGCGCCTCATCGCCGCCCGCAACACCCTCGGCCTGAAGCGTCAGGTCTTCTTCGCCCGCATCGGGGGCTGGGATCTCCACGACAACCAGGTCGACAACGCCAATCCCGCCATCGGCGCCCACGCCAACCTGCTCGCCGATGTGTCCAACTCGCTCAAGGCGTTCTACGACGCCACCGTCGAGCTCGGTGTCGCCGACCAGGTCACCACGTTCACCGCCTCCGATTTCGGCCGCACCTACAACACCAACGGCGACGGCTCCGATCACGGCTGGGGCAGCCACCACTTGATCGTCGGCGGCGCCGTCAAGGGCGGCCAGATCTACGGTCGCATGCCCGACCTCACGCTGCGAGGCTCCCAGGACACCGGTTCGCGCGGGCAGTGGATCCCTACCACCAGCGTGGACGAGTACAGCGCCACCCTCGCCACGTGGTTCGGCGTCAGCGCCACCGATCTGCCCATCGTGCTGCCCAACATCGGGCGCTTCGCCCGGCAGAACGTCGCCTTCCTGTAGGCCGACGCCGCCGTCCGCCGCCGGGGCCCGCGCGTCCGGTCACCCACCTCATCGCTCCTCCCGCTCCACCCTCCCCCTGACCGGGTCACCCGTCCGCTTTCTGCCCCCCCCGCCGTGGGTCCAAAGCGCGACCGGCAGTTGCAACCGCGCCGAGTCGTAGCAATTTCCTTCATGCGTCGCCCCGCGCATTCGTCTGAATCCGTCGCCCCGCCGCCGGCCGAGCTCGCCCCCAGCAACGGGCTGCTCAACGCGCGCACCATGCCACCGCAGGCCCGGGCGGAAATGCGGTCCGTGCTGGACGAAGCGATCCGCCTCGCCTCCCGCGATCAGCTGGGCCTGCGGATCCCGCGCGATTCCCGCCCCGTCCAGCACCGGCGGGACATGCACTACCATTACCGACCGGAGATTTTCCTGCAGCTTCAGGGCTGGACCGACTTCGTCTTCCCGAAGAGCAGCTTCCGCCTCGCTCCGAACGAGCTCTGCGTCATCCCCGCCGGGGTCCCGCACGGCGAGACGGTGTCCGCCGAACCAGACCGCCCGTTCCGCAATCTCGTCATCGGTTTCTACAATAACACGCTGAGTCTGCACTTCGCGCACGAGGCCAGCCCGCGCAAGCCCGACATCGAGTGCATCGAGTTCTTCGATGCCCCAAATCTCGACGTCTTCATCACGCTCGCCAACACGCTCAGCCAGACCTCAGCCACGGCCAGCGCCTCCAAGGAAACCGTCCTCAAGGGGCTCGTCCTCGCCTTGCTCGGCCTGCTGCGCAACATCATCGATGTCGGAGGCAGCCAACTGAACAGCGACATCGGCAAGGTCTTTCAGGCAAAGTGCGTCGTGCGCGAGCAGTTCCCCAACGCCGAGCTCAGCGTCCAGCGCATCGCCGAGGGCCTGGGCTGCTCCGCCGACTACCTGTCGCACCTCTTCCACACCGAGACCAAGGAGCGGCTCACCCACTACATCCAGCGGATCCGCATCGAGGCCGCCGCCGTCGAACTGGAGTCCACTCCGCTGACGATTTCCGAGATCGCCTACGCCACCGGTTTCTCAGACCCGGCCTACTTCGCGCGCGTGTTCAAGCGGCACAAGGGAATCACGCCACAGGATTTCCGGACGCAGCTCGGCGCAAGCCGCACCCAGCGCGAGGTGCAGCCGAAGACGGTGTACTTCGACCGGCTCGACTTCTCCCACGGCAGCCCGACGCAACGCAGCACCGCGGACGCCGGCACCGCCGAACCGCGCTGAACGGCGCAATGGCGCGGCAGCGACACCCCCGTCACGCCCGGGCGATCTTCCCACTCCACCGCGCGCGCCGGGCTGGGCCTTCGCCCGCGCTTCCGACACCGTCCGATCCGATGTGCCGGTGTCTCTGCGCCCGCTCTGCCTGCGTTGCGACCGAGGAATACCCCCGCGTCTCGCCGCTCCGACCAAACTCTGGCCGCCTCCCGCCCTCGCGTCCGAGGCCACGCCGCCTTGACGGCTCAAGCGTCGTTGGTCGCCGCCTCCTTCGGTACGCGGGAAATGAGCAGCGCGGCAATCAGCATCGCGCCGCCACCGATCATCACGACCGGCATCGCTTCGCCACCGAGGAGGCGGCTGACCACGGAGCCGAGCACCGTGGCGGCGAGAATCTGCGGGAGCACGATGAAGAGATTGAAAACGCCCATGAAGAATCCCATCCGCTCCGGCGGCAGCGCGTTCGCGAGCAAGGCATACGGCATCGAGATGATCGTCGCCCAGCCAATGCCGACACCGACCATCGAGACCAACAAGCCCTCCGGGGTCTTCCACGCGCCCACGCTGAGCAGGCCCAAGCCCGCCGCCACCAAGCCGACGCGATACAGGAGCCGCGCCGAGACGCCGCGCTGCGTCAGCACCACGAGCAGGAACGCGACGCCGAACGCCACTCCGTTGTAGACTGCGAAGCACACCCCGCCCCACTCCACGCCGCGCTGATACTCAGGCGTCCCCGGCTGACCACCGAAGATGCCGTGCGCCACCGCCGGCGTGAAATAGATCCACATGCAGAAGAGTCCGAGCCACGTGAAGAACTGCACCCACGCCAGCCGCCGCATCGTCAGCGGCATCTTCGAGATACCCCAGAAAATCGCCGTGAATAGGGGCTCTCGCTCCTTCGCGCGCTCCGCCTCGCTCAGCGCCGTCTCCGGCTCCGGCGCGTGTTCCTTCGTCATCACCACCGTGTAGATCACACAGGCGAGGAAGACCGCAGCCCCGAGATAGAACGCAAGGTGCACCGACTGCGGAATCACCCCTGCTCCGGCCGTGCCCTCCGCCACCCAACCGGTGCGCGTCAGGAGATACGGGAGCGCCGACGAAAGCACCGCTCCGAGGCCGATCAGGAGACTCTGCATCGCAAAACCGACCTGACGCTGCCGCCGCGGGAGGAGGTCTCCGACGAACGCGCGGAACGGCTCCATGCTCACGTTCACCGCCGCATCCAGGATCCACAGCAACCCCGCCGCCACCCAGAGGCTCGGCGAGTTCGGCATCGCGATCAGCGCGAGGCTGGCGACGATCGCTCCGCCGAGGAAATACGGGCGCCGCCGTCCAAGCCGGTTCCACGTCCGGTCACTGGCATAGCCCACGATCGGCTGCACCAATAGTCCAGTCACCGGCGCCGCGAGCCACAGGAGTGGAATGTCCGACTCGCTGGCGCCGAGGTACTGGTAGATCGCACTCATGTTCGCCATCTGCAGGCCCCAGCCAAACTGGATGCCGAGGAAGCCGAAGCTCATGTTCCAGATGGCCGCGAGCGTGAGGGGAGTGGTCGGAACCGGGGGGCGCATGGTCGATGGGGTTGGGGTAAAGCGTGGTGGCGTGGCTCCTATCGAGCCGGCTCAGGCTCAATCTTCAAGAGGGTCTCGGCGCTGACTGCCGCACCGGCCAAGTTCCGCGCCACCGCCACAAGTCGCGCACCGGCGTCAGCCGGGGTCAGGCGAAGAGACAGGGCCGGGCCTTGCTGATCCAGCAGGGGGACGCCGTTCCGATACCATTGGTACGTGGGCTCGGGAACGCCTTCCGCCCGCACCCGGAGCACCACTTCGGTACCCGCCGCAGTCCGGACTTCCGCCGGCGGGCGTTCGGTGAAGCGTGGGACGTGCGCACCCGCAATTCCAGTCGCCGCCAGCGGCCGCGCCGCCCGGACCGGCGGTAGCTCCGCGACCGCCCGGTCGCCGCGCAGCGAATCCACCGTGGCTGCAAAGGTGATCGTCTCCCCCGCCGCCCAATCCGCCGGCGGCCGCCAAAAAACCCGGTACGGGGGCGCGTCATCGGTGCCCAAGTACTCCCAGGTATCCGGACGCGAACTCCGGCGAGCCACAAACGTGACTTCCGCCACGCCGTCACCACCGGTGACGTCCGCCCGAACCTCCTGCCGCTCCGTCAAGCGCTGGCCATCAATCTCCCGCGCCCCAAAGACCAGCTCCGCCGCTCCCAGCGGCCGCACCAAACGGAGGGTCGGGGCTTCCACCGGACGCGAAAGGGGGCGCTCCGCTCGCCACACGACCACGCCCAAGGGAGGCACCTGCACTCGCAGGGTCCCGTCAGCACCAGCGCGGGCTTCCACCGCAGTGGTCTCTTTGCTTCCGACTCCACCCAACTGATACACGAGATGAAGAACTGCGCCTTCCCGCTGGCTGGTCGGGACGGCAACGGTCTTGTCGCCCTCTCGCTGGTTGCCCACCGCAATCACGTACTCGATCTGTTCATCCCGCTCAATCCGCGAGAACGCGAACACCGCGTCATCACGCGTCGGTCTCACGATCATCGCCCCTTCCGCCAAGGCCGGATGCTCCGCGCGCAGACGGGCCAGCTCCGCGAGATGACGGTAAAGCGGATGCTCCGGGTCGAACTTGTCGTCCGCACCCGTACGGCTCGTGCCCAGCAAGGGCGCCGTCCGGAAATCCGGCGCCTGTGAGGCGAACATGCTCTCCCGCGCCTGCATGTCGTGACCGTATCGTCCGATCATGCCTTGCTCGTCGCCGTAATACACCACGGGCTGGCCACGCACGAGGAACAGCAGGGCGTGGCCGAGTTTGCTGAGCTTCAGCAGGCGCGCGTCGTCCGCCGCCGGATCAAGCTGCCGGAGAAACCACGCGAACCGGCCTTGGTCATGGTTGCCAAGGAAGGTGGGCAGCGCACGAGCCGTGCTGTCGTGATCCGTGTAGCGATCATCCTCGTGGAACACCGAGGCCAGACCCGCCGCCGGGCCAGCACGGCCAACGAAGTCGCGCACCGCGATCGCGAGCGGAAAGTCGAGCGACGCGTCCAGCGTCCCAAGCGTGCTGAACTCGCTCAGCAGCGTCGCGTCCGTGTCACCCGTCGCCACTTCGCCGAACGAGAAGAAGCCGGGCTTGCCAGCGCGACGCGCCGCCTCCCGCATCGCGGGGCCAAACGCCTGCCAGAGCTCGATGTTGGTGTGCTTCGCCGTGTCGATCCGGAATCCATCCACGCCGTGCCGCTCAATCCAATGGCGGTAGATGTCGATCATCCCGCGCACGACCACGGGATGCTCCGTGAACAGGTCGTCGAGTCCGACGAAGTCGCCGTGCAGCGACTTCTCGCCGGTGAAGTCCGTGTTGCCACGGTTGTGGTAGAAGCGGACGTCGTTGAGCCAGGCAGGGTTCTTCGCGCGCTCCTCGCCAACCGGAAGGGTCGGTCGGTGCGCGAAGCTGCGTTCCGCGGAAAGCTCGGGGAAGGCGGGGGGCGCCCCCACGCCGTTGTCGATGAAGCGCGTCTCGTCGAAGGGTCGCCCTTGCGCATCCCGGTATGGCCAACCCGCCCGATCCCGGTAAGCGATGTCGCCCCCTTCAGGCATGATCACATCCGCAGTGTGATTGAGGATCACGTCCATGAACACCCGGATGCCACGCGCCTGCGCGGCCGCCACGAAGCCGCGGAACTCCTCCTCCGTGCCGAGGTGCGGATCCACGGCGAGGAAGTCGAGGATCCAGTAACCATGATACGCTGCCGTACCACTCTGTACCGGCTTGTTGCGGAAGGGCGGGGTCAGCCAAATCGCCGTCACCCCCAGTCCTTTCAAATAGTCCAGTCGCTGGGTCAGCCCCGCCAGATCCCCACCATGATAATGCGAGATCGCCGTCGGATCGAACCCGTGGTCGTTGCGCCCTCCCGGATAACCTCCCGTATCATTGTCCGTCCGCCCGTTCGCAAAGCGGTCCGTGAGCACGAAGTAAAACACCCCCGCTTTTCCCGGGACCGCGGGACGCGCCAGACTGACCGCTCCGACGGACGCCACGTCCACGCTCGCCCCCGACGCCGGCGCCGAAGCCCCGGCGAGCCGGGCCGCTCCCAAGCTACCGGCCAAAAGCACCGCCAGAACTGAACCACCAGCCTTCAGGACAATCGTCATCCAAGGGGAAAACACGGGGCAACATGGGGTTTCCTCACCCTGCTCACCCCCGCCCTCGCGTCAAAGAGACCCGCAAGGAGAACTCCTGCTTCAACAGGACAAAACTTAGATCAGTATCTATTGCACCCCAACTGCATGGGATCTGCGGATACTACGGGCACTCCGTTGCCGCCGCTTCACCTCGGAAAGTCACTGATTGACGGCTCTTCGTGGCCGCGGCGGAGGAACCGCCGAAGCTGCCGACCTAAGAATTTTTCCGATCATCGCGGTTTTGTGCAGGATTTGTCGGTGGCGGGAGGCGGCGGCCAGGGGGACATTGCGGAAAAATCCGGCCTGCGTCCGCGCAGGTCGTAGTCCCCTCAACCCCTGTCCAACGACCCCTGCCGCCCGGGCGCTTCCGTGCCCGGCGGCAGTGTTTTCTCCCAACACCCAACCCATATGCACTCCGTCAGCTCCGCCCCGCCTTCACGCCGGGCCCGCCTGTACCCCGCAGCGTTCGCGCTGCTTTCGCTCGCGGCGACGTCCTTCGCCGTCGCCCAAACCACTCCTGCTGTCACCGCCGATGCGGCCAAGAAGGAAGCCGAGAAGAAGGATGAGGTGGTCACACTCGAGGCCTTCACGGTGACGAGCGGCTTCAGTGGCAGTCTCGCCGCCGCGGCCGAGATCAAGCAGAAGCAGAACCTGATCAGCGAGGTCGTGGCCGCCGAGGACATCGGCAAGCTGCCCGACGTCAGCATCGCCGAATCGCTCACGCGGCTGCCGGGTCTGACCACGCAGCGCCTCAATGGCCGCGCTCAGGCCATCGTGATCCGCGGCCTCAACGGCGACTTCAGCACCGCGCTCCTGAATGGGCGCGAACAGGTCAGCGCCGGCGCCGGTCGTTCCGTCGAGTTCGACCAGTACCCGGCCGAGCTGCTCAGCGGCGTGCAGGTCTACAAGTCGACCGACGCTTCGCTCGTCGGCCAAGGTCTCGCCGGTACCGTCGATATGCAGACGGTCCGCCCGCTCGCCCACGGCCGCCGCACGGTCGCGGCGAATGCGTTCTATGAGTGGACCGACATGGCGTCCCGCAACGCCGGCGCCAAGGACTACGGCACGCGCGGCACGTTCTCGTACATCGACCAGCTCGAGGACGGGAAACTCGGTCTCGCCTTCGGCTACTCCACCTCCAGCCGTCCCGGCCAGGGCGAGCAGTGGAACGCGTGGGGCTACCCCGACACCGGCGCAGGCCAGCCGCTTGTGCTCGGCGGCGCCAAGCCGTTCGTCCGCACGAGCGAGCTCGAGCGCGATGGTTACATGGGCGTGATCGAGTACGCGCCGAACGACACGTTCCGTTCCACGGTCGATGTCTACTACTCCGACTTCAAGGAGACGCAGCTGCTCCGCGGCATCGAGATCCCGCTGTGGTGGAGCTCCGCCCAGCTCCAACCGGGCTCCACCGTGTCCCGCGGCCTGATCACCACCGGAACGTTCCGGAACGTCTACGGCGTCGTCCGTAACGACGTGGTGACGCGCGACTCCGACGTGCAGGCCGCCGGCTGGAAGCTGGAGTTCGGCAACAAGGAAGGCTGGAAGATCGACCTCGACCTCAGCTACTCGCGCATCAAGCGCAAGGACTTCGTCCTCGAAACCTACTCCGGCTACGCCTCCAACCAGGTCGGCACGCCAGACACGATGACCTACACGCTCGGCCAAGGCGAGGGTGGCGCGAAGTTCACCTCGGCGCTCGACTACACGAACTCGAGCCTGATGCGCCTGACCAGCCCGCAGGGCTGGGCCAGCGGCGACGTCCCCGGCGGCCAGGTCGGCTTCCTCAAGGGCCCGACCGCCCGCGATGAGCTGGGCCAGTACCGCATCGTCGCCCAGCGTCCGCTGGAGGGCTTCTTCAACCGCCTCGAGACCGGCGCGGCCTTCACCCGTCGCTCGAAGTACGAATACGAAGCGGGCCCGACCGGCAAGGAAGGCTTCTTCCTCGCGCTCAAGAACGGTGCCACCAGCGCCCCGCTCCCGCCGAGCGTCGGGATCACCGACCTCAGCTTCATCGGCATCAAGGGCATGGTCAGCTACGACCCGCTCGCCGCATTCAACAGCGGCATCTACAGCCTGATCCCGAACAACAATCCGGCCTACGTCTCCAACAACTGGGACGTCTCCGAGAAGGTTTACCTCGGCTACGTGAAGGCTGACATCGAGCGCAAGCTCGGGGGCATTCCGATGTTCGGCAACATCGGCGCCCAACTCGTCCAGACGGAGCAGACCGCCACGGGCCTGTCCGCCACCGGCACCAACATCGTGCCGGTCAAGGGCGACCACAGCTACACGGACTTCGTGCCGAGCCTGAATCTGAACTTCGACTTCAGCCAGGGCCGCACGCTGCGCTTCAGCGCCGCCCGCCAGCTCGCCCGCCAGCGCATGAACGACATGCGTGCCGGCTCGACGTACAGCTACAACGCCCAGCTCGCGAACTCCACGGATCCGCTGAACAGCCCGTGGAGCGGCGGCGGCGGCAACCCGAAGCTGGAGCCGTGGCGCTCGAACTCGTTCGACCTGTCCTACGAGAACTACTTCAAGGACAACATGGGTTACTGGGCCGCGGCCGCGTTCTACAAGGACCTGGTCTCGTACACCTACACCCTGCCGGCGGTCGTTGACTACACCGGCCTCCCCACGGGCCTCCCGGCCGGCGCGGCGGGCAGCACGCCCCGCATCTTCCAGGGCACCCGCAGCATCCCGCAGAACGGCAAGGGCGGCAGCATCCGCGGCCTCGAGTTCACGCTCTCCCTCCCGGGCGAGAAGCTGACGCCGGCCCTCAAGGGCTGGGGCTTCATCGGCAGCACGTCGTTCTTCAAGAGCTCGATCCAGCCCGACCTCGGCAACCCGGCGACCCCACTCCCGGGCCTCTCCGACCGCGTCACCAGCGCCACGCTCTACTATGAGCGGAAGGGCTTCGCCGCCCGCGCCAGCGCCCGCTACCGCTCCGACTTCCGCGGCGACATCGCCACGTTCGGTCCGCGCGGCGAGGTGTTCCGCAACCTCCAGGCCGAAACCGTCATCGACGCCCAGGTGAGCTACACGTTCGAGAGCGGCATGCTCAAGAACGCCGCCATCATCCTCCAGGGCTACAACCTGACGGATGAGCCGCTCTTCGCTTCGCAGGGTACCGACACGCGCCTCGTGCAGGACTACCAGGTCTACGGCGCGTCCTACTCGCTCGGCGTCTCGTACAAGTTCTAACCCTCCAACGCATCCCGGTCCGGCCCGGCTCAGGCCCGGCGGACCCGAATGCACCCGAGGTGGGCGCCGCGCGCGGCGCCCACCTCCCTTCTCTTTCCGTCCCCATGGGATCCAAGCCGCTGACCTGGCTGACCACGCGCGAGTCCGGCATCCTCGCCCCGCTGTCCACCCTCCCTGGCGCCTTCGGCATCGGGAATCTCGGGGCCGGCGCCCGGGCCTTCGTCGACTTCGCCGCCGACGCGGGTTTCCGTCTGTGGCAGATCTGCCCGGCCGGGCCGACCGGCTTTGGCGACTCGCCCTACCAGTCGTTCTCCAGCTTCGCGGGCAATCCCTACTTCATCGACCTGCAGGAGCTGGTCGAAACAGGGCTGCTGACCCCGGACGAGGTCGCACCTCTCGCAGCCCTGCCGTATCGCGAGACGGAATACGGTAATCTCTACCAGCGTTTCTGGCCGGTGCTCGCCCGCGCGCACGCGCGCTTCGTCGCGCGTGGCAACGCCGCCCCGTGGGGCGGCCAGGCGGCCGTGGAGGCCTTCGCCGCCCAGCACGCCGGCTGGCTGGATGCCTACGCGGCGTTCATGGCCCTGAAGGACCACTTCGGCGGCCACCCCTGGGTCCGCTGGCCCGCCCAGTGGCGCGACTGGCGCCCCGGAATCGAGGCCCAGCTGCCGCCCACCGCCGCCGCCGAGGCCGCGCGGCAGCGCTTCTACCAGTTTCTGTTCTTCCGGCAGTGGCACGCACTGCGCGCCCACGCCACCCGCCGGGGCGTCCGCCTCGTCGGCGACGTACCCATCTTCGTCGCCCTCGACAGCGCCGACACGTGGCGTTGGCGCGAGGTGTTCCGGCTCGATCCGGCCGGCCGCGCCACCGCCGTCGCCGGGGTGCCGCCGGATTACTTCTCCGACCGCGGCCAGCTTTGGGGCAATCCGCTCTACGACTGGGCGGCCCTCGAACGCACCGGCTACGCTTGGTGGATCGAACGTCTGCGGATGGCCTTCTCGCTCTGCGACTTGATCCGCATCGACCACTTCCGCGGCTTCGATTCCTACTGGGAAATCCCCGCCGGCAGCCCCGACGCCCGCCGCGGGGCCTGGCGCTCGGGCCCGGGCCTGCGCTTCTTCGAAGCCATCGCCCAGGCGCTGCCCGAGGCGCGGCTCATCGCCGAGGACCTCGGCTACATCACCGCCGAGGTCGCCCAACTGCGCCGTGACGCCCGCCTGCCCGGGATGAAGATCCTGCAGTTCGGGTACGGGCACGACGACAACAACGTCAACCTGCCCCATTTCTTCCCGCCCGACAGCGTGGTCTACACGGGCACGCACGACAATGATACGACGCGGGGCTGGCTCGCCGGGATGCCACCCGAGGAGTTCACGCAGGTTGCCGAGTACTTCGGTCTCGAGAATGCGGAGAGCGCCTGGCCGATCATCCGCGCCGCCTTTGCCTCGGTATCCCGCCTCGCGGTGATCCCGATGCAGGATCTCCTCGACCTGCCCGGCTCGGCGCGGCTCAACCGCCCCGGCACCACCGAGGGCAACTGGCGCTGGCGCTTCACTCTCGACGACTTGGCGGCGCTGCGCGAGCGGAGGCTCGCGACGCTGCGCCACTGGCACTCGCTCTACGACCGCACCGGCGATCCGCGCCAGCGCGAGTTCAGCGCCCCACCGGCCCACCCACCCGCCGCCCACGTCTCGCCCGGCCGCCAGCGGCACGCCTCACCCGCCGCCTCCGCCGTCTAAGCGGCAGCGTCGGATTCCCCCCGCGGCCTCCGCCGGTACGTCGCGCGCGTTCAGCGCCGGGGCGGGCCGCCACGGCCGTCCGACTCGATCCGGCGCTGCAGCGCGGCGATCCCGCCCGCCAGGGCATCCACTTGGCGCCGGAGATCCGCCAATTCATCGGTCACCGAGGGAAGGCCGCCGCGCGCTGCGCGCGCCGCATCCTCCGTCTCCTCCCGCGCCTCGCTCATGCCGTTCACGATCACGCCAATCAGGAGGTTCAGCATGATCATCGTGCCGAGCAGGATGAAGCTCACGAAGTACGCCACCGGGATCCACGCCGAGCTCAAGCCCTTGATCTGCGCATCCATCACGTCGACCCAGCCTTCAAGGGTCACGACTTCAAACAAGGTGAGCACGGCCCGCCCGAGGCCGCCGAATTTCTCCGGGTCCGCCGCACTGAAGAAGGTCACGCCAATCACGGCATACACGTAGAAGTGCAGGCCCAGGAGCAACGCCACATAACCCATCGAGGGCACGCTCTTGAGCAGCGCCCCAACCAGAATCTGCAGCCGCGGCAGCGCGGTCACGAGGCGCAGGACGCGCAGCACCCGAGCCAACCGCAGCACCGCCGCGAAGGTGGTCGCAAAGGGCAGCAGGCACACCGCCACGATCAGGAAATCGAAGACGTTCCACGGGTCCTGGAAGTACTTCCAAGGACGCCGCCCGCAGGCCGCGATCCGCAGCACGAGTTCCACGACGAAGAAGCCCAACACCACGCGATCGAGCAGGTGCAGGACACCACCGATCCGCGCCATCAGGCCAGCATGGGTCTCCAAACCCACCAGGAGGCCCGCAAAGACGATCATGCCCACGACGAGCCGCTGGAAGAGTGCCGATTCCGTGATCCGCGTGGCCGCGGCAGAAAGCGATGTAGCCATGGCGCCGGAAACAACCGGTACCCCGCCGGGGGTCAAGCCTGTCGCCGCACCTTCCCCGGCCACCCCGCGTCCGCGCACCCACCCCACGCCGCAGAAAACCGCCCTTTCCCGAATGCCGCGCCCCCAGCGGACTGCGTCACGTCCGGGAACCCTTCCCAACCGTCCGGGTCTGTGACTCCGCGCTTTCCAAGCCTTTCCTTCCGTGCATAGTGAGCTTTTCGCTGAGAATCATGAAAACTTCGTTCCTCACCGCCGCCTTGATCGGACTGGCCACGCTCATCGCGCCCTCCGCCCTCCTCGCCCAGCGGCCCCTTGAACGCAAAGACTGCATCGTCCGCATCGAATCCTGCGAGGCGATCCTGCGCGAATTCCAGGCCGATCCCACCACCGCCATCCCGTCCGATGTCCTGGCCCGCGCTCGCGCCATCGTCATCACCAACCAGTTCAAGGGCGGCGTGATCCTCGGCATCAAGGACGGCTACGGCGTGCTGCTCGCCAAGAAGGCCGACGGCCAATGGGGCCTCCCCATCTTGATCCGCGCCGGCGAAACCAGCGTCGGACTCCAGGTCGGCGGCCAAGCCATCGAGACCATCTACATCTTCAACGACGACCAGACGCCCCGCCGGATGTTCGCCCAGCGTCTCAACATCGGCGCCGACGCCGCCGCCGTCGCCGGCCCCCGCGCCGCCGCATCCCAACGCTCCAACGACGAGATCCTGCGGACCGCCGTCCTCGTCTACACCAAGGCCCGCGGCCTCCTCGCCGGCGCCACCATCAAGACGGGCTTCCTCGCGGCCGACAACGACGCCAACCGGCTGCTCTACAGCACCACCTTCACGATGCCCGAAATCCTCGACAGCGACTGGATCACACCCCCCGAGGAAGTGAAGCCGCTGCTGTCGTACATCCGGTCAATCGCACCGTAAGGCGCTGCGCCGTCGCGCCCCGTCGCCACAGACCAGCTGCGGGGGCGCGTATCAGGCGCGCCGGAGTTCGCGCAGGTATCGCTCCAACTCGGCCCAGACCGCGTCCGTGACCGCCTGCTGCACGGCGTGGCGACCCTGACCAGGGAACGCCACTCGTCCCGACCAGGTCCGCTGCGCCCGCGAGGCCGCCCGGTCCCAGTGCGCCACCGCCCACCACGCAAAGGGTTCGGCGACACCCGCCTCTGCCGAGGGCTCCGCCCATCCGGTCGTCGCCAGGCCAAGATCAGAGCCCAACAGCCGGCAGACGCCTTCCGCCATCTGCTCGGCCACCCGCGCCGAGACGCAGGCCGAGGCTTCCGCCTCGCTGCGATCCACCGCGAGGAGTCGGACTTTCGACTCGATCGTGTAGGCGGTCACTCCGCCAAGGAAATAGGCCGACGAGCCCGACTCCGCCGTCACCCGCGCTTGCAGTCGACCCCCGGTCAGGCTCTCCGCCACCGCCAAGGTCAAACCCGGCGGTCCGAGCAGAAGGGACTTGAGGGAGTGTGACGCAGGACCCGACATGGCCGCACCCTAAGACGGCCCGCGCCCGCGTTGCACCATCAAAGCACGCCGAGGGTGCTCCGACTCGCACGCCGTCGCGCTTGAGCGGTGCCGGCAGACCGGGCCGAGGAAACCTGGCCGTTCCCTCGCGATGAGCGTCGCTCGTCGGGTTAGACGCCCAGCTCCAGCCCCACCGGGCAGTGGTCGCTGCCCATGACCTCGGGGCTGATCCAGGCGCGCTTCAGCGCGGGACGGAGTTTCTCCGAGGCCACGAAGTAGTCGACGCGCCACCCGATGTTCCGCGCCCGGCAATCCATGCGCTGGCTCCACCAGCTGTAATGCCCGCCTTCCTGGTTGAAGGCGCGGAAGGTGTCCACGAACCCGCGGTCCAGCAGCGCCCGGAAGTTGGCGCGCTCCTCATCGGTGAAGCCGGCGTTGCGGCGGTTGCTCGTCGGATTCGCCAAGTCGATCTCCTCGTGCGCCACGTTCAAGTCGCCACAGAACACCACCGGCTTCCGCCGCTCCAGCTTCACCAGATGCGCGAGAAACGCCGGATCCCAGCCCTGCGTGCGGTACTCCAGGCGGGTCAGGCCGCGCTGGGAATTCGGCTGGTAGACCGTCATGAGCTGAAAATCATCGAATTCCGCCGTGATCACCCGGCCTTCGGCATCGTGCTCGGGCGCGCCGATCCCGAGGCTCACCCGACGAGGCTTGATCCGCGAAAAGATCGCCGTGCCGCTGTAGCCTTTCTTCACCGCACTGTTCCACACGGGTTCATACCCGGCGGGCCACTCGACATGCTGCACGTCGCCGGGATGCAACTTGGTCTCCTGGAAGCAGATCACATCGGCGCCACAGCTCGTCAGGTAGTCCATCAGGCCCTTGCGGAGGCCGGCCCTCAGGCCGTTCACGTTCCACGAGATAAGTTTCATCGCCACCACCTTCGCCCGGCCCACGCCGGCCGGCAAGCCCGGGTGCCGGGATCACCCCTTCCCCGCACCTACCCCCCCGCCTCATCAAGACTCGAAAGCGCGCAGCCGATCCGCGTCGCCCCGCCGCACCTCGCCAGCGCGATGCCCGGGGCCCGCTTTCTTTTGGGGATTTACGGCCCGCCCGAGGTTCGTTTAGCTCCTCTTTCCCCGAGTACCGGACATGACCGCTCCCGCGTCGACGCTCCCTCCCGGCCTGCTCGCCAGTTGGCTCCCCCGCGCCGTCGACGCCCACGCGATCGTCGCGGTCACCGATGCCGCCGGGGTCATCCGCTACGCCAACGATGCGTTCACCGCGCTCTCCGGCTACTCCCGGGAGGAGCTCATCGGTAAGACCCACGCGCTCATCAAGTCGGGCGAGCATCCACCGGAGTTCTACGCCCAGCTCTGGCAGACGATCCGCCGCGGCGAAGTCTGGCACGGGACGTTCTGCAACCGCGCCAAGGCCGGGCACCGGTACTGGGTCGACAGCACCATCCTCCCGGTCCCGGGAGACGACGGTACGCCCGCTTACTTCATCGCGCTGCGCACGGACGTGACCGCCACCAAGCGGAGCGAGGCCGCGTTCCAGGCCCTCTCCGGGCAGCTCGCCGTCCAGGCCAACGAGCTCCGTCTCTCCCAGGACCATCTCGCCGTCTTCTTCAACCACGCCCCCATCGGGATCAGCTGGCGCGAGGTCGATGCCGAAGGCCGACCGGGCGCCAACCACGTCAACCGGCGGTTCTGCGAAATCATCGGGCTGAACGAGGAGGAGGCCGGCGACTTCGCCAACATCCAGCGCGCCACCCATCCCGAGGACTGGGCGCGGCAGGAAGAACTTACCCGCCAGCTGTACTCCGGCGCCCTCGACCGGTTCAGCATGGAGAAGCGCTACCTCCACCGCGACGGACGCGTCGTCTGGGGCAGCCTCACCGTGGTCGTGCTCCGCGCCCCCGGCGGCCACATCACGCACCACTTCGCGATGCTCGAGGACATCACCGCGCGCCACGCCGCCGAGGATGACCTGAAGCGCAGCGAATCGCGCTGGCGCACCTACCTCACCCACGCCTCGGAGATCCTCTACGCCCTCACCCCCGAGCTGCGCTACAAGTTCGTTTCTCCCGCCTGGACCGCCAAGCTGGGACACCCGACGGAAGCCGTGCTGGGACGATCCGTTTTCGACTTCGTCCACCCCGACGACGCCGCGACCTGCCGGTCCTTCATCGAGGGCATCCTCGCCGGCCAGTCCAGCGCCGCCATGGTCGAGTACCGCATGCGCCACCAGGACGGGCGGTGGCTGTGGCACGCGACCACCGGCTCGGCGTACACCGACCGCGACCGCCGCCGCGCCTTCTTCGGGGTCGGGCGCGACATCAGCCTGCGACGGTCCGCGCAGGACGATCTCCGCGCCGCCCTCGCGCGACGCGAGGAAATGGAACGCATCGTCGATCGTTCCCCATCCGTCGTCATCCTGTGGCGCGCCGAGGGCGGCGACTGGCCGGTCGAATTCGTCTCCCAAAGCATCCGCCAGTTCGGCTACCGGCCCGAGGACCTGATTTCGCAGCGGATGCGGTTCATCGACATCACGCACCCGGACGACCGCGAGCGCGTCACCACCGAGGTCGCCGTCCACGCCAGCGCCCAGCACCGCGAGTACAATCAGGAATACCGCATCGTCTGCGCCGACGGCTCCGTGCGCTGGGTCGATGACCACACCGTCGTCCGCTTCGACGCCGAGGGTCGGATGACGCACCACGAGGGGCTCATCACCGACATCACCAGCCGCAAGCTCGCCGAGGACGACGCCCGCGCCGCGCGCGAACGCGACCTCCGCGTCGCCCAGGAGGTCCAGCGCCACCTGCTCCCCCAAGAGTTCCCGTCCATCACCGAACTCGACATCGCCGCCCACTACGAGACGCCGCTCTCGCTCGGAGGCGACTACTACGACGTCATCCCCACCGGTCCACGCCAGTGGGGTTTCGTGATCGCTGATGTCTCCGGCAAGGGCGCCGCCGCCGCGCTGATGATGGCCTCCTGCCGCGCCATGCTCCGCTTGCTCGCGCCCGGCGAATCCGACCCGTCGACCGTCCTCCGCCGCCTCAACGCCGCCCTCCAGCCCGACATGCCCGAGGGCATGTACATCAGCCTGTTCTACGCCATTCTCGACCTCGACTCCCACCGGCTGCGGTACAGCCGCGCCGGACACGAGCCACCGCTGGTGATCCGCCGCGGGGGCGAGCGGACCGAACTGCTCGAGGCCGGCGGGCTGGCGCTCGGACTCTGCCCGGGCAGCATCTTCGACGACGCGCTCGACGGCGGGGAAATCACGCTCGAGGCCGGCGATCTCGTCGCCCTCTACACCGACGGCATCAACGAGGCCTGCAACGCGAACGGGGTCGAATTCGGTCGCGACCGCCTGGCGGCCGCACTCTCGCGCGATGTGCGACGCCCACTCCCGGAAATCGTCGCCATGCTCGCCCGCTACCTGCGGCAGTTCAGCACGCTGTCCACGCGCAGCGACGATCGCACGCTGCTGCTGCTCCGGATGCGCTGAGATCGCCCGCCGCCCACGACCTCCCGGCGGCCCGCCGCCTCCAAGCACCCCGCTTCCGCTCGTCCTGCGCGGCACACCCGCACCGCCGGGGCTCACCTCACCCGCGCATACACCAAGCAGTCGCGGGGCTCGCCACCGATCTCCGGGCAGACGTGCCAGCGGCGAAGGCGGCCTTCCAGGTTCATCCCCGCCTTCTCCATCACCCGCGCCGACCCGGGGTTGTCGACGTCGCAGAAGGCCCAGGCCCGGTACACGCCCGGCTGCGCGAGGGCCCAGTCCACTAAGTGCACCAGCGCCTCCGCCATGTATCCTTTACCCCAATACTTTTTGCCGAGGACATACCCGAACATCACCGCCGCGCCCTTCTGTTCCAGGCCGATCGAGCCCACGACTTCACCGGTCGTCCGAAGGCGCAGCACGTACCCGCGGTGTCCGCTCCCCGTCGCCCACGCGTTCTCGAGGATGCCGAGGAACTGCTCCACCGTCGCCGGCGTCGCGTGGTGCCTCCAGCTGAGGTAACGCGTGACCTCCGGGTCCGCCGCATAGGCCGCGAAGATCTCCGCCGCATCCGCCACCCGCGCAGGGCGGGCCACGAGGCGCGCGGTGGTGAATTCATCCGGAAGGGCAAACGGAGCAGAAGTGGCAGGCGTACTCATGCGGACCGTAGCCTGCCACGCCGACGCACCGGGGCAAGCGGCGACCGGGGCGGACCGCGCCACGGGGCGAGGCCCGCCGCCCCTGCGCTTCCGCCTCGGAAAACGCCGGGAAATGTCCAGGCTCAGGCCGTGCATCCGCCGTCCCTCTCCACCCTCATTCCCATCCTGCAGCTCGCGGTCGGTCCCGTGATCCTGATCTCCGGGATCGGGCTGCTGCTCGTGATGCTGACGAATCGGTTCGGCCGCATCGTCGATCGCGCCCGGCTGCTCACGCGCGAGCTCCTCGGCCAGCCTCACCATCCACTCGCCGCCGAGATCGCATCGCAGGTCGCCATTCTGCACCGCCGCAGCGGGATCCTGCGCTTCGCCATCCTCGGCGCCTCCGTGGCCGCACTCCTCGTCGCCCTGCTCATCCTGCTGCTGTTCGTCGCCACGTTGCTCGACTGGGAGGCCGGGGTCGCCGCGATCGCACTCTTCTCCGCCAGCCTGGTCTGCCTGATCAGCGCCATCGCGGCGTTCATTCACGACATGAATCTCGCCCTCGTCGCGATCCGCACCGAGATCCGGCGCGCCCTGCCGGGCCAGTAGGCCTTCGGCCGCTCCTACGCCCAGCGAGGCTTGCCTCGCCCGTCGAGTGATGTCGGGCTGGCCCTTCCCCCACCCCACCCCGCGCATGACTCATGTTGATCCGCCCGGCGGTTCCGCCCTCCCGCGCGAGAGCCGCACCGGACTGCCCGCCTGGAACCACGGCGAGCTGCCCGCACCCCACCGCCGCACGTGGCGCGATCTCCTCGGCCCCGGCATCGTCATGGCCGGCGCCTCCCTCGGCGCCGGCGAATGGCTCCTCGGCCCCGCCGTCACCGCCCGCTACGGCGGCGCCCTGCTCTGGATCACCGTCCTGACGCTGCTCGCCCAGTACATCTACAACGTCGAGGCCAGCCGCTACACGTTGTTCACCGGCGAGAGCATCATGACCGGCAAGCTGCGGCTGAAACCCGGTTCGCGTTTCTGGACCGTCACCTACGCCGTGGTCGATTTCTGGTCGATGCTCCCCTACCAGCTCGCCGGCGTCGCCGTCACCCTCGCCGCTGTGCTGCTCGGGCGCATCCCCAATCCAGCGACCGAAACCGAACTGATGCGGACGCTCACCTACGCGGTGCTGATTCTGTTCCCCATCCCGCTGATCTTCGGCGGGACGATCTACCGGATGGTCAAGGCCCTCGTGATGGTGAAGGTGTTCTACGTGTTGGGTTTCACGCTGCTCGTCGCGTGCTTCCTCGCGTCGTGGTCCGACGTGCGCGAGGTCCTCCTCGGATTCCTGTCCTTCGGCTCCGTCCCGGCCGCCGACGGGACCGTCGTCAATGTCTTCTCCCAACTCGCGAAGGGCGAGTCGCTGCCCGAGCTCGACGGCCCGTCACTGCAACTCGTCACCGCCCTCGCCGCCATCGCCGGGGTCGGTGGTCTCACGCAATCGACCATCTGCGCCTACATCCGCGAGCAGGGCTGGGGCATGGGCGGAAAGGTCGGCGCCATCCCGAGCGCGGTCCGCGGGCTCGATCTGGAGCTCGCCCACACCGGCACGGTGTTCACGCCCACACCTTCCGCACTCGAGCGCTGGCGCGGCTGGCTGCGCATGGTCCGCCTCGACCAGTGGCTGGTCTGGATCCCCGCCTCGCTCATCGGTCTCGCCCTCCCTGCCCTGATTTCTCTCGCGGTGGTCCCCCGCGGCACCGTCGCGGATCGATGGGTCCTCGCCGGCATGATGGCCGAGGGTGCCAGCACGCGCGTCGGCGGCATCATCGGCGACCTGCTCTGGCATGGGATGCTGCTCTGCGGCTTCCTGATTTTCTTCCCCGTCGTCATCACCACCGTCGATGGGTTTCTCCGCCGCTGGGTCGACATCACGTGGACCTCCTTCGGTCGGTTCCAGAAACTCGATCCGCAACGGGTCAAGTGGATCTACTACGGCTTTCTCGTCGCCTACTTGGTCATGGCCGGCGCGTTTCTCAGCTTCGCCAATCCGCTCTGGCTCGTCATCGTCTCCGCCAACGTGGCCAACGTCGCCCTGGGTCTCAGCTGCCTCCACACGCTCGCCGTCAACGTCCGCCTGCTGCCGCCTCCGTTGCGCCCGAGCTGGCCATCCCGCATCGCTCTCGGGCTATCTGGAGTCTACTTCCTGAGCATGGCCGGGCTCACGCTCAGCATCGCTCTCCGCGGCTGAGCCGTTCCCCAGTCGATCGCTCCGTCCAGCCTCCCCACCCTCCACGTCCCCGTCCCCATGCTGGTTATCAAAGAAGGCGGCCACCGCCTGTTCGAGTCCGATCCCGAAACGTCCCGCGTGGTCGCCGACTTGCTCGCCGATCTCAAGCTCCGCGGGCTCGCCGCCGTGCGCGATCTGAGCCGACGCTTCGATGGCTGGGATCCTCCCAGCTTCGAGCTGTCCGAGGGCCAGATCACCGAGTCCATCAACGCCTGCTCCGATCAGCTGATCCGCGACACCGACTACTGCCAGGGCAATGTCCGCCGCTTCGCCGAGGCCCAGCTGCGCACGCTCCAGCCACTCGAAATCGAATCCCAACCAGGGGTCTGGCTGGGACACCGCCACCTCCCCGTCCAACGCGTGGGCAGCTACATCCCAGGGGGTCGCTACCCGATGTTCGGCTCCGCCCAGATGAGCATCATCCCTGCCAAGGTCGCCGGGGTCGAAACCGTCGTCGCCTGCACGCCCCCGGTCCGCGGCGGGGGAGCCTACCCGGCCACGATCAACGCCATGAAGCGCGCCGGCGCCGACCGGATCTTCGTGCTGGGCGGGGTGCCCGCCATGGCTCTCATGGCCTACGGCATGGGGGTCGTCGAACCCGTCGACATCCTTTGCGGCGCCGGCAACAAGTTCGTCGCCGAGGCCAAGCGCCAGCTGTTCGGGCAATGCGGGATCGACCTGCTCGCCGGGCCGACCGAAATCGCCGTCATCGCCGACGACTCCGCCGATCCTGCCCTCGTCGCCTGCGACTTGCTCGGCCAGGCCGAACACGATCCGGCCAGCGGCCAGCTCTGCGTCTGCCTGAGCGAGGCCTTCGGCCGCGCCGTGCTCCGCGAGCTCGAGCGCCAACTCGCCGTGCTGCCCACCCGCGAGATCGCCGCCCAATCGTGGGCCAGCCACGGCAAGCTCTACGTCGCCGAGGACGCTGAGGAGGCGGTGCGCCTGAGCGACGACTACGCCCCCGAGCATCTTGAGCTCCACGTGCGCGATCCCGATTTCTATCAGTCACGGCTGCGCAACTACGGTTCGCTCTTCGTCGGCGAGGAAACCACCGTCGCCTATGGCGACAAGAGCATCGGCACGAATCACATCCTGCCGACGTCGCGCTCCGCCCGCTACACCGGCGGGGTCTGGGTGGGCAAGTTCCTCAAGACCGTGACCTACCAACGCATGACGCCCGCCGCCAGCCGCGAGGTCGGCGAGGTCACCGCCCGCCAATGCGACGTCGAACGCATGGAGGCCCATGCGATCACCGCCCGCGTGCGGGTCAGTCGCTACACCGATCCCGCGTCCTCCACCTAAGCCATGAGCTCCACCCTCATCACCCACGCCACGCTCGTCTTCCCGGGCGAACGCACCGCACCCGGGAGTCTGCTGCTGTCCGGAGGCGCCATCGCCGCCATCAATCCCGCAGACGCAACCCTCCCGCCCCACACGCGCCGCATCGACGCCGGCGGTCGGCGCGTCACGCCGGGACTGATCGATCTCCATACGCACGGGGTGGGCTCATGGCTCTACGAGCAGTCGCCGGAGAGCCTGCTCGCCGGGCTCGCCTTCCTCGGTCGGTTCGGCACGACGTCCGTCCTGCCGACGCTGTACCGCGTGATGACTCGGCCGTCACTGCCCCACCTTGAAGCCTTGTCCCACGCCCTCGGCTCCGTCCGTGGAGTCTCCGCTCCAGGCTGGCACCTCGAGGGTCCGTTTCTCCGCCTGCCCGGCGCCGGCGCGGATACCATCCCCGGCGATCTCGGGCTACTCGACGAGATCCTCGCCGCCACGCACGGCCGCACGCGCGCGATGTCCATCAGCCCCGACACGCCCAAGATCCTTCCGGTGATCGAGCGACTCGTCGAACGGGGCATCACGCCGTTCATCACTCACACCCACGCATCGGTCGAGGAGACGGAACGCGCGATCGACGCCGGCGCCCACCACGCCACCCACTTCTACGACGTGTTCCCCGTCCCGCCGGTCCGCGAGCCCGGCGTCCGACCGTGCGGGGCCGTGGAGGCCATCCTCGCCGATCCGCGCTGCCGCGTGGACTTCATCTGCGACGGCGTCCATGTCGAACCCGTCGCCATCCGCGCCGCCCTCGCCGCCAAGGGTCCGGGCGGGGTGGTGCTGATCACCGACTCCAACATCGGCGCAGGAATGCCCGACGGGATCTACCCGACGACGTTCGGCTTCCCGGTGAAGGTCTCCGCCGGCAACGCCGCCCGCGTCCACGCCCCGGATCGTCCAAATCACGGCGGCCTCGCCGGGAGCGCGCTCACCATGGACGTGGGCATCGCCAATCTCCACCGCTGGCTGCGTCTGCCGACCGAGCAGGTCTGGGCCCTCGGCACCTCCAGCCCCGCCGCCGTCGTGGGGCTCGAACGCAAGGGACGACTTGCGCCCGGCGCCGACGCCGACGTGGTGCTGTGGAACGACGACTTCACCGCGCACACGACGTGGGTCGGCGGCGAGGTGGTCTGGTCCTCCGGCTCCGCCTGATCCCGTCGCGAGTCCGGCAATCCGGGGCCGCTCGTCGCGCACGACGACGATCTCGTGCACGTCGATGCGCGGGACCGTCACGCGCAGGACTCCGTCCGCGTACGACCAATCCACCGAGCGAGCTCCCGGCTGCAGCGCCACGTCCCGCGGCGCCGTTGCACGTTGCCAGTCCACGGTGACAGGGCCCGTCGGTTCAATGCGTTCCACCACCAGCTCCGTGGCGTGCGGACCCGAGGTATTGATTAAATGGATCATTGATAGGCCATCCTTGCGCGTGCGCACGACCTCGACGGTCCCGACCGGCGCGCCGGAAATCCGCACCGCCGGCCGGGTCACCCGCTCCTCCACCACCCGCGCCAGCGCGTCCGCGAGATCCGAACCTGGCTGGCCATCGGCCTGCGCCAAACTCGATGGAGCGAGCACCCTGACCACTCCTCCCGACCCCGCCCGCGGTGAAAGGGCGTCTCGCGCAACCTGCCAGGCCGGGGAGGATGCGACCAGCACGACGTCACCGCCGCGCGCCACCCGGTCCGCCAGCAGCGCCGCCAGCGCCGGACCCGGGCCAGCACGGTCGGGCACCACCACCAACCGATGCCGCAGGGGGTCGGCTCGCAGCGTATGCTCGCCGATGATGTCGACCGTCCAGCCGCGCTCCACCAGCGCGCGCAGGGCGTGGCGGACCTCCGCCTGTCGTCTTCCAAACGGAGTGGGATTGCCTCGGTAGGTCGCCTCAGTCGAGAGGACCACCGCCACATCGCTCAACGGGACTCCCCTGTGGACCCACGGCTGCCGCGCACGGCAGAAGGCCGCGACTTCACCCATCACCGCCAGCTTTTCCAAGTCCACCGACGCGTCCCTCTCCTGCCCGAAGTACACCTGCACCGATCCTCCGTGCGCCATTACCAACGCGAGTTCGCGCTCGATCTGGCGCGCGCCTTTCGCCCGGCGCCGATCTCCATCCAGCACGAAGCTCCACGCCATCAGGTCCCAAGGCCGCCCCTGCCACGCCAGATACCGCGCACCCACCCGCGCCGCATTCACGCTGTCCTTCCAGCTCAGGTCACCCGAGAGCAGTGCCACCGGTACCGTGACCGGCTCGGGCATGTGGTCGCTGAACGCCCAGTTGCTGCAGACTTCAAAGCGGGGATGGCTAGCCCCCATTTCCGCGACGTACCGCCCGAGAAATCGCCGATAGGCGTCCCGGTGAAACTCCATGAAATCATCCCACCCCGGATCAGACACCCCCCGGGGCGCGGCCGTGTACCGCCCCCCCGTCACCCGCAGGAACTCCGACACGGCCTCCGGTCGATAATCCGCCTCGACCGACCAGCAGTCCCCATCCACCCACACGCCGTCGACCCCGTAATCCCCGGCCAACTCCCGGAGTTGCGGCAGCATCTGCTTCTGCAGATACGGGCCCCAGAATGAAGTCGCCCGCTCATCCGACGCGCCATCCGCACGCCGCACCGCCCAGCCCGGACGCTTCACCGCCATGCTATCCCACACTCCGGAGTAGTGCACATAAAGTGAAACTCCTCGATCCGCCGTGACGTCTCGCCAGACCTTCAGCGCGTCGCGCACAAAGCCCGGGGCCGCGACGCCAAAACGCGTCGGCCAACTCGCAAAGCCCGCGTGTCCCTTGCCGTCGACCTGCACGAAATCCGGTCGCACCAGATCCAGCACCGCCGCCACCGCCTCCGGCGTGGTGCGTCGTCCGATCTCCGTCGCGTCCGGACCCGCATGAAAGTCGAAATGCACCCCGAGGAACGCCTCACTGCGAGCCAGGCGCCGCGGTTCGTCCGCGGCCACCGGTGGCACCACCACTGCGCCCCCGGCCTCAGACGCGGGAGAGGCATCCATCCGAGGCAGCAGCACGACCGCCGCCACCGCACTTAACCCGAGAAAACGCAGCAAGGCGCGGGCACCGGCCCGCACCGCCTGACCGCGATGACTCAACTCACCAGCGACGTGTTCGCAGTTTGTCATGCACTCCCACCGTGAGCCCGGAAACGCGCGCTGTCACCCCCGACCCGACGTTGAAATTTCAGCACGGGTGCCCGCGCTGGAAAACTTTGGCGAACTTCCAGCAGCACGCGCTTGCCGGGACCCCGGCTCCGACGCTACGCTGCGCGCGTGTTTTCGCCCGTTTTGGCCACCCCGTCCGGAGCCGCCGCCATGCTCCGAAGCCACCCCGCTGCGCGCTTCACCGCCCGCCTTGTCGCGGCGCTGCTGATCGCCCCGCCGTTCGCGGCCGCCGCCGCGGCCACGCCCACCGCGAAGCTGGAGTTCAACCGCGACGTTCGCCCCATCCTTTCCGAGAACTGCTTCCACTGCCACGGTCAGGACGCCAACCACCGCGAGGGCCGGCTGCGGCTCGACGACGCCGCGAACGCCACGCTGGATCGCGGAGGCTACGCCGTGATCGTCCCGGGGCAACCGGATGAGAGCGAGCTCATCGCCCGTCTGATCTCGACGGACGAAGAGGACCGCATGCCGCCGACGAAGTCGAACAAGCACCTGACCGCCGAGCAGATTGAAACGCTCCGTCGCTGGATCGCCGAGGGCGCCGAATACCAAAGCCACTGGGCGTTCTCACCGCCGCAGCGCGCACCCCTCCCCGAGGTCCGCTCCACCGCGTGGCCGCGCGGGCCCATCGACCGCTTCGTCCTCGCCCGTCTGGAACGCGAGGGAATCACCCCCCGCCCCGAGGCCGCCCCCGAGGCGTGGCTGCGCCGCGTGAGCTTCGATCTCGTCGGCCTCCCACCCTCGCCCGCCGACCGCGCCGCCTTCCTCGCCGACGTCGCCCGCCGCGGCGAGGCCGCCTACGGCTCCGCCGTGGATCGCCTGCTCGCCTCGCCGCACTTTGGCGAGCGCCTCGCCCTCGACTGGCTCGACGCCGCCCGCTACGCGGATTCCCACGGATTCAACAACGACTCCACCCGCACGATGTGGCGCTGGCGCGATTGGGTCATCGACGCCTTCAACCAGAACCTGCCCTACAGCACCTTCCTCACCGAGCAGCTCGCCGGCGATCTCCTGCCCTCACCCACCCTCGAACAGCGCATCGCCACGGGTTTCGGGCGGAATCACGTGATCAATTCCGAAGGTGGCATCATCGACGAGGAATACCGCGTCGAGTACGTCGCCGACCGCGTGCGCACGCTCAGCACGGCGTGGCTGGGGCTGACGCTCGAGTGCGCGCGCTGCCACGACCATAAGTTCGATCCGATCTCGCAGCGCGACTACTTCAGTCTCTTCGCCTTCCTCAACAACGTGCCGGAATTCGGCGAGGATGGCCGCGTCGCCAACGCCGTGCCGATGATCCCGGCGCCGACAACCGCACAACAGCAGGCGCTCGCTGAGCAGGAAAGGCGTCTCGCCGAACTCGAGGCCGCGGTGACGCGCGCCCGCGCGTCGCTGCCCCATCGCTCACCCGCGACGGATCGCGCGCTTCGCTCGCTCCTCGCCCAAGCCGAGGCGACCGTCGGACACGTCGGCCCCGACCTGCTCCCGGCCCGCCGCGAGGGCCCCGCTCCCGGCATCACGGGTCCAGCCTGGCGCCCCGATCCAACCGCCGCGCTCGACGCCGTACCCACGGTCCCACCGGAGGCGTTGAACTTCGCCAGCAAGCAGGGCCTAAGCCTCTCCTTCTGGCTGCGACCCGACGCCGACAACCCCGGCGACGTGCCGCTCCTGTCCGGGATCGACTACGGCGGGTCGATGGCGGACACGACCTACGGGCGCGGGGGAGAGGTGCGGCTGATCGACGGCGAAATCGAGCTGCGCCTGAGCGAGCGATATCCCACGTACGCCTTGGTGGTGCGAACTCAGGGTGCCCACCTCAAGCCCAACACGTGGCGCCAAGTCGCGCTCACCTACGCGGGCGGCCGGCGCGCCGCCGGGGTGCGAATCTTCGTGGACGGCCACGAGCTTGCCACTCGCGTCTTGCACGACGGATTGCCGTCCGAACACGGCCGCAAGCCCTACCGCCTTGGCGCCGACAACGCGCCCGGTGGCGCGCGCTGGCGCGGCGCGCTCGATTCGCTGCGCAGCGTACCGCGCGCGATGGACGCGGCGGAAGTACGCCAGCGCTTCCTCGTGGAGGCGCTCCCGGCGGCCCTCACGAACCCTCCGGCCAACACCCCGGTCGACGCCTGGCTCTCCGAGGGCCTCCTGCTCGCGAACGCCCCCACTCACGAGGTCGTGGCCGCCCGTGACGAGGTCTGGGGCGAGCATCTCGCCCTGCACCGCGCCGTCCCGACCACGATGGTGATGGCCGAACTGCCCCAGCCGCGCCCGGCCTTCGTGCTCAACCGCGGCGCGTACGACGCCCCCGGCGAGCCGGTCACTCCCGGCGTCCCCGAGGCCCTCCTCGCTCCCTGGCCCGCCGGCGCCCCGCGGAACCGCCTCGGCCTTGCGCAGTGGCTCGTGCAGCCGAATCACCCGCTCACTTCCCGCGTGGTCGTGAACCGCTTCTGGGCCCAGCTCTTCGGCACCGGCATCGTGAAGACCCTCGAGGACTTCGGCTACCAGAGCGAATGGCCCAGTCACCCCGAGCTCCTCGACTGGCTCGCGCGCGACTTCGTCGACGGTGGCTGGGACGTGAAGGCTCTCTTCCGCAGCATCGTCCTGTCGTCGACCTACCGCCAGTCCAGCTCCGCACCGGCAGAGGACTTCGCCCGCGATCCGGAAAATCGCCTGCTCGCCCGCGGCCCGCGGCTCCGCCTGCCCGCCGAATTGCTCCGCGACCAGGCCCTCGCGGTGTCCGGCCTCCTCACCACCGAAATCGGCGGCCCCAGCGTCTTCCCCTACCAACCCGAGAAACTCTACGCCGGCCTGGTCGTCGGCACCGACTACCCCGGCACCAAGTGGGTCCAGAGCCACGGCCCCGATCTGTATCGACGCAGCCTCTACACGTTCTGGAAGCGCACGGTGCCGCACCCGGCGATGCTCACCTTCGACGCCCCCGACCGCGAGGTGTGCTCGGTGCGCCGCTCGCGCACCAACACGCCGCTCCAGGCGCTCACGCTCTGGAACGAGACCGGCTACGTCGAAGCCGCACGCCAGCTCGGCGCCCGCATCCTGCGCGAGGCCGGCCCCGACGACGAGGCCCGCGTGGCCCATGGGTTCCTCCTCGCCACGGGCCGCGCGCCGGACGAGACCGAGCGCAGCGTGCTCATCCGCGCCTTCACCCGCCTGCGCGCGGAGTTCGCCGCCCAGCCCGACGAGGCCAGGGCTCTGCTCACCGTCGGCGAATCACCCGCCGATCCCTCCCTCAATCCCGCCGAGTTCGCCGCCGCCGCCACCGTGGCCGGCATGATCCTCAATCTCGACGAGACCCTGACCAAGAACTGAGTTCCCCGACGCCCGACCTGCACTCCACGCCTTACTCCGCGTCCAGGCCCGTCAGCCGCTGACGTCCCGCCGAGACCGCACCGATCCTCTCCCACCCCCTTCGCGCCCCCCGCCACCCATGTCCTGCCATCGCTACGAATCCCTGCACACGCGGCGCGACTTCCTCGCCAAGACCGGCCTCGGCCTCGGCACCGCCGCCCTCGCCCAATTGCTGGGACGCGACGCCTTCGCCGCCCTCCCCGGCGAGCCGTCCCCCCTCACCGGCGGACTGCCGGGGCTGCCGCACTTCGCGCCCAAGGCGAAGCGCGTGATCTGCCTCTTCCAGTCCGGCGGGCCGTCCCACCTCGACTTGTTCGACGACAAGCCGGTGCTGCGCCAGCGGTTCAACGAGGACTTGCCCGATTCCGTCCGCCGCGGCCAGCGCATCACCGGTATGGTCGCCTCCCAATCCCGCCTCGCGGTCCAACCCAGCCGCTTCGGGTTCCAGCCGGGCGGACGCAGTGGCACGATGATCAGCGACCTACTGCCACACACGCGCGGCATCGTCGACGACATCTGCCTGATCCGCTCGATGCACACCGAGGCGATCAACCATGATCCCGCCATCACGTTCTTCCAAAGCGGCAGCCAGCAGCCGGGACGCCCAAGCATGGGCGCATGGATCGACTACGGTCTCGGTCGACTGAGCGATAACCTGCCGTCCTTCGTCGTCTTCGTCTCCGTCAACAAGAAGGCCGCCGGCCAGGGTCTCTTGTCCCGCCTGTGGGGCAGCGGCTTCCTGCCGAGCAAGCACCAGGGCGTCCAGTTCCGCGGCGCCGGCGAGCCGGTGCTCTACCTCGGCGACGCGCCAGGCATCTCCCGCGACCGCCGCCGTCTCTTCATCGACGGAGTCGCCGAACTCAACCGTCACCACCTCGCGTCCAGCGGCGATCCCGAGATCGAGACGCGCATCTCCCAGTACGAGATGGCGTACCGCATGCAGCGCAGCGTTCCCGACTTGATGGATCTCTCCGGGGAATCCGCCTCCACGCTCGAAAGCTACGGGGCCGACGTCAACGAGCCAGGCTCCTTCGCCCGCAACTGCCTCCTTGCCCGCCGCCTCGCCGAGCGCGGTGTCCGTTTCGTCCAGCTCTACCACCGCGACTGGGACCACCACGGCGACCTGAACAATCGGTTGCCCGATCTCGCCCGCGACATCGACCAGGCCAGCGCCGCGCTCGTGAAGGATCTCAAGCAGCGGGGCATGCTCGACGAAACCCTCGTGATCTGGGGCGGCGAATTCGGGCGCACGCCGTACGCCCAGGGCGAGGCCAGCCTCGAGAAATACGGACGCGATCACCACGGTCGCGCATTCTCCCTGTGGATGGCCGGCGGCGGCATCAAGTCCGGCATTACCCACGGTTCCACCGACGACTTCGGCTTCAATGTCGCCGAGAACCCCGTCCACATCCACGACCTGCAGGCGACCATCCTTCACTGTCTCGGCATTGATCACACGCGCCTGACGTTCCGCTTCCAAGGCCGCCAATTCCGACTCACCGACGTCCACGGCGAGGTGGTGCGCCCCGTGCTCGTGTGAAAACCGTGCCCTCGTCGTCCCCTTTCGCCTCCGCCCTGGGTCCACTCGGCGGCGTGCGGTCGGCCGTGAAGCCACGCATCCAGGCGCAACGGCACGACGTAATCTGGGGAAGGGAAGCCGCACCCGGCCGGTCCGCCGCTCTTGCCACGCCCGAGTTAACCGCGCGATCTTCGCACGCCCCTCGGTAGCCCCGATCCGTCTTCTCTCTGCTTCCGCCGCTCCACTCCGTCGTTTCGTTCCTCTCCTGCTCCATGCGCTCCCGTCTCCGCTCCGCGCGCACCCTGCTCAGCCTCGCGACCCTCGGATGGGTCGCCGCGCCAGCCGCGACCGCCACACCCACCGCGGGCCCCGCAACCGAGTCGGCCTCCGCCGCAGCACCCGCCGGGCCCACAGCCCCGCTGTCGTTCAACGAGCACGTCCAGCCGATCCTCTGGGAAAACTGCTACCACTGCCATGGTCCCGACTCGAGCACCCGGGAAGCCGGCCTGCGCCTTGACCGCCGCGACGATGCCGTCACCGCCCGCGGTGACTACGATCCAGCGATCATCCCCGGCAATCCGGCCGCCAGTCCGCTGATCGAACGGATCCTCAGCACTGATCCCGAAGATCAGATGCCGCCTCCGGAAACCCACAAGACCCTCAAGCCGCACGAAATCGAAATCCTGCAACGCTGGGTCAAGGAGGGCGCACCGTACCAGCCGCATTGGTCCCTCATCCCGCCGACCCGCCCCACCGTCCCGGCCGCCGGCGAAGGTTGGGCCCACTCGCCCATCGACGCGTTCATCGCCGCCCGGCTGGACCGCGAGGGGCTCAAGCCGAGCACCCCAGAATCTCCCGCGCGCCTGCTCCGCCGCGTGACGCTGGATCTCACCGGCCTGCCGCCGACCCCGGACGAGCTCGCCGCCTTCCTCGCCGATCCATCCGAGGCCGCCTACTCCCGCGCCGTCGACCGACTCCTCACCAGCGACGCCCACGCCGAGCACATGGCCCGGCAGTGGCTCGACGCCGCACGCTATGCCGACACGCACGGCATCCACATCGACAACTACCGCTCGATCTGGCCGTACCGCGACTGGGTGATCAGCGCCTACAAACAGAACCTCCCGTTCGACCAGTTCTCCATCGAACAACTCGCCGGCGACCTGCTCCCGGAGCCCACGCTCGAGCAGCGCGTCGCCACCGGCTTCAACCGCTGCCTGCCGACCACGAGCGAGGGCGGCGCGATCGAAGCGGAGTACGAGGCGATCTACGCCAAGGATCGCGTCGAGACGTTCTCCACCGTCTGGCTCGGTCTCACCACGAGCTGCGCGGCGTGCCACGATCACAAGTTCGATCCGGTCACGATGCGCGACTTCTACTCCCTCGCGGCGTTCTTCCGGAACAACACGATGCCGGCCATGGACGGGAACATCGCGGAGACCAAGCCCAACGTCTTCGTCCCCGTGCCTGAGGACCGCGCCGCGTGGGCCGCACTCGACGCCCAGATCTCCGGGCTCGAACGCACCCTCGCGGACCGACGCGCCGCCGGCGAGACCGACTTTGCCCGCTGGGTCGCCGGCGCCACCGTCACGGACCTTCGCCCCGCCCCGCTGGATCACCGGACCGCAATCCACCTTCCCCTCGACGGCACCGACGGTCCCTCCCCGCTCGCCCGCTTGGCCGGCCTGCCGGAAAACGGCCGTGCCACCGCCCCAGCCACGTCGGCTCCCGCCGCCGCGCCCGCGGCCGGACCGTTCGGCCCGGCCACCCGCATCGATGGCCAGAGCGTCTCACTCGGCCGCGAGCTGCCGATGCTCCAATCCTCCCAGTTCTCCGTGCGCTTCCTCATCCGCGTCGAGGGCGCCCCCTCCGGGACCGTCCTCTCCGCGCGCACTGAAGACGACGCCGCGCCTGGCTGGGAGGTCTTCCTCGAGGACGGGAAGCCCGCCCTCTTCATTTCCGAGGGCAACGGCGCACCCCCGCTCCGCACCGTGAACAAGAACCCACTCAAGCCGGGCGAATGGCACGAGATGCTCTTTGTCTTCGACGGCACCGGCAGCCACTTCCGGCTCGGTCACCTGCACGTCAGCGGCTACAAGCTGATCGATACGGGGATCCTGCGCATGTTCCGCAGCGACATCCGTCCCGCCGCCGGACTGCGGCTCGGCGGACGCGAGGTCCGCGCCGGCGCCGACGAGAACCTGCTCAAGGGAGGCTCCGTCTGGCTGCAGGACTTCCGCCAGCTCGATCGCGTCTTCTCGCACGAGGACGCCATGCTCGAGTCCCGCCGCATCGTCTCCGCGCTCACCAGTCTCCAGAAGCCCGCCGACCAACGGCAGAAGGACGACCTGAAGCCGCTGCGCGACCACTTCTTCGCCGCCGTGGATCCTACCTCCCGCGAGCTCATCGCGGCGATCGAGCAACACCGCGCCACTGCCCGGCCCATGCGCGACCGCGGCGCGGTCAGCCTCGTCATGGTGGAGAAAACCGATTCCACGCCCCACGCCCACATCCTCAAGCGCGGGGAGTACAGCCAGCCGGGCGAACGGGTCGAGGCGAACACGCCGGAGGCGCTCCCGCCGCTTCCCGCTGGCACCGCCGCCAATCGCCTCGCCCTCGCCCGCTGGCTCTTTCAGCCCGATCACCCGCTTACCGCCCGCGTCACGGTCAACCGCACCTGGCAGCAGCTCTTCGGCACCGGCCTCGTCGAATCCGCCGGCGACTTCGGCATCACCGGGTCCCGCCCGTCGCATCCGGAACTGCTCGACTGGCTCGCCGTCGACTTCCGCGAGAACGGCTGGGATCACCGGCGCCTCCTCCGCCAACTGGTGACGTCCGCCACTTACCGGCAATCCGCCGCCGTCTCGCCCAGCCTGCTCGAACGCGATCCCGCCAACCGGCTCCTCGCCCGCGGACCGCGCCACCGGCTCGACGCCGAGGTGCTCCGCGACCAGGCCCTCGCCGCCTCGAATCTGCTCGTCCGCCGGATCGGGGGGCGACCGGTCAAACCCTACCAGCCCGACTCGATCTGGGAAGATGTCGCGATGAAGGAGTCGACCACGCGCTTCTACCAGCGCGACCGGGGCGAGGCCTTGTATCGGCGTTCCCTCTACACGTTCTGGAAGCGCACCGCTCCCCATCCGGCGCTGGAAATCCTCAACGCCCCGAGCCGCGAGACGACGTGCGTGCGGCGCGACCGCACCAACACTCCCCTGCAGGCCCTCGTCGTGCAGAACGACCCGATCTTCGTGGAGTCCTCGCGCCAGCTCGCCGCCGCCGCGCTCCGCGCGGCCGAGACGTTCGACGGGCGGCTCGACTTCATCACGCTGCGCCTGCTCGGGCGACGTCTCGCCCACGACGAGCGCGGCGTGGTGCAGGCGTTCGTCACCTCCGCCCGCGAAACCTACGGCACCAAGCCCGCGCTTGCCGCCGACCTGCTCCGTGTCGGCGACTCGCCGGTCGATCCATCCCTGCCGCCGGTCGAACTCGCCGCGTGGGCGCTCGCCGCCAGCCAGATGATGAATCTCGACGAGTCGCTCACCAAGTAAGGCTTCTCCGCTCTCCGTCCTGCTCCCGTTCGCACTCGCCCTCCCGCCTCCGATTCCCGCCCACCATGAGCTCCATCCATCCCGAGTGGCGTTCCGCCGTTGAAACCTACAACACCGCGCTGACGCGGCGGCAGTTCTTCCGCCGCAGCGGCACGGGGCTCGGCGTGGCCGCGCTGGGCGCCCTGCTCGGCGAGCGCCTGTCCGCCGCCGGCGCACCCGGCGGGGCCTCCGACCCGCTCTGGCGCATCGCTCCGCGCGCCAAGCGCGCCATCTACATTTCGCTGATCGGCGCCCCTTCCCAGCTGGATCTGTTCGACTACAAGCCGGCCCTCCGGACGCGGTTCAAGGAGGACCTGAAGGGCTGGCTCTCCGCCCAGGGCGAACGGCTCACCGGGATGACCTCCGGGCAGGCCCAGTTCCCGCTCGCTCCGAGCATCTACAAATTCAGCCAGCACGGACGCAGCGGGGCGTGGATCAGCGAGCTGCTACCGTGGCACGGCAAGATGGCCGATGATCTCTGCATCATCCGGTCGATGAAGACCGACGCGATCAACCACGAGCCCGCCAATCAGCTGATCTACACGGGCTCGATGCAGAACGGGAAGGCGTCCATGGGCTCGTGGCTTTCCTACGGCCTCGGCTCGCTCAACCACGACCTGCCGTCATTCGTCGTGCTCCACGCCCGGCACTCCAGCCCGACCGCCAACGTGCAGGCGATCTCCGCCCGGCTCTGGGGCGCGGGCTTCCTACCGGGGCAGCACGCGGGCGTCGCCTTCCGCAACGGCGAGGATCCCGTGCTCTACCTCAACGACGCGCCCGGAATCCCACGCGAGCTGCGCCGCAGCATGCTCGATGGTCTCGAGCAGCTCAACCGCCGGAGCTACGAGCAACTGGGCGATCCCGACATCCAGACCCGCACCCAGCAGTACGAGATGGCGTTCCGCATGCAGGCCAGCGTACCGGAGCTCGCCAACATGTCCGGCGAATCCGCCGCGACGTTCGATCTCTACGGGCCCGACTCCCGCAAGCCGGGGACGTTCGCCAGCTCCGCCCTCATGGCCCGCCGCCTCGCCGAGCGGGGCGTGCGCTTCGTCCAGATCTTCCATCGCGGCTGGGACCAGCACGGCTCCCTGCCCCGCGATCTCTCCTCCCAGTGCCGCGATGTCGATCAGGCGTGCTACGGACTGATCCAGGACTTGAAGCAACGCGGCATGCTCGACGACACGCTGGTCATCTGGGGCGGCGAATTCGGGCGCACCGTCTACTGCCAGGGTACGCTGACCGAGACCGACTACGGGCGCGACCACCACCCGCGCTGCTTCACGATCTGGATGGCCGGCGGCGGCATCCGCCCGGGCATGGTCCACGGCGAAACCGACGAAATGTCCTACAACGTGGTCCGCGATCCCGTCCACGTCCGCGATCTGCACGCTACGATCCTGCACCAGATGGGCCTCCACCCAGAGCGGCTTTCCTTCAAGTTTCAGGGCCTCGATCAACGGCTCACCGGCGTGGTGCCCGCCAAGGTCGTCGAGCCGATCCTCGCGTAGGCCCGACCCGCACCGCGGCGAATCACGCCGCGCGGCCGCGATCCGCGCCGTTCCCTCAGGCCTTGAACCCGAGGAAGCGCGCCACGCGCGATCCACACGCCGCGCGCGCCTCCGCCCGGGTCCATCCGAGGTGCGTCTCCAAATTGGTCACCGCCTCATCCAACGTCAGCGCCGAGCCCGCGAATGACCGGGTCTGGCCCGGTTGCCGGACTACCCGGTCCTTCCCGACTTCGAGCTCCATGCCAGCAAGGCGGTAACGCCCCGGCGGCGCGCCGGCGGCCGACATGCAGTCCGTGGTGAAGAGCACCTTCGCCTTGGGCTTCGCGCGCACGAAGTTCCGCAGCACGGTCCACGGCAGGTGAATCCCATCCGGGATGAAGGTCGCGTACAGTTCGTCGCGCCCAAGGAGTCGCTGCATCACGTTGTCGTGCCGGTGCAGCAGTTGCGGCACGCCGTTGCCGAGGTGCGTGCAAAGTGAGAGCCCGGCCGCGATCGCGTCATCGAGCGCTGCATCCCCGACGTTCGAGTGTCCCACCGCCACGCGCACGCCACGTCGCACCAGTTCACCGATGAATTCCGGCGCACCGCGCAACTCCGGCGCCAGGGTCACGAGGCGCACGTTCTCCCCCGAGGCCGCCCAGAGGCGCTTCCACTCCGCCATCCGCGGGGGATGCATCCAGCGGGGATCGTGCGCCCCGCAAAACCCCGACTCCGCGAGCAGGTACGGTCCTTCGAGGTGGTACCCGACGATCGTGCGCGCGAGATCCGGCTCCTCCCGGCGGTGCGTCTCGATCACTTCCAGTTTGCGACACAGGCGGTCGACGTCATCGGTGATCAGCGTGAGGAGGATGCGGTCCATTCCGTGCCGCCGCAACGCCCGCACCGCCGCGCGGAGCTCGGCCCGCGTCAGCGCCTCACTCTGGAAATCAACCCCGGCAAAGCCGTTGACCTGCAGGTCAAAGAGTCCGCCCAGCGACGGACGGGAGATGGAAGCACGCGCAGCCCGGGACATGCCCCAACGCTAAGCGGCCTAGGGGACGTGCGTCCACCCCGGAGCGAACCGCAGCGCCACCCCGGGGTCGCGCTCCAACCCACGCGGGCAACGGCAACGGGCGTCCGGCACTCAACGCACTTCGTACACTTCGACGAGCGCCACGCCCGTCGTCGCACCGACGCCGCTGATCTGTGCGGTGTAGGCCCCGGGCGGCAGGGTCACCACCATCGCAGGATCGCGCCCCCCCGCCTGCAGGGCGAACGCACCGACCTGCGCCGCGACCGCGGCAATCTGCGAGGCATTGCTCGCCTTCGACCAATCATCGTTCTCCGCCACGACGGTCGATGCGCGGAAGATCCTCAGCTGCGGATCCGCCAACGCACCGGGTACGTTGAAGGGCGCCGCACCGAGGGTCGGGCCCGGCCCCCGGATCAGCAGGGTCTGCCGGCCTTCCACCACCACGAAGCCGGCGATGAGGATGTCACCACCCGTCCCGACGCGCGAGCGCGCCGACACGTTGCGCAGGCGCGCCGCGCCGGTGCCTCCGGCATCGTAAGCCTCAACCAACGCCACTCCCACGCCTCCGGCGTTGCCCGTGACGTGCGCGGTATAACCTTTCGCCTCGAGGTCCGCCACCAACGCGGCGTCTTTCGAGGGATTTGGCAGGGGAAACGCCCCAACCTGCGCCGCCGTCGCGCTGATCCCACTCGCGCCCGCGCCGGTACTCCAATCGTCATTCTCCGTGCGCAGGACTCCGCCATCGTAGAGGCGCAAAACCGGGTCCGCGAGCACCCCAGCCACGTTGAAGGGGGCCTGCCCAAGGGTCGGGCCCACACCGCGCACGAGGACGCGCTTGTTGCCGTTCCCACTCGCGACAAAACCGACGATCAGGGTCTCCGCCCCTTGTCCCGCCAACGAGCGTACCGAGAGGTTCGAGAGTCGCCCGGTCCCACCCGCCGCCACGCCCAATGGCTGCCGCGAGGTCCGCGCCGGATCCCGCTGGAACTGCGGCCAGTCCGTCGCCGCGGGGCCGCTCGTGCTGTTCAACGCGTACAGCTTCCGGTCATAGCTGCCCACGTAGATCGCACCGTCTCCCGCAATCAAGGGCGACGCATCAATCCAATCGCCCACCACCGTCCGCCACGCCTGCGTACCATCCGGGCGCAGGGCGTAGATCGCGTTGTTGCTCGAGCCAAAGACGATCATCCCGTCCGCCCGGACCGCCGGCGGCGATTGCAGGGGCTGCAACGCCGTCTGTCCCGTCGCCGGAAATCGCCAGCGCTCCGTACCGTCCGGCGCGATCGCGTAAAGGCGGCCATCCATCGAACCGATGTACACCGTGCCGTCCGAACCCAGCGCGGGGGACGACTCGATCGCATCTCCCGTCTGGAACTCCCAGCGGGTCGTGCCATCCGCCGCGATCGCATGGAGCTTCCCGTCCCGCGAACCAATGTAGACCGTGCCGTCCGCCGCGATCGCCGGCGAGCCAAGGATGCCTCCGCCGGTCACCACGCGCCAGACGAGCACGCCGTCCGCACTCACCGCCGTCAGCGAGCCGTCCCACGATCCGAAATAAATCCGCTCATCCGGACCGATCGCCGGCGACGAATCAATGTAGTCGCTCACCGGATAGGTCCATTTCAACGTTCCGTCGGGATTGATCGCATAGAGGTTGGAATCCCCCGAGCCGACGTAGATCGTGCCAGAGGCGCCGATCGCGGGCGACGAGAAGGCATACGCTCCGAGGGTGTACTCCCAGAGTTTGGTCACTCGGCTCTGATCATCCCGGAGCGCGTATAGCTTGCCGTCCCACGACGCCGCATAAACGGTGCCGTCCGTCGCCACCGCCGGGGCCGCGTCTACCCAGTCGCCCGTCAGGAAGCTCCACTTCAGGCTGGTCGTTCCCGGCGTGGCCCCCGGTCGAATCGCATACAGGCGTCGGTCCTGAGAGCCAAAGTACAGCGTACCATCCGCACCCACCGCCGCCGAGGAGAGCACCAGCCCACCCGTCGTGTATGACCAGCGGATCGCCCCGTCCGTCTGGGCACGGCCTGCCACCGTCGCCGCCACGAAGGCAGCCGCCCAGGCCAAGGCACGCCAGGAGGTCACGCGAGGGGTCATGAAGGACACCATTGAGACCTTCCTCCGACACGCTGTCACGGCCGAAGGTCCACCGGCCGCGCCGGCCGTTCACCGGACCACCCCGCCCAACCAACCCCGGTGCCTTCGATCAGGTCACGCTCGCGGCAGGGTCAGGCGGAAGGTCGTGCCGGCGGGCGAGGTGCTCACGAGCTCCAATGCGCCGCCGGCCAGGCGGGCCAGTTCGTGACTGAGCGCGAGGCCGATCCCACCGCCGCCGGGCTTGGTGCTCGTCACCGGACGGAAGAGTTGATCCCGCACCGCCGGCGCAAGGCCGGGGCCTTGGTCCGTCACGTCGAACGCGATCGCGCCCGGCGCGGCCGCACCGGTGATGCGCACCACCGCGCCGCGCGACGATGCCTGCACTGCGTTCTCCAGGAGGTTTACCAGGACCAGTCCACCGAGGCTCGCGACGCGCCCGTCCAGCTCGCCGGCGTCGACCGTCCCAACCTGCACCGCCACGCCAGCCCGCCGCGCCGACTCCGCCGTGCGTCCCACGGCACCGCTCACCACCTCATCGGCCGACAGGTCCGGTGCACCCGCCGTTCGCTCCGCCGCAATGAGCGCGGTGGCTTCATTCACCATCGCCCGGAGGCGACGGGTGGTTTCCGCCGCTTCCCGCCACGCTTCCCCATCCGTCGCCTCTGGTCCGTCACCCCCCTCCCCTGCTTTCACGAAGCCTTCAATGCCCGCAAGGGGGTTGCTGAGCCCGTGCAGGAGGTGCGCACTGATCGCGCCGATCGCCGACACTTTGGCCGAAAGGAGGAGTTCCTCGTTGGCTCGCCTGAGGTCCTCGGCCTGACGCCGCAGTTGGCGCTCCGCTGCCTCCAACCGCGCGAAGGCCCACGCGAGGAGCACCCCGAGCAGGAGGCCGCCCCCGAGCGTCGCGAGCACGGCCTGCTGCACCACGCCACGATCAATCGCCGCGAACTGCGCCCGCACGTCGCTGGGATCGATCAGGAATTGCGCCGCCCCAGCCGGCTCCGGCAAGACCGGGTCCTCCAGCGGCACGATCACTTCCAGGACCTCCGGCGCTTCCTCCACCCCCCCGCGCGGATGAGGCTCCGCGGCGGTCCGCGAGGCCGTCGCCTCGTCCGGCGCTCCACGCTCACCGGCTTCCGCCATCCACTGCGCAAACAAGGAGCTCTGCCTGGTCAGGCGCGCCAGCGCCCGTCCTTCCTCCAGCTCACTCCAATCTGCCGGAGACAGCAGCTCATCCTCCACCGCCGGGAGCGCGGCATACAACAGGCCCGTGGGCTCATAAATCCTCACCGCCACGACGCCGCGCAGTTTCGTCGTCTGCAGCACCACCGCCAGACGGTCCTCCGCCGGCATGCTCACCCCCAGCTCCGCCCACTCATCCTCCGCAATCCGCTGCTGCAGGGCCACCAGCGCATGCATCGACTCCGCTTCGCGACTCAACACCTGCTCGCGAAGCGAGAGGCGGAGGCGCGCGGAGACCAGCGTGACGAATGCGGCGAGCACGAGAATCGCCGCCGCGATGATCCAGGGTCCAAGGCGTCGTCGAGCCACCGGGGCCAGTCGTCCAGGGTTCATGGCAATGAGGGTTCCCACGTGCGGGCGACACCGAGTGAAACGAGGCGCGCCCGGTAGGTTCCGCCGGCCTCGTTCTCCCGGCTGCGCTCCTCGCTCGCCTCCGCAAAGAGGGTCCAGCGCGGGCTCAGGATCCGCTCCACCCGCACCCGAAGTTCGCGGTGGTCCCGCCGCCGCAGCGGTGGATCAAAGCCTACGCCTACGGTCTGAACTTCGTAACGGCTCCTGGAGGCACCTCCCTCCATGAGAACACGCCACCGGTCCGCCGCACGCTCCAGCGTCAGCTGTCCTCCGCGTTCCGTGTAGTTGAAATATCCCGACGCTTGATCGCGATTCTCCATCCCGTACGCGTCGAGGCTCAGGGTCCAGGGTCCGCGGAGCAGGGTCGTCTCACCCCGCACTTCGTCCTGCCGAAACTCCAGCTGGGTGCCCGGCAGCGGCCGACCTCCGACGGTGTACTGGTTGCGATCCGGATGCTCGCGACGCCGGCTGCGCCAGCCGAGATCCACCGTCAGCGAGCCTTTCTCCCCACCCTCCACCTGCCACCGGAGGGTCGCCGCGCCTTCGCCTTCCGTGAAGTCTTCCGCAAAGTCCGCGTAGTCGCTGCGGTGCACCTTCGCGCCAACGATCAGGGCGAACGCTCCCGGGAGGGGCGCCGTCAGGTCCATCCCGGTCCGCGCCCCGCGCACGCGCATCCGCGCCACGAAGCGCTCCGTCTCCGTCGCCGAGAGGTCAAAAACCTGGTCCTGATAATACGCCTGCCCAGTCCACGCCGCCCGCCATCCGGGCCGCGGGGTCCAGCGGCTTTCCAGGTGACCAAACCACTCCTGCTCCCCCGCAAGTTCCGGCAGCGGCTGCAGCAGGCGACCGACGTCGCCATTGAGGAATCCCAGCCACTCCCACGCCCCGGAGGGACGCCGCCAGAGGTACGACTCGAGTTGGCCGCGCAGCAGGGAGCGCGAGGCCGGGCTGACCGGACTCAGGAGCACGTTGTCGCGCCACTCGGCTCCCATCCGCAGGGTCGCACCCCACAGCCACGTGGGGCCAAGCATGGCCTGCAGTTGTTCGCGAAGTTCCGGCGGCAACGCCTCCCACTGCTCCGGCGTCAGCGTCGCCAGCGTCGCCGCGAGACGCGCCGGGTCCAGCACGGCCGGCGCTGCAAGTTGCTCCTGACGCTCCGCCGATGCGTCCGCCCCCGACGCCGTGAGCAACGGCGCGGACACCACCACCAAGAGGCAAATCCAGCGAAGCATGAGCGAAAAGTGACCCGAATCCCCACGGGGCCGGACGCGGAAACAGACAGGGCGGAGGTCAACAGACCTCCGCCCTGCGAGCAAGCCACTGGCGACCCCTCGCCGTGACCAAAGTGTTTGTCCGTCCGAACGCTCAGCCGCCGGTCGTCTTGCGGGCCGCGCGGAGCTTCTTCAGCTCTTCGCGGATGTTGCGGGCCAGCTCACGCTGCTCCGCACTCACCGCCATGCCCTTGGCCTTCATGTCGGCCAGAAGCTTGGCCCGCTCCGCTTCCGTCGCGTTCTTCAGCTTCTCCAGGTCCGCCCGGCGCTGCGCCAGGATGGCGTCACGCTGCGCGTCAAATTGCTTGATCAGGGCCTGCAGATCCGCCGGCAGCGTGATCTTCGGCAGCGTCGGCAGCGCGGGACGCGCCGAGGCGCCCGGAGCCGTGGTCGGCTGCGCGAGTAGCGCGCCGTTCAGTGCCACAAGGGAGAGGACAAGGGTCAGAAGCTTTTTCATAGACGTGCGAGTGTTGTCTCTCCCTTTGCAGGGCGCATGCCACGCCTGTTCTATTTCATTAGTATCTGATTAATAGTGTTTTACGAAATCCACTGCCTTTGCGCCGAGCGGGGATTTGGGCCCAATTCCCCAAGTCGGCGGGGGTGGTTGGGGAAATTTCCCCAACGGGACCCTGACCGTTTCAGGTTCCTCGCGCAGTTGCGC
>JACCDT010550760.1_pt1 | contig 45446 bp, 62 predicted proteins | sample 7446291 | NCBI WGS metagenome assembly JACCDT01 (sample SAMN15323446, study PRJNA562643) | freshwater metagenome | isolation source: river surface water | place: USA:Blue River Watershed | collected 2017-08-17
ACAGCAGTGTGCTGACGAATGAAAGCTTCAGTATCGGCTTCTGTTGGTGGGTTAAGGTTTGCTTCTTGAATCCACTCACGAGCAATCTTGTCACCCTCCATCTGGTTACGTGCTTCGATGTTACGGTCACGCGCCAGTTGGTCGTTGTTGATTTCCTCTATCAGGTCATTGAAGTCATCAGGCCGTACCTGACCCCATGTCTTACCTTTAACAATCGGGTGCTCACTATCACGTATGGCTTCAACAGCTGCAGGATCACCGATATCACGCAACGCTTCCATAGCCTTCTGGAAAGCGCCCGTGTAACCCATACGCACTCCATCGCTATCCTTGACACCCTTCATGCCTTCTAGGTAATTAGCCCAGGCTTGGGTAGGATTAGTCTGAAGTTCAGTTTGGAAAAGGACACCAGCTTCATCAGCACGCTGCTTATTCTGTGCAACTGAAAAGGCTCTAGCTTCTTGATTAAGGAAGTTAAGCTCAGTCTTCCTCATCTCCAACAATGCTGGAGCAAGGAAGGAAGCCTTCATCCCGTAAATACCCTTCTCCTTAAGGAAGATCGGAAGAAGCTTACGCATCACTGCTTCACGTTCAGCAGAGCCACTATGGTTCATAGGAGTGATCTCCTTAGGACCATCAGGAGTCATTACAGTGATTACATTCTGATCATCACTTGCAAAGCGCTCCTCAAGGAACGAGAAGTAATCAGCAGGTGCCATTGCAGCAGCAGCTCTAGCGCTGACAACAGGACTCGTGCGTGATTGTTGTCGAACTGACTGAACCAGCTCTTCTGGCATCCCATTATCTTCTAGCTTATCTGCCAAACCTTGAATCTGCTGACCACCAGTACGAAGTTGCTGGTAGGCATCTTCAACAGCAGCAGCTTCTTGGGCATTGCCACCCAACATGCTGTTGACAATCTCTTGGTTGTACTGATTCTCTTCACGTTGCTTCTGGTACTCAACAAGCGATTTGCTGATCGTTTGAGAGAACTTAGAGAGCTGAGCAAGAGCAGTCAGCTCAGGATCAAAGTTTTGCTGAGCACGTTGAGCATCGTTAACAAGACGCTCTTGATTACGAAGAGCAGCCTCTTGAAATGATTGACGAGAAGATCGTGCAAAGTTGTAATTAGCTTGACGATTCTCTTGTTCTAGCGCTTGAGCACGTTGTGTTGCCTGGAGGAATGCATCACGGTTGCCAATCTCAGTACGTTGGTTGTCCCTCAACTGCCGTAGCATTGAAGCGCCTTGTTGAGCTATTGCATCAACACGACCAGTACTGAATTGAACCGGATTAAATCCTCGATCTCGGGCGTACCCTTGATACTTGATTTGATCCATCTAAATTTCTTAGGTAAATTTACCACCAAACATTGTGTAAGCACTGAGGCCAGCATTAATAAAGTTATTAGCAACAGAGAAGCCGCTTGCGCCAGGAACTGTATTAACACCCTTAATTGGACGAGGACCACGCTTAGGTGCCATCGGATCCAGTAGGTTTGGACGTGGCATAGACAACGGAGCCATCGGTGCAGGAGCCTGAAACGGTTGAAGCGTGCGACGGGAATCAGCATTAAGATCAGCCTGGTAACGCTCTTGCTCGATCTGACGCATAGCCATGGCAGTGTCTCGGCTAGCGCTAAGAACACTTTCCTCAAGGATGGCTTGGTTGCGTCCGTAGCCAGCGATCACAGAAGCAATCTGCTTAGCTGCTGAACGACCAGAAACACCACGAGCAATAGACTGACCTTCTTCCTGCAGCATCTTGACAAGCATGTCTTGCTGCTCAAAGGCCATCCCTTTCATAATCTCGTTGTAGCGGTTCTCCTCGCTTTGCCGGGCTAATGCTGCAGCCTGGGCATTGGCTCCGCGTTGAAGACCATAGATACGTTCCGACTCTTTATATTGACGGAGTTGGTTCTTGTATTCATAGTCACGGATCTGAAGATCATACTGGTAATTACGACGTGCAGTCTCCTCAAGATAACGCAGATTGGACTCGTTGTTCTCTCGTTGGTTCTGAACATCTTGTTTGCGATATCGATAGTCTCTCTTTGTTTGCTGCCAATTAAAACGATCTAACTTTTTGTCGTACTTGAATTGAGCATCAATTCGCTTTTGCTCAGCAGCACGAGCAGCATTCTGGGAGCTTGCACCTGAAATGGCGCTAATTCCACCCATTACTGCAGCAGCAGCAAGTTGCCATGCCATACCTACGCCCTCCTATAATAACGTGGCGAGTAATTCCCTTCCCACATCATTGAAGTCAAAGACACAGGGAATGGTGAGTCACTAAAGACCCGTAGAGTAAAGTTTGTATTACGTTGATGAATAGGTAATGTGTACACTGTTTGTTCATTCAAGGGAACATCATTTCCAAGGTAGTAGTCAGCATTCTGAATTGACTGCACGTCATACCACTCTGATGCACCTCGTGGCTTTAGTTTGAATCCAATGTTGCTGCTAAGACCAACAGAGAACTTACAGCGAGCAACAGTCAGGTTTGCTGTGTAGTCTGCATTGTTCTGGCTGGCTTGGAAGTAGAACCTAGGAAGTTGAATATCGAAGTCGTACTTAAAACCCAGATAGACAGTCGATGCAGCCGCTGAAAAGTCTTCACCACTAAACTCGAAATAAGGGTTGCCATCATTACCACGAGTAGGGGTCACAGTAAAGCCCGACTCACCGCTGTTGTTTGGATCAGCAATGACGACTGATGGACTTAGAGCTGTGATGTCTTTATACCGGAGGTAGCAACGATTAACCTTCGTAGCAGCGTTGTAGGAGATGCTGGAAGGCGTTGCATAGCAGTCCAGGCATAGTTGTACCACCTGACCGTTATCAGCCCTCAGAATGGCATCATCAGGGGTCTGGGTGAGGTTTGCTTTGACTAGGGTGTACTGATCGGACTGGTAGGTAACGATGTATGTATCATCACCATCGACACCAAAGAAATTCACGTTGCCGTGCATCTTCCAGTTAAACCACGTTTGCATCGCAGTCTCTTCACCTACGGAATATGTACGGAAGAAATACACATACGGTGTACTCGGTCCATACATCGTGAAGAATGAGTTCTGTGGTGATGCAATCAAATCAGTGACAGTATCAGGAACCCACTCAGAAACAATACGGCCAATATCAAGGACATCTGGGTTCTCCTGTTGACCACGAGTAGCCATTGCGTAAATACGGGTATAACCTGGAGACTTGCTCAGGAATACCATATTTGTACCAACGTCTACAGGGTCAATCCTTTCATCGTTTTCGTAGTTACTGATGGTACGAATAACCGATGACTTGGGAGTCAGGATCCCATCATCAGAGTAAAGAAGGAATTGTTGTGCCTTACTGAACAACACAAGACCCTGTGCAGCAGGGAGTACTGCATGAAGAACAGCAGGCCGAAGACTGGAGCAACTGATGTCAATAGGATCGTTATCAGCTTGTGTAAGTGCAGAGACGTGGTAGAAGTTATAGAACTCACCGCTTTGACTCATGGACACATTGTCCTCAGTCAAGAAGCCAAGACGGTTGTTATGGAAGAAAGCTTGTTGGATTGTCTTACCGACAAAGCTTGGGTGTTCGTTCGTGATGTCATCACCCACGATGCGATCATCCCAAGGGATGGTTCCAAAGGTGAACGTATTAAGACCAGTGTTGATCAACTGGTGAGGCATTGTCGAAGCAGTAAGACCAAGTGATACGTCTGGCGCTACTGTCTCTTCCCATGTACCTTTGCCAGAGACACCGTTCTCTGCAATGAACTTGGCGTAGTAGGAGTCTTCCTTGGCAACTGTATTATTGATCTTGACAACACGGTTCTGGACTGATTCTGCAGGCAGCTGAGAGAAGTTATCGACTTCATCCTGGAATGCCTTTAGTTCTTCACCACTGATGCCACCTTTAGCTGTGAGTGTGAAGGCATTAGCACGGGTTATTTCAATACAACCCTTCAGCTGCGTTACAGTAAGGCCTAAGCTGTTGGTACTGTTTAAGGTATCAATGCGAGTCTTGATCTGACCAAGAACCTCCTCAGCATTAAGAACAGAATTGTTCGTTGCACTACTATTGGTGCCAGGCTCTGCATTCTTTGTGACATACGATGATGTCGTATATGTCGTAGCACCTACAGTAATAGACACTGAATAGCTCGCACCATACTCAGCACTGAACAACCGGATAGTTGCTCTTGCCTTTGCAACAAAGCCTGGAGGAGCAGCTTGAGTGGTAACTGTCTTCTGATTATTAACAACAATCGTGGTGTCTTGAACTGTCAATACCTGCAGGCTGTCCTTTGCATTGGATGTACCGTAAGTCAGGTAGCTAGAGCCACTGTTGGTTACAGTGACAGTAGCTGCTGGGTTGTTGACGTTCCAGATCTTGATGTTGGCACCATATATCACACCAATGTATTTCTCAGTATTGTCACGGTTAATGTAGAACCACTTACCGTTTTGGAACTCGTTTGGTGTTGACGATAGGTTTCCTAACCACTTAGTTCCAGGACGCTTACTAAGACCAAAGGTAGGGTCAGGGTATGAGTTGATTGCTTCTCTTACCTGGCCTGGAATTTTTTTGTCGTCAGGTTGCTTGGATACTCCACCAAGGAAGTTTGGGATTCGTTGTGTTACTGCAGCCATTAGCGATACAAGGCACGATAGGGTTCATAGCTGGTGTAGTAATTGGCACCACGTGGATGGCCAAAGAATGTGTAGTCACCTTGGTTGCATTCATATTCCAATGCCATAGCACGGGTATATGCCTCACGTTGTTGAAGCATCTGGTATTGAGTGCTGTCACCAACAATCCGAGTAGACACAATGGAAGCAGCACGAGCAACGATATAGTCTTTAATAGGGATCGGAAGATCTACCCAATCAAACAGCCACACCACATCGCAGTGAACCTGTTCAGTAAATGTATAGCTGTGAGCAGTACGGTCATAGAGCTTGCCACTACGACGTACAACATCCCGATCTCGGTAGTCAGGAGTGAGATCAAGTTGCAATACGTTATTGGGGATGACAATCTCGTCGTTAGTATCTGGAGTAAAGGGATACCCAAACTCCTTATTGAATGTCCATCCCTCTGCCTGCACCTCCCGAGACACCTGCAAGAGTGTGTCGTATGCAATCGCAACGTCCGGGTTGGTTTGATCGAGAGTGGTTACAGGCGCCTGACCAACTGACGCCAGAATTTCATTAACAGCTTGAAGCTCGGTCTGAGCGTTAGTGGTAGGGAACGGCATAACAATAGTGTTGTTAGCAAGGGAAATAAAAAAAGGGGACCCCGCAGGATCCCCAGATAAATCAGGCAGCAGTGCGGCTTGCATCAAGTGCAGGGCGATCAGCCTCTACACCAGAGTATGCAGTACGCAGGCACTGAGTTTCCGAGAACACGCCAGAGGCGGTAGCAGTGCCGTTAGTACGCGACACAGAGCGACGCACAGCGTGGTTGTCAGAGACAGCCAGGTTGCCGTTGTCGGAATAAGTAGAAGCATATGCGCCAGTCACGGTGCGAGTTGCGAAGTTTACATTCCCCGCAACACCGTTGTCACCAGCAGCAACAGTAGGGTTAGGCATTTGATATTACCTCAGTTGGTATAAGAAACAGTATCAACACGGAAGGTGGCAGCGGTAGTACCAGCAACCGACAGTACATCACCAACACGGTAACCATCACCACCAGCAGCAACAGTCTGCTCAGTAACAGCACCAGTAGTAGTCGTCACAGTAATAGTACAACCAGAACCGTTGATGTTGTCAGCAGTGGTAGCTTTAGTGCCATTGGTTTGACCTGTACCACCACTAAGACGTGTCACGGTGACAACAGTGCCACCTTCACGACCAGGCTCAATAGGAGGACGCTTGTAGGCGGTTTCACTTGTAGTTACGCCTACACCGTCAGAAGGAGCGAATCCCATCTGATCTCTCCTTTATCAGGAACGAGCAGACTGCAGTTCGATAGCAGCAGCGGGATTCAGGGTGCCACAGCCCATAGCCAGACGACCCACGATGATGTCACCCTGGTACATGGTACGCACATCAGAGCCAGTGGTTTGCACTTGAGGACCAATAGCCTCAACCACACCAGCAGCATCTTTGTGGTAGATCAGACCGCAGTGGGTGCTGAAGTCACCAGAGTAGTTGTTGTTCTCACCGTTCACAGCGGCGATGTTGCCAGCCAGGAAGGGCAGGTTGTTGGAACGCTTGATAGGAATACCAGCGATCTCATACAGGCCATCACCCGAGGTGAGGCTACCCTGAGAGTTACCGTAATCACGGTTCAGGATGTTGCTATCAACTTGGCTGATCAGGGCATAGTACTGACGAGGAGACAGCACAGCCATACGGCCTTGCTTCGGCAGGTTCTTTTCATCCATGATCGAGGCAGCTTCAAAGAAGGCATCGACAATGGCTTGAGCGTCGAACTCTTTATTGGCACCCAGTTGGATCACAGAACCTCCGGGCTCAGGGCCAGGGGCAGCAGTGATGGGGTGAGCTTCACGAGCAGCCTTGGCAATCTGACGGAAGATCTTTTTGTCATAAGCTTCGGCCAGAGCATGACCGATCTTTGCAGCGATCTCCGAACGCAGGCTGTAGTGAGCCAGCGTTTCATCCAGGTCATAAACGAAAGCGGAGGACACGAGAAGGTCGTCACAGACGATGGTCTTCTCAGCCACCGGGGGATCACCACTGCCCAGGATCGGGGTGCCAGGCTCGTGATACGCCGCTTCCATGCGACCGGTGAAGATGAACTGCATAGCCTTACCATTCTTCAGGGTACGGCTCTGCACAGTGCCCTTAGCGATAGTGGCGCTTTCATACGCCTTGAACATTTCGCCCGAGAAGAGTTTCAGGTAAGTTGCATACTTGGTATCATAAGCAGTACCAAGAGCAAGAGGGGTCGCGCTCGTATTATTTACGCGACCAATAGAAGTAACAAGAGTGTTAGCCACAATAGTAAAGAGAGAAGTTTGTGTTCGTTTCTCTCTAAGCGCTTAGAGAATCACATGAATAAACATGTGTTCATTAAATTGGTTTTTGTTGTCGTCTCTCCGACTGTCATGACTAAAGGTTGTCGGTCGTAACCGGCCAATAGTCAAGAGGAGAGGAGTCCGACTCTGAGGTGCTCCTCTCCAACGGCAACCTTGCTGGGCTAGTACCATGCAAAGCGTCTTAGGTGGAATGCCATATCAAGGCATCCATACCGCCATTAATACTGTAACAGGCCTTAATGGGCCTGTCAACCCCTTTGGGGATTTCAGCCCGAGTTAGCGGGAACTATTTCTTAGCAGTCTTAGCTGCTTTCTTAAACTGTGCCGCAGTTGGCGCACCACTCGATCCAGGCTTCCTCATCTTCTCACCAGATCCTTTCTTGATGCGAAGACGTTTGGCGTGGATGTTTGCGTACAAGCCAGGTTTCATTACTTGATACGTGTAATGGTGACTTGACCTACACCCGAGCTTCTCAATCCAATAGCCTCAGCAGCAGCACGACTTAGATCGATCTTACGACCATGAACATAAGGTCCACGATCATTGATACGTACTGTGACGCACTTCTTAGTTGAGGTACTGCAGACACGGACCTTTGTTCCGAATGGAAGTGAAGGGTGTGCTGCAGTCATTGAATTCATGTTGTAGATCTCACCAGAGGCGGTGCGATTCCCGTGATACGGATGGCCATACCACGAAGCAAGAGAAGCAAGAGTGAGTGTCAAATAAAGCATTGGTTCATTGCAAGGGACTTTAATATTGCCAACGCTTCTTGAATCACCAATACACTCGCAGTATTGAAGATTAAATGTCAGCGACCTTTCTTGCCGCCGCCTTTACCTTTGCACTTCATGATTAGAAATTAAGATCGGACATTTCAAGTTTTGCAGCTACATCTGCACGGTATGCAGGATCACTGTCATAACGAGGATCACTCATGGCACGCACTAGCTCAGCTTGGCTACGGAAGCCTTGCTGGTTACCAGGTGGTTTACCAGTCAACATCTGACCGTCATAACCCTGTGCTTCTTGGAAGCGCATAGCCAGTGAATTCACAGCAAAGTAACAGGCAAGGGGATCACCCTTTTCCATCACTGCGTCGTACATGTTGATCTCTTGTTCACTCAGTGATTCCTGAGCCCAACCCATCATCTGGGCGTACTGCTGTTCACCGCCAACAATGCCTTGCAATGCTTGGACATCATCAGCAGTGATCACATCCCCTTGAGGACCACCTTCCTCGATTTGGGCACGATACTCAAGGTACATCTGTGCAAGATCAGCAGGGTCCATCTTCTCCAGAGCCTGAAGGGTCTCTTCGGAATATTCATCCTGTGACTCCTGCCACAAACGTTCAAGGAAATCAGTAGTGACCTCCTCTTCTTGTGGTTCCTCTTCGGTAGGCTCTTCCTCTGCTTGCTCAGCATTACGCTGAGAAGGATCACCTAGTTTCTTTTGCAGCTCAATGTATGCCTGTTCAAGATCCTCGGCATCTTTGAATTTACCTGCCAACAGTTGTTGCTGTTGCTGTTCAAGAGCTTCACCCACCTTAAGTGAGTCAAGTTCATCTGCAGAAAATTCTCCGTCTTGAGCTTCAGTCGGGTCGTACGTCAGTGTAGCCATTCGTAGTGATTACTTTCAGGTTGCCGAGTCCTACACGTTCCACTCGGTTCGGAACTCCAATCGTGGGTTTACCAATCTTGGTACGAGGTGCGTATTTATTGCCCGAATCATCAAAGAACTCTTTGTCTTCAGACGAGAGGGGCGGCGTTACCGGTTTCGATTTGGCCTTGGTTGGGCGGGACGGGATTGCTTTGTCCACTTATCATCTCCATTGCTTGTGGGTTTTTACTCGGGTCAAGAAGCGGTGTCTTAGCCAGTTGGCCAATCTGCTGTGTCAGCATCATGTCCTTCTGCAGATTCATGTTCTGCATCTGTTCCTGCTGCATTTCATCAACACTCTTAACAAGGTTGAGAACATCGATACCTTGAGCAGCAGCAAGACGCTTGATCACCTCGTCACTGTTGATGTACTTCGCAAGTGCTTCTGGACCCATAGTCTGAGCAATGGTTTGCAGGAAAGCACCAAGGCTTTCTCTATCTTGACCACGCCCAAGTGCATTCACACCAGCAACGATGGTGGGCTTAACAATGTCTTTGGGAAGACGAGGAATCTGTCCGTTCTTCTGGAAGACATTCAGTTTACGGTTCAGATATGGAACAAGGAACTCTGTAGTCAGCAGACTGAATAGTCCACCGAGCTGTTGCTCCAGCTCCATCTGTGTCATCCGTACTTCCTCAGCTGTGGTCCGCTCAGATTGGCGAACACTAAGGATCAGGAATGCTTCAGACAACCGACGTTCTAATTGCTGCATCATTTCAAATGCAGTTCTGAAGTCAGCAGTCTTACCAACCTGGATAACACCGATGTCATCAGGTCTTCCTTGAACGATGGCACCGTTGCCTGCTTGGGCCAGCGTCTGGGGTTTAGTGGTACTAGAGGGTGACACCACGAAGACAACCTTAGCAGCTGCTGCAGAGCCTTCTACAAGTGCCTGAGAGAGTGCTTCAAGGGAGCGTAGATCTCCGATGAATTCCTCTACACGACCACGACCATAGACTTCACCGTCAACAGTATTGAAGCGCAGGACCAACCAAGGGTTTGCTTCAACAGGTGCTTTACCCATTGAACCTGGGATGATCTTGTCTTCGTACTCTTGATGCCAGACAAACCTATTGTTGTCTCGGCGGACATGAGTGTAGATGTCAACCTCATCATTCCGATCTGCCTCGTTACCGTCTGGACGGTTGGGCAACATCTGAGGAAGAACCTTCAGGAGTAGCTTTTTAGAGATGCGTTCTTTTGTGACTATTTCAAGCACATTGCCGTTGCCATCTCTTTCTACAACGTAGCGATTCAAGGGGTACAGCTTTAGCTGTTTCTCTCCCATGAAGATCAACGCATTACCTGTCACTACCAGATGCTTCAGTGCTTGGTGTACAACGACACGATCACTAGAAGCAGCAATAGATTCAAGAATAATACGTTCAATCTTTGCAAAGGAAAGATCCAGTTCAGACTTAGCTTCAGGAGGAAGCTCAGTACCCAATGCACTGTCATTTACCTGTAGCTTAAAGAAGCTGGTTTGAGGAGGCAGTAGAGCTAGCATCAATTTAGATGCCAGAGTGACTACCCCTTTTGCACCAACGCTTTGCCAAGGAGTCGGTAGATAACGTGCGCCTTTGATCCATTCTTCCTCACCACGATTCAGGTAAGGAAGAGTAAGATCAGCAGCTTGTCTTGCTACGTTTAGAAAGTTGGAACGATCACTTGCTAAATAGTCATACCGTGATTTGGCAGACATTGTTATGCGTTAAGTGTGTTTCCGTATTGGAGGCCACGTCCAAGAAGACTGGTGCCTCGTCCATAAATACCAAGTTGACGAAGACGCGAGCGTGCTCGGCCAAGTCGTGATGCACCGGTAGCTCCCATGCCGCCACCAGACAGCATGCCCACACCTTCAACAGTGCTGGCTTCCTGCATTTGTTCTGGTGTCATTGGCTGAAGATCCATCGTCGGCTGAGTGCCCATACCAGTGCCAGTGCCAGTACCGACATCAGTCATGCCACCACCACGATTACGGCCCTTACCACCTCGCCTACCACGACCACCAGCGCCAGCGCTGATGCTCATTGGATTAGTACCACCACGCCGTGACTCAACGAGTGGCATGGTTTGACCGTCGAGTTGGTAAGTACCAGAGAACATCTGACGCTTACCAGGATTAACTCGACGCATCTGCGACAAAGGATCATCAGAGCCACCGCTGGTGAACATCTGCTGACCTTTTATCATCGGGTTGATTTGGCTTGTACCAGCAGCCTCGTTTGATTGACGTACTGCACCTCCACCAATGGACATGCCACGACCAAGTGCCTTGGTGATTACATCGTCATAACCTTTGCCAGTACCGCGAGCAATCTTCATTGCTTCACGACGACCAAGGATGTTGTCACCACCAATCTTCAAGCCGCCACCAATAGACTTGATGTCTTTGTAGCTCTTCTGAGATGTAGCTTGTGTTTCAGGAGATTGTCCTGGTTCTGGGTTGGTTGGTGACGTAACCATACGCCCAGCAGCAAAGTCACTAGCGAGCTTTGCCTTGAGCTGATCAGCTGTTGTACCAGTACCTAACTTAGCCCAACCACCACCGCCATACTGCGCATCGTAGCCACGCATGCCAGGTTGATAAAGACCAGGGATGTACGTTGCACCTCTATCAAACCCGTTCTTGACGAACATCGGGTCCATCGGTGCCTGTTGTACTTGAGGAGCTGCTTGTGGTTTAGGTGGTCTCTGATTGCTCACCCTATTATTTCTATTACGTGAGCCCATCATCTTGGCAGCAGCTCCGACACTTGCTGCCAACATTCCGCTTGCTTTAGCCATTGTTCTCTTCAGTGAGTCGGTGTTGAATCCACTCGACCACAGAACGTTGGCCAGAGCGGTACATTATTTGTGAAATGGATTCACTAGGATTGGGTGTAGTGGGTGGAAAGTTCTCATCTAATTCAGCGATGAGTGAGCTGAGCTGAAGACCATGTGTCTCAAGCGTATTGAGGTAGATTGGGGTTTGCATGTTCAAAGAACGCAGGCATCCGAGCACGTTGTGTTTCGATCAGGCCTTCAGCTTTACCTGCATACATCAGGCTGTCGCTTTGATCCAACCAAAACTGTTTGTCTAAGTATTTGTTCTCAGATTTCTTAAGGGGTTGCATCACCCAATTAATGGTTGCCTTGCGAAGTTTGTCCAGTGAAGGGCTGACGGTAAGACCAAGCTCACGGCACACCAAACTATTGGTTGCTACGTGAACCTGCTCGTCCCGACTGATGTCAGCACTTACTGTTCGCATTCCAGCGTCACCATTAAAGCGGAAGAAGGGGAGTAGTACGAAGAAAATCGCACGCTCGGCCACCATCGCTTTGAGGACAGTGTGATCAGGATGCGAGACCCAAGCTTCCCGGAGACGCATTGCTTCGGCTTCAGCTTTCTCGTCAACGCCGTAAGCGTTCGCGATGTAGCCGAGAGCCAAGTCGTGGTTTTCTTCGTCCCGGATATTGGACAGAAGTAAATCCCGTGATAACGCTGGAACTTCATTGTCTAGTGCATCTTTAATAAAATCCCCAACGGGGAGTTCCATGTGCCGCAGGGCAAGAGCCCGGAAGATGGTTTCCTCCGAGCCCTCCTTTACAGCACCGGCTGTGGTCTGTACTGGAGACCACTTACGCTTTCGATTAAATAGTTTCTGATAGGGATTCATCACTCTCCGCAATTACAATCAGGTGCAGGGTCATTGAGCAAAGCATCCAAGTAATCATCCACTTCAGACTCATCCAGTGCAGCGTAGGCACTCGACTTATCTTGAGTGTCGCCCATCACTTGGAGGCTGTAATAGAGGGAGGTCTGATCAGAATTCAACCACTCTTCAATGAAGGCGTCGTCATAGATGACCACATCGGACCAGCTATTGAACGAGTACCCGTGAAGAAGTCCCGTAATTGACAGCATCCTTACGATGCCGTTTGCCACTTTGAAGTAATCATCCCAGCCAACTTCTGACGCGATCTCAACCGGACCGTAGTCAAAGCTCTGGACACCAAACGTACCGCTGTCACGGTCCACCTGACGGGCTATGGGGGGTGCGATCTCAGGGCAAGTGGTGTACCCATCAAGATCCTTGTAGCGGTAGCTGCACGAGGCTGTAGGAGCAATAGCAAAGGCACGGACCATACCGTTTGCCTTAGCGATCTGAGCAGCCTCTCGGATACCAGCATTGATCTCATGAGCCAACACCGCAGCAGGTGTCTTTTCATGAGGTTCGTTGTTGTTGATAGCAGTGAGTGCCTCACCAAACTCTTTGTAGCTCACCCCTTGCTGACGGAGCAGGTTGGCCAACCCAAGCATTCCGAGACCGACCTGGCGATCAATCTCTGGAGTGAGGTATTCACCGCTGTCTCCGACGCCAGTTTTGGCATGGAGCGAGCACAGCTCTGACATTCCGGTACTGAACGCACGTCGAATGTCACTAAATTCGCAAGCCCCGAGATTGACATGTTGCAGTAGACAGGTTCCCCGTGAGGGCAGGTACACTTCCAAGCAAACATTTCCGTAGATACGGTTTCCATACTTGTCAACCTTAGTTTTGTTTAGCCAGATGTCACCACGCTTGATGCCAAGGATTAGAGCTTCCTTGACTTCCTGACTGGCGTTATTCCACCAATGCCAATTAATATTGACACAGCGTTTAACCCAAGGCAGCTCACTACGACTAGCAGTAATGAACTCAAGCACATCAGGATGGCTAAGATCCAGATGACATACAACTGCTCCATTCTTGTAAACTCCACCACGCCTCAGGATTTCATTCAGGGTCGAGTAGATCTTGGCAAAAGATACGGGGCCTGATGCAACCAAGCCTTTATCATTTTCCTTTCCTCGGGGCCGGAGCTTTGATAGATGGACTGCAACTCCCGCTCCATAGCGTAGAGCGTGCGAAACAAATCTCCAAGATGCTTCGATTCCATTGTCGCCTTCCATTGTGTCTTCAACAACGAAGACGGTGCAACTCACAGGGAGTCGTGATGTCGGATCATCAATCCAACTTTGTACACGGCCAGTACGTGCGATGAGTTCTTTAGTCACAGTAATATCAGACAAGATCAATAAGTGAGGGTTCAAAGTAGTTCGGTCCCTTGAGGATCTTTCCGTCCTCACGCCGAATAGGTTTACCATCTTCTCCAAGCTTGCTCATGTTGCTCGCATGGACACGGTTGTAAGCAGATTGAATGTCCCAACCAAAAGCAGCAGCACGTTGAAAGATCACATACAAAAGATCCACATCCTCCTTCAGGAGATGCTCTCGTGCCCGCTTGTTGGTGATGTCCTCTAGAAGATCGAGGTAAGCGTGAGCAACTTCAAGGTGCTCTTCATCGATCAAATTCTGCTGAAGCTTCAAAGAGGAAATCGTCAGCCCGATAGGCAGCTCGTACGCTGTCCGAAACTCGTACGCTGCTGTTTCGTAGAAACTCACGGTGGTTTTCAAGGTAGTGGATTGCTTTGGTAAGGTCTGCGATTGCATCGTCTTTGTGTCCAGCTCGGCAGATATATTTGATTGCACAGCCAAGGTGGTAGTCGAGTTGTTGGTCACGAATAAAATCCCAAACCTCTATTGACCCTCGCTTGTAGTACGAAGGTCCGTTAGTAACGGCCATTGTTTTACTAAGTTGGATACGGTATTACTAAGAACAAAGTTCTGATGTTGCAAGGCAAGGAAGACAGTAATGATGTCCTCCTTCTTTGCATCAGGCAGCAGATCCTGCAGCCGTCTCATCTTGAACTGTTGTTCCATCGTCATCTCCAGAACTGGAGGTGGGGGTCCAAAGGATTGGCTCATCGGTGTCGAAGTTGTAGTCGGTGTACTGGAGTATCCGCGCGAGACGTGCATTAAGAAGAGCATCATCTTCAGTCATTCCTCGTTCTTCAAAGGTTTGAACTACTGTTTCCCAACAGCAGCCGTGTTTATCCAGTAGTGCATCAGCACGTTTGATGCCAATCCCAGGAGCACCTGCGTAACCATCGGTCTGGTCACCACTCATGGTCTGAATCAGATGCCAGCGATCTCCTTCTTCCTTGGTGATTTCAATCACAGGATTTTTGAGGTCAAACAGAAGTCCTGGTATCTGTCTCATGTCCTTATCAGGTGAGCAGATAATCAGTTCGTTCTCTGATTCAATTGGATCAGTGGCGTAGATACCCAGAGCATCATCAGCTTCCAGGTTGTCAACCACCATGGTGACGTAGTTATCACCACACCAATTGAGCAGGCGCTTGTAGCCGCATGGCTTCTTCCTATTTCGATGACCCTTGTAATCCGGGAAAATTTTTTTCCTGAAATTCTTTGGGCTACTGAAGAAAAGGATGAAGTCATCGAACTGCCCCATGCATTCAGCAATGGACATCAGTTCCTTCTGGAACATCTCCAGCACTTCCGAGAAGCGACTCGTGACAACGATTACGTCATCATTGAAGTCAATCTCATCTTCACAAGCAGCACATGTTTTGTACGCAAGGAAGTCAGCGTCAATGAGTAGCGTCAAAACTCTCCCAATGCCTCCGTGATTAGTTTTTCAGAGAAACCCTCAGCACGTAGTACGGTTCGGAATTGTTCGACGTAGCCGTGGATGGTAAGGTCTGTGGTATCGAACTCAAAGATGTTAGTGTTTGAGTATGGGTAGTTTTCAAGCCCCCCATTTTTGTGCTCAGCAACGATGGTCATCTTTTGGGAAAACTCTTTACTCATTTACCTTGCCCTCGACGTAGCTTCTTGGTGCCCTTTGGGAGTGAGCGTGTTCCATTTCCTTGACGAGTGTGCTTGAACTTGGCACGTGATTCAAATTGTTTCTTGGCTAGGTTTGTTTTGGATTTGGTTGGGGGCATAAGTTAGTCCCAGAAGTTTTCAAGGCCGGGTGGGCAGTTTGGCTGAAAATAGTCTGTGTACCGATTTGCATTCGTCTTTCCGCGCCAACGTACGATCCAAGACGTAATGTCTGACGGATTACACGCCTCGACAATCACTGGATATATATCCGCAGGTTTTGAAGTTCCACGTGGGCTAGCAGTCCACAATTTCACATCAACCTTAAACACAGTCCCGTTAAACGAAACCACAAGATCAGACTTACCGTCACATCCAAGGTTGCGAAATACATCAGCACCCCTTAGCATTGCTTTTAGGGAAACGAATATCTCGGCTATATCTCCTTTTCTACTTGCCGTAAAATCAGTGAACTGAGTAAAAATCGTCTCCGACTTTTCCAACAGCGTCGATTGGACATCGCAGGTTGTAAAATTCTCCTGCGGCTTTGGCGCAGTACTCAAGAATGAACTTCATATTGTCGGCATGAGCCGGGGTACATTCATAAAACAAAGCATCATGAATGAAAGCCAACTGATAGCTCTCAAGCTGTTGCTCTTTGATCAGCTCATCAATCATGACCATCCAACGCTTGGCTACAACACCAGCACTGGATTGAAGAAGGTAGTTCAGAGCTTTGTGAGGCCCGTCAACTTGTATTCTTCGCCCATCAATTGAATTGATGTAGCCAGTTGATTGAACCTTTTTCTTGACGGCCTCAACAAGATTGTCAAGACCTTCAATTGCATCAAGATACGCTTGCCGTATCTCTGCTCCTTTCTTCTTTGCCTTATCGGCAGAAAGCTGAGGGTCATAGGAAAGTCCGATCTTTTCGTTACCTGCCCCATAAAGAAAAGCATAGGTAACGGTTTTGACGAGCTTACGACTAATGCCAATTTTGTCGGCATTAACTTGGTGGATATCCCCATTGAGAAGGATTTCACCATAGCGACCACCGTCATACCTACTAAGGTAATGCGCGAACATCCTGAGTTCGATGCCGCTAAAATCGGCCCCAGCCATGACCATTCCTGGAGTGGCTCTAAACAATCGTTGGAACTTTTCTCCACTAGGAATTTGGGCAACGTTCGGGTTACGGTGACAACATCTATGGGTGGCAGCAGCGACTGTGCAGTTGTGATGGATTCGGCCCTTTCTGACAAGCTTTAGCCAGGCGTTGTTGCCGTCTGACAACATGCCAAGTTGCTTGGTCAGTTCCAAACACTGAAAGAACTCAAGTGCAATTGGAGTACCTATGTCCTTTAGAACTACTTCGTCAATAGTTGCTTTTCCAGATTCTGTGAACTGGGTTGGTTCCCATCCATAGAACTCCTGCATGATCCACGCGATGTGATCTCGCGAGGTTGGGCTAAGATCCTTGAGGCGCGTAAAAGCGCATCCAGGTATATATCCCTTGGTCTTGTTAGAACGACGAGGAGTAAACTCGCCTCCCGCAACGAAAGGGTGCCGCTGTCGAAGAGATCCTTGCAGCGAGTCAAATGCAGATCGTAGTTCTGATTCCAACTCATGAGCGGATCGTTCGTCGAAGTACCATCCATGCAACTGTTGTTTGGTGAGGATTTCTGCTACCTGATGTTCTAGTAAGATCCAGTCAGGTATTTGTGGAAGTGCTTCCATAGTTTGTGTGTGACTTGTAAGTCCTGTACGCAATAATCCTCCATGTCTTGTGACCAGTTCTTCCAGTCCGTTTGCTTAGCAAAGCCACCCTTGTACTCACCCAATCTGTAACCGTACGCCTCTAAGGAATGTCGTCCGTAGAGTTGAAGTGGCATGTGGTTCCACTTCCTAGTCTGATCAATCTTAAGCAGATCAGGATGATACAAACGGCTAAGAATAAGAGTGTCAATGGTTCTTGGTGGCGTGAACCACGGGTAGAACTTCTGAATGACAGGGATGTCGTAGTTGATTACATTCTGACCAATGATTGTCTCAGCACCCTCCAGCATCGTGATGGCACGAGCGATAGGTTCTTGAGTGCCCTCATCGTTGAAGACATAAACCTCATTGTTACCAAGGTCTTTGATAGCAACACAGTGGATGGTGGTAAGGGTGTCGTACAGGCCATCAGTCTCGATGTCGAAGAGGAGGTTCATTTGAACAGCTTCTTCCGAAGGTCTTTGTAGACCAAGGCTTTCTTAAGGAAGGCATCTTCCTCTTCATCAAGAATCTTTCGGAGATCATCAAGAAGTTGTTCGATGTTCTCCTCGTCAAGGTACTCACAAACAGCACCACGAAGGTTCCGAATCTTGAACTCTTCAGTAGACATCGTTAGGGCTCCAGTGTGGGTTGACTCCGTAATACTCAGCAAGCACTTCAAACAATGCTTCAGTAGTGATCACAAAACCTTCGCCTTCAATCTCACCACGCTTATGCATGGCTACGAGCTCTTCTTTTGTGCAGATGATGAGTGTTTCGGTGTCATCCATCGATGTTGTTGGCGGGGTACTTAATCACTGCCTCTAATTGCTGCAGTGTGTCTGCCCGGTAGGGTTGTGCTCGTTGCACCATTTCTGGTGAAGGAGGATTGGGTCGCTTTAGCAGCGATTCGTAGTTAGAAATCCGTTGTTGGGTCGAACTCTTGTTCAGGTTCATGCTCGATAAAACGGCAAGTGTTAAGGTCATAAATAAGGTCACAACAAGGGCCAACTTCTCCGCTGTAGCGATTTTTGAGTACTCGTACAGTTGTTTTGGAGTTGGTTTGTTGATTCCGTTCAAGTGCAATAACGGCATCACTCAGTTGTGCAATGCTGTGTGAACCTCTTAAGGAACCAAGGCTTACCCGTGCCCCTTCCTCGTGACTCTGGTCACCACTAGGGCGACGCAAGTGAGAGACAAGAAATAACGAGATACCAGTGCGTTCCACAAGGGAGCGAAGCTTGGTCATTGTTTGGTCAATAACGCGGCGTTCATCTCCATCAAGACCGCTCAGCAGGATGCTGAGGTGATCAAGGAAGACGATCTTTACGTCAAGACCTTGGGCAAGATACTCCACACGGTTATAAATAACATCGGGATCAAAACTACCGAAGCCATCAAAAAGATAAAGCGGCCAATGTCCAAGGGTTCTGGAGTAGACATCTGTTAATTCAGTGCGTGAGTGTTCACCAATGTGGTAAGGCTTGCCTTCGGCTACGGACATCAGTCCGAGAGCTGTACGACGGTTGGATTCTTCAAGTGCTAGGTAGCCAACACGCTCACCCTTGTTGAGTAAGTGTGTGGCAAGTTCCCTACAAAAAGAACTCTTCCCTGTACCTGATCCAGCGGTCACGGTCACCAGTTCGCCCGCTCTAATGCCGTGAAGCTTGTCCTGTAAACCTTTGAACGGATACTCATGGAGTCCGTCATCGTTAGGTTTAAGGATCTGCTCTAGGAGGCTCTTCGCTTCGACAATGCCGTCTGGGCGGTATGCGGAAGCATTCCAGATTGCTTCTTTAATCGCTTGTGCCTTGCCAGCCTGGAGTGCATCGGAAGCATCCTTGAAATCTGGCAAGTGAGCGATCTTAACCTTGCCTGGTGGCAATACCCCTGCCGCATCCTTCGCAGCTTGACGCCCAGGATCGTCCATATCAAAGAAGAGGACAATCTCCTCATAACCCTGGAGCCACTCAAGCTGCCTTTGAATCGCACGCTTGGCCGAATTGGCACCATCCGGTATTGATACCATCGGCCAATTCCCCGAGTAAGCTTGATAACACGAAAGCGCATCAAGTTCTCCTTCGGTGATAACAACTCGTTTCCCAGAACTTGGGAAGAGCTGCTGTCCAAAGAGTTGTCCATCAGGGTTTGATCCATCCCATCGGAATTGTTTGTCAGGGGTTTTTACCTTGGCACCAGTGCATGTCCCATCCTTTGAGAAGTAATGGAAGTAGAGTTGATTGCCTTCTCGATGGACTCGATACTTACGGCAAGTCTCTTCACTGATGCCACGTTTAGGTAGCGGTTCAGGTGTTCCCTTAATGGGAAATGTCATTCGTGGTTTTGACGATTTGACGATGTTGAATTCACCAGGCTCGCGATAGCCACACCCAAAGCACCAGCTATGGCCGTCGTCGTAACGAGCAAGATTGTCTCGACTACCACAACTAGGACAAGGTTCATGTGCAACGAAGTTACTTGTTTCTGTATCGGGAGATAACAGCATTGATCAGCTTTTCGTAGATGTCAGCACAGTTCTGGAAGTACGAATGCCATTCGGTCAATGCATCAGCGAAACAAGTGACAACTTCATCAGGTGTCAATTCACCGAGCTTGATCGACTCCTCTGCCTCACATAAAGCATCGGAGAAGAACTCAGTGATGCGCTCTTTGGGGGTCATCATTGTTGAGTGTGGAAACGTTGGATCAATTCTTCGTAGCCATCCAATGCATCTTCAAAGCCATCAACAATGTCATTCGGTGAGGAATGTTTGTCGAGAGCCATGATTAGGTTGGTAGCTAGATCCTTAATCAGCTCTATGTCAGCCATTCGATAGGGATACTGTGAAACGCGCACCAAGGAAAGCCGTGTTTCTCAGCCCACTTGGCGTAAGTAGTTTTGGATCCTTTGTAGATCTTGTTATAGGGTGATTGAAATACAAAGCGAATGTCCAAGTCAGGGTTTTGTTGCTTGACAGCTTTCATCTTGCGACGATCTTCTTCCGTCAGGTGACCCTTGGCTTCAAGGAAGACACCATTAGGAAGAAGAAAGTCAGGACAATATGTATGCTGTATTTGATAAGCAACCTTATGGCATTCGTACTCGTACTTCACACCCAGGTTGACGAGAAGGTCAGCAACCTTCTCCTCAAGTCCTGAGCGGAAAGCCATAACTTAGAAATCCACGTCAGTTTCAGCCGCAGGTGCAGGCGTCACACTCGGATCATCAGCCTTGAAACCTTTGGTCTTGCCAAAGAGTTCAGCAACATCATCGGCACCCATATCACCAGCATCAACACCAGCACTGCTGGAAAGACTGATGATTTGGATACCTTTCAACTTAAGACTGGTGCCGTAAGTGACACCATCCTTCAAGATGTAAGGCTTTTGGAAGAATGCCAGTTTGACAGTCGAGCCAGCATAGATAGGAAGTGCAGTGTTTGTAATCACTGTTCCTTCACTATCGACAATGGTCGGAGTGTTATCTTCGTTCCAAGAGAACTTGGCTTTGTACTTACCCTCAGATACTTCTTCCCAAGGTTCAGGCTTGAGAGTTGCACGCTTTGGGTTCTTCAACTTCGATTCAGCCCACTTGAGAACCTCAGTGCGGTCCTCTTCAAGCTTCTCGACAACATCATCATTAAGGATGGCAGACAAGGAGTAGCCATACTTGCTTGGCTTCATCACAGCCTGGTAACCATCAAGAACAACAGGCTTTTCAGTGACGATAGTTTTGGGAGCCATTAACAAAAAAAGTAGGTGGATTCAAGGACGGATTCAAGATCGAGATCACCAATGATTGGTGGCTCAGTCTCAGCGCCAATTGCTTCAGCAAAGTCCACAAGTGGATTGCTTTCGCTAAAGATTTCGCAGTAGGTTTCCCTGACTACGCGATTCAACACAGCCATGTCTGTGGCTCGGCAAAGCACCGAGTCATGGATCACAGTGAATGGGGCATCGAACTTAAGAAATGCTCGATGAAGAATCGAAGCATCAAGGGAATGGATCAGGTTGGGAGCAGTACTGGACTTGTGACCAAGTACATCTGGCCCTTTTGGATAGTCCACAAGTTTGATCTTGGCCATTCCAAGAATCTCAAGCTCAACACGTTTGAACTTGTACTTGCGTCTGTTTTGTTTGACTATAAAGTCAGATGGTGTTTGCCAGACAAGATGATCAGCACCACGTTTGAACGCAGCACCAACTTCTTTCTTGATCCAATCCATGACCTGCATTGGACCAGGAACAACCTCATACATTGCTTCCCGTACTGCGTTGACAATCAAGGTCAACTCATCAGGAGTAAACTCAGCACCTTTTTCCTGCAACGCTTCACGGATGTAAGCCCTGTTGGAATGCTGAGTAGCGTTGTATGGGATCGTCATCACTGTTCTCTTTGTGACCTTCCGATCAAGAAGAGCAGCAAGATGACTAGGAAGCTTTGGCTTTGCTTGTTCAGCAACGACCTTGTAAGCATCCTGTGGTTGTTCACTTGGAAACACATTGACCAACTTTGCAGTTGATCGATCTCGTGCAAGACCAGCCAAGATCTGGAGACCACTGCACGTTGCATCCACTGCAACAGGCAGGTTTGTCCAACTTCTGGATCCCTCGATGACACAAGCGTTGTACTCCTCACAAGCAGCAAGGAATTGCCAAGGTTCATCAGCCACCTCCCAATCCGAGAGATTGCTTAGGGCATCAGTTGCCACACGAGAAATCAGGTCGTGGTTGGCTGCAACCCAATCCTGACGTTCTTGCATTGTTGCTTTGTCCAACCCATAGGTGGTAGCAACTTGGAACGCCAGCCAACCTTCAGCCTCTTCGGTCATGAAGGCAGGTTCAGCAAACTTCAGTAGTGATTTACCAAAGTCTGTGTCTTGTGGGGTGAGGAAGGCCGGAATCGGATAGGTACGCCCTCGATAGCAAAATGACCACGGAAGAAAGAACTTGTCCTTCTCCTTGAAGAGCTTCACGGTTTCCATTGTCATGCGTGTACGGCATGACCGTTTGAATGCTGCAGCGTTGTGGTTCATGGCCTCCGCTGCTTGCCGCCTGTACTCGTGCCTGGCCTCCTCGTTGTCCGCAATGTCCCATGGTTTGTTGGGCAGCGGCAGCTCGATGATCGGGATGAACTTGCCGACCTTGTACTGACGCTCCATCAACTCCTCAGCAACGCCAACGATGAACTCGTTGAGGGTGTAAGCAGTCTTCTGGAGCTTGTTCAGAAACAGGAGAGGAGTGTTCCCCTGTATTAGTGTCGGGTCGCCCCTGCGGACCATCTCATGGCCGTGCATCACCTCGTTTAAGAGGTAACCACCTGCCTTGATAGGAGACCAGTCTCGTGGTGGGACCAACATGGGCCACGCCATGGGAGCAAACATCAATGCATCCTTCATCAGCTCCTCCTTTGTCATGGCAAAGAGAAGGCTGGGAACAATCAGCATTGGTGTGCCGTTGTGGCGTTTAACGGTGACCCGTTCAAACCACCCCGTGGCTTTCATCACACAGTCGAGCAGCCACCCACCCAGCTTGGCTCTGACCACTGAGCCCCAGGTGTCCCAGTGGTAGTCATGGCGGTTCATCAGCGTTCGGGCAATGGTTGCCTTTTGCTGGGTGCCACAGGAGCTGTGCCAGTAGTTGCGCTTGATGCGTTCATACAGGTCACGGTCCTGAGCCTCGTACCAGCGGAGCTGAGCCTCCTGCTCTAGAGCGCGACCAATGGCTGTGATCACGTTGGCGATCTCATTGGCTCGATCCTTGGGGCTGAACACATGGTCAAAGGTCAGCTTCAACGCAATGGCTGCTGCTGCCTCGGCTTCGATTTCCGCCAAGTACTGGTGGATGGTGATGAAGTCCTTACCGTTGTGCCCCTCGTGGATCCGATTAAGCGTGCCTTGAATGGCTGCTGCAACGTCCACCAAGGCGGCTTGGATGCTTGCTGCCCCATACACACTTGCTGAGGCGTAGGAGCGCTCCTCGAGCTTCCTGGTGTTCTCCAGGAGCCGTTCGCGTCCGTAAGCACAAGCCCGTTTTTCAAGTAACAGTTCCTCCTCGATAAGAGCAGGAGTTGACATAAGAGACTTGTTGGTAGATTCGGAAAATGGTCCAGTGCTTAGGGCATACACCTAAACAAAAGAAAAGCGGGCCGCTTGGACCCGCTCTATGCCTTAGACAATTCTCGAGATCGACGAACCTGAAACTAGCGCGTCTACCAATTCCGCCACATCCGCAAGTGTCACAACCTTAGTGGTTGCAAGGGTTTTCAGGGGAGAAAACCAGCTGTGGCTCGGTGTTGGACTCGTGAGAAACGAGGCGGCTCACCGATGAACGGAGCCTAACACAGGGGGTGCTAGACGCCGGTAGACGGGCTCAGATCCAGCTTCTGCAGGCCTTGCTGGGTCAGCCAGGCTTGCATCAGATCCTCAAGAGTTGGCACTGCCGCTGATGTGGTATTGGGCAATGTGTGGTTGCTCAATGCATCAATGGCGCTCTGTTTTGCGGGGTCCGATACTTTTACATATCGTAACGTTGTTTCGATTTGCTTGTGACCCATCAATTCCTTGATGGTCAACGGAGCAACACCCCGCTCGTTTAACAGCGTGCCAAATGTATGCCTTAACAAATGCGGGCAGTAGCCCTCAGGAAGCTTGATGAATTTCCTGACTTTGTTAAAGGCACGCCGGAACTGTTCAGCATTCTCAAAGTCGCTGCCAAACACCAGCGCTGACTCCTTGCGACCTTCACAGCGTCTAACGAAGATTTCGTAGATCTGTTCAGAGATCGGGATGCAGCGATAGTTTTTGCCTTTGGTCACAAACCCATCACGTCCACCAACGTGGATGCGTTTCTGTGCCAAATCGACATCGAGTACCTGAAGCTTGTTCAGCTCCGCAGACCGCAACCCTGCATATGCCCTTACCAGTATGTGGTCGGAAAGGTCGTTGTTGCAAAAAGGATTGCGTGCTACAGCTGCCATGTGATGCACCTGCTCCTCGGTGAACCACTGCAACCGGTGTTCTCCTTCCTTACGCTTGGGAAGCTTGCGGAAGGGAATCTCATCGATCCTTCGGTTGTCATGGCAATGCGTGAACACAGTACTGATCGTTGCCATCACGCGATTGAGGGTGGATGACGACATGTGCCGCTCATCCTCCAGCTCAGCAATGATCTGTGCTACTTGGTCCTCATCCATCTTGTAGACCGGAAAGGAGCGACCACGCATGCTGGTGACATGCCCGGTGTTGATCCGGTAAAAGTTGACGGAAGGACCGCTCCGCCAAGTGGGCCGTGTCTCAAATGTGTAATCGACACACTGCCCCCAGGTCTTAAGTTTGACCATAAACAGTCTCCCAGAATTCACGAGCGATTTGTTCACCCAGAGGTGTGAGAGTCACGATCTTGTCTTGACCCCTGTACTCCTTGGTAATCCAATGCAAACCTGGCTTACCCGTCCGTGTCTTGTCGTATAACCAGTTGGTTAACCGCGAAACACTGGATTGGTTGTAACCAAGTCCCTGTTCAATCTGTGAACATTTAACTGGCCCTCCTGCAGCCGCGATGAACATGAACACACAGAACAGTTGTCCAGGCATTTCCTTGGTTGGAACCTGGCGTCTGAGTGCTTCAAAGGCTCGACAAAAGTTCCACAACTCAAGATCTGAAACCGTGATTGTGCGTTTGAGAACCATGGTTGGGGAAGATGTCGATCCAATCCCAGATTAGCTCAAAACAACCCCAGAACAGCTTAAGGCATTGCTTTGTGCAGGAAAACTGCAGCTTTCGTGCCGCACAAATGGACTCCCAGCCGACATAGAAATGAATCCAAGGAAAGTAAATTAAAGTCACGGTCAGGGTGGCGGCCTCGAAGCCTAGAGATTGTAGAACGTCTGTACCAGTTGGTCGTAGACGTTTGTGTTAAGTTCCATGTCGTATGCACATAATGCATAAAGAGACGGGAACACAGAGATGTCTTCTCGAGCCAGCAGCTCCTCCGTTTCTTCAAGAGTTAGGTTCAAGGTTGCTCCATGTAGTTGATGCAGCCGATGACGGCTTGGGTAAGGATGGTCACTTCGTCATCAGCTAAAGCAGAGTCACGAATACGTTCATGAGCTTTGTGCTCAAGTTTGTAGGCGTACTCCTTTAGCTTTTTGGTCGTTGGGTTGTAGACACGTACAACAGCAACGTAAGGATCAGGCAAGTCCCAAATCATTACGTCCTCCATCACCTCACGAAAGGTTGGAGTTTCGATGTCGTTGTCGTCTAGGTTTTGCACCTCCTCCCATTTGTTGGGGAATGGATCTTTCTTGGCCATATGACGGTAAGTTAAAGCATCGTTCTAGTTCCTGGATCGATTCCAGATCGCCCTCACAGTCAACCAGGCAGGCGTGCAGCATGCAGAATTGACGAGAAAGACGTTGTTGTAACGGTTCAGGCACTCGATGGTGGCCCTTTGTGTGTGCAACAGCGTTTTACTGTCGCGGGAGAAAAATAAAGAGGGGTGTTACTTCACGCGCCACAACTCCCCTTGGGCGAGGAGCCACTCTCAACAGCGGTGGCTCGGTGCTTCCTTATTTGGCAGGTGAGTCCTTACCCAGTGCCTGCGATGTGGTGATCGGGTTTGACGCCGATGTGCATATGATGCCGCACATATGCCTTAGGGCATGTCCTTTGGGTCAGTCCCTGGATCGTCACACAGGTGGCGTTCAAGGATGTAGCTCGATAGGTTGCTCATGCTGCGTCCCTCATGGGATGCGCGCTTAGCTAAACGCTCAAAAACGACCCGCGACACAGTGATCGTGAGCCGTTGTGGCTTCCTGAATTGTTGTGCAGTCATTGCTGAACTAAAACCTGGGTGCGTCCCTGTGATGTCGTAACGAACTTCCCTCCGGTGGGCACAAAAAAAAGACCCCAGAGGAACCGTAGTTCCCCCAGGGCCATAAGCCTGGATGCATCCGCGCGGGCCGGAGTGCTGCCGTATTCAGTTATCACGAGAGTCTACCACGTCAGGCAATAGTTGACTCTACTTTCCTTGCTTGAGTGCCGTGCGCTTTGAATGCAACAATGCATGCACGGTTAGCATCAGCGCAAAGCCTACATTCAGCGCACGTCTTGTTTGCTTTTGTTTGAGCAGGGCAGACAACGAACTTGACGCCATCGGTGCACCACGTGTTAACTTGAGTATCTTTGGGTACGATGCAAACAGCTGGTAAGCCTTGACGGTATACGTCAACAGCATGCTGCTGAGAGTGTGCAGATACATTAACCGTTAGACCGTCAGTGTTAGCCTTTTGAATAACCTCTACATTGTGTGAGTTGTCTACCTTATGATGAGTGTACGTCCAAGCGATTAGCTTACGCTCAGCACAAGCGTTAGTAATAGCTTCAAGTTCTTTGTAGTTAATGAAGCCACTATAGTGTGGAAGATCTCCAGCTTGATTGTGACGGAAACAGCTACCCTCTGGCAGTGTTTTCAAAGTATCAATGAAGCCATCAATCGTGAAACCACGTGAACCGTCGCTAACTTTATTCCAATGGAGAAGTAGAGGGCCACTCTCTGCATAACAACCATTACCCTTTAGTGGGCATGTTGCTGGACAACTATCGCGTGATGTTGTACTGACAGCAATAGGGCCAGTCTTAGCGTTGCTACTTTTCTTTGTCAGGTGATACCAGTGTGCCATGATGTTTGATTGGTAGTGTTTAGGGCATTTGTTGGGGCAAGCTAAACATGCCAGAACAGCAGATCAGTCACGTCCTCGCCTTCATCATCACGATGTTGTGAACGTAGACTGTGCAGATCGTGAAACTCTTCTGTCCACTCTGCCTCTTCAGGCAATAGGTAGGGATGATTCATTCTTCAAACATACAGAATTGGTGAACTTTCTCAAACTCGATATGATCGCAGCATGAGTCATCATCATGTAAGTCGATCTCATCTTTAATCGGTGCTAGCTTGTCAAATAGGAAGTTGACAAACTCTCGATTTTCGTCAGTGATCATTGTTTAATGAGTAGAGGGCAAACAAAAGGGCGATGATTGCTGGTAGTGGTATCAGATAGGGCATGTTGATTTGATGCCACAATGTTTGACAACTAGTTGGCGATAGATCTCCCTTGCGTTGTCTCCTAAGTCCTTAGGTTGGCCTGATTGACAAGCGCCAGGACGAAACCTCATACGCTCAAGCTGTCCAAGCTTGCTGTAAAGGTGTGAGCCTTGCCCACCATGAAAGGCTGATGCAAAAGCCCAATGGGCTAGGCAGATGTCGAAACGATCCCAATACATGTCAAAGGCTCCGGGCTGTTGTATTGCTTTGGGCATTGTTTGGGGCAAAAGGATCTACCCCAACAGCGCCGAGCATCGTAACGGCTGAGATAATGCATGCAAAGCCACAAAAGGTAATGGCTTCGATGATTGTCCTAGTCTTGGTGCTCATTGTTGTTCAGGTAGGAGAGACAGCAGAGAAAGGTTGATAGGTCTGTAGTGGTGTTGATCTCGTGATAGCAAAGATCAGCAACCACGTCAGGGATTGTGAGTTGGGTTGCGTCCATGTGATTAATGGTCAGGCGATAGAGTTGATAAAGGTCCTGTATTCCTCAGTCGGCATTGTGTGGAAAGCTTGCTTGACAACAGTATCCAGGCTGTCCAGATACTGCTGTGCACGGTTGCTGGCATCGATGTGCCTAGGAGAGAAGCAAGGGTGCTTTGCCTGTTGGTCTAGGTAGTAGTTGGCCTTACGGTTGGCCTCCTTGGCCATGGAAAGAAGCTGGTTGTTGGTCATGCGGGATACCTTAGGGCATAGGTCAGGGCAACGAGCAGCGGTCGGGCTGTGTTGCTTGTGCCAATGGTAAGGGCATGAGTCAGGGTTTAGGGTATGGCTGTTGATATTTGTTCACACTCAAAAGCTTTGGGCCTACAGATCTCGTGATACTGACTACCCCAGATCCCTTGCAGCGCAGCGGTTCTCACTGTTCTCAATAAGGAATTAATCCCTCAGTTCGGTATCACCACGGACATAGTGAGGGTAGATTGGTGATCTAACACGCTCAAATCCAGGACAAAGAGGGGGCATGGGGGTGAAGCTGCGCCCCTACCCTCGCGTATAGACCTGACTAATTTTTGTCATTTTTCTAAGACCCCTCTAGAAGCCTCTAGAAGGGCCTTTGTTTTACATTTAGGACTCCTTATACCAAGGAGCAGTTAGACGCATCTCAGGGAGGCTTGTAGAGGCCTCTGATGAAGTCTCCGTATAAACCGGAGTGACACAATCAGGCAACGGTTCTTGAAGCGATTGGTACTCCTTAATCGCTTCATCCACCTCAACCCTAACTCGATTGTCAATCAGCTTCTCCTCCAACCAAACAAGAAGACCAAGAAGAAGATGATCTATCCAGGGAATACTGGTCCTCCACGCCTTATAAAGAGCTTTGAACTCATTTAACTTAAGTTGATCCACGGCATAAGTGAAGGTGACTACTGAGTTTCAAGCTCGTCAGCGATGGTATTCAAAACATCTGCAGGATGTTTCAGCTCAGCCCAACGGAGGCATACCTCATCGGCAGCAGCTCGCAGGGCGGCGGCGGTGACCCACTGAACGTGACGACGCGGGGCGTAGTCCATTTCTCGGTATGCGGCATCTAGCACCGCCTGTGCAGCGGGTGAAAGATCAGTCATCGAGCTGCTCCAATGCGCGGCGGATGATGTGTACGGCATGACAACTCCCGAAGAAGTTTGCTCCTTTTAGGTTCCTATCAACCCACGCCAATTCTTCCAGCGCTTGCTCCTTCAAGCTCGGGGGCTTGGGGCGACGGGCAGCACGGAGTTCTGCGACATCCTCAGGTTCCCATTGAGCACAGCGCACCAAATACTCACAACACGCCTCCAGCTCTTGATCTGCGCCCCATTGGGCGGCGCGGGTGGCGACATAGGCAAGAAGATTGGCCGACCAGCCGATAACTGGTGCGTTTTGCTGCTCCCTCCATTCGCGGTCCCACTGCTTCACCAGCTCCAGCGGCGGGGTGATGGGGCGTTCGTGTGTCATGGGTGATTAGTGGTAATGACTACTACGGGTAAAGAGAACTACTCTTTGCTCCACATCGCCTCACAAACATTAGGAACGTTTTGATAGAGCAGGTCTTGCACTTGACCAGCAATCACTGCGTGCTCCCTTTGTGTCCCATTTGCCGTCCTCAGGTCGCAATAATGTAACCAAGACCGAATAGAACCATTCATATAAATCCTAGAAGGAGCAGCCAATGGAAGTACTTCTCTTGCACACTCCTTAGCAACACCACTACTGACCATCTCTCGATAAAGATCTTCAGCCTCTGCAAAGTGTTGTTGAATACGACGTAGGAACACTTGTTTCTGATGAGTGTCTAAGTCATCAGTACTGTTCTGACGGTTCTTAAAGTCTTGCTTTCTAAGGGAGGGGATGATGGGAGTACCAATAGTAGTTACATCTGCATACCGTTGACTGAACTCCTGAAAGGAGAAGCTTCTATGACGTAAGATTTGAGCAGCAATAGATCTTGTTGTGTTGATCTCTACGCACATGTTCACCATTTCAAACGGTGACCAATGTTGATGATCAATGAGGTATTTAATTAGCTTAGCACTGGTCTGAGTGTTTGATTGATTGGATGGGTTGGAGACCCTAGCCATGTAGCTAATGAGATTCTCTGCTTCTGGTGTGATGTGGATAAGCTGAACGGAGTGAGGTACTAGGTTGACTGAATGCATTGATAGTGGTTGTGGAATTTTAAGTTACAGAAAAAGGATCAGTATCATACGTATGGCCATTCATGGGCCATTCAGATGATCTGGATCCATTCTCCTCTAACCCCAAGGTGTGGGTTACTACGGTAATTAAGAGATGTCCATCCAGCGGACATCAACTAATTGTGTCTTTAGTTGTTTTTGTGTCATTTGTGAGTCCAGTACTCACAGAATGTCCATCCCCAGGGACATTGATAGAGGAGCTAGTTGTGTCTTACTTTAGTGAGACTCGACTAGCTCCCCCCTTCCGGTCCCCTTAATAGTGTCGGGTCGGTCAGATCCATTCCACTGCAGTGTGTCTACTTTGAGACCCAAGTGGGAATACCACGACCTCCCTTAGCCCCACGAGCAGCTCTCCGTTGCTCAAGGTTGAACCCCATCACGAGGTGATCTGTGGCGCTCTGAGGGTCATCTAGGAAGGTTTCCAGGAGATCCTGCCAATCTTCTTGTCTCCGGGCTTTGACAGCCTCGTAGGCACTGATGGACATGGCATCTGTGAAGTACTTCACACCCTGAGCAAGGGAGTCAAGACGGTCATCGTGTTTAACGGCACCCTTCTCCCGACACATCCGACTCATCTGGTAGAAGAGCATGTAGAGGAGTCTGTCTTCGGGAGGAGCGTCTTTATTAGAGGCGTAGTCCCACTCCACCACCGCTCGATCAATGATGAGCCGGTGTTGGTTCATCACGGGTTCTAGGGTGTCGATGATGCGGTCTTCTTTACGGACGTTAGCTCGTACCTCTTCAACGTCTATGGCTTGCTTGGTTTGTTGGAGATGTTTTTTGAACAGTTCTGCGACGATACCGTCACCGAAGTTTGTTTCGACAACAAGTTTGGTAACGTTATAGCGCTTACACCCACGAAGGATGTCAAGAAGTGTATTGTCGCTATAACCGTCGCGATACGCTCGTACTTCGTGAACGTAGAGAAAGCCATTCTTTTGTGAGATATAGGTTGCTGCTGTTTCATCCGAACCCCTACCACTAGGGTCTACGGAGCAGATTGTCTCGGTGTACGGTCCCCAGTCGCCCTGTAATTGCATTGGTGAATAGAAGTAATCTCCAGGAAGACCAACAGTGGGGAGATCCTTAAGGATATTGCGTGGATCACTGCACCACACAACAGCATCAGGTGCCTGGGTTGGGTTAACTGACGTAATGACAAGGTCAGAGAACTTGAGTGGGAACTTCTCAGCGTCACTCAGCGTGGTATCGAGTTGGAACTGCAACATGAAGTTGCTTCGTCCCATTGCTGCTTCCCGCTCCAGCAGGTCATCAGAGGTGAAGCGGTCAGGATCGGTGGGTGTCCACTCCTCAGCTCCCATCTCGATGTCTTCCACGATCTGTGGAGCAAGGAGGTTCTCGTATTGGGAGAGCTTGTCCTTACGTGGGTAGCGGGATGGCCAGACAAAAGGTCGGTAGTTACGTTCGGCTAGCTTGCGGTAGATGGTGAAGGTGGTTTGAGGAGTACCTAAATACATGATTCGGGAATCCTTCTTTGGTGTCAAGATTGACTCAGCCTCAGTACATAACTGAAGAAGCTTCTCCCTCATCATCTCGGTCATACTGTTGCCGGGAACCTCGATGTCGTCCAGGATCATCAGGTCAGCACGTGAACCGGTGAGCTGACCCGTAATACCAACACTCTTTACTGAGGGTGCTTGGTGAGGGCTGCAGTTCACATCAAAGCTGATCCGTGACCACCGGGCGTCATCCGACTTCGGTCTTAGGTGACTCAACCAGGGTGTCTCAATAATCAGCTTCTGCAGGAAGATTGACATGTTGTCTGCCCGCTCCTTGGAGGCAGAAATGATCATGATCTTCTTTTCTGGATTGTTAAAGAGCGTCCAAAGAACGAAGGCACCAGTGATCCAGCTCTTGCCTACACCACGAAAGGCTTGGATTTGGAGTCGTTTAGGACCGTTTTGAAGGTAATCAGCAATCGCGTATTGTGCTCGTGTTGGGGAAGGAAGATCAAGCTGTTGCCACAAGGCTTGGAGGAATAGCTTGAAATCGCCCCTCAGAGCGACGAGAATATCATTCACGGTAGATTGTACCTAAATAAGAAAAGAGAGGCCTTAGAGACGCTTCTAGAGGCCTCTCACGAGGTTTATGAATCAGCTGTAGTACCGCTTCTTACGACGGTCATACTCATTGACCTTCTTCATGTCAGGTTTCTTGTCGGCATACATAGAACCATCGACCTTGGTCTTGGTTTCGTAGCCGGAGTCTTGGCCAAAGTTGCTGCTGAGGTTCTTGGCTTTCTCAGCTTGTGCAGAGGCTTCACGCTGCTTCATGCGATCACGCAGCTTCATGCCACCGCTGTCACGATCCAGAAGCGGGTTGTTGGACTTACTGGTGCCACGACCCGGGTTGAAGTCTTCCCACTTGCGGCCAGGCATTGCAGGTTTGGTGGCTTGGGGTGCGGTGGAACGCTGGGAGCCACTACCAGATGCAGTGCTTCGCGAGGGAGTGGACTGGGAGGGGCGGGATGCGCTGGGTCGAGTGGGAGGCTTAGAGGCAGGTTTTCCAAAATTAGGGTTGTTACGAGGGCCTTCACCCGGGGGAATGTTGCCAACACCACCCATGCCACCACGAGATTGCTGTCCGCCAGGGACATAGCGACCAAATTGACCTGATTCAGCTGCACGTTCACCACGTTCTTTGCGGATGGCGTTCTTGTAGGCGTTAGTGGCAGCTTCAATGGCAGCTGAACCACCCATCGCAAGTGCAGTTCCAACTAGACCACCTTTCAAGCCAGTAAGGGCTCGACCCGCGTTACCAAGATTTTTGGTGGCAGAAGAAACAGCGCTGGTAGCACGTGAAAGAGCACCACCGGTGCGGCCAGGAGGAAGGGCTCGTGTACCGCTACCTGTCAGTGGTTTTGGCTTGGTAGTCCCAAGATCACGGACACGTACCGGTTGAACGGGTGCGGGTTTCGCAGTGGAGGCGGGCTTAGCGGGCTTAGCCTTTGTGACATCTCCACCTTTCTTGCCAGGAGGGAGCTTGTTAGAAGAAGCAGAACGCACTTGATCCTGTTGAGCACGAAGCTGACGTTGCCGTTGAAGGAAGGAAGGCTTTTTGGGTTTCTTAGGGGCCATAATTAATTAATCCAAGAAAGAATAAGCTGTTCTTTAGAAGGGTTCTCACCAAACGTGGCTCTCATCCATTGGAGCCAGTTTTGACTTCCCTTTGCCTGATTACACTTTCTACAACTAGGTACAAGGTTGTTAGTAAGGTCTTGTCCTCCAAAGGTTTTTGGTCGGACGTGATCAAGTGTAAGTTCATTGGCATCATAAGTTTCTCCGCAATAAACACATTGACAATTAAAGTGTTCCTTAATCGCACGCCTCCAAAGGCGTTTCGCTTCGGGGCTTGTCATGGTTATAAGGTTTTGGAGATAGTGATCAGGCGAGGGAAACAGGGGAGTCATTACCGCATCTTGTTAGTCTTGCGAGCGCCTTTGGCACGGTTCACTTTGCGAGGGACGATCTTGAGATTTTCTCGTGAGTTATTCATTGGGTTACCATCTTTGTGGTCTACTTCATGACCATCTGGGATGTTGCCCATTGAACGTCGTGCTCTCGCTCGACTAGCGTCTTTATCTTTATTTTTGCGGCGGTAATTCTTGAGGTATTCAGCCCGAGCCTTATACTCGGCTTTCCAGTCTCTTGCCACTGAGACGACTCCGTACTAGTTCTGGATCAATCTTCGGCAGGATCGAAGAAAGTTGATCAAGAGGGGAACCTTCAACAGCAATGCCACTGATATCATTAGCCTTGAGCCAGTCAGCCATAGCCTTCAGGTCTTGAGTCGTGGCTTCTCCACTTTTGATGCGGCGGAGATACTCTTTGGTGAGGAGGTCGTGTAATTCGTTGAAATTATCCTCTGTGGCCTTTTGGTGTTTAGCCATTTCTCAATACAATCTGATCTAATTTGTTTTCGATGCGGATCATATGATCCTCCATCTTTTGAAGGGCTACAGCTAGTTCTTGTCGGGGTACGTATTTCTCAGCGAGGCGTAGTTCAATGGAGTCAATACGTGTGTCAATACCATCCATACGTGAGTTAGAGCGTCCATTAACAGCAAGAACACCACCGCCAATACCAAGAACAAGAGTGATAGCTCCTGTGATAACGGCTTCAATCATTATTATTTATCGGTAGTAGTTGGCCTAAAGGTCATGAACCAACCAGTTCCTTTACCTTCTACTTCCCAACGAGGAAGCCAGTTCTTCCAGGAGTACTTAACGTCTTTACCACCACGACCAATAGTTACATAACCACCATTTACAGCATCCATTTCACCGTAGGGATCGTGGAAGATACCGTTCTGACCGTCATCACCAATGAGCAGCATCCAGTGCCCACCACCGATTGGTTTGGAGACGTGTCCTTTGTGAAGGATGCCAGTTGCTACGGGAAAGCCTGCCTTGAGTTCATTGAGGAGGGTCTGGCGTGTTCCTTTGGTGTAGAAAGAGGCGAAGACTCCGTACTGCTGACAGGCTTTGACTTGACTTGTGGAGGAAGTGGTATCGCCGTACTTCAACACAGTACGGAGGTAATCATCATCAGCATTACTACCCTTCAGGGCATCAGGACGGAGATACTTGATTGCCATAGCGCAAGTTGAGCTAAAGCACATCCGATCTCCGTGACCTGTTGCACTATCCGTTTGTGGATAATATTGGACTACTTTAAGTATTGTCATAGTGCTTGCGAAGATAGTCAACAGCCATTTGCAACCCGCTCATGGTGTCACCGAGTAGACCAATGCCAATATTGCAGTTGTGACAGAGCAGACCACGAATAGAACCAGTGTCGTGGTCATGGTCAATTACAAAACCAGCTTTGCGCTTCGGATCAGAAGAGCCGCAACATGCACAACAATTCAATTGTTCATCAAGTAGCTCTTCGTATTCCTGCGGAGATATTCCGTACCGAATTGTTCGGTCATATAAGTTTCCGCCTTTCTGTTCGCGCCATGTGCGCTGGTATTCGCTTGTGCAAGACTTGCATCTTGCAGCAACACCATCAGAACTACGACGCTCTTTTGGGAAGCTTGTAAGGTCTTTCTCTTCGCCGCACTTGGTGCAGCGCTTGTCCATTATTTGAGAGTATCTTTGATCCGCTGGATCTGATCATCCTCTTTACGCAGTGGCTTCAAAGCGTTGATACCGCCAAGAATGAGTTGTACGACACCATTCTCTTTGAGTTTAGAAGCACCGATAATCTCGGAGCCAAGGAACAGTGCAAGGAAAGCAAGGGTCTCGTAGGAGACCTTAATACCAAGTAGAGTAATCATGATTATGCCCAAGGGAGACCAGAAGCTTTAGTCGGTGCAGCTTGTTCGTTGAGAACGGCTTGGAGGCTGGCTTCTGCATTAGCAACAGCGTCTTCACCGAGTTTGTCCTTTACCCAACCAACGACGAGTTCTTCAGTCAGGTCAGCAAAGGGGATCAATTCACCTTCGGGACGCTCAAAGCCAATAGAGCCATAAGCACCAGCACGATAGGTGCCGTCTTCTGCATCTACGGTGTAGTGAGCGATGAACACATAACCATCAACGGTTTCGCGTTCCAGTTGTGCAATTTTCCAGGTGTAAGTGGTAGACATAGGTTTAGTGAATGTGGATAAAAGAAAAGGCACCCCGGTGTGGAGTGCCTAAAAAGGGTGTTTCCGTTCTGGTAAATCTGGCACGATGTTCCGGATTTACAAGGAATTATCACCGTTCGGGAAGATGATTAGTGAAGGGGACTAGTCGCCTGTAGCCAGTGCTGTGATATTATAAGGTCCAGTAAAGGCACTCATGTTTTTAACCTGAAGTTGTTGGCCTGAAATCCATAATCTTAGATATGTTCCGCCAGCGGGTTCCGTGGTTAGCCCAGCAACGACATCTGAAGCCGTGGAATAAATAAGACGAACTCCTTGTGATCCTCCGTTAATGGTGGCTAGGAACAAAGCAAATAGGTTCATCGTGCCAACATAAATGCAATACATACCACTTCTTGGCAGTGCAATAGCTGTAGTCGCATTCTGAGCAATAGAACCTACATCAATAGTTGAAGCCAAACCACTTGTAATGCGCGCCGAACCCGCAACTTGAAGTTGAGCTGTTTGTCCAACACTGGCAGTGCTAGAAGACGTACCAACTAACAGGCGCCCCGAGCTGTCGATGCGGGCGCGTTCGCTATATCCTGACGAGCCAGATACTACTGAAAACTGAATCGGCGTATTGTTAAAAGTCTGAATAGCAAAGCCGGCTGCTTCACTGCTGATTAGTCCATCTTCTGTAGACCCACGGTAAAAGCCTAGTGTTGGAGCAACCGAATCCGCAATGGACAACTTTCGCCCAGGCGTCTGAGTGCCAATCCCTACTCGCTGTGACGAGTCAATGCGGATTGCTTCGGTTAAAGCACCAGAGGTGTTTGTAGTTTCAAACGCAAGAGATGTAGCTAGAGCTGAAGCATAATTATAAATTGATTTAATTTTGCATCCATAAGAAGTGCCAGTGTAAGCTCCAATGTAAATAGCCTGTGAGCCAGCACCAGCTACGTTTTCTGTACTTGCGTTGATTACGTTTAGGTTTCCAGCGGACGACTTGGTGTTAACGTCAAGTAACGCCTGAGGCGCAGAAGTCCCCAGACCTACCCGCCCCGTCGAGTCAATAACAAGGCTGTTAGATGGTGCAGAGCCGTTGAAACTGACTGCAGGTGAACCAGGTGAACCGGTTGTACCTGCACCTTTAAATTGGAGTTGGCCACTGGAGTCTATGCGCAGTCGAACTGCGACTGAAGGCCCTCCACGGGTTACAAAAGATAATGCCGTTCCATAATTAGAGCTATTAGCAAGCGAAGTTATTTCGTTGATAATAAAGTCTTCGCCGCCGGAGGATCCAAGCTGTGATTTAATTACTACAAAAGATCCAACCGTGTCTGGTGTTGTAGGTATTAGACCTAGTACGCCTTTTACCGCAAATTTTGCGCCAATAGCAGCCCCATTTGTGTAGTCAACACCAACATTCCCACTCGCATCAACAAACAACCGCCCCGTGCCACCTGTAGAAATACCCAGGCTATTGGCACCGACTCTGTATATACCCGAATCTAGGTCACTAGCAAACGCAATACCAGGAAGAGCAGCAGTACCATCACCTGCAGCAGCTACTGTTCCAGTATCACCTTTAGTAGTTACGTCAAACGTACCAGTAAATGGATTAAATTGAAGGGACATTATCAGGTCCTCGCAACAGAAGTCAGGTTGCCACTACCATCATAGGTAAGGGTAAGTTGAGCAACAATTACACCAGATGCTCCACCATTACGGTAGACAATCACAGTGGGGTTACCGCCAGCGTTGTAGTTACTGAGGAACACGTAGTCATATTTAGGGATGCTAAGACCCTCAGCTACTTGAGTGAGGGAATAAGTTCCAGCATCAAGAGTAGTGGTCGTTGAAAGACCAGTTGAATAGTTAGGGATAGAAACCGGCATTGTTAGTTCTCAGTAGTAGGTTCAGGAGGAGGAGGAACGTCTTCCCAGCTAGTGCCGGTCCAGCGTTTGCCAAGCACGGGTAATTCTTCATCACCAAGGAAGACAATATTCGGACCAGTGATTGTCCCGGCGGTTTGCGTGATAGCACCGCAGATGTTATTGCTATCGAGTTGTGCGTAATAGTTCCAGTTCATGTTAGTTATACTCGACTAGTGTCCAACGTCCAACAAAGCCAGCTGTGGCACTTGTAGAGGACATAATTCTAATGGTAGTAGAGTTAAGCACTCTAATTGTTGGGATAATCCAGCTAAAAGTACTATTTGAAGGAAAAGAGTAGTAAGAGCTGATAACAGAACCTGTGTTATTAGCGGAACCATTGAAAACAACAAGGCACTTAGAGATATTAGATACAGCTGATACTGTGATATCAACATATATGGCAGCCTCACCTGAGCCAATAGAGATAATATTAGTACCAACAAATCCAGTCTGGATACTCTTAATCCCACTACCATATTGACTTAAAGTACTCATCAGACGATCCTCCAACCAAAGACAGGAGCTGGTACAAGTGTCGAAGTGTCATAGACAAGTGTTACCGTGGCATGGGCAACATCAATAGTTAGGTCAGAGGGATCATTCATAATGCGATTACCATTTCTAGCGATGACAGTATCTGTAAAGTTACCAACGCTAATCCTTACCTGCATACCATAGGTAGGTGAAGCAGGAAGGGTGATTGTAAGGCCAGACGTAAGGACGGTTACCCAAGTGTTAGCAGTAATAGTGGTATTACTAGAAACACTGGTAGGGCTAAATGCAGGTGCATACGACCCAATCGGTTGATAGGTACTAGCAGCATTAGCAGTTGTGAGATAGTTACTCATCGCTGACTGTGCCTGATACGTTGAGGCAGCAGCAGCAGTGGTGAGGTAACTAGACATACCACTGATGGGCTGGTATGTACTGGCTGCTGTTGCAGTCGTCAGATAACCAGTGATCGTAGACCCAGCAGGTGTAGTGACAAGACCAGTGAAGTTGGCATTACCTGCTGCATCAAATGTCAGACGGGCAGTACCACCAGTGATGAGAGAAAGTTGATCAGCACCTGGACGGCCAATACCAGTGTTGCTATCACCGCTAAAGGCAAGACCAGGAGTGGCAGCTGCTGCACTCGGTTCAGCAAGGAGCTGACCAGTCATCGAACCACCAATGACCTTCAAGTACCGTGTCTCTGGATCAGAGGCGGTATAAGAGATCCACTGCCAGGTGTTACCAGTTGTGGTGTACTTGATCTTGACACGCAGTGCAGAAGACCCAGTAAAACCTCCAGGTACACCAGTTAATGGCGTGAATGATTGAATACCTGTACTATCAAGCAGCTCTACACCGTCATTATTGGCAGGTGAACCTGGAATGGCAGCTACATTAGCGATCAGTGTATAGTCGACAATCGACGATACAAGACTCAGTGCTTGGTTCGATGTAGTGTTGGCAGTGTTTGCTGTGTTGACAGCATTGATAGCGTTAGTGTTAGCGGTGTTAGCGGTAGTGACTGCAGAGTTTGCTGTGGTAACAGCGTTATTAGCAGTTGTAACGGCGTTATTAGCTGTGGTAACTGCACCACTAGCTGTGCTACTAGCGTTATTAGCTGTTGTAGTAGCAGCGTTAGCCGTGGTTGTTGCTGCGTTAGCCGTACTTACTGCTGATGCAGCCGTTGCAGAGGCAGCATTAGCTGTGGTGATTGCAGTCTGACTGTTGCTAAGAGCAAGTGCAGCATCCTGGACACCTTGGGTGACGTTAGCACTAGCAGCGAAGGAGTCACGCCTTGTCTCTTGCGCTACATAAAGAGACTGTGTGAAGTTGTTATTTAGGTCCTGAGACCGAATAGCAGAACCAGGATAGAACTGTGAAGTAAGAGTAGCGTCATCAGTTTCCCGGTAGATCCGGATCGCTACACCGTTAGCAGGAGCACTGTTAAATTGAACAGTAGTAGCGTTGGCAAGGGTATATGCAGTTGTAGCAACACCGTTCAAGGATACCTTGATGTCGGTGGTCTCTAGATATGGGAAGGTGAAGGAATAGAGAACGGTTGACCCGTCCCCTGTGTATGTATTTTGAGTGACAGCCATGACGCTTAATTACCTTGTCTGTGGAAGTTGACAACCTTTTCGATCTGTTGGCCGGTGCGTAGCTGCATTTCACGTTGACCTTTCTCAAAGCCAGGCATACGCATCTGTGGGTTCTCGTTGAGAAGCTTGGCTTCAGCAAACTGCTTAGCCTGAAGGAAGATACGTTCAATCTCTCTGTGGAGATTACCTTTTCCAAAATCAAGCTCTTTGCTATCGATATTCTTCATGCGAGCATCCTTGATGGCAGCAAGCTCTTGTTGGACCCAGGACTTCTTTGTAAGTTCTGCAAGTTGACCCTCGATATTCCCGTAAATTCCCATGTAACCAGCAAGCTTACTGCGTTGCTCATGAGTATATTTCTCTGGACTACCGTGATACTTGGTCAAGGCAGGAACTGCGTTGTAGCCAGCGTCAATAAGGAGTTGACGACCAGGGGTCATCTTGTCAGTATTGACTTTGATAGGGGTAGAGGAATTAAGAAGTCGGACGATAAGGTTGTGGTTATTGAGAATTGAACCATCCATGACATCACGAGAGTACGGCAGCTTCCCATTGGGATCAAAGATATCCATCAAGGAATTGCGATTACGCATGAGCTGACCGATGTCATCCTCAACTTCACGAAGAGCAGGGTCATAGATACGGCTGACCTGACCTCGAGCGCCAGCAAAGGGAATAATTGAATTACCCGTGTTAGCTATCCAACGGTTTAATGCAGCCTTATCACCGCTAGTGAGATCAAAGAAAGAAGCAAGACCTTGTGTCCAGGACTTATTAGTGATGTTAAGTCCGATAGCGTAAAGGATTTTTCCGTGGATATTTTCTAGAATGCCTTCATTGGGGTTTGTCCAGAACAGGTTTGCAGTGTCTGCAGCCATCGTCAGGACACTGGACATTGGTCCCATCCAGGCATGGCTGTACCACTGATCACCAATCTTGACTGAGTTCCAGAAGGCACCACCCATGGCCTTTTCCATGGATCGACGTTGCTCCTTATCAGCTGGAGGACTACCAGTCAAACCACCTTGTAGGAGTAGTTGATTAGCTGCAAAGAGAGCAATAGCACCAGTAGCAACCCTACCCCGTGTTTCAGCAGCAGCATCAAGCCAATCATTGTAGCTATAGTTTGTAATACCACGAGCAGCCATAAACTCAGCAATCTGTTCCTTGGTTGCTTGAGTTGGACGCACGGCCATCAAGAAGTCCTTATGGAGTACGCCAAGAGGTGAGTACCTAAAGCCCATACCAAGCATGTTGGTAGTGGTGCGTGGGAACAGAATGAAATGCTTAAGAATTGGCATTGCTGTGGTCAAACCGGTCACAGCATTCGAGATTGGATTATCGAGGGACATTGCAATTTCCTTGGTTTGAAAATCGACGATCTCATCTCGGATAATTCCGTCCTGATCAAACATCTCCTTATAGATGCGATCAGATGCTGCCTTCAGTGAAGACTCAGTAATTGCAACACCCTGATCAAGCAGCTCTGTATATGCACGTGCCCTGGCTTGTGCTGAGCCGAGGAAAGCACGTGTGAATGCGTCACCACTTGACATCAGGTTAGCGCTGTAGCGGACCCACTTAGAGTTATTGAAGTCACGCAGGGCCTTAGCAGTTCTGTACATATGCATCGGGCCCAGCTCGCCTTTGGCTGCTTTGGCATTAGCAATGTTTTCAAGAACCATCCAGCGATCCTCATCCATGATGGCGAAGTCAGGACGGTCAATATTCCCGTACTTCACGGGATCATCCATGATTTTCTGTGTTTGGATACGTGCGTAACTCATAGCCTTTTGGAATGAGTCACCAACAGCACCATATTGCACCCACCAGCGTTGGAGTTGATTATGGTCTAGGCCAGTGCCAAGGAGCTGCGTAAATGGTTTAGATACAACTAAGGCTGCGTTACCAAACCAAGCACTTGTGAATGTACTTGTGGCAGAAAGGATGGAGTTATAGATGGTTCCCCAAAGACCCTGCTGCACAAAGTTGGGCATACTTGGATCGTTGTCGATAATACCTTTGGTGATTAGACCAGCAGGGTTAAGATGTTTGTTAAACCAACCATTCAAAGCCGAGATCGTGCGGACATCACCATTGGTAAGGTCATATGCTTCGATAAGCGGCTTAAGATACTCAGGGTTGTCCTTTGCAATACCGCGAAGGTTGTCAACAAACTCCTTGTTCTGGGCAGCCTTTTTGGCAAATTTGTCCGTGATGTCGGTATGAGCTTCTTTGGCAATACGGCCAAAGTCTGCAATGCTTTTAGCACGCTCCCAGAAACCCTTATTACGTAGAGCCATACCGGAGGCATAGGAGTTAACCCATGTCTCATTCATCAGGAATTCAACCTTATCCAAGATCCGCTGTTGGATTTCACTAGTATCAACCTCATCTCCAAGGATTTTGACACCATGTGAAAGATCGGTAACTTCTCCAGCAACGCTGTTGATTGTCAAAGCAGAAGCCTTTGCATTTTGAACACCCATGTAGTCATCCATCAGTCGGCGGATGGCAAGCATGGAGGTTGTGTATGCCCTGTCAGTAATCTGCTCGACACCTTGCTGGGCACCGACCTTAAAGTTCTTGTTAAGAAACTTCTCGTCAATAAAGATGTCTTGGATGTCAGAGATCTTGTTGTTCGGGTCAACGATTTGCTTGTACATGGAGAGCATACCCTCGTCCATAGTGCGAGGATCAATCTCCTTACCAAGTTGGGTGACGGCCTTAAACTTGCCAGACTCAGCAACGTTCTTAGCAACCATCTCGATGACGGGACGCTTACCTTGAGACGCAGCTTCAAGACCTTCACGAAGGGCTGGCTCTGAGACGATGTTCTCTAAGACACCATTAACAGTGTCAGCATTCGTGTGGATTCGACCGGCATCAACCATTGCCCTACGAACAGCATTAGGGCGAATACCAGAAATGCCTGTCTCATGTTTGTTGTAGAGATCAGGATTCATTCGTGGTGTAGGGTTCTGCGGATCAGGATTACGCTGGAACTCATCCATCACAGAAGCTGTCTCGTGAGCCTCACGTGCTTCGATGTTACGGCCTACATAATCAACAGCAGGATCACCAGTTAGAGGTTTGAGTTGCTCAGCTTCCTTAGCGATGGAAGCTTTGGCAGTGTCATCAAGGGGGATGATTTTGGTGCCAGGCAGTAGACCCTTAATCGAGGGCTTGGCAGCCTTGGCAAGGTAGCCAACACCGTCGAGGATTCCACCAAGACCAAGACCTTCTAAGATGTTCTTCTTACGCTTGACATCAGGAGAATCGGTGTCAAGTGTTGCAATGTTGTCGGGAAGCCAGCCGAACACTGAAGGGAACTCTTGCTTGAGTGTTCCAGTGAGGTTGTTGTCTTCGGATTCACGAGAGATAGCATCCACACCAACACCAATACCAGCGCTAGCAGCAATATCGAGACCAGCCTTGGTGGGGGCGTTAAGCTTAGTAAGTTGGCTGACTCCAGGCCAGCTCTTACCAAAGGTGTTGACACCACGCTTAAGAGCAGCAAGTGCAACAAGGTTGGGACCAACAACACTGACAATGCGACGAAGAGCTTTGCCATACTCAGTGCGGTTTTGAGGCTCAATGCGGTCATCGAGGTCTAACCACTTTGCACTAGTACGGTTGCCAATGTCTTCAGCAAAATCAATGAAGCCACCAACTAGAGCGGTGGGAACTTCAAATGCATTAGAGATGTTATTCTTGATGTTATCGCCAATGTTAAGTGCAGAAGACTCTTTATCAAGATTGGCAGCTTTTTGATCTTGTTCTTGTTGGACAGCTTGTTCTTGCTTTTGTTGCTGCTCTACGTTCTGTTGTGCTTGATTGAGTTCACCGACTTGAGCCTGATCTGCCTTTAGTTCCTCTTCAGCCAACTGAAGCGCATATTCGTCTTTTGGAATATCGGAAAGGTAATCAGGCTTATTGGCGAAATTAAGAGGATCGTAAGGCATAATTAGCTATCGATGTAAAAGCGAGGTGCAATTGCAGATGGATCTGCTTTGCCTTTAGTTGTTTCATTGCGACCGCGTGCAGTCGTCAACATTTCAAGGTGGACGTGAGGTCCAGTGGATCGTCCAGCTCCAGGCGTACCAGGAGCACCACCAGTCAAGGCAAACACCTTCTTAGCGGGGATTACATCACCGGGCTTCACTTTGACGCGGGATAGGTGTGCTACACGAGCACGAGCACCGTCAGGGAATTCAATCTCAACCATGCCACCGTAACCACCGTGGTTAGGATCACGTTCAGAAATGACATCAACAACACGTGCAGGCTGCTTAAGGCTCATACGGGAACCTTGAACCACTGCGTAGTCATTACCTTCGTGAGGTTTACGGCGGAAAGATTCTTGGGAACCAAAGCCACTTGTCTTCTGCATTTGAGACAGAAGCTGCTTACCAACAGCGTTGGTCAGCTTGGGATTAGCAACACCAGGGGTATGCCAGATATTACCTGTTGGATTAGTGTAAGGAACATCAGGATTGATCCCGTTCTCTCGCATTACCCGAATCAGTTTGTTCGGATAGGCAGCTTCACCACCTGCGTAACCAGCAGCAGCTACAGCGAGTGCAGCTTGACGTGGAGTCTGGGCTTTGAGGACAGCAGCATAACGAGGGTTTTTAGTAATGTTCTCGACGTATGCTTTGACGGACTCAGTATGGCTGTTGTAAGCACGCCAGCCATTACTTTTCGGATCGTAAGAACGGAAGCCAAAGAGATTGTTCTGTCCAGTAGCCAGTTGAGAGCGTCCATATCCAGTCTCCAGAGCCCACTGTGCGGCTGCAAGAGCAGGGTGTGGATGCCCCATGGTTACTACCATGCTCATCACATCATTGAAGCCTTCAGGACCTTGTCTGACGTACTTAGGAGCGGAGCCACTAATCATCGAGACACGGTTAACGGTCTCTCTTGTTGGCATGTATTGAAGCTGACGCATCAGCTCACGCATGCGAGGTGAAGGCGGAGAACCAGCATCACCACCACCTGCATTAACAACGGTCAGTGGTTTAAGCTTGTTGGTAGCGGTACGGTTATAAAGGTTGATCTGTTCATTGAGAACAGCGATTGGACTGATGTTACCTCCGTAAAGCTTGGAGATTTCATCAGCAATCGGGGGAATAGTAAGGCGCTTATTGATGTAAAAGCTGTCAGCAGTTTGCTTAAGGATCGGAGCGGGGATAAGCTGGAACGTAGAAATAGCAGCATTACCACCACCCTCTACCTTGGCTTTGATGTAAGCCCTACGACGAGCAGCTTCGGTGGTGCCAGAAACACTAGGTGTGATATTAAAGCTAGCAAATCCTTCACCACCAGGCTTGGCTTGGTTGTACTGGAAACGACCTTTAGGGTCGTCGATAATGGTCTCTACCGCTTTGAGTGCGTTTTGAACCGCTTCGGTTGGGGACTGACCACCAGCAAGGTTTTTAGCGATTAGCTGTTGAAGCTCTCGTTGTGCAGCAGCAACAGCAAGACCGATGGAAGGATCTTTGGGATTACCTTTGGCTGCGGACCATTGTGCCCGTGCCTCGATCTTTTCCTTGATGTAATTCATTGCGGTATCACCACCGCCACTCTTCATCGCATCATCTGTCTTTTGAACATAACCGCGATAAGAGTCTTGGATCTCCTTAGGAAGACCAATGAGATCCTGAGGAGGGATGGGAATACCTTGACGAATCAATTCATCAAGGTTCTTGCGGGTAGCAGCCTCATCGATAGCCTCAACCGTGTACTTAGAAGCCCAGTTCTGAAGTGCCGAGTTAGGACCATAAACAGCAGTGTGCTGACGAATGAAAGCTTCAGTATCGGCTTCTGTTGGTGGGTTAAGGTTTGCTTCTTGAATCCACTCACGAGCAATCTTGTCACCCTCCATCTGGTTACGTGCTTCGATGTTACGGT
>JACCDT011455415.1_pt1 | contig 45444 bp, 49 predicted proteins | sample 7446291 | NCBI WGS metagenome assembly JACCDT01 (sample SAMN15323446, study PRJNA562643) | freshwater metagenome | isolation source: river surface water | place: USA:Blue River Watershed | collected 2017-08-17
CTTGGCGTTTATGATCGCCATCGCATGGGGGCACTACGTTTTCGAGAATCTCTCGAAGGTCCCTTTTTAGATGATAGTAAAGATATGGCCTCTCCGCCCTGGACCAGTTTGAGTGAGTTAGAACATGCGAGTTTGGCACTTGAAAAGGATCATGCGGAAAGAAATATTCATTATGCAAAATGGTTGAGACTTTTAGTGGCACCTGGAGGTTCGCTGGGAGGGGCTCGTCCCAAAGCAAGTGTGGTAGATCAACGAGGTCAGCTTTGGATAGCCAAGTTCCCTAGTCGGCAAGATGAGATCGATATCGGAGCTTGGGAACTTGTCGTTCATCGCTTGGCCGAAAAATCAAAACTTTACGTCGCAGACGCTCAATGCCGACAATGTAAGAGTAACCATCACACTTTTTTAACAAAGAGATTCGATCGCACAAATGACGGAAAGCGCATTCACTTCGCTTCCAGTATGACATTGCTTGGTCGTGGGGACGGCGATGATGCGCACGCAGGTGTGAGCTATCTGGATTTGGTCAATCTATTGATTAAGCAGGGGGCGCAAACGAAAAATGATCTCGAGGAACTTTGGCGAAGAATTGTTTTTAATATTTGTGTTTCGAATGTCGATGATCATTTAAGGAACCATGGATTCTTACTGACGACGAAGGGATGGATATTGGCGCCCGCTTACGACATGAATGCGGTCGAAACAGGAAATGGTCTCAAGCTCAATATCTCTCAAAACGACAATGCGCAAGATTTGGAACTGGCCAAAGACGTCGCAAAATATTTTCGTCTGAGTTCAAAAGAAGCGAATAAAATTATCGATGAGGTGATTGGAGCTACAGCAAAGTGGCGAATTGTGGCCAAGCAATTGAAGATTCCGACGCGATCAATCTCCCGTATGGAGCCAGCCTTTCGCGTGGCGGATGGAAAAATATAGAAATTTATTTCCCTTCGATCAGCATTTTTTCAATCTCAGTAATAGGAACTGGATAAAAATTCCAAACATCGACCCCTACATTAATCTGGCGATTTTTGATTTTCCATTTTTCATGAATATGCCCATGAAGGAGCCAAGCCCCCTGGTCCTTAGGACGATAATTTTGAAATTTGAGCTTATATTTGTCGTCGTTTGGATCGGTGGAAAGATAAGGCATATGATTGAGAAGAACTTTCTCAGCTCCAATCTCGATAACATGTTCTAATCCTATGGTTTTAAATCCCGCCGTTGCGTAAACCCTCTCACCAATTGCGGCGCGCTTTTTGTGACAGGGATGGCAAGTATCATGATTTCCCATGATCAGAAGTTTCTCTCCATTTAAGCGCGGACCAAAAACTTCAACAGCTCGATTAGCGAGGGCAAAATCACCAAGATAATAGACCGTGTCGTCTGGCTGAACGACTTCATTCCATCGAGAAACCATTTTTTCATTCATTTCTTCAACAGATAGAAATGGCCGCCCACAATATTTGATAATATTGCTGTGATAAAAATGATGGTCTGCCGAAAAAAATATCATAATTCATCCAAAATAATTTTCTATTTTGATTATCCATTTTCGAGCCATAGCGACTGTCCATTATAAATTAAAGAATCAAAAATGCGTTGAATATCTCGCGAATTTTGCTCTTTGACGCTGCCAGAGTTCGCTACCTTCGGGTTTTAAATGTGCCACCAGAAACCCGGCGATGTGCCACGGATGTGCCACATCAAGTATAATTTAATAGAATTTGATATCACTCAATCACACTCAACTCGAACATAGATCGCTCTGATTGATTTTTAAATTTGTCTTATAAATGCCTTAAAACAGATCTCTATAAGCTTTTGACATTCCAAGGATTTCAGCTATTTTTGCCTCAATCATATAGTTGCGGGCGATGAACTCGGCGGGTGCCGGGCTCATAACCCGAAGGTCGTTAGTTCAAATCTAACCCCCGCAACCAATTCTTCAGTAAAATCAATAGGTTACATTAAAATAAAAAATTGAGAAAATTTGAGTGGTCTACCGATAGTCTACGGACTCTGATCTAACTCGCTTTTGATGGGTTTAAATGAGTTTCTAGCAAGCTCGTCGGGTTACCAGCCCGACGAGCCGCTCTTTCCTAAAATAGGATATTCCTATATTATCAATCTGAGTGAGGTGTTACTAATGAAGCCTATGAATACGACTACAACGTTTAAACGAGTCGCCGACAACGGTCAGATCAGCATTGGAAAGGAATGGGCTGGCAAATTCGTTCAAGTTGTTTCCTCTCCGGCGGGAGTTGAGATTATTCCTGGAGAGTTTGTTCCTGAATCCCAAAAGGTATTCTATACCAAAGAAGCTCAAGAGCAGCTTTCTGCTTTTGATGAGTGGGCATCTAAAAAGTCAGCGAAGAAAACAGATCTTAAAGAACTGAAGAAGAAACTCGGTGTCAAAAAGAAATAAATCATCAAGCGGCTCGACGCAGAGTGAGCTTGTTGTCTGTGATCTCGAGTTTGCAGGTTTTCAGAAGTCTCTAGGTGATCTGAGTACGAAAGAAGTCGAGCAGTTTTTCGACATCATCGAAAAAAAGATTCAAAAAATGACGTGGGCTCAGGTCTACGCAACGAGCTCGAAGACTCAAAAGCGGGGACTCAACTGGGAAGTCATCGAAGGCCAGCGAACTGCCAAAGGCGGTGTGGTTGCGAGCATACGCATCACGCAGAAATCTAGGGCCCGAGTCACTCGGGACGGCAAATTCATGCGATTCATTAGTATCCATCCAGATCATGATTCTGCCTATGAGTGAGAAATGTCGGTATTATCAGTCGGTAAGTTTCAGGACTGACCATGATAATCATTAGACCAACTCTTTCATTGTCAAAACGCATGGGCATTCGCTTGGAAGAGGCGTCGGATAAATCCACCACCCGACTCGGGGATTGGTACGCGACCGACCTCAATCTCGGGCCCAGGCGATACATTCTATGTGTTTCAGAGAAGGCTCGAATTTCTTTAATCGTAAACGCAGCCCCATATTCTGATTTTCCGTTGAAGTTGATTCGAGATCTGCCAAGCCTACTAAGAAAGATCGGAGTTTCGGAATTGAAGGTTGCAGAAGAGATTAAAGAGATGGATCCGATTCAACTCGCCAAGACTGACAGCCGTTCGGTCCTTGGGAATATGAAGGAGTTCAAAGAAGCGCTCAAGTGTGAGCATCAAATCGGGCGATTCAATCACAGAGATCTCATTCGCCAGTCTTTTTGGATGTCCGACACCATCACCTTCGCGATCCCTGAGCATTCACCCGTTGATGCTGCGAGAGCTCTTTTTGGAATGCCTCGGATGCCTAGATTGAGAGTAGTTTAGTAACAATGCCAAACCCAATTTTGAAATAAACTGTTCAAGAATCGGATAAAGTGGACGTTTTTTATCAAAATGAATGCGTGGCACTTAAGCCGTCTTCAAGGAACCTTTCAGCCCGCAATCGATAACCACTTTGTCGTAGAGAGCAATGGGCTTCAATTTCTTTCGTCCCTCAGTGTTGGGGGAACTTTTGAGCTCAAGAAGTCCTAAGCCCTCCAAGATTTTTGCTTCTCTCAAAATATAAGCCTGATCTTTGTCGAGTTTCTGGGCCAAGTCATAGAGAGACTCGGGCTTCTCTTCGATGACCGTTTGAAGCAGCTTGAGGCGTGCTTCCGATGCAATCTCGAGAAGGTCCTTGAAATTTGTGCAGACGACTTCATCTGGATGAACATCTGCTTTACGACTTTTGGCCGCTCGAAGAATGCGCTTTGAAAGACTCGTTCCATTTGGCTCAAATCGAAATGTAAAGATTCTGCTCATAAAATGTTCTCCTCCAGTTCGCCGAACTTTCTCTCGACCAACTCTTTAAACACATTGAGTGCTTCTTCGAGAGTCTGGACCGAGAGTGGTACAGCCTTTTCATCATCTGTATGCACATGAAGCCCTATGGGTGGGTGTGCATCGACCAGTATCTTTTGCTCAGGACTGTCTAAATCAAAGGCAATCCAGCTTAATCGATAGCACTCCAAAAAGAGGCCCTTTTGAGACTTCTTAATCTCATAGAGATCCATGAAAACCGAGATCCGCCTTCCTTCGCGTGTACGGACAATCCGTCTCACGCTGAACAATTGAAGCGCTTTCAAGCTCTCGCCTTACAATATAGCATATATGATAAATATGGCATATATGCCTTTCCAAGGCTAGGTAATTGCTCAGTTTTTTTGAGACGAACATTTGATTGACGTACAAATCGCGGAATCTCGTGGTATCGTCACACCAGACATGAGCTGGTCAACAGAAATGGATATTCGGGATGAAACGCTGAAGGTGACTTAGGACGCTTATGGCTGGTTTAACACTCTGCGCTACCTCAAAATAGACTGAACGACATCGGCCGCTGTGTAGCCGGAATGATCTTCGTGCATAAATGTTTCAATGCCTTGAATATCATCGCCGGATGTAAGAATCGATGGCTCATAGTAACCGCCTTCGCGCAACTGACCAAGCCCCACAGTCGATAGTAGGCCATTACAAAGACACATTCGACCTTTCGTTTCTTCGATTGATCCGCCCTTACGGACAAAATCGGAGACGTCTTCGCCAGGGCAACGGTATCCAACATTACCATCGTCTTTTAGATATGCGGTTCTCAAATATCCAAGGTCGCAAATTCGACTGCGTTGTTCGTACACCGTGTCGACTGAAAGGGATTGAGCTAGCGAAACAACTTTGAACGGAAAGCCCGTGGGAGAAGCTCGAGGATTGGTGAAAACACTAAGCTCATTCTTCATGAGATCGCGAAAAACAGGGGCTTTGATCTCGTTCGGAATTCCAGATTCTTCGCAGTAGGCAAATGCTGTACCGACTTGAATACCAATTGCTCCCAGGGACTGGGCTTTCTTCAGCCCCTCACGAGATCCGTAAGAGCCTGCCAGCCAGAATGGTTTCGCGAGCCCGCGAAATTTCTCGAAATCAGGCTCATCTCTTTCGCCATAAATTGGCTCGCCAGAAGGCGTGAGAGTCATCGGGCCGCGAGGCGGTGCATTGTGGCCACCAGCGCTAAAGTGTTCAACGACGAACCCATCGATTACACCGTTTGAATGTTTCAAGAGTGACGAAGCAAGCACAGCAGATGAAACAATGGGTAGAAAAAATGGGCGTATTAAGTCCCGTTGTTCATTTGAAAAAAAGTCCTGAGGGCTGAAGCTCATTCTAAAGCTATGTGTCGTCGACCCTTGCACATTGAGCTTCAACTCGGCTGGCAAATGTTTGCTCAAACGATCAAGGACTTCGGGAAACGAGAATGGAATGCCAGCCCCCACCAAAACGTAGTCCACATTCGCGAGCATTGCTCCAAAGAGACTCGGCAAAGTAGGGATTTGAACTTTTTCCAACAGATTGAGCCCAATTGGGCCACTGTGGCCCTCCTTTGCGAGAAAGACTTCGACAAAACTTGCGGCCATGATAATGCCCTGTCTCTCATTCGAGAGCTTAAACGTCGGCATCGGCAGACAAGCATATGGCTGGCCAGCCTTTCGTCCCCCATCCAGAAAATACTTATCTAGTATTCGCTGACCGATCTGTTCAATAGGAAACGCGGCTAAGGCGCGTCTAATATGCCCTTTTGGATCTCCATCCTGAAGATTGCGAATCAACACGGTGTCTAAGGCCGTTCCAGAAACAACACCCAGTTGACCTAAGCAAGACACCGCCTTCGCGAGCCGCCAATTCGAAACTGCGACGCCCATTCCTCCCTGAATTAAGATGGGGTGACTCATGACCGAATCTAAATCTAAGTCAGCCCTAGATTATATGAGAAATGTCATAAGTTAGTTCGAAATTGTTGGAGACGAGCTTTAGCAGCGATGTGCACTCTTCTCGAGGTGTTCAATCACCTTAATAGTGATTTCGCGTGCCCCTCGGACAACTTGGTATTTACCCTCACCAAAAGTTTCACGAAATTCTCGTCGAATAATCTTTGAGAACGTGAGTGCCTTGAATTGTATGCCGGAACTCAAAATCTCCGTTACTGCTTTTTTTACATCTGCTCGGCCATGATGGCCTTCGTAGCGATCATAGTCAGTTGGTTTAGCGTCAGTTACCAGTACAATTGAGGGGTTTCGAAAATTCTTTTCTTGCAAAACCCGATGAGCATGTCTGAGAGCGGGGCCGATTCTCGTATAGTCTTTTGGCTCAATCAGGGGCAACCTAGCCCGTGTGAGCGCCCAAGGCTCCTCGAACTGCTTGATCCAGCCAAATGAGCACTTGAGCCGTGAATCACTGGTGAAACCCGCAACAGAGAATCCAGACGGGAAATCGCTCAAAATGAATGTCAGCTTTTGAAGCGATAGTTTTAGTTCGTCGATTATTCGTCTATTGAGCACATACGAATCTGTTGACGAACTTAAATCAATTAATAGAAGAACTCCCAAATCCATTTGACGCTTTAGGCGATCAATAAAAATTCTCTCCTCTTGCTTGCGGTGCCTGTCTTCACTTGCATTTCTTATTATCTGATCAATATCAAGATCGACCCCTTGCTTTTGTCGATTCAGCCAGATGCGACGGTGTAGAATGGCTTCGATCCTCCGTCGCAAACCCACCAATTCTTTAGTTCGTGGAGCGCATTGTTCATTTTCGTGTATTGGATAACTGAATTCTTTGACCTGACACCAAGCTCTTCGATATCGCGACTCACTTTTAAACCATTCATCATATTCGAATGTGGCATTTTCACGATTGGCTTCTGGGCTTCCGTTTTCAAGTTCGATATCTACCGAAATCGAGCCTTCTGATGAGCCCGCCACTCGAATCAGTTTATCAATGTGAAGCTCTTTCAGTGCATCGGCGTGCTGAGATAGCTCGTTTGACGAGTCAATCGGCTTGGAACCTCCTTGATAGGAGTCTGCCGTAAGAAGCTTTTCGAAAACATGAACGAGCGGATTTTGAGACTCTGGATCGGGTTGGATCACTTCAACTTGGGGTGCCCCCTGTAACTCAATGGGGGCACTGATCGACTGATTGGGTTGAGGTGTTGGCCTAGAGTTTTCGGACTCCGAGCTCTTGCTGAGAGCCATTTTACTGACCGGAACCCTCGGAAAGAGGTTGTGCAATGATTTTTTAGAGATCGTTAACTTTATGGATGGGCTTTTCCAGTCATTCCACAACCTGGAATATTGGGGAGAGATCTGTGACAATCGAGTCTCATTTTCTAGTATTCGTTCTTGAAGGCTTGGAAGATCTGCGATGAGCGAGCTAATCGCTTCATTCCAGAGTCCCCTAGCACTTTGGCTTACTAACTTTGGATTTTGTAGGCATGCGACGTGAAAGTAGAGTTTGAATAATGCAAATATTTTTGCCGACTCTGTTGAGAGGTTTTTTTCGGGAGCTTTGACGAAGAGACAGTCTCTGAATGACTGGGCCTCATGCGGACTGTCGGATACCTTTAAGAGCTCTGGCGAGAGGCCATTTGCCAGAATCTGAATTCTTTTCAGTTCTATTGACCACAAGTGAGATCTCTCTCGTTCGCGGTCCGAACGAGCTTCCTTGATCTGCTTGTATGCCCAACCAAAAATGGTTTCATCTAGACTCATCAAAAATGAAGAGCCGCCAGATCATTGAGTGCTGAGAGGGAATCAGCTTCATCGGTCATGCTCTGAAACATACCGACTTCGCAGGCGAGCCGTGGTGTAAGCCCCGCTTGAATAAGTGAGGCCGCGTAGATGAGCAAACGAGTTGAAACAGTTTCTTGCAGATCAAGTTCACTCATACTTCGAATCTTTGTGGCCAGACTAACCAGTCTCAAACAGGTTCTGTCATCGGCATTGGACTCCTGTTTGATGATTTCCTTTTCAATGTCTTGTGCGGGATAGCGAAATTCTAAAGTGAGCATTCTCTGACGAGTCGAAGGTTTGAGCTTTTTGAAGTGGCTCTGATATCCTGGGTTGAAACTGACGACTAATTGAAAGGAATGAGGCGCCTGAATGGTTTCGTTTGTCCGATCCAGGTAGAGTTCTCTTCGGTAGTCGGTAAGGGAGTGAAGTAGGACTACGACATCTTCGCGCGCCTCAGCAATTTCGTCCAAATAAAGGAGTGCGCCAGAGCGAGCCGCCCTTGATACCGGACCATCTTGCCAAACAGTCTCATTCGATTTTAAAAGAAATCGGCCAAGCAGATCCGATGCAGATGTGTCTTCGTTGCATGCAACTTTAATAATAGGAAGTCCCAGTCGTGATGCCATATGATCGACAAATCTCGATTTTCCGCAGCCGGTCGGGCCCTTTAAAAGTACCGGGAGCCTTAATCGATGAGCGGTTTCAAAGGCCTCGACCTCCTTTCCAACGGATCGATAGTAGGGTGTATCGCTATTTGTCCTGGTAGACATTGACGAGCTCATCTCCTTTTAGGGGAAGTCCAAACCGAATAAAGTTCCAGACAAAGGCAATGATTCCTACAGTAAACAAGGATGCTGCCAAAACCAGTCCCAAGAAATGCACTTCAATTTCTTTTTGAACCGTCAAGAAGTCCAGGCCGACCTTTCTCTCCAAATAGACTTGTGAGATCCCCGCGACTCCAAATGCCGCCGTCATTGCAATCATTCCGATGTTTGATGTCCAGAAAGCAAAATGATTCATTGGTGTATCGTGGAGCCGCCTGCCTGTGAGAGATGGCATCGCGTAAGTAATAATTGCTAAGACGATCATCGCGTAGGCTCCCCAAAAGGCCATATGTCCATGCATTGCCGTCACAAGAGTGCCGTGAGTATAGAGGTTTACTTGAGGCAATGTGTGAGCAAATCCAAGAAAACCTGCGCCTACGAAAGAAAGAACCGAGCACCCTATTGTCCAGGCAAAGGCGACTTTGTTCGGATGCTTTCTCTCACCCTTCTTTGCCATCGTAATCGCGTAGATAGCCATCGCCAAGAATGCCAGAGGCTCCAAAGCGCTGAAAATCCCTCCAACCCAAAGCCAATACTTTGGTGTTCCGATAAAATAATAATGATGTCCGGTGCCTAAAATTCCAGAAAGAAATGTAAAGCCGACGATGACATACAGCCACTTTTCGATCACTTCTCTGTCAATTCCAGTAAGTTTGATGAGCAAGAAAGAAAGAATGGCCCCCATGATGAGCTCCCAAACGCCTTCGACCCACAAATGAACAACCCACCACCTCCAATACGAGTCAACAGTCTGTGAAGCCGTATCTATCATCCCCGGCAGATACAAAAGGGCCGCACAAAGAAGACCAAAGAACAAGACGATCGCGGTTGTCGTATGACGTTTGGCTTTCCAAATTGTAGCTCCGATCAGGAAAATAAATAGAAGAACGTCTACGACGACGAGATAGTCAAGAGGCCGCGGAATCTCTAAAAACTTTCTACCTTCCCACCAATTGAAATGAAATCCGATGAGTGCAGCTACGCCTACGAGTACAAAGGCTCCGAGCTGAACAAGTGCAAGCCAGGGGTACACTAACTCTCGATCGCATTCGTCAGGTACTATATAATAGGCTGCACCCATGAACCCTGCGAGTAACCACATTACTAACAAATTGGTATGAACAGCTCGCGCCGAATTAAACGGAATCCATTCATGAAGGACGTCGTAGCCCATATGGGCAAATCCCATGATGAAGCCATAAATGATCTGAAGGCTGAATAGCAGCATACAAACAGCGAAAAAATAGTAGGCCACTTTTTGTGATTTAAATTTCATTTTGCACCAGCTTTCAATTGCGACAAGAATGCGGCCAGTTCAGTGATATCCTCTTCCGAAAGAGGGAGCTTCGGCATTTTTGAATCGGGTTTGACTTTGAGAGGGTCTCGAAGCCACGTTATCAAAGCTTCGCGATTCAACCGAGTGCCCACATCATCAAGTGCGGGGCCGACAAGCCCTCCCTGGCCGTTGAGAGCATGGCAGGCGACGCACATTTGATTGAAGATTTTAGGCCGGTTTGACGTTTCCGCGGTTGATGCCGTTGAAGCCTGACCACCATTGGGTAGTGCCACTGCAATGAGATCTGGTTTCGGCGGAAATCCATTCAAATCCATTTCACCAATCCATTTAAGAAAGGCGATCAGATCTCGAATTTCCTCGTCTTTGAATTTATAATTCACCATTTTTCTTTGACCCGGATACATTGCCTCAGGGTCTCGGAGCATGGCCTCAATAAATTTTTCGCCTCTGCGTTCGTATACCTTTGTAAGCTCTGGTGCGTAATACGCGCCCTCGCCGAGAATCGTATGACAGCCCATACAATTGTTCACTTCCCAGAGGTGTTTTCCTCGCACGACCGAGGCGTCCATTTTGTCTTCATTCGTCTGCCCCGGGATCCTTTGAAAGGTGTCAATAGTCAACAAACCAAATGTCAGAGCGCAAACGACAGTTCCGACAATAAAAAAGAGTTTGGCGGAGGATTTTGAAAGCATGGAAAGACCATAATCGAAGGGGATTCTGCGGCGTATGATCTACGTCATAGTTTCGCAAGCAATTCGGCCCCAGAATGAAATAAATTTTGCGTGAATGGAAATGCTAAAAATGAAGTCCGCCCTGAGTGCTTTGCGACATTTTGATAGATCGAAAAAACTCTCTGAAAGCACGCTCAGAGCTTTGAGCAAAGTGGCAGAGCGTGAAAGTCTTAGTGTGGGGAAGCATTTGTGGTCCATGGGCGATCGCGCTGAGTTTTTCGGTGTTGTCGAATCTGGGATCATTGAGATTACAGCGCTAAGAGAAAATGGAAAGGAGACCTGTTTTGGTATTTTTGGACCAGGACATTGTGTCGGAATTTCCGCTGTATTGAGAAAGGGGAGCTTTCCAGCAATGGCTCGAGCCGTTTCGCATGATGTGAGTGTCATCAAGGTCTATTTAGGAAAGGCTTTTCACAATTCGGATTCTAAAATATTTCTTGAGATCAATGATTGGTTGAAGAAAGAGTTGATCCTTCATGAAGAGATATTGAGGCAAAAGATTGATCTTTTATCGATTGGCCAAGCTGAAGCTCGTACGCTCGAACTCCTAAAGCAGCTCGCCGATCGGTTTGGGATACCATCGACGTCGTCGAAGATTCAAATCCCCGTCAAACTTTCAAAGACACTTCTTGCACGATTGGTTGAGATTAGGGTGGAGACAATGATTCGAATACTCAATCGATGGGCAAGACGAGGGTTTGTTTCGTTTCATGCTGGCGGAATTACGATTCCCGATTTATCAAATTTAGAAATGAAGGTCCTACATCCATGAAAGAGATCACATCGCCGTACCGAGTCCTGTTTGGAATTGGCATTTTTTACGCTCTTGGAGGTCTTTCCTTGTGGGTCTTATTTCCATTCGGAGTAATCGACTATCCTTTGAAGCTGCACGCCGACTGGATGATGCAAGGATTTTTACTTTCGTTCGCGATGGGATTTCTCATGACAGCATTGCCAAAATTTTTGAATTCTAAGCCGTGCCGACCTTGGGAAATGATGGTGGCACTCTTCTGCGCGAGCCTTCCGGCCCTTCGCACATTTTCATGGATTGCAGAGAACATCGAGACGGTTTATTTCCCGTTTCTTTGGCTTGTGATCTATGCTGCTCAAAGGTTTAGAGGACGGGATTTCAATCCTCCTCCAGGCTTTATTTTTCTTCCGATCGGTCTTTTGTCGGGAATTCTGGGGGTATTTTCAAAAAGCCTTGTTACAGAGGGGGCGCTTTTAGCTTTTGTATTCGGAATTGGATCCAAACTCATCCCGGCCCTTCTAGGGCACTCGAAACCCATTCTCGTTCAACTCGGATCAAGTCAGAAGGATCGGTCACTTTTGTACTTCTGTATCGAAGCTAGCGTTTTTCTTGCTGGAATTATTTTTCATTTTGGCTTGGCTCCTCATTGGGGAGATTTTTGTTGGGCAGTTGCAGGTACCGTGACAGGTCTTCGGGTCTGGGGCATCATTCATCGACCAAAAATCTTCGGAGTTCTAGCCTACCTCTTGTGGACTTCAGCGTGGATTCTCATTTTAAGCCTTTGGGCTCTCTTTTTCTTCCCCCATTATCGCATACACTTTCTTCACGGTGTCTATATAGGAGGGATGACTCTCATGACCCTTTGTGTAGCAACGCGCGTGGTCCTCGCGCATGGGGGCTATGATCTCCGATTAGAACGATCTTCCAGGCTTCTTCTCGTCGTTGGAATTTTATGTGTGGTGGCAGTCATTACCCGGATATCCGTCGTATTTTTGTCGCCCGACCTATATTTCTCTCATCTGGCCTATGCTTCGACTGCACTCATCTTGGCCTTCCTTTTTTGGGCCTATGGTATAGGTCGAAAGATGCTTTACAACTTCAGCGCTCAAGAATCGGAGGAGGACTGTCGATAGGCGAGAACCTGAAATATTCTCATTAAGTATGATCTAGATCATAGTGCGATTTCGAATAAAAATAGAAACTAGGGGCATGAAGTTCGAACTACTTGATTTGAAGAAGTATAGTGTCTCCAAGCACCTTTTCGGAATTCTTACACTAATTGTTTCCGGTCTCGTGACGGGATGTTCAGGAAGCGCTTCTAACGGAGTTAAAGGTACTGAAAAGGCAGTGCTTACGGCTCCGCCTCAGGTCCCTCCTGCTATTACACGTAAACATAGCACTAAGGTCCTTGTAGAACTGGAGGTCGTTGAAAAGGCGTCTCCGATAGCTGAGGGTGTTGACTACACATTTTGGACCTACGGCGGGACAGTACCCGGCAGCTTCATTCGAGTACGCGAAGGCGACGAGGTGGAGTTTAGACTATCAAATCATCCAGATAACAAAATGCCTCACAACATTGACTTGCACGCCGTCACGGGACCGGGTGGAGGTGCCGCAGCAAGTATGACAGCGCCCGGTCATACTTCTACATTTTCGTTCAAGGTCATTGATCCGGGTCTTTATGTCTATCATTGCGCAACGGCTCCAGTGGGAATGCATATTGCCAACGGAATGTACGGTCTCATTCTTGTCGAACCAAAAGAGGGCTTACCCAAAGTGGACAGAGAGTTTTATGTAATGCAGGGGGATTTTTACACAAAGGGAGCTTACGGACAAAGGGGGCATCAACCCTTCGATATGGAAAAGGCATTGAAAGAGCAACCGGACTACGTCCTGTTTAACGGAGCAGTCGGTGCTCTCGCTGGTGACAAAGCTTTAAAAGCTAAAGTCGGTGAGACTGTTCGACTTTTTGTGGGTAACGGGGGTCCCAATCTTGTTTCATCATTTCATGTTATTGGAGAGATTTTTGACAAAGTGAAAGTAGAAGGGGGAAGCCTTGAAAATCACGACCTTCAGACAACTCTTATTCCCGCCGGTGGGTCCGCAATTGTGGAATTCAAAATGGAGGTGCCCGGGACATTCATTATCGTCGATCATTCAATTTTTAGGACTTTCAATAAGGGCGCACTTGGAATGCTGAAAGCTGAGGGCCCCGAAGATAAGGTTATTTATTCTGGAAAAACAGACGACTCTGTCTATCTCCCAGAAGGTGGTGCGATTCAAAGTGTTGGTGCGGAAGCGCCTAAACCGTCCATTGCTCGTACAAAGGAGGAGAAGATTGCTTTTGGAAAACAAAAATACGATGCGGTATGCGCCGCATGTCATCAGTCCACTGGAATAGGGGTCCCGCACGCGTTTCCTCCTCTTGCAAGTTCTGACTTTCTCAATAAGGATAAGAAGCGAGCGATCCTTACAGTCATTCAAGGCCTTCAAGGAAAAATTCTTGTCAATGGTAGTGAGTATAACTCCGTCATGCCAAAGCTTGATCTCACCGATGAAGAGGTTGCGAATGTTCTTACATACGTTTTTAACTCGTGGGGCAATGCAGGTCACGTCATAACTCCTGACGAAGTCAAGGCGTTAAGGTCTGTGAAGCCATCAAATGCTGGAGATATTCACTGAGAATTTTGTAGGTAACGTTCTATGAGAAAGCGCCTCTTTTTCTCCATGATGAGTTTCGTGGGGGTGGCCATGCCGATACATTTAGAGGCAGACATGGCTTTGATTCCCGCGGGATCCTATCGGCCTCTCTACATCGAGCCTAAAGCTAAGAATCCGACTGAAGCAAAGCCGCAGTCCAGAATCAAGAGGCGTGATGCCGTTACAGTAGCGGAATTTCTGTTAGACAAAACTCCCGTTACTCGAGCGGAGTTTGTAAAATTTGTCTCGAAGAATCCTCAGTGGGCAAAGTCGAAGATTAAGCGGCTCTTTGCAGAAACCTCCTATCTTAAGGATTGGAAGGGCGACTTTGATTTAGGTTCGGAGCAAAGTACTGAAAGCCCAGTTCGTTTCGTTTCATGGTTTGTCGCAAGAACTTATTGCCGGGCTCAAGGCAAAAGACTGCCAACTTTAAATGAATGGGAATATGCGGCTAGTCAATTCTCACACTTAAAGGATATCAATCAAACGGTTCTCGATTGGTATTCAAAGCCAAATCCAGAGAAGTATCCATCTGTAGGATCAGGTTTTGCAAATGATTTTGGAGTTTATGACCTCCATGGACTGGTATGGGAGTGGGTTGAAGATTTTAATTCGAGTTTTGTTTCAGGCGAATCTCGTGAAGATTCCAATCCCGATCAAACCTCTTTCTGTGGCGCTGGTGGCCTTAATGCAAATGATTTCGAAAACTATGCCGCATTCATGCGCTTTGGATTTAGATCCAGCTTAAGGGGGAACTTCGCTTTGTCGAATCTTGGGTTTCGGTGCGCGAAAGATGGAATAGGAGAAAATCGATGATCACGTCTTGGCTAACAATTCTATTGGCTCTCAGTAGCACGAATGCGGAATACCCGGAGAATTCAATTTTTTGGCTGGAATCCAAATGGACGAATCAGGACGGAGAAAAGATTCAGCTCAAAGAGTTGGGAAATGGCCCTATGATCGTCTCAATGGTTTTTCTAGGTTGTAAATATACCTGCCCACTGACTGTACAAGATATGCGCGAAATGGAGGCTATTATTGAAGCAAAGAAAATCAATCGATATCGAATGGTTCTTATTTCGATCGATCCTGATCGTGATACGCCTCAAGCTATGATGAACTTCATGAAGGATCGAAAGTTGAAATCGGGCCATTGGACTTTGTTGGCGTCAGAATCTGAAAACGTGCGAGAGCTGGCAGCTCTTCTTGGTTATAGCTATAAAAAAGATGAAGCGATGGATTTTGCCCATTCAATGCTGACCTGGGTATTCGATGAAAATGGGGTCCTAAGATTTACGCGAAATGCGAGAAAAGAGACAAATGAGGATACTGCTAAAGCCCTCATGAAACTGGTAACCGTCAAGAAAAACTCATGGGCCACTATGAAATGACTTCGAAGAATCCGATCATAAAACTGAAAAAATGGAGCCGCGACGCGGTTAAACATAAAGAAGCAGAGCCAACGGCTATGACTCTTGCAACGCTATCGAACGCCGGCAAGCTTAAGGCAAGGACCGTTCTTTTCAAAGGATTCTACCGAGGGTCACTTTGTTTTTTTACGAATTATCAAAGTCATAAAGCGAAAGAACTCGCCAAACATTCGCATGCGGCGCTCGTATTTTTTTGGCCAAAGCAAGGTCGGCAGATTCGTATCGAAGGGCGAATTTCCCGGCTTCCATATCGTATTTCTGATCAATACTGGTCGACTCGCCCGAGAATGAGTCAACTCGGCGCTTGGGCTTCAAAACAGAGTCAACCGCTCAGCTCGCGAAGTCTTCTGATGAAGAGAATTTTGTATTTTGAAAATAAATTTGCAAAATCAGAAGTGCCTAGGCCGCCTTATTGGGGGGGATTTTATCTCAAACCTCAAAGACTCGAATTCTGGCAGGCTCAGCCAGATCGTTTGCATGTTCGTCAAGAGTACTTCCTGAAGGGTGGCAACTGGAGAATGAGGCTCCTTTATCCGTAGATGAGTATTCATGGATGTAAACTTAGACATTCGAGAAGAAGACCTTATGACCTATATCCAGCCGGGTCCGCGCTATACAAGCTACCCGACAGCGAATGTCTGGTCAGAGCAGTTTACCGATCAAGATTTAATGGATGAGCTGAGAGTCGGTGGAGGCAGAAGGGGGCTATCTCTTTATGTGCATATACCGTTCTGCGAAAAGCTCTGTCACTTTTGTGCGTGTAATCGAGTCATCGATAAATCGCATTCACGAGAGAACGATTTTGTTAATAAGTTAGCTCAAGAAATACAATTGGTTCAGCGACAGCTAGACCCATATCGCTTGGTCGAGCAGCTTCATTGGGGAGGAGGAACACCCACTTACCTGGCTCCTCAGCAAATCCTAAGACTAGCCGATGCTTTAAAGTCATCATTTTCTTTTTCAGCTAACGCAGAACTTTCTGTTGAGGTTAATCCTGTTGTGACCAGGCACGACCATATCGATAGCCTTCGAGAGGTGGGCTTTAACCGGATTTCTATGGGTGTGCAGGACTTCGATATTGAAGTTCAATCGGCCATCAATCGTCATCAAACGTTTGAACAGACGGAGTGGCTCAATTTCTACGCTCGCGATGCAGGATTCTCAGGAGTTAATCTTGATCTGATTTATGGATTGCCTAAGCAAAATCTTTACCGCTTTGAAAAGACTCTAAAACTCGTATCACAATTGAAACCAGATCGATTGGCTGTTTACAGTTTCGCGAATGTTCCATGGAAGCAGCCCTTCCATCGCAAATTTTCTGACGAAGATTTGCCCGAAGGACTTGAAAAGGTGAAACTCTATCTACTGGCTAAAGGTTATCTAGAAGCTGAGGGTTATGTGCCAGTGGGGATGGATCACTTTGCGCTGCCAGGCGACGAATTAGCGATAGCAGCGCGAGAAAGAAGACTTCATCGAAATTTTATGGGGTATACGACTCGTCCGGAGCTTGACCTCATAGGACTAGGCCCTTCGGCTATTTCAATTTTTGGCCTCGTTCAAGCGCAGAATGCAAAACACCTTGTCGAATATGAAAAGCGGATTCATCAAGCGAGGTGTGCGACAGCAGTCGGCCACCGACTTACTTTTGATGACGAGGTAAGGCGAGATCTTATTGCTTCAATCATGTGCAATTTCGAAGTTCAGGTTACTGCCCTTGAATCCAAGTTCAATATTTCGTTTCCGGATTATTTCAAAGAGGAGCTCGAAAATTTACAGCATTTCGAACGAGCTGGAATGCTCAATTTCGGGAGCAATAGGATAGAAGTATTAGGTCGCGGAAAAATCTTAGTGAGAAATATCGCCATGGTATTTGATCGGTATCTTTCAAAAAGTCGAGAGGAGAGAAAATTCTCGAGTACAATATGAACTGCGATCCTAAAGAAGCAGCACTCAAGAGTTTTTTTCTTGGACCTCAGGCTGAGAATGCGGAGTCTTTCAGACGTCTACTTTCACTCATCTCTGATCACTATATTGAATGGAGACATTCACAGTATCCGAACGACGGGCGTTCTATTTCACACGAGGACTTGGCAAGCCAAGAATTTCATGCGTGCATAAGCCGGTTTGAGGATCGCCTGCTAACCTTGCTTCAGCGCTTCGAATCAGAGGTTCCAAAGTTCTCGCCTCGCTACATTGGACACATGTTTTCAGAAATCTCGCTCCCAGCTTTGTTGGGACACTTTGTGTGTCTGATGCACAATCCTAATAATATTTCGTCTGACGTTTCGAGAGTTGGATCTCAAATTGAGAGGGAAGCTATTAGGCATCTCAATCGAATGATTGACTATCCATTAGAGCGCGCTGAAGGGCATTTTACCTCTGGGGGTACGCTTGCGAATTTTGAAGCCTTGCTGCGAGCTCGAGATCGAATGTATAGATGGTTGGCTGCCATGGCGCATTCACGAAAATTTAAGAGGCATGAAAAGACTCTCTTTGAATCGGCGCACGCTGGGTGGCAAGCATTTGATCAAGTCAATTTATTCACGGATTCATACTCAGACTTGATGGCATTGTCACTTTCTGCGACTGATCCTTTTATCGTGGCTGAACGCCTGAATGAGATCTACGAAGCGTCCTATCGAAATCCCGTGATTCTCGTTCCTCATAGTAAGCACTACTCTTGGGTAAAATCTGTTTCTTTGATGGGTCTGTCGCACGAGGCCCTTTGGCCCATTGAGTTGGATGTCGAGGGGAAGATGGATGTCTCGCATTTGAAGACTCTGATCGAACGAGCGAAAGCCGAAAGCCGCCCCATACTGATGGTCGTCTCGATCGCTGGCACGACTGAACTAGGAGAAATCGATCCCATTCATCATGTTCAGGATCTACTCGATGAAATTCGTGTCAGAGAAGGGATTCATATTTGGCATCACGTTGACGCAGCCTACGGTGGATTCTTTACGCTGGCCTCCTCATTTTTATCACCCCCATCTCAGCTTGCGCTGAGGGCCATTGCAAGATCGGACTCAGTAACGATTGATCCTCATAAATTGGGATACGTTCCGTACAGCTCTGGGGCATTTCTTTGTCGCGAGCCACGAGACTATGAAATAGACCCGATTGATGCTCCTTACGTCTTTGAAAAGGGCACTCGCGTGAGGGGGAGTTTTACCATTGAAGGTTCTCGTTCGGCCGCTGGCGCGAGCGCGACCTGGTTAACGGCTGAGACCGTGGGTCTTGACAACGAGGGATATGGGAAAATCATAGGGCGAACCGTACTTGCACGAGCTGCCCTCTCTGAGCGCCTTTCGTCTCATCCGGAGCTTCAAATTGTGCCAAATGCAGATACAAATATACTCTGTTTTTGCGTCGCCCGATGCGGCGATGAATTGTCGGAAGTAAATCGAAGGACGCGAGACCTTTTCAACAAGCTGAGCCGACCAAAGCTGCAGGAAATATACGTATCAAAGACAATTCTATCGGTAGTCGGCCATCGCAGGTTAATAGAAAGCTTTGTTGCGCATTGGAACGGGATTTTGAATCATGAGGAGATTTTTATGATTAGACTTTGCCTGATGAATCCATTCTTTATGACTAAGGAATCCTCGGTAAATTTTCTTGAGCTTGTTGAACGAGAAATTTGGAAATCACTCACTGAGTAAATTTGATATCTGCGACAAGCTTGGCACAAGATTTTTCATTTCGCTCTCTGAGCAGTGAATATTTTCAATCATCTTTGTCATGGGACCTCGAACGTCGTTCAACAGGGCTTGCATTTCTTGAATATGTGTTCCTATTTTCTCCTGCCCCTCAAGAATACGAGAGGTTTCGATTTTTCCGGTCAAACGAATGATCTCAAGTGCAGTCAGAGAAACGGCCAAAGATTCCAGCCCACGAGAAACCTGCCGAGAGAGATCTCCAAATTGATTGCTTACTTTGAGTCCTTCGGTAGCAAGTTGGATCGCTTTCATCGACAAAATGTGCTTGTTTTCTTGGACAGTCTGCGAGGAGCTGTCCTTCGCGGTTTCCATTAAAAACATTCGATACATTTCACATGCATATCGCGCCGTGGCGGCAGTGAAGCGCATTTGCTTTGAGAGTTCGAGGATTCTTTGCACAGGGTGCTCAAATTTGAGTGCTGAGTCTCTAACCGATTGCCCCCATTCGTTAAACTTTGATGAGACAACATTTAAGGTGACGCCCTGCGCGCCCAATCTTTCTGAGCCAGCTGCCATATTGATTGCTAGATGTCCTAATTTAGAGCATCGATCAATAACGGAAACTGCCTCTGAACGGAACTGCTGGATAACTTCCGAGAGGTGGCTAGCGCTTGTCACAACGCTTTTAAAGAGCGTTAAAAGTCTATTCGCATTCTGGATCTCCTCGTCATGATGAGAATGATCGAGGCGATCTGGCACGACGAGATGATCTCTAGAATTCATCTCCTCCGTTACTGCTAGTGACATGAAATCGTCGTAAGACTCTAGGCCAAGAGTTTTCAGTTGAGAAAGTAAGAATTCAGTTGCCTGATTAACTCCTTGGGGCCGACTTTCTAAAGTTAACATTTCTCTATAGAGACTTGGGATGAGGTTAAACAGCTTGGATGTTGGTTTAAGGCGAATGGATAGAAACCCGTTAGATATGGGAGTAGCGTATGCAAGAACCCAGTAGTATTTTCCTGATTTTGACCGGTTCTTAACGTAAGCGACTATGGATTTCCCGGTTAAAAGATAGGACCATAGTAGTTTAAAAACGGCCTTTGGCATTTCAGGATGGCGAATAATATTATGGGGCTTATTTAGAAGCTCTTCGGTTGAAAATTCGCTTACCCGGACAAAGACTGAATTCCCGCCGAGGATGATCCCTCGGGCATCCGTTCTAGAGAAGAAAAGCTCATTTGCATTGAAGGGTGACTCGCTCTCAGTCATTGCAAGTCTCAAAGGTTCGCAAAGTGATCTTCAAATATTTGTGGCCTAGAGAGTTCTTGTTCAAACTTTTTTTGCCCAACTCATGCACCATCCGTTGTCCGGCACCAGGCCATTTGCAAAGAGGGTACACTGACCCCAGCCGCCTTTCGGGTTATTATAGAGCATGCAGTTATTACAAGCCTGCTTTTTCCCTTCTGAGGTCTTCAGCTGTGGAAATTTTGTAGAGTCTGCCTTAGTGCGGTCTGGCACGTACCCGAGAGCTTTGGCCATGGCATCGTTTGGATCGAGATTCTTTGTGGGGCGCGGTGGCAAAGTGGGTGCGGGAGGAGTCGCCGACAATCGAGCGGATGTCGCTGCAACACAGATCGATCCCAACAATGTATTGAGAAATATTCTCCTTGAGGTGTTTGATTTCTTCATATGAACAGATTAGCCAATACTGGCATCGCGCAGTATGATTTAGATCATAACCAGATAGGGTGATTTTATAATATTTTCGGTGAGCAGCTTTGTCGTATCTGTGGGCGACACTTCTCTTTTCGATGATGAGGGATGTCATACTCAGAATGTTGGAATTGTGATTGAGTGGGCGGATGGGTTTGGACAATTGTATGAGTAGTGAGGGTCAAAATTCCTTGATTTCTACGTGGAAAGATAAAGGCGATTCAGAGTTGCACCTCGATCTACGAGCTTTTATCGAGGCCGGTGGTGAACCTTACGCGATCATCATGAGACACTTAGCGGATAGCAATGGCTCGGTCGTTCTTGTTGTTCATGCTCCCTTTGAACCGAAGCCTCTTGAAATGCAGGCAAAGCAAATGGGTTATGCGACGAGGCTCTATCGAGAAGGCGTTGATCACTTTTGTCTTGAGCTCAAAAGTTCTTAGGATATTTTGGGCCCTTAGTCGGCTTGTTTTAAAATGTCTTCCAGATTGTTTGGTCTCGGCACCAAGAATCCCGATTTCTCTGTCAAAACAATTTGTTCTTTTTGCCAGCGGCTCATTGTGCGGATGACGGTTTCGATTCTTACGCCAATCATGTCTGCAAGTTCTTGGCGGGTAATAACAAATGGAATTTCCACTCCGACGGGCGTAATCCTGCCGGAGCGTTGAAGACTTAGAAACAATTGTGCAAGTCGAGCGTCGACGCTGCCACTGCCAATCTCGTGCAATCGCTGAGTCATGGCGCGCACCCTTTGCGTTAGGTCTCGAATAGTTGCCAATAAAATTTCTGGAAAGCGATTTCCCAGGTCAAAATAATCTGATTTCTTCATTTCCAAAATAAAGGAGTCCTCACTCGCCATTGCGGAAGCGGGAAAAACATCGTTGTCGATGAGGGCGACCTCCCCAACTGACTCACCAGAGCGAAAAATATTGAGGATCAACTCTCGACCACTCTCGAGATTTTTAAAAACCTTAACCGCACCTCTTTCAATGAGGTAGAGACGATTACAAGTTTCACCTTCCGTGAATACATTCGAACGTTTTTCATAGTATTTTCGAGTGAGTCGCTCTGCTAGCCAAGCTATTGCATTTGGCGAGACACCAGCAAACCTTGGGCATCGTTGTATTGTTTTAGGATCGACCATTTTGAACCAATCCTTATCAATTTACACTCGCAAATCAAGCTTGCGCCTACGCATATGACTTCACGACCCTGCCTTCAATCCAATCGCTAGCTCTAACTCAAAAGGTTCCAGCAGTTTGTTGAGCATAGCAAAACTCGGTTTGCGTCGACCCTTCACAAAGTCATTCACTTTTTGCTTCGACGTTCCGATGAGCTCCGCAAATTCCTTTTCGCCCATCTTTTGAGCGAGAATGACAAGAGCGTCTTCCACCGATTGCTCGTCTTCCTCGACGAGATGAATGAGGTAGTCGCGCGCATAATCGGAATCTTGAAGTTTCTCGGCCATCATTTTGTCGTATGACTCAGTTCGTTTGGGCATAATTCCTCCAGTGGTCTTTAGCCTTTTCAATATCTGCATTTTGCCTTCGCTTCGTGCCTCCAGTGAGAAGGAGGATGATACGATTTTCTACTTCTGCAAAATACACACGGTATCCTGGGCCAAAGTGAATTCTCAGTTCTGAAACTCCGTCGCCTAAGCGCTTTGTTTCGTTTTTCACCGCTCCTAATTTGAGCCGATCTAAATAGCGGTCGACTCGAAACTGCACTTGTCGATCGAGCGATTCAAACCATTCACGGAAAGGCACCTTTCCGGATGGTGTGCAGTACATCTCAATTTCTTTCACAGGAACCTCCTCAATAGTACCCACAAATGGGTACTATGTCAAATGGGTCAAATTCTCTGTAAACTCACCAGAGAGAGTAAGCCGGTGACGTAGCCTTTCGATGGTCTACCGATGGTCTACGGCGAACCGAAATTAACCGAACTCATCCGAAACATCCCATACTTCACATCACGTCGATCACCTCGACTAGTTTGTTAGTTTTGGTTTCTATTATGGTTTTAAGATGCTCTCGTAAGCTTTTGACTTCCTACAGAAATCGCCTATGGTGACTTCTGTAGGTTCGCGGACCGGGACGGCCTGGTAGCTCGTCGGGCTCATAACCCGAAGGTCGTTAGTTCAAATCTAACCCCCGCAACCAATTTACTTGTTCTTAAAATCCCTGAATTCGCTAAGTATCCAAAACATCTGAGGTCTCTAAATAGCCTTAAACGGGTTTCTCGCGGCTTCTGCGTTTCATCACATTTCAGAATTTTTCATGAGTTGTCTTCTCGCGTCTTCCGGTTGGCTGAAATTTTATGGATTAGTTATTTACCCGTTAAAGCTGCATCCTTTTCAATCGTAGCGCATTCATCACGACTGAAACAGAGCTGAGTGCCATCGCAAGACTTGCAAAAATCGGACTCAAAAGAGTGCCCGTGAATGGATATAAAATCCCAGCGGCAATTGGAACGCCTAGTGCGTTGTAAGCAAAAGCAAAGAAAAGATTCTGTCGAATATTTGTCATAGTGCCCCGACTTAGTTGAATCGCTTTGGCAATACCTCGTAGATCGCCTTTCACTAAAGTGACACCGGCACTTTCCATCGCAATATCGGTTCCCGTTCCCATGGCCACTCCCACTTGTGCTTGAGCGAGAGCCGGAGCGTCGTTGATTCCATCTCCAGCCATTGCGACGATGCGGCCTTCTTGTTGGAACTTTTTTATTACCTCTGCTTTTTGCTCCGGCAAAACTTCCGCAATTACTTCGTCAATATTGAGCTTTTTTGCGACAGCCTCTGCGGTCGTTCGGCTGTCTCCGGTTAACATCACAATTTTCACTTTGTTTCGATGAATGAGATCAATGGCCTCGGGGGTCGAATTCTTAATGGGATCCGCGACTCCTAAAAGAGCAACGGCTTTGCCATCAACACCCATGAACATGACAGTCTGGCCGTCCTTTCGAAGTTCATCGGACTTTGAAAGAAGAGATTCAATATTAATTTTTTCAGCTTCAAAAAGTTTTTTGTTTCCGACGATGATTTTTCGACCACTCACTATGCCTACGACGCCCTTACCAGTGACGGATTGGAACTGATCGGATTTTTTAATTTCGATTCCACGATCTTTGGCGCCAATCACAATGGCTTGCGATAGTGGATGTTCACTTGCCTGCTCGAGACTTGCAGCCAGCGATAAAATTTCATTTTCTTCAATATCCGCCGTGGCAACAACAGAGACGAGTTTCGGACGACCTTCCGTGAGGGTTCCCGTTTTATCTACAACGAGAGTATCCACTTTTTGAAAGGCTTCGAGAGCTTCGGCATTCTTGATCAAAATTCCAGAACTCGCTCCACGACCAATTCCCACCATGATCGACATGGGAGTAGCGAGACCGACCGCGCAGGGGCAGGCGATAATTAATACAGCAACTGCATTCACAATTCCGTATATAAATGATGGTTCAGGACCGAATACCCACCATGCAACGAATGTAATCATCGCAATGATTACAACGGCGGGCACAAAATAGGCGGCAACGAGGTCCGCCAATTTTTGAATGGGGGCTCGACTTCGCTGAGCCTCGGAAACCATATGGACGATCTGAGAAAGAAGAGTGTCTTTTCCAATTCGCTTTGCTTCCACCACGAAACTTCCCGTTTGGTTAATCGTGGCACCGGTCACTTTCGATCCTATATCTTTCGAGCTTGGAATGGGCTCACCCGTGATCATTGATTCATCGACATGGCTCGATCCCTCTACAACAATTCCATCGACTGGAATTTTTTCACCGGGACGGACGCGTAATCTATCTCCTACATGAACATCAGAAAGAGAAATGTCCTCTTCGGTTCCGTCTGAGCGAATGATTCGAGCTGTTTTTGGCGCTAGTCCGAGAAGCTGCTTGATTGCTTGAGATGTTTGACTACGCGCTCGCAGCTCCAGGACTTGGCCAAGTAGAACGAGAACAGTAATTACGGCAGCCGCTTCAAAATAAACGGCGACTCTTCCATGTTCATTTAAATACGAAGCTGGAAATAACTGAGGAAAAAATCCCGCAACAAGGCTGTAAACGTAGGCGGTGCCAACGCCAATCGCAATTAGGGTGAACATGTTTAAGTTCCACGTACGAACCGATTGCCAGCCGCGTTCAAAAAATGGCCAGCCACCCCACAGGACCACAGGTGTAGCGAGTAATACTTGAAACCAAAACCCGATTTCACCATGAAGAAAATTTTCAAGCTGTGGAATGAAATGTTCAAACATAACGGCTAATAACGGCAAAGAAAGTGCTGCACTGATCCAGAATCTAAGGCTCATGTCTTTTAATTCATGATTTTCTTCAGAGAGAGCCGTAGGTGTGCGTGGCTCTAGCGCCATTCCGCACTTCGGACAACTTCCCGGTTTATTGCTGACGACTTCGGGATGCATAGGACATGTATATTCGACTTCTTCCGACGAATGATTGGCTGGATCTATGCTAGCCATTTCTTTCTGAAGATACTTCTTTGGATTCGATTGAAATTTCTGCAGACATGAGGCGCTGCAAAAGTAATACGGCCCAGAAGCCATGACATGTTTATGTTTGGCCGTTGTTGGATCAACCTTCATTCCACAAACTGAATCAATAACTGAGCGACTTTGAATTGTAGGTTCGTGATGGCAAGAAGCGTGATCATGTTCGGAGTGCTCATTTGTTTTTGAATGTTTCATAAAAAACCTTTCTTACTTCGGCTGTTTGCTACAACAGCTTCCTTTGCCTGAGGCACGTCGAAACAGAATGAGGATCAGGATTGAACTCAAGATAACGACTGCTCCTATTCCTAAAATGGTCTCCATACTTACTCCTTCATTTGTCCAAAAAGTTGAACCAGCTCTCTGATTTTTGTTTCGGTTTCTGCAGCGTCTCGAGAGTGAATGGCGTTTCGAACGCAACCTCTCAGGTGCTTCTCTAAAATTGAACTCTCTATAGATCGGAGCGCAGCACGTGCCGCTCGTATCTGGGTGATGATCTCGGGACAATACCGGTGATCGTCTATCATTTTTTGCACGCCCTCAACTTGCCCCCGAACGCGATTAAGCCGCTTTTTCTCTGGCTCGTAATCGTGGTGATGGGTGTGCTGACTATCCGGCTTTTTCTTCATTTCGAATTCCTCTTTAAGGCGTTAAAATCTCTTTACTTAAATATACCATATGGGGGTATAGTGTATTTGTCAAATGGGTGATAGATTAATGATTATCTGTCACAGATCGACACTTTGTTCGTATACCCTAATGGAGGTGAATAAATGAGAACGGCACTATTGAGTACATTATTAGGAATTTTGCCTGCGGCACTTTTGGCCCACGGAGAAGATAAACTGGGGCCCAACGGCGGTTACATTCGTATGCCGGGTGGCTTTCATACAGAAGTGAAAATAACAGCAGGCAATCTCCAAATTTATCTTTTGGATATTCAGTGGAAAGATCCGGTGACGGAACAATCGAAAGTTGACGTTGAGTACAAGGCATCGACTGCCGCAACGAAACTCGCTTGCCGAGCCGACCAAAACTTCTTTTCATGCGATCTTCCAAAGGAATTTAACAAAAACACAGGAAAACTTTTGGTGATGGCTGAAAGAAAGGGAATGAAGGGCGCAAAAGCTGAATACGATTTACCCCTAAAACTACTGAATCAAAAAGATGAACATTCCTCTCACCATTAAAATTTTTGACTAAATAAAAATGATGTCTGTTATTTGACGGAGAGAAGGAGGCGCAAGGATTCTTAAATGGATTTATAGAAATGACGATAAAAGTATCCGCAACGACTTGTTAGGCTTTGTGAAACGTCACAAAAACGGAGCTCGAGCGTATACTAAATGGAGATAGATCTTATGGTTGCTCCTGAAGATAAGTCTTTGTTAGACTTCGGATATTGCATGAGAGGGAATGTGTTCAAATTGCTTGTTACAGGAATACTTGGACTATCTCTTTTGACCCACGGAGCGGCGGCTCATGCCTGCTGCGAAACACCTACTTTAGATCAGTTAAATATTGATTTGAAGGTAGAAGCCTCGGTTCATGCAAATCTATCAGAGACAGATAGCTCTCAACGTGAAGAAGGTGAAGCTGTCGATTTTGAAAAAGCCCACTGCAGCTCATCCTGCGTTGGGTTTGTAACCAAATCCGAAGCGCGCTTCTTTGCAGACTCAGTTAAAAGGGTTCAACCGGTTCGGTCTTTCTTTAGAGTTTCGTCTTTCGACCTATCCCTTTTTAAACCTCCTCGCGCCTAATTTTTCTCCAGGAATTTTTGAAGATTGATTTCGGCTTGCCTGAGGAGGGTTTGTGTTTGATCGTTTAATTCAGCTCGCGCTAAAAAATCGGATGCTTGTGTCTGCCATCGCGGCTTTTGTCGCGGTTTATGGCACGATCGTTCTCATCAATCTTCCGATTGATGTCTTTCCAGATCTCAACCGCCCCACTGTCACTGTTCAGACCGAAGCCCCTGGGATGGCGCCTGAGGAAGTTGAAACTCTCGTAACGCTTCCACTCGAAGCGGTACTTAATGGATTGCCTGGAGTCGAACGGGTGCGATCGAGTTCTGGGGTGGGCCTCTCTTTTGTGTATGTGGAGTTTGCTTGGGGCACGGATATTTTTAGGAATCGTCAGCTCGTCGCCGAAAAATTAGCGCTAGCTAAAGAAACATTACCGTCTGGAATCACTCCGATCATGGGACCTATCTCGTCCATCATGGGTGAGATCATGTTGATCGGTCTGAAATCCGAAGACGGATCCGTTTCTCCGATTGACCTTCGAACATTGGCAGAATGGACACTTCGTCCGCGACTGATGACGATCCCGGGCGTCTCTCAAGTAATTTCAATGGGGGGCGGACTCAAACAGTATCAAATTCTCATATCCGCCGAGAAACTTAAGAAATTTCAACTGACCCTCGAAGACGTTGAAGAAAATCTTTCTCGTGTCAGTCAGAATACCACGGGAGGTTTCATTGATCTCAATCAGCAGGAATACCTAGTGCGGAACCTTGGAACGACTCGATCACTTGAAGATATTGCAAATTCCGTTGTCGGTCTTCACTTTGGCCGACCGATTCTCGTGAAAGATATTGCTCAAGTTCGTATCGGAGCGCGAGTAAAGCGCGGCGACGGAAGTGTGAATGCCAAGCCGGCAGTCATTATGAGTATTCAAAAGCAGCCTGACGCGAACACCGTAGTTCTCACCGAAAAAATTGAGAAAGCCCTAAGCGAGCTTGAAAAAGCTTTGCCAAAAGGCGTTCAGCTCGAAAAAGATTTATTTAAGCAGTCTCATTTCATTGAAAACGCCATCAACAATGTGAAGCTTGCCATGCGGGATGGGGTGATTCTCGTTTTTATCGTTCTCTTTCTCTTCTTGCTCAATTTCAGAACGACATTAATCACGCTCACTGCGATTCCACTCTCATTTGTTGTCACTGCAATCATCATGAAACTTTTTGGTATTGGCGTTAATACAATGACTCTTGGTGGGCTGGCCGTCGCCATCGGCGAACTTGTTGATGATGCCATCGTTGATGTTGAAAACGTTTTTCGACGACTGAAAGAAAATCGCCAAAAGGAACATCCTGAGTCATCTTTAAAAGTCATATATTTGGCTTCAACCGAAGTAAGAAACTCGATTGTTTTTGCGACTATTATTGTGATTCTCGTTTTTATTCCGCTGTTTTATTTGAGCGGAATTGAGGGTCGTCTCTTTATTCCTTTGGGTGTCGCTTATATCACAGCGATCTTAGCGTCACTACTGGTCTCGCTTACTGTGACGCCCGTACTTTGCTCTTTTCTCCTTACGAGAGGAAAACTGATTGAGCGTCCGGACGGCGCACTTGTGCGATGGTTAAAAAGATTGGATCAAAGATTTCTTACTTGGGGACTTAACCATTCGAACTTAGTAATCGCGTCGGTAATTGTTTTGTTTATTGGAGCGATTTCACTAGCCCCCTTTATGGGGAAGGAATTTTTACCAAAATTCAATGAAGGTACCGCAATGGTGAGCGTAATTGCGAAGCCTGGAATTTCTTTAGAAGCTTCCAACGAACTAGGTCGAAAAGCGGAGGAAATGATCCTCAAAATTCCTGAAGTAAAAAGTGTTGCTCGCAGAACGGGACGCGCAGAACTCGATGAGCATGCTGAAGGTGTCCATAACTCAGAAATCGATATCGATTTTAATACCGATGGGCGTTCTCGGGATGTGGTCCTGGAAGAGATTCGAGAGAAACTTCAGGCGGCATTTCCTCAAACAAGTATTGGCCTAGGCCAGCCCATTTCGCATCGACTTGATCATATGCTTTCAGGAGTACGCGCTCAGATTGCGATTAAAGTGTTTGGTCCAGATCTCGCACTCCTTCGAATGAAGGCTGCTGAAATCCAGCGCGCGATAGAGGGAACGGAAGGTCTAGTGGACCTTCAAATTGAAAAGCAGGTTTTGATTCCGCAGGTGAAGATTCAAATTCTGCGAGATCAAGCGGCGAAGTTTGGAATTGCGGCTGGTGAGCTTACAAAAATGCTTGAGACTGCACTGAATGGAGAAATCGTCGCTCAAATTGTCGAAAGCCAACGCATCCATGATCTTTACGTGCGTTTTGATGATCAATCTCGGGCCAATGTTGATCTCATTAAATCGACAACAGTTAAGATCATGCCGGACGGTCAGCGCGTGACACTTCAAGATGTCGCCGATGTTTATGAATCTACTGGGCCCAATATGGTGAATCGAGAAAATGCTCAGCGACGGATTGTCGTGCAGGCGAATGCCTCGGGGCGCGATCTGGACAGTCTCGTCAAAGAAGTTCAAGCCAAAATTCGTGAAAAGGTAGAAATGCCTGACGGTTATTTTTTGGAATATGGTGGTCAATTTGAAAGTCAGAAAGAAGCTTCGCGATTACTTTTGCTCTTAGGTGCGTTTTCCATTTTAGGCATTTTTCTTGTTTTGTTTGCCCACTTTCGGTCCAGCTTCATTGCCGTTCAGATCATGCTCAATATTCCATTGGCGGCAATTGGAAGTCTCATCGCAGTGTTTATCTCTGATCGTATTTTTTCCGTTGCGACCCTCGTCGGATTTATCACACTTTGCGGAATCTCAAGTCGAAATGGAATTATGATGATCTCTCACTATCTTCACCTAATGAAGTTTGAAGGAGAGAAGTTTACCAAAGAGATGGTCATTCGTGGATCTTTAGAACGACTTGTGCCTGTTTTGATGACCGCGTTAACGGCGGCACTTGCACTCATTCCTTTTGCACTTTCAAAAGGAGAGCCCGGACGAGAAATTTTACAGCCCTTAGCCGTCGTCATTCTCGGCGGACTTTTGAGCTCCACACTTTTGGATATGATTGTGACGCCTACAGTTTTTTGGAAGTTTGGTAGAAAATCTGCCGAAAAAGCACTTCAAACCAATTCAACTGAATTTAATTCACCACATGTTTAAGGAGATCAAATGAAATCACTCACTCAAATCACATTATTTGGAACATTATTCCTTTCAGCCTCATCTCTTGCGGCGCACGAGGGTCATGACCATGGAACACCAGGGGCGGTAAAAACTTACAATGGCGGCACTCTACAGACCGCTAAAAATGCCGATGTCGAAGTTCTGCAACTTGGGAAAAAAGTAATGGTTTATGTCCTAGATGGAAAGACTAAGCCTATTCCACATTCCGAAGTGAAGCTTGAGGCCCTGCTAAGAAATGAAAAGAAGAAAACAACCGAAGCCATTTCGCTAGTTTCTGAAAAGGAAGGCTTTAGTTTCGAAAAGGATTTGGGCGGTGAGCGTCATACGCTTCTTTTGACTTTGAATTACAAAAAAGAGACTTCACCGCTCCAATTTACAATTGAATCTCAATGAGGATTAAATGAAGGACTGCTGTGATTCAAAATTAGACGAGATCGGCTGTGATATCGGTCGAGGGCAAACCCGCACTCTAAAAATTGTCCTCGCCATTAATTTGATCATGTTCGGAGTCGAACTCGCATGGGGAATTTTTGCAAATTCAACAGCATTGCTCGCGGATTCTCTTGATATGCTCGGAGATGCCTTCGTTTATGCAATGAGCCTTTATGTCGTCCATCGTGGATTGAAAGCAAAAGCGAAGGTCTCTTTAGTAAAAGGACTTATTATGTTTGCTCTTGCCGCGGTGATCTTCGGCGAAGCACTTTGGAACTATATAGAAGGAAGCTCTCCTCGGCCGGATGTTATGGGCGTCGTTGGAGTCGCAGCGCTTATTGCAAATCTTCTTTGCCTCAAACTCCTGTTCCGACATCGGAAAGATGATCTCAATATGCAGTCGACTTGGCTTTGCTCACGAAATGATATTCTTGCAAACACAGGCGTATTAATTGCGGCACTACTTGTTCATCTATTTGAATCCAACATTCCCGACCTGGTTGTTGGTGTTGTGATTGCGATCATTATTTTAAATTCAAGTTGGAGCGTCATTCGGCGCGCCATTCAACAGATCCGAATGCGAGAAACATCATGAAAACAAATCATTATCGAAACTTTCAATTCTATCTTGTTGCTACTTTATTCTTGATGCAAATAAATCAAGTGCAGGCAGAGCCGGCCGCGCGATCGGTGGGACTGCAGGAATTATTGCAAGGGGTTGAATCTAAGAGTCCGGAGTTCAAACTTCAACGCCTGGAGGCGGAGGCTCTTCGGAGACAAGCACAGAGTGGGTACGGAAAGATTTTGCCGGAACTTGGTGTGGAAGGTGGAGGTCGTTCCAGTCGAGAAAAAGAAAAAAGGAACGATATATTTTATTATGGCTATGCTCGCTATGAACTCGGCTTAGGTGATATTGCTGAACTTCGAGCTTCTTTCAATCGAAGTGAACTCGGCGAGCTTGCACAACGACAAGCTGGTATTCGCGCGCAACTTGCAGTTATTTCTGCCTACTATCGAGTTCTAGCGATGCAGAAACAATTGACGCTAAAAATGAACGATTTCAGTTTTGCTGATAAACAGTTAGCAGCAGCTCGCAAACGAGTGGATGCGGGCCTTGCCACAGATTCCGATATTCTCGAATTCAAAATGCATCAACGTGCGCTAGAGAATGATCTTCGAATCTTAAAAAAAGAGTTTGAACTTGAATTACGAGAACTCGAAAGAACTGCCGGTCTGGGCAGATTTATAACTTCGGTAAACGAAGATTTTATTTTTAGAGAGGACTCAGGTTCTTTTGATCAAGTTTGGAATGTGATCGCCAAAGAGAACCTGGAACTTAAACGGGCAAAAGTGGAGGCGATTGCGTCAAAAACTGAAAAGGTCTCAGCCTTAGGAGAGTTTTTACCTCGCATTTCCGCTGAGGGCCAATATGGAAAACTCATGGAAACCGACTTCGTCGAGTCGCGAAAGAATTCCTGGGAGGTAGTCGGTAAGGTGACCATTCCTTTATTTAATGGGGGCTCCTCGTGGAAGCGATATCAAGAAAAAGCTGCGGTTGCAGACCGGGCGTTACTTTCCGCCTCTCAAGAGGAAGCTCGTCTAAGAAATTTTGCTCAGAATTTGTATGAGAAAAACCTCGAGCTTAAAGAAAAGCTTAAAGGCGAAGAGGAAAACGTCGGATTTGCAGAGAAATATTTCGAAATGGTGATGTCAGAGTATCGCCGAGGCGTGAAAAATTCACCCGATGTGGCGAGTGCAACAGACAAGCTTTTCGAAGCTCGTTGGCGACTTTTCGAAACAAAAATTGAATTGAGTTTAGGAACAGCAGAGTTGCTTGCCATGCAAGGCAAGTCTTTTTAACCAAGATATTAGGAGGGGGACATGGAAGTTCAAATTGGAAAGATAGGATTTATCTTCGCTATCGGCATTGTGCTGGCGGGGTGTGGGGACAACGGCGACCGAATTCGTGAACGTGCGTCGATTGAAGGCCAAGAAACTGCAAAGAAGCAAATCGAAGCTGAGAATTTAAATCGTGATGATCGAGTTTATAAAGCAGAACAGGATCTAGAGCGTCGGCGGCGATTCATAGATGCGCTTGTTGGTAAATATGAAGGTACGTTAACCAACGAAAGAGATAAGTTTCGGATAAAGTTGAGAATTGGATCAAGTTTGCCTCCGTATACTCCTCCCAATCGGGTTCGTTCTCCTGAAGAAGTTGCATTTGATTTAAATAATTTATTTGTGAATATCCAAACCTCGTTATTGTCGGATGATGGAATCGGAATCGGTGGATGTGCGTATGAATCTGTTCGTCCTGGTTTTGAAAGTGGAAAAATGTCGCTGATTTCGAAAGAGTGTTTCACAAGTTACGAACTTGAAATTGCGGACGATGCCGATCCAGAGGGCTCGCGCTCGTTACGATCTGGTGAGCTTCCGGATAAAATACTCGCTGGGACAATTCGAGAGGTCTTATATCTTAAAGGGACGAGTCAGTCTGTTTATGGTGTTTCGTTTCAGGTGGCATTGAGGCGCGAGAATTAAGAAAGAGTGTTTATGATGTTCATTCTAAAAACTCTTATTTCTGCGGTTGTCATCGCCGGGACTTCAGAGCTCACTAAAAAATCTACTTTTTGGTCGAGCATTCCGATTTCGTTACCATGGGGTTCAATTTTTACTGTTTCTTGGGTCTATCGGGATTCCTCCAGATCAGTTGGTTAAATTCAATGACTTTCTGTGATCAGTGAGCTGAGGATAAGTTTGAAATTGAGGAATAGTTTATGAAGATCAAATCTCTGCAAATCTCGAACATACTCAGCTTTCCTTACTATCCCGAGATTGAGAATGCGACAAAGATCTCCTTTGATAAAAACCTGAGCATTCTGATCGGTGAAAATGGATCCGGAAAATCGACCGTACTCGAAACAATTAATTTCGTTTTCAGAAGAGTTCTCTTTGTCCCATACAATAAAAATGAGGATCTATATGCAAAAAGAGAGGCGATCAATACTGATCAAAGAAAACAAATTTTGGCGAAGATGGCCGATATACAATACTATCGAGGATTTCGACTCGATAGAAACTATGATTTTGAAGACAAAGAACAGAAAATCAGGGTGGTTGTAGAATTAGACGATATTGACCGGGCGAACATCCAACATCTCAGAGACAATAAAGATAAGCTCTCGCCTATAATCGGTCTTTATTCTGCAGAACAAATGTTTTCCGAGGGCACCGCTCAAAATGAGTATCAGCTTGATATCACTTTAAATAGCACCAATAAAACGTTTGCGGTTCAAGCCAGCCAAGACATTGGCTTCACTTATTTAACAGCATACAATTTATATAAGAGAATAATCGAAATCTATAATTCGGAAAATGCAGAGACCTCAGTAGCTGATCTAGCGGAATCCTTTACACTGATTGGTGGATACCGAAATTACAATTCCTATGCTACCCATGTCTCTCTCGGGGCTGGAAATACGGCACCAAAACAAATTCAGGATATAAGAGTCTCAGAATATTCAAAAAGTACAAACTCGGCGGAGTCGAGCGAGCCATCGATATTTAGTTTAGTAAGGTTGAGGATGGCCGGGAAATGTTTTGATTTGATCGGCACTAGGATGAATCAGAAGGAGTGTGAGGCGGCCGCAAACGAACTGGACTTTATAAAAAGCATAAACGATAAGCTTAAAATTGTTCACCTCAGAGTTGAAATAAAGCTCCTTGATTATTCTCAATGGAATTTCACTTTTTCATTCGTTGATACAAAAAGAAACAGAGTTATTTCGGATATCAATTCATTGAGTGCTGGGCAAAAAGCCATTACTCATTTGGTATTTGAGGCATACGGTCGAGGCAATTTGAAGGGAGGGCTGGTCATAATTGACGAGCCGGAAATTCATTTGCATTACCAGTTCCAAAGCGAATATTTGCGTGTGATTGAAAAACTTAACAGCGAACAGGGCTGTCAATATATCCTGGTTACGCACTCAGAATCTCTCATAAATTCAATAACCATCAACAATGTGATTCGTCTTTCGATTGATGGTGACGGGTATACGAAAGTTTATCAGCCCGTTATAACAACCGAACAAAAATGGCTTATAAAAATATTGGATCTTAAGCGTTCGATTCACGCATTTTTTGCGAGCAGCGTTTTGCTTGTGGAGGGAGAAACAGACCGATATTTCTTTCGTGCAGTTCTGGGTGAGATTGAAGAAAAAAATAAAAAGGGTTTCGTTCAAGGCATTACGATTTTGGATATTAATGGGAAGGATAGCTACGCTAAATGGAAAACTCTATTTGAGACATTTGGACTCAAAACATTTTTTATAAGCGACCTTGATTATGCTTGGAAATTCTATCCGACTGAGCAGAAAGCGAGGCTTAACACGCCACAGCTTGTGTCTCAGTTTTTATCTACTCACTTAAACGTCACATCTAAGATAGAGGCGGAATATCTAAACGGTATATACGTCTTGAAAGAAGGCGATTTGGAAATCTATCTAGGGATTAGCAAAGACCTAAGCCAGGTCATCAACTTTTGTCAGAATGATCTCAAGTCATATCTTGCGAAATCTACAAATACAAAAGTTCAAGAACTGAAAAAGATTATGTCGGACATTACGGGAGAAGCAGAGGATAATTTGTTCTAAATTCCTAAGCCGCCACCATCTCAGCTTCAATCGTAACTCGCTCATCGCTATTCGGCATTTGGTCGATTAATTCATCATACAGCTCAACAAATTTAGAAGCTGATTTCTGAACTGAATGAATGATCGCTAATCGAATATCTTTTTCAGTCGGCCACAGAATTGACGTTGGTTTATCTCCAAAGTCTTCCCACTTCATTACCGCTTGATGCGATTTTTGGCCGAAGCGTTTAGCGAATTCTTGAAGAGTCATTTCAAATTTATGGCGGATGAATTTGATTTCGTTGCCTGTTAAGCGAGCGGGCTTGTGGGCCAAAGCTTCCAGCACAGCATTGGCATATTTCTTATAATTGAGATGAGGAGTCCATTTGCCTTGAACTTCAATCATGGGTACGTCGAGGAGGACGACAGGAAAGCCAAATCCGTAATCTACAAAGCTCTTTTGAATTTTTGTTTTCTGTTTCATTTTCCCACTTCCATCGCCGTAATGATGAGCATTCTGTCTTGGAAGGTAATCGCGATTCGGAGGTCTCGTTTATCAATCGTCTTTCCTCGCATCGCATATTTCCAAGCCGTATAAGCTTCATCAAACTGATCTTTTCTCTTTTCATGCCAACCCGTCCTAAGAACATATTCAATTTCGAGTCGGCTGATGCCTCTCTCGTTCTTCCGATCAGTGGCATGTCTCGTATCCAAGTAATCGCCACTCTCTACTGCGCTGCGAACTCGATTTAAGAGCTCTTCGGTATTCAGTTTCGAGGGCTTCTTTGTAGTCATTGTAACTCAGTTACATTCTGAGGGCAACGCCAAAAATGTGCAAGGAATATAGGGGTTTAGAAACAGTGATTTAATTTGGAACATATCTATGAATTGAACCGGGCTCTTAAATTCGTCAACAGATTCGCCTGAGTCTTCCCCACTTCGCGTACCATTTCCCCTATTGAGGGGGGAAATGGTACGCGAATAGGACCGGAAGCCCTCCCATTTCTTTGACCCGCAGGCAACCTGACTTATCTTGCCCCTCGTAAATGAACAAACGAGGAGCAAAAAATGAATGAAACAAAACCAAATCAACCCGCTGACCTCAGCACTCTGATTCCTATCTGCGTGCTGGGCGGTGGCTTTCTTCTTTATAACAAAATGGGAGGCGGAGATCTGAGGGCCTTCTTCAATGTGGGATTGACCATCGCTTGGATTGGCCTTGGTCTTGTGATTCTTCTGATCGGAGCGAAATTCCTTTTCAAGCACGTCCCTAAGGCGGGAGAGATGGGAATTGATATTGGAAAGACGATTCCTAAAAGCTCCTGGATTCCGAAGCTTAAATTCTTTCTCCCTATTGGACGACTCAGACATTTGCTCGTCACAGGGCTGACTGGCTCTGGAAAGAGCACTTTCATTCGACGATTCATTCAGCAAATTTTGAAAAAGGATCTTCGATTCATGTACGTCGATTTCAAGGGTGAGCAATCGGACTACGACGAGCTTGTCCAGATTTGCAAACAAGAAGGCATTGAAGAAAGTGAAATCCAAATCTTCGATATGAGTGAGCCAGAAAAGTGCTTCACTTGTAATCCGCTGATGATTTTAAAAGATCGGCTTGAAACCGTTGGCTTCATCAAATCGATTTTCTTCGAGAAAGACACTAATCCCTACTACGTTCATCAAGCCGAGCAGTTTTTAAACTCTTGCCTTCAGTTGATGGATGAAGCGGGAGTTCCAAGAACATTCAAGCGTATTCAAGAAATCTATTACGATGATCGAGCGCGCTTGAGTTTGATTGCGATGGTCAAAGCCAAGCAGCGCCGAGGCGATCTGACTCAAGATTACAATCTTCAGTATTTCGACGAACTCTTTAAGCAACTCACGCCCAAGCAGCGGAGCGAAAGATTCTCGGGATTTCTATCGGTTCTTACTCTTTTTACAACAGAACCCATTTCTAGAATTTTTAATTCTGAAGAAGAAAATCAACTTCAGCTCGTATCCGTATTTGATTTGAACAAGCCGGTTATCATCCGAGTACCAGGTGAAGCTTACGGAGATTTTTCACGAAAGATTGTGGAGGCTTTCGTGAAAATCATGCCGGTTCTTATTGCTCGAAGACGAAAGGTCAAAGATCGAAAGGACTATTGGCTTCTTCTTGATGAGGGCTGTTCATACGTCGGGCAAACGATGGTCGATCTGGCAAAGAAAGCGGGATCTGCCGGAGTGAAACTCCTGGTCACGCGAATGTGCGATTCGGATTTCGAGTCTGTCGAGCCTGGATTCTTGGGAAAGATGCTCTCAGCCTTTGATACTTTCATTTGTTTTCAGACGAACGAACCCGAAACCAGAGAGACGATGGCGAAACTCGCCATGACTTACGAAATTCAAAAGAAAACGTCTCGAGTGAGTCAGGGATCCGAAACCGGGGACGGATCACTTCGTGATGCTCGCGAATACCGGATTCACCCCACTGAATTTGGCAATTTAGCCCTGGGACAAGCCTACGTAATTGCTCCGAGAATCGGCGTATTCGAAAAAGTTCAAATTTCTCAACCAGATATGCTAAAGGAGGCATCCCTAAAATGAATGAAACAGAACTAAATAATAGTGTGGATTCTTTCATCAAGTATTTGAATCCAGAAGAAGTGGCGAAAGCGGAAAAGCAAATTGCTGAGACATCCGTTTCGGACATGATTTTAGGATGGCTCAGAAATTGGAAGTGTACGACTTCTACGATTCTAAATCTTCAACTCGTCGCGGGACAACAGCGCTCGACGTTCGCCTTCAATCAGGCACTTAAGAGACTCAAAGCCGCAGGTGCTTACACAAGTATTCGCGTCGGATCAGAAGCTTATTACTTTCATGACTCTTATAAGAAGCATTTTGAAGAACTCGAAAAGATGAATCCGGTTCTGCGAAACTCTTACTTAGAGAGTAGCGGAATTGCGCATCACATCGACGTTCAGCACGCCTTTGTATGGCTGCGACTACTTCGAGCGAGCTGTCGAGGCAGAATCTATTTGCCCGGACCGTTAGGATTGAAGCAGCAGTTCAGAGGCGGTATGGACGCAGAGCCAGATCTCGCGATCGCCGGACAGTTCGGAGTAGTTCCGGTGGAAGTTGAGAGAAATCAGAAGAGTCAAAAGAGATGGCACGAGAAGTGGCTCGAATATGAATGCCGGGAATCAACCCCTGGCTGTTTGTACTTTTTGACGAGTCCTGAAATTGTGGATCCGTTTCTTCATTCGGTTCAAGAGTTCTTCGCTGGTGCAGCTAAGAGAAATTCAAAATTTTGGATTGCTTCGACAAATCTATTTAGCAAACAGATCGGGATTTTCAGCATTCAAAAGCATGTGACTACCATTGATGCGAACGCCTTTATGGAGAGGCTCGCGTTTCCAGAAGAACTTTTGGAGGGTATCAGTGCTGTCCCAGAGGCTGAACAACTTGAGTACCTTTACAAGAAATCCGCCGAATTAAAATCTCAGAAAAATTAAGCGTTTACGCGCGCTTCGAAATTGACCTCCCTCCCTGTTCCATGGACGGAGGTCAATTTCTAGCGCGCTAATAAGAAATTTATAGATAGCGAAGGTATGTGATGGATAAGAATAGAGGAGATAAAGAACTGTTCTTTGAAAAATTGGTCTGGATGACAACAGCAGAAGCTGCGGAATACCTTCGAAGATCGGTAGGTGCTGTCCGGATAATGGTTCATCGTAGGCAACTGCCTGCGAGAAAACTCGGACGACGCATCTACTTCAACAAGATGGAACTCGATAGGCTCTTAGAGACCTCTTTTTATTAAAAGGAGGTGCACTAATGCCCATTAAGAAAATCGAAGTTAACGGAAAGACATACTATCAAGCTTATATATGTCTACGCAGCAAAGTGGTTCGAGGTCTGCGAGTGCAGAAGAAGTACTCACGCATTCCATCCGAAGCGAAGGCAGCACAAATCGAAAAAGAGATGATCCGAGATGCGGCTGAGCAATTGGCGAAAGCCGAAGGTCGCGGACTCAACTGGCGACAAGTATTGGAACGCTGGGAGATGGCGATGCGATCACCTCACTCGCCCGAGCAGTACGCTTGGACGACGATCAAAGATTATCTGTCGATGATCGAAAAGTGGACAAGTCACTGGATGGAACGATCACTCGAGGAACTTACCTCGGGTGACGGTCGAGCCGTGATGAGACGCATGAATGAGGAAGGAAAGAGTCGCTCTTATCAAGATCGGATGAAGCATACGGTAAATATGATCATTCGCTGGGCGATTGAAGAGCGAGTGCTTAAGGCTCATGTGGTGAGTCCGATGTTTGGAGTTTCGCCGGTCGCATCAAAGGCAGAGCCGGTGCCTGATATTCTCACACTCGAGGAAATCAGACATCTGCTTGCTGAAGCGAGACGCCTTGATCACTCCTGGTATCCCGCTTGGGCGATGGCGCTTTTGACTGGAATGAGAAGCGGCGAACTCTACGCTCTCACTTGGTCAGATGTGGATCTTGCAAACGAGAAGATTTGCGTAAGCAAGTCGTATCAAACTCGAATGCGCAAAGTGAAATCGACAAAGAGCGGAGCCTGGAGAACGGTTCCGATTTCTGCGGAACTGAAAGAACTTCTGATTGAACTCAAAGCAAAAGCGAATAGTGAGCATGTTCTCCCAAGGCATTGGAAATGGGAGCAAGGCACTCAAGCTCAAGAGCTCAGAAAGTTCTGCATCGGAATTGGTATTCGATCGGTACGCTTTCACGCTCTGAGAGCTTGTTTTGCAACTCAACTGCTCGCCCACGATATCGCACCGGCAACGGTGATGAAGATCTGTGGCTGGCAGGATCTCAAAACCATGCAGCGCTATATTCGTATGGCAGGAATTGATGAAAAAGGAGCAACCCAAGTGCTCAAATTCTTTCCCGAAAAGAAAGTCATGGGAGAAGTTGTCGATCTTTTCGAGTTTAGAGCTCAAAAAGAATCGAGGCCGTCTTCACACGACTGAAACTAGAATCTAAACTGTTGAATTCAGGGCAAACAAGACGAGGCAACCAATCTTCCGCTTTATCCCTTATACTTCGTCAGCTTCCGGTGCTCAGGTCTCGCGGCCTTCTATGGCCAGCTCAACCATTCCGCTCCGGATCTTCCTCGTCTAAGGAAAAAATCGTCGATTGGACCAAGTTGCTTGGTGGTTAGATTTGTACTAACGACCGCAACCAATTTCTTGATAATTACAGTAACTTACAGACGCTTCAAAATTCGAGAAAATCTCAATGTCTTGAGGCCGAAGACCTCAAATCTTTCCGGCTCGAATTCTACTTTCTCTAGTGACGCTCCTTTCTATATAGATAGAAATCTTGGGGTTGGGGAGCAAGGATATGCGGTGTTTGCTCAATTGAGAACCGAGGGATTTAAACGATTAAATTTGATTTCGGGTGACGATCGAACGTTAGCTTCGAAGGAATTTCCTATATGAAACGCTTCGTGTTTATTTCTCTATCTCTCTTTATTGTTTGTGGATCAAGCTCTGATGTTTTTGGGTCAGAGAAATGCAGAGATATCCTTAGGAAGACCGCTAGAATTTCAAGAGTAGCTATCGCAGCCAGCACATTGGTTGCAGGTGCTTGTAGTATCTCGGGTTGTGCTTCACCGAATATGAAGGATGTCCAGAATGCTACGATATTTTCTCAAGTTGGTCCTCGGGTAGCCAACGATCTCGAACAGAAGTTTAAAGATAGAACCTACAAATGGGTCCTGCAAATCAATTTCAATCCGCACGATTTCAACGAAAAGCGGAATACCGAGACAAGGTTGGCGAAGAGCGACCATATACAGAGGCTCTTCCATCAATTTCAAGAGGCTCAGCTTCCTATGAAAGTGTTTTCAAACAATAAAGCAGATATTGAATTACCGAAGGATGCGTCGTTTGACGGGTACGTGACCAAAGCAAATGGCCCTTCCGCATGGCTTGGAACTTTGAGCTTCTATTACGATCAGTCAAACCATGCCGTGAATTTAATTTCTACTTTGTTTGAGAAACCAGAGGAATTTCTCGATAATACTTTCATCATTGTCACAGGGGGAAGTCATGGCGCAGATGAAGCGGCATCTTTTGTATCCGCTTTGCGCAGTCGATTTCATAAAGAGCCAGAGTTTATTGTATTTTCCGATGCTGTCTCGCAACCAGGACCTATCCCAATGTTCTTTTACTTTGGACGCCCAAAGGATGCTGTCGCAGTGAATTTATATCAGAGCCATGATTTCTGGCTGAAGGGCTCCGCAATACCTGGATTCTATAATGTGAAGTTAAGCGATGAAAGTCATGGATACGTAGCAGAGAGAGCGAAAGCATTCGGGCAATATATTGGAATGCGAATTGATCCGCAGCGCCCAACCGGAATTAAAGTCATTATTCCCGAATATGGTCGAGGCAAAGAAGAACTTTACGAATATCTCACATGGTTACAGGGGCAGAAAGATTCTTGGTGGAATCATGACGAGTTTAATGTGTGGGCATCGAAGACTGATCTAGCAACTATCATTAAGCGAATAGGCCCGCTCGGCACGGGCTTTGAGGAAACGAAGCCATTTATTGATCGAGCAGTCTCCTCGGATTCTATTGAGGTGCGCTGGATTGGTTGGAATAATTTGGCAGCATATTCTTCAAAAGTTAGAGCGCCATATTTTGAAGACCTTATGAAAAGTGGTCTTCCCACTAAAGACTTTGAGGGCTTACTTTTGCTGAGCAAGGCGGAGGAATTTTCTCCGCAAGAAGTTGATCACGTAATTGCAATGTTGGAGCTTGTATCGAAAGACGCGTGGCCGTTGCAGAGGAACTTGGTTCAATTTGGAATTGAGAGTGAAGCTCCAGCTTGGCTTTCTGGAATGTTGACGCGAGGAGGTTACTACTCGCTTGAAAAAGTGGGAGAAGTTTTGAATCGAGATCCGAATGCTTTTGCGGGATTTGAGTATGCGATCTATCGTGCTGCGCTCGATATTATTCAAAAATTGCCAAAGAACTCTGGTGCAAGAAGGGATGAATCATTTTCCTTTTTTAAGCACATGAGAACTCAACAGAGATTCTCTAAGTTATGGGGGAATGAAGCCCTTGGCGATGTGATTGACGCCGCAGAGAGAATCGTTGAGGAGCGCACGAGTAGGGAGGGCTTTCTAAAGTGAAGTCGAAAGCTTCGATCAATTTATTGATAACTCTTTTTATCTGTAGCGCACCCGTCTTTGCCGACTATGTGGATCAGTCCATGATTAGACCAACAACGCGAATCGTCGCAGGCAGCTCGCGAAGGCAAATAGAGTTAGATCTGGGCCCGTCATGCAAGATATCGATAGAGCTTTTTTGAGAGTTGCAGGCTCAGAGACAAAATAAAATGACAAGGCATGGACTTGAAAAGATTGAGAAGGCAAGAGCCGATGGAAGTTGGTACAAGACTTATCCTCACTCTGCGTCCTAGGAGGACTCATAGGGTGAGGCTTAAGGTTTCGAAGATTTAAGAAGAGATGTGTCAGAAACTCTGTCGCCCTCTAAATAATAGCCCACTTTTCCCACAGGGCTATCGTTTGTCATGATGTGGAATTTTCCGCTGACATAGAGCGGCTTGATCTTCAATGGGATCGAAGTCCCTTGTTTCATGCGGACCCAAATGATTTGGTTTGCAGGGGGTGGTGGGACGTGAATGCAAGCTTGCGATGTCGGGACGAGAAGAAACTCGGCTGCCGCATCCTTTCCGTCTTCAAATGGGATAATAAAGCCGAGAATTTCAATTTGCTTTCCGTTGAACACACTCAGTTCAGGAGGCATGAGGTGCTTCTCGATATTAAATTTGCGAAGCTGATCCCATCGCAGTGGGAGCACTGCATCTGCGAAGAGTGTCGGTGTCTGCAAAAGGATTATGAGTACTGTCCGCAATTGACGGGCAATAGATTTTTGAATCCGTGGCATTTGCTTTGAATTATACCCCTCTCTTATGTATCTTAAATGGAACGAGGTCCAAAAACGAGTTTTGCCCGAGTTTAAGTGCATTTTTGTAAATATTTTAAACCCATTGTGAAGGGCTCGCACTCGTGTTCACAACTCAATGTTCAGTTTCAGATCGGGCTGAGTCAGAATTAGTTTCTGGCGGAAGTCTCGTTTCCAACGAGAGAACTCCTCGGGATGCAGAGCCATTGTTGCAAACTGTTCCGACAGGTCTAATGATCGCGGTAGGCAGCAAACGGGTCGATTTTAATATCGTTATGGCTAAGAATTTATCCCACGTTCTCGCCGCGGACTTGGGTTGCAATTCATGTATTCAGTCTTTGTAAATATGGCGGCTCGATCTCAATGGAATAGACTATCCGAGACGGTCTACAAAAACGGAATCTGTATTGATAGTCTGAAGAGTTTAGGAAGCAAGGTAGAATCGACTTCTATAAAGTGAGCAAAAATTATAAGAACTATAAAAGATTCAATAGGTTATATTTTTCTGAGACATAAATGCCACAGAATGAGTGAGCAAGTCAGCGGTCACATCGTGATGGGGTGAGTGATTTCGGGGGCTTGCGACTGGCATAATTCGTGAATTCTTTGAGTGCCATGATCAGCTTTTTGTTTGCAACGACAGTACTCACTTCAACTCAAATGGTTTGTCAGCCAAGTCCCAACAAGGATTTGGATGAAATTCTTTTGAAGGCCGAGAGGGCCGCTGCGGATGTGAAGCAAGAAGTGGATAAGCAATTTAAAGACAAGCTAAGAAGCCTTTACGAGGCGAGGATCGCTGCGGAGATTGACGTTGAAAGTAGTCAAAGAATAGTCGAACAGGCAGAGACCACCTTAAATAAGGCCAAGGCTTTACCGGTAATGGCGCAAAAAGAGGAAGCAGCTCAACTCAAGCAGTTAATAGAGGCGTCCAATGCAGCATTTGTAAATGCAAAATCTGTCTTCATTAAAAATCAAAACAAACTGATCACCATCCAATCAGCTCAAGAGGAGCTCGCATGGAGTCGCTTTACTCATGGCGAGGATTCCAAAATGAGTACTTTGCTGCTGGATGGAGTCGTTGTTGCTCGATCAGATAACAATTTTGATATTATTCGAACCGAAAGTGAGATTAGGGGGACAATAGTCAACTGGGACCCTCGGTGGAGCCTCAAACAGGATCAGGATTTTGACAGAAAATATGTGGAACTCTATTTTATGAATAGTCTCGTAACGCGAGTACCTATCATTGAAGGTTCTTCGCGGGATTTTACTCTATTGATGAATGATCGAGAGCGTGCTCAGGCAGTGTTTGCTCGAATCCAAGAGAAGAAGAACTTTGGCCGATATGAAATCAAGGGCCTTGAGGTCGGAGAGCATGATCTCTGGTATGAGATTTTATTGGATGGCAAACCTACTGTAATCAAAAAGGATCTGTATACTACAGCCCTTACTCTTGAAAGGATTCTGAACGAGAAGATACCGACGAGCTCTCAAATGCCTGCGGATCCCTGACTCTCAAATCATTCATGCTCAGACCAAGCAACTCCATTTAGCACTCGAAGCAAAAGTCACTGTATGCGACTTCGAAGACGGTATCGCTGTAGTGGGAATATTTCCGAAATATGATTGCTTGATGCGCCCTTTTTCAACAATCACTGGCTGGCTGATGCCAGATGCGAGCAAACTGCCCGGCCATTGCTTGTGTTGATGCTGGGGCATGAACCATTCACGTTAGTAGCGACGCAGGTTCTATAGGGAGTGCCACCCCAGGGCTCAATTTCTTTCCACTCGTACTGACAGCCGCTGCTGTTACCATTCAAACATTCGCATCTCTCTTTGCCTTGGTTAGCTTTGGGATATTGCTGAACGCATTTTGCATAAAACGTACAACACGCTACGTAGTTGCTTGAGGATCCTGCAGGAGCGGGGCAACCAGCTAGTTTGAGACGATCCTTAATGGGATCTCCTTTTTTAAAGGCGAGAACCTCCATAATCTGGTCCTGATTTAAATTCCCATAAACATCAAGAAGGCCTTTTAAGGTGTATTTATCACCGATGCTATCTGTTGAGTCTTTTTGAGCCGATTCTGCAGCTGTAGCTGCAAAGCTCGTGAGGCCGGGCATGGACATCAAGAATCCACTGACTAAAGCTGCACTTAAAATATTCACTTTCGTTTACCCTCCGCTTGAAACTCAATTATAGGACAGATCTGTGAGTCCTTAC
>JACCDT010280210.1_pt1 | contig 45179 bp, 45 predicted proteins | sample 7446291 | NCBI WGS metagenome assembly JACCDT01 (sample SAMN15323446, study PRJNA562643) | freshwater metagenome | isolation source: river surface water | place: USA:Blue River Watershed | collected 2017-08-17
AGCTCTTTGTGGAGATGATTGAAGCTCGCATCTCCGGAACCCCTACTCAATATCTAACTGGCGAAGCTCCATTTAGATACTTAACTTTTTCAGTCGGCCCAGGAGTTTTAATCCCGCGCCCCGAGACCGAATTGTTAGTGGATGCCGCTCTGGTTGAAATAGAACGCATTCAGTCAGCTCCAAATTTCAAAACGGGAAATCCAGTTAGCGTTGTTGATTTAGGAGCTGGATCAGGGGCTATATCAATCTCGATCGCGCATGAGGCAAATCAGCGGAAAATGCCGGTGAATGTGGTCGCGGTAGAGAAGTCTGCCGCTGCAGCGGAGTGGTTGAAAAAGAATATTTCGCGTCATGAAGTTGATGTTCGGATAATTAACTCAGATGTTAGTGATGCGTTGATTGATGTTAAATGCGACATCGTGGTGGCAAATCCACCCTATGTACCTAACGAAACGAAGCTGCCGAAGTTGGTCGCAGATAATGAACCTAGCGAAGCATTATTTGGCGGGTCAGTCGATGGCATGCAGGTGCCGGTGACTTTCATAGCCGCAGCCACCAGATTGTTAAAGCCAGGCGGATATCTAGTACTAGAGCATTTCGAATCCCAGAGCGCAGCACTTGAGCAGGAACTTACGCCGCACTATTCTGAGATTTCTCATTACACAGATTTAAATCAACGTCCACGTTGGATGACCGCAAGACGCAAGGGGGAGTGATGGCGGAGCGATTCTCACTTCTTGATGGTGCGGTAGATCGGTCCGAGTTAATCGAACGTGCGGTTGCAGCATTACGTGATGGAAAGTTAATTATCGCGCCCTTGGAACATGCGTATGTTTTTGTGGGCGATGCCTTTAATCACGGTGCGGTGAAAAAAATTCATTTACTTAGACAAGATCCCCGTGGTGTTGCAGCGCAGGTAATAGTCGGTGAGATAAACACTGTCAAAGGTATTACTCGCGAGTTTGGGCCTACTACAACTGCGTTGTGTGAAAAATTTTGGCCCGGATTACTAACGCTCAACATCGCACCAGCTCAAGGATTAGTTTGGGATTTGGGAGATGAAAGAACCTTGGATGAAATCTCAATTCGAATTCCGGCTGCTGATTTTTTGCGTGATGTTGCAACCGCATCTGGACCACTTGCTATTGGTGCAGCCGCTTTATCTGGGCGTCCCGCGACCAGAAAATCAACATTTTTCCCAGCCTTAGATGGAGATTACGCAGCTTTGTTTGATGCTGGGGAGTTACCGGATGGCCCAACATCTACCGTCATTTCTGTGAAAGATGACGGTGTATTACTGCGCCGAGCGGGAGCAATTTCACTCGCCGATTTGCGAGCGGTAACCCCAAATATCGCTGTTCCGGCCTAAGATTTCAGGCATGTCTGAAACTTTCTTTGGCCCCGATTTTTCGGCGCTGCAAAAACAAGATCCTGAGATCGCTGGAATTGTTTTGTCAGAGCTGGAACGGCAAAGAAAGAGTTTGCAGTTAATTGCTAGTGAAAACTTCACCTCACCTGCAGTTCTGGCAACTCTAGGCTCAACGCTTTCAAATAAATACGCAGAGGGCTATCCCGGAAAGCGCTACTACGGTGGTTGCGAAGAGGTTGATAAAGCTGAGGTAATTGGAATCGCTCGAGCGAAAGAGTTATTTGGCGCAGAACACGCAAATCTTCAACCACACTCAGGAGCGAGTGCCAACATCGCGGTTTATCAAGCATTCACAAAACCGGGCGACACGGTTTTGGCTATGTCTTTGCCTCATGGTGGACATTTAACCCATGGCTCAAAAGTAAATTTCTCTGGCAAATGGTTCAATGTCGAGTCTTATGGAGTAAGGGCTGACAACGAGCTAATTGATTACGATGAACTTCGAGAAATTGCATTAAGAGTTAAACCAAAGATGATCTGTTCTGGTGCTACCGCATATCCAAGTTTGATTGATTTCAAAATTATTCGAGAGATTTGCGATGAGGTCGGAGCCATAATGTGGGTAGATGCAGCCCACTTCATTGGACTAGTTGCAGGTAAAGCAATTCCATCTCCGGTTCCTTATGCAGATGTTGTCTCCTTCACTACACATAAAGTTTTGCGCGGTCCTCGCGGCGGAATGATTTTGGCTAAAGAGAAGCACGCTGCAGCCATTGATAAAGCGGTATTTCCGGGCATGCAAGGTGGCCCGATTATGAGCGCGGTGGCTGGAAAGGCGGTTGCGTTAAAAGAGTGTGCCACCCCTGAATATCAGAGTTACGCCAAGAAGGTTATTGAAAATGCAAAAGCCTTGGCTGGAGCGCTAGAAAAAGAGGGAATGCGCGCGGTTTCAGGCGGAACAGAAACTCATTTAGCTCTGATTGATATCCGATCCACAGGAGTAAATGGAAAAGTTGCTGATGAAAGATGTGGCAAAGCGGGTATTTCACTCAATAAAAATGCGATTCCATACGATCCGGAAACCCCAGCAGTTACCAGCGGAATTCGTGTTGGAACTCCTGCCACCACAACTCAGGGCATGGGAATTCCAGAGATGACACAAATAGCTTCATTGATTGCACGTGCAATTAAAGAGGGCGAAGATGATTCTCGGGCACAAGCAATCAGGGGCGAGGTTCACGAGCTGACTGCGAAGTTCCCGGTCTACCCACGTTAATGCGCGAGTACCTACTTACATTATTAATTGCAGGTGTTATCACCTACATGCTCACACCACTAGTGCGCAGCTTTGCGCTGAAGCAGAACGCGGTGGCAAAAGTTAGAGAGCGCGATATTCACAAAGAGCCAACTCCACGGTGGGGTGGTGTTGCAATGTGGATGTCAATGGGGATCACATTATTAATTGTGGAAAATCTTGAACTTGTCGGCAAGGCGTATAGTCGAGAGCTGTTAGGGATATTTCTTGCCGCAACTTTTGTCATTTTTCTGGGAATGCTTGATGATCGTTATGAATTAGATGCGATTACTAAACTTGCAGGACAAGGTTTGGCCGCAGCAATTTTGTTGTACTTCGGAATTCAAATTTTATGGCTGCCAATTGATGGAATTATTGTTTTGCCTACCAACATCGGACAGCTACTTACGGTTTTAGTTGTGATTATCATTATTAACGCGGTCAACTTTGTTGATGGCATGGATGGATTAGCAACCGGAATAGTTGCAATCTCTGCTGCCGCATTTTTTGGATTTTCATATTTGCTCGCGGTGGAGAATGGATTTAGCCGTGCCGGCGCCCCATCTTTAGTTACCGCAATTGTTATTGGCACCTGCCTTGGTTTCTTGCCGCACAATCTTCATCCGGCACGAATCTTCATGGGAGATTCGGGATCGATGTTCTTGGGATTGGTTTTGGCTTCGGCAGCTATTACTTTGATGGGCCAAATTGATGCCAACGCTGTGTTTTCAGAGAACATTGGCCCTGCCGCACTGCCTTTGTTATTACCTTTTGCGGTTCTAGCGGTGCCATTATTGGATTTAGGGTTGGCGGTTTTGCGTCGTGTACGCAGAGGAAAATCTCCATTCGCACCAGATAAAGAACATTTACATCACAAGTTGATGTCTTGGGGCAACTCACAACAGCGCACTAATGTGATTCTGTATTTGGCGACAGCCATGCTGGCTCTTCCGGCGATGCTCTCAGCATTCATTCCAGTTTGGAGCGCATTAATTGTTGGCGTAGTTTTGCTATTAATTGCAATTGCGGTAACAAATCGCGCAAAACCAACACTAGCCGCAAAAACAAGTAAAAAGGTAAAACTTTCCTGATGTCAGAACATTCAAGTACTTCAATGTTGCGCGGCGCATTAAAGCCAGCATTATTAACCAGCATTCTTGTGGTGGCAGTTGGATTTTTTGTAAAAGGCACCCCGGGTTTGTTTGCGGGCTTGCTGGCATCTTTTGTTGTGGTGATTTTCTTTTCGGTCTCATTATTTGTTTCAAAGCTGACAAAAAATGCTGATCCAATAACGGTGTTTTCTTTGGCCATGCTTTCCTATGTAACCAAGTTGACTTTAGTTGCCGCTCTTTTGATTGCGGTCACCAGATTGACCGATGAGAGCTCTGTCGATCGGCGCAGCTTTGGAGTTGGCGCTCTAGTTATTTCAGGCGCGTGGCTTTTGGGAGAAATACGAGCTTTTCTAAAATTGAAGTTAGAGTTAGATATCCAAGGTAAGTCCGGTAATACACCGGCTACAGGGGAGGAGAACCAATGACGGATCAAAATCAGGACCGCCCTGGCGGATTGAGTCCACGCGGTGAAGACAACGCGTTTTGGACGATTTTGGGTTACATGATCTCCGGTCTTCTCATCTGGGGCGGAATTGGCTGGGGCCTAGACCGCTGGCTAGGTACCGAGTACTTCCTGATGGGCGGCTTGTTGCTTGGTATGGGTTCGGCCCTGTATCTAATTTGGCTTCGATTTGGCCGTTCCTAAGGCGCAAATCTGACCTAATCAACCCCGGTTTTTTACCAGGCAGGTCACACATTTCGATTTCGCAAGTAGGCGCTTTAACCCTTAGGGTTGCGCCGTTCCTAAGCGAGGAGTTTCTAGGTGCTCGTCAACTTTGCAGGCGAAGTCGGAAAAGATGAGGGTTTCAACCCTCCCGACGCTGGCGACTTCAACCTCCCTCCATTTATTGATGGCAACACCTTTGCAACCAAGCCAATCTTGTCTGCCTTTCTCTCGGTAATTTTGATCTCGGTATTTTTTGTTTTGTCATCTCGCAAGGCTGCGGTAGTTCCATCTAAATTACAGTTCGCAGGTGAATCCATCTACACCTTTGTGAGAAATGATCTAGGCCGCGACATTATCGGCCACGAGTTCATGCGTTTTGTTCCGTATTTGCTCTCGCTCTTTACCTTTATCTTGGTTAACAACTGGTTCGGAATAGTTCCCATGCTGCAGTTCCCGACCATGTCGCGAATTAGCTTTGCTTATGTATTAGGTGCAATTACATTTTTCGTTTTCCATTACGTTGGTATTCGCCATCACGGAATTTTTAAATACGCTAAAGACATCTTGTTTATGCCGGGGGTTCCAAAGCCGGTTTACATTTTGCTTACACCAATTGAAATTGCAACCTACTTGGTAGTGCGACCACTAACTATCTCACTGCGTTTGTTTGCAAATATGTTTGCCGGACACTTGCTGTTGCTGATCTTTATTTTGGGTGGCGAGTACCTATTGCAGGGCGCGGTTTTCATGAAGGTCGTAAGCCCAGTCGCCTTTGCTCTGGGAATCGCCCTCACATTCTTTGAGTTTTTGGTGCAGTGTCTTCAGGCCTACATCTTTACTCTTTTAACGGCGCTTTACATAGCGGGAGCTTTGGCTGATGAGCATTAATTCAGTCGAGAGCAAAATGACAACACAACTAGATCTACTCACGGTAGCGCTCGGCTTCCGTGTTGGAAAATAAGAATAAGGAAGGGTAAGAAAATGGAAGGCTCACTTAACCTCGTAGGTTACGGTCTTGCAGCAATTGGACCAGGCCTCGCAGTCGGAATGATCTTCGCTGCTTACATCAACGGCGTTGCTCGCCAACCAGAAGCGCGTAGCGTTCTACAACCAATCGCATTCCTTGGCTTTGCGATGGCTGAAGCTCTTGCACTATTCGGTCTCGTTTTGGCGTTCGTTCTCTAGTCGCTAACTCCTAAACCGTGCGTTCACTAACTATGCGAACAATTGAATTAGCAGCAGGCGAAGAGCTAAATCCGCTGATCCCGGCTACCTCGGAGATCATCGTTGGATTTATCGCCTTCTCGCTTCTCTATCTCGTACTCCGTCGCGCCGTAGTTCCACGCTTTGAAAAAGCGTTTGCGGAGCGTACCGACGCAATTCAAGGCGGAATGGAACGAGCAGAGAAAGCACAGAAGGAAGCCGAAGTTGCTCTAAACAAATATCAGGCCCAGCTTGCAGATGCACGAAGTGAAGCTCAATCAATTCGTGAAGATGCTCGTGTTCAGGGCGCTGCAATCATCGAAGAGATGCGCACCAAGGCTCAAGAAGAGGCTGCGCGCATCACTGCAACGGCACAAGCTGCGATTGAAGCAGAGCGTCAACAAGCGGTGAAGTCACTGCGTAATGAAGTTGGAGCCCTTGCTACCGAGCTCGCATCAAAGATCGTTGGAGAAGCACTCGATGATCAAGTCCGTCAATCAAGAATCGTTGATCGTTTCCTTGAGGATTTGGAGAAGAGTAAGTAATCATGACTAAAACAACTTCAGCTGGAGTTCCAACATTTGGCGGCGCAAGCCGTGAATCAAACACAGCTGCTCGCCGTATCTTGGATGTAATCCTCAAAGATTTATCTCAAGAGCAAACTGTTAAGTTGGCAAGCGAGCTATTTGAAGTTGTTTCAGTTCTAGATTCCTCAACCTCGCTTCGACGCGCAATTACTGATGGATCACGTGAGGCTGCTGCAAAAGCGAAGCTAGCTGAAGATTTATTCGGCAAAGCGGTTTCTGCATCTGCCTTGAAGTTAGTGAGCGAGATGTCAGCGCTTCGCTGGTCTAGCCCTTCTAACTTGGGTGATGTCCTAGAGCAGATTGCGATCGAAACAGAGGCTGCAGCGGCCAACTTGGCTGGAGAGTTAGATCAACTAGAGCAAGAGCTCTTTGATTTCTCACGAATCGTAATGAGTGACGGTGAACTTCGTCAGGCGCTAAATGCCTCAAAGTTCTCCGGAGAAAGCAAGCGAGTCTTAATCGCCAAGATTTTTGGCGGCAAAGTTTCAGCTTCAACCGCTCGAGTTATTGCCCACCTGGTAAGTGGATTGCGAGGAAGAAATATCGAACGCACGATTTCTTTTTACGCAGGCGCAATAGCTGCTCGACGCGAAAGAGTCATTGCACATGTAGAGGTTGCAGTTGCACTGACTGAAGCACAAAAAGAAAAGTTAACAAAAGCATTGTCACAAAAGATTGGTCAACCTGTTCGTTTGAACGTGGAGATCAATCCAGCGGTTTTGGGTGGTTTTTCCATCCGTTTTGCAGATGAATTGATTGACGCATCAATCGTCAGTCGTTTGGCCGACGCGGGCAGAGCGCTCGCAGTATAGGGAGAGTAATCATGGCGGAACTCACGATCCGACCCGAAGAGATTCGTGATGCCTTAGCGAACTTCGTTAAGTCATACGATCCAGGTGTCGCGGCTCGCGATGAAATCGGAACCGTTGTAGAAGCGGGCGATGGCATTGCACGTGTTGCAGGACTTCCTTCAACAATGACTAATGAGCTGCTCAAGTTCGAGAATGGAACACTAGGTCTTGCGCTGAACCTTGATGTGCGCGAAATCGGTGTGGTTATTCTCGGTGAATTCAATGGAATTGAAGAAGGAACAACTGTTCGTCGTACCGGTGAAATTCTCTCCGTTCCGGTTGGCGATGGCTTCCTAGGTCGCGTTGTTGACGCACTTGGACGCCCAATTGATGGCAAGGGTGAAATCAAAGCTGAAGCAACCCGCGCCCTTGAGTTGCAGGCACCATCTGTTGTGCAACGCCAACCAGTTAAGGAACCACTAGCAACCGGTATTAAAGCTATCGACGCTATGACCGCAATCGGCCGCGGACAGCGTCAGCTAATCATCGGTGACCGTCAGACCGGTAAGACCGCGGTTGCAATCGACACCATTATTAACCAGCGCGAAAACTGGAAGAGTGGCGATAAGAAGAAGCAGGTTAAATGTATTTATGTTGCGATTGGACAAAAAGGTTCAACTATCGCATCTGTTAGAGCTGCTTTGGAAGAAGCTGGCGCGATGGAGTACACAACAATCGTTGCAGCTCCAGCATCTGATCCAGCAGGTTTCAAGTATCTAGCTCCATATACCGGTTCTGCGATTGGTCAGCACTGGATGTATGGCGGCGGCCATGTTCTTATTGTTTTTGATGATCTTTCAAAGCAAGCAGAGGCATACCGTTCAGTTTCCTTGCTACTTCGCCGTCCACCAGGACGTGAAGCGTACCCAGGCGATGTTTTCTATTTACATTCACGTTTGCTAGAGCGTTGTGCAAAGTTGTCTGATGAATTGGGCGGCGGTTCAATGACCGGTCTTCCAATCATCGAAACAAAAGGTAACGACGTTTCTGCCTTCATTCCTACAAACGTAATTTCGATTACCGATGGTCAGTGCTTCCTTGAGACAGATCTCTTTAACTCAGGTGTACGTCCTGCTATCAACGTAGGTATTTCAGTTTCCCGTGTTGGTGGTTCTGCACAGACCAAAGCAATGAAGAAGATTGCTGGACGTCTACGTCTAGATCTCGCACAGTTCCGCGAGCTTGAAGCTTTCGCAGCTTTCGGTTCCGATCTTGATGCAGCATCAAAGGCGCAGCTAGAGCGCGGTGCTCGTCTCGTTGAGCTATTAAAGCAACAGCAGTACACACCGTTCTCACTAGAGCGCATGGTTGTTTCAATCTGGGCTGGAACTACAGGTCAGCTTGATTCCGTTCCAGTTGCAGATATCCGTCGTTTTGAATCAGAGTTCTTGGATTATGTTGCTCGCGAGCACAAATCAATCTTTGATGTAATTTCAGAGACCAAAGAGCTCAGCGATGACACCGTTGCGAAAATGACCGCAGCTGTTAATGAATTCAAGACTCAGTTTGTTTCCTCAGCCGCTAAAGCGGTAAATGAAGCACCTGCTGAGGCTGAAGGCAGCGACGGCACCGAGCAGATTACGAAGTACAAGAAGTAATCTATGGGCGCCCAACTCCGCATCTATCGTCGACGCATTCGCTCGGTTAAAGCGACCAAGAAGATCACGCGTGCCATGGAGCTAATCTCCGCATCGCGTATCGTCAAGGCGCAACAACGAGTTTCTGCATCGACCCCGTACGCAAATGAATTAACGCGTGCGGTGAGCGCAGTTGCAACATTTTCAAACACCAACCATCCATTAACAACTGAATCTGCCAACCCAAAGCGTGCAGCGGTACTAGTTATCACCGCTGATCGCGGCATGGCCGGTGCTTATTCATCTAGCGCAATCAAAGAGGCCGATGGACTAGTTGTTACTTTAAAGGAGCGGGGTCTTCAGGTTGATACTTATTTGGTTGGCCGTAAAGCTGTTAACTACTTCAAGTTCCGCAACCGAGCAATTAAGAACTCCTGGACTGGATTTTCAGACAATCCAACCTATGCACATGCCAAAGCAATTTCAGATGAGTTAATCACAGCTTTCATTAAAGATGCTCAGGTTGATATTGATGGCGTGGATGAGCTTCATATTGTTTATACCGAGTTCAAATCAATGCTTACTCAAGTTGCAATGAACAAGCGGATGTTGCCACTTGAAGTTGTTGAGTCTGACGGTCCTGCTCCGGCTGGATTGTTGCCTGCTTATGAGTTTGAACCAAATGCCGAGGAAGTTCTCAACGCACTTCTTCCACGCTATATCGAATCACGTGTCTACAACGCGCTATTGCAATCTGCAGCGTCAGAGCATGCAGCCCGTAGACGTGCGATGAAATCAGCAACTGACAATGCTGATGAATTAATTAAGTCGTTGACCAGACTTGCAAACGCAGCCCGTCAGGCTGAAATTACGCAAGAAATCAGTGAAATCGTGGGCGGCGCAGACGCGCTCGCCTCAGCAAGCGCAGGGAGCGAATGATGACAACTAAGACAGCAACCGGACGCGTAGCACGCGTAATTGGACCGGTCGTTGATATCGAATTCCCATCGGATTCGATGCCTGCGATCTACAACGCGTTGAATGTGGATGTAACACTGGGTGGTGAGCAACGTACATTGACACTAGAGGTCGCCCAGCACATTGGCGACAACCTCGTTCGTGCAATTTCGATGCAGCCAACAGATGGCATGGTCCGTGGTGTAGAGGTACGTGACACAGGTGCAGCAATCTCTGTTCCAGTCGGAGATGTAACCAAAGGGCACGTATTCAATGCTCTAGGTGAATCACTAGATGTTCCAACATCATCACTTGATGTTAAGGAGCGTTGGCCAATTCACCGCACCGCACCTGATTTCGATCAGCTTGAATCAAAGACTGAGATGTTTGAGACCGGTATCAAAGTTATCGATCTTCTAACTCCTTACGTAAAGGGTGGAAAAATCGGTCTATTTGGCGGTGCTGGTGTTGGTAAGACAGTTCTTATTCAGGAAATGATTTACCGTGTAGCAGAAAACTTCGGTGGTGTTTCAGTATTCGCCGGTGTTGGTGAGCGTACCCGTGAAGGTAACGATTTATTCCTGGAAATGACAGAGACCGGCGTTATCAACAAGACCGCATTGGTCTTCGGTCAGATGGATGAGCCACCCGGAACTCGTTTGCGTGTTGCACTTTCAGCATTGACCATGGCGGAGTATTTCCGCGATGTGCAAAAGCAGGATGTTTTGCTCTTCATCGACAACATCTTCCGCTTTACCCAGGCTGGTTCTGAGGTTTCAACACTGCTTGGACGTATGCCTTCAGCTGTGGGTTACCAACCGACTTTGGCAGATGAGATGGGTGTGCTTCAGGAGCGCATCACCTCAACCCGTGGTCACTCGATTACATCAATGCAGGCGATTTATGTTCCTGCCGACGACATCACCGACCCAGCGCCACACACAACATTCACCCACTTGGATGCAACTACCGTTTTGTCCCGTCCGATTTCAGAGTTGGGTATTTACCCAGCTGTGGATCCACTTGACTCAACATCACGCATTCTTGATCCACGTTACATCGGTGAAAATCACTTCCGCGTAGCAAACCGTGTCAAGCAAATCTTGCAGCGTTACAAAGATCTTCAGGACATCATCGCAATTCTTGGTATCGATGAACTCTCCGAAGAAGATCGTATTTTGGTAGGCCGCGCACGTCGTATTCAGCGCTTCCTTTCACAAAATACTTTCGTCGCCAAGGTCTTCACCGGTATCGAGGGTTCATTTGTTCCACTCAGCGAAACAATTGCTGCCTTTGATGCGTTAGCAAACGGCGACTATGACCATATCCCAGAGCAGGCATTCTTTATGTGCGGCGGTCTCGATGACGTTGAGCGTAAGGCAGCGGAGTTGGCTAAAAACTAATGTCTGACAAAGTACTTACCGTCGAATTCGTAACACCTGAGAAGCGGGTGTGGTCGGGTAAAGCCACTATGGTTTCTGCTCGCACTTTAGAAGGTGATTTGGGAATTCTCCCTGATCACACCCCGCTTCTTGGAGTTTTAGTTGACGGAAAAGTGACCATCAAAACTGAAAACGGTTCGACTGAAGAATTCACGGTAAGTGGTGGATTTTTGTCGGTAGCCAATAACCGGGTTTCGGTATTGGGAGAAAGCGCCGTTCAGTAGTTTCTAGAGTTTTGTTGCTTATTGGCAACAAAATTTAGAGCACAAGTGAGTTTGCTGTCTTTTGTCACCCCTATCTGTCATGATGAGTGGATAGAGACCGGATAGTTCCTAATTCCGACTCTCCAACTAGGGGGCAGTTTTGTACGAACGTTTTCTTTCCAAAATACAGGTAATAGCTGATTTTTTAGCTAAGTCCCCATACCCAGAACAAGCCATTGATTTTCTGAGCATGAATTTATCTCCCTTTGATGAGGTTGCAGTTGCATACCGCGGCACCGTGGATCACGATGGCATGATTCGGTGCGAACAGCTTCAAGGGTTTAGCAAGCATGAATTGATGACTAAAACTCCGATGAATATTTCATCCGATCGACCAATTAGTCAAGCTGTAAGAACACAACAGTTCGTTTGGGCACATGTTGATACAGTAGAAGATGAGTTTAAAGATTATTTTTACTTTGATGTCGCAACTCCGTGGAGCTGCTTACTGTCGATGCCAATTGGCTTAACTAGAGTTTATTCATTCAGCTTTCCGACCGATTTGACCAAAATTTCTGGCATCAATACCTATTTTGAAGCGATTCAATCATTGTTGCGTGTCTATGAAAGCTCTCTCGAAATTAGAACATTATCTAGTGCAAAAGATTTAATTGATCAAAGCGAACTCCAGCCACTAACGCAAAGACAAGATAAAATCCTTGAATTGTTAAGAGCCGGCAAAACTAATAAAAGCATCGCGCAGATTATTGGTTATAGCGAATCATTAGTACGTCATGAAACTATGATTATCTATAGGAAGTTGCGGGTCGAAGGAAGACACGAGCTTCGCGAATCGGTTTAATTCAAAGCCGCCTATTCAACGCGTGTTACATCGGCGCCTAGCGTTTGCAGCTGCTGTGCGAAATTTGGATATCCGCGATCAACATGATGCGCACCTTCTACATATGTGACTCCATCAGAGACCAAACCTGCCAAAACCAAGCCGGCCCCAGCACGGATATCGGAGGCCACAACAGGGGCGGAGGAGAGCTGCGCTACTCCAGAAATTGCGGCGTGATGCCCATCAACTCTGATTTTGGCCCCTAATCGAATTAGCTCATTTACAAACATAAATCGACCTTCGAAAACATTTTCCGTTACTAACGCATCACCTTCAGCGATAGCATTCAAGGTAATTACAAATGGTTGTAGATCTGTAGGAAATCCAGGATAGGGAAGTGTCGCTACATCAATAGCTGAGGGACGGCGATCCATTTTTACTCTGATTCCATCTGAGATCGTGGTGATAACAGCGCCGGCGGAGACTAGTTTTTCTAGTGGTAGCTCCAAGTGCTCGGGCCTGGCGCCATGAATTGCAATGTCACCTTGAGTCATGGCCGCAGCAAAGGCCCAGGTTCCAGTCACGATTCGATCAGCTATTGCGGTGTGATTCGCAGCCGACAAACTTTTTACCCCGCGGATTGTGATGGTTGGCGTTCCTAATCCTTCGATCTGTGCACCCATAGAAATCAAGAAATTACCTATATCCACGATGTCTGGTTCGCGAGCAGCGTTATCAAGGATTGTTACACCCTCGGCCAAGACCGCTGCGGTCATAATGTTTTCTGTTGCTCCAACACTTGGAAAATCAAGTTCAATTTGCGCCCCCTTTAAACCATTTGGCGCAACTGCAATTATGTATCCATGTTCACTGTGCGCCTGTGCACCTAGGGCAACTAAACCACGAGTGTGAAAATCTAGGCCGCGAGATCCAATGGCATCTCCACCAGGAAGTGCAACCTCTGCTTTTCCAAGGCGCGCAACAAGTGGGCCGAGCACATTTATCGAGGCACGAAGTTTTCGCACCAATTCATACTCAGCGCGATGACCAGGATTATCTGGAACATCTATCGTGATGCTTTGTTTGTTTTTGTCGTGATCAATTTTGCAACCGAGGCGTTCCAAAAGATCAGCCATCATGGTCACATCTGCGATATCCGGAACATTATGAATTGTTGATTTTCCGGGGGCGAGAAGAGTTACCGCCATCAGCTTTAAAACTGAGTTTTTTGCTCCAGATATAGTCACATCGCCAGTCAGGCGAGCTCCGCCGACTACGCGAAAGCGATCCAAAGCTCACCCTCCATCAAAGTAATGTTGATTCAGTACTGCCGAGTGGTGTCATAGTAACGACTCCAATAGGCTCACCCCATGGTAAATCTGACTCGAATTTATACAAAAACTGGTGATGATGGAACAACCTCGCTAGGAGATATGAGTCGAACCTCCAAAAATGACCCACGTTTGGAGGCTTATGCCACCGTTGATGAGGCCAACTCCTATATAGGAGTAGTTCTTACAATCACTGAACTAGATAGCGAGATAAGAAAACTTCTCATCAGAGTTCAAAACGACCTATTTGATGTCGGTGCTGATCTTTGTACGCCAGTGGTCGATGCACCAGCTCATGAGCCATTACGAGTTTTAGAATCTCAGATTGCATACTTGGAAGAACAGATTGATAAATACAACGCGAGCCTTGAGCCTTTACGCTCATTTGTATTGCCATCGGGAACCCCGGCCTCGGCACATCTGCATGTTGCGCGAACCGTAGTTCGCCGTGCAGAACGCTGTACTTGGCAGGCAATTCACTCATTTGGTGAAGGTGTAAACAAGTTGACCGCTAAATATCTAAACCGTCTTTCGGATTTGCTCTTCGTTTTAGCGCGTTATGAAAATCGAGAACTTGGCGATCAACTCTGGGTCCCCGGAAAAAATCGCTAACTCTTCAATATTGCTTCAGCAACTTTAAGCTCTTCTGGAAACACAAATAAACGCGGACCTGATTTGGTCTGGGTCAAAGTTGCTTTAATTCCATGCTCGATTAGTTTGCGACGTAGCATCTCACCTTCAATGTGATTTGCTGGGGTGGCTACCACCCTTAATAAACCGTACTCGCCCTCATCACCGATTGATTTCGGTTTTTCAATTAATGAATTGCCTCGAGAAAAAGCCCAACGCAGCAAGATGATCAAAACTCCAAGTACGGCAAATCCAGCAAAAGATGAAAAGAAAAGATTGTTATCGATTCCTCCGAGCAAGTTAATCCTCCTGCTTGGCTGATGGAGAAACAGATGGATCAACTAATGGCTGATAGACATTGCCATTTTTAGGCTTATTTGTGCCATCTCGGTGACAGGTAACTTTGATTCCACTAATCGAAACTCCGGGAACGACCTCTTCAGTGCTTACTAAGAAGATAGTTTTCTGCTCGCGTTTTTGGCTTCCACTTGCCACCGTGACCAAAGAGCCTACTTTTTCTTTAGTTAAATCCTCAGCCCGTAATCTAAAGACACTGGAGTTAACCTCCCACCAAACACAGCCGGTATCGGCAGCTGCAATCACTGCGCCACAGGCGAACTCTTCACAATTCTTAACTACTGATTGCAGGGTTCGTTTGGCTGAGAGCAAGCCAATGAGCTCTTTACTGGAAGGCACCTTGGCATAAACACCTTCATTTCCCTTAAAACCTTTTGGTGGCCATTTCGGAGATGGAGATGGAATTGGCTTTGCAGTTTTTTTAGCAGTGACCTTGATTTCACCTGCAAAAGCTGTAGGGGAAGCCAACGGCATCAGTGAAATCACTGCCAGAACCGCAATGAACCTCCGCAATCTCATGTGCGCAATCTTGCCTTAATTCATGGAGAATATCCCTGTGAGTCCGCGGAGAAATAAGCCAAAAAGTAAGTCAGGCAAAGGCGGAAGAGCCAAGAATTCCCAAAATGAAGAGCGGGATTTAGCGACCTCTCATGAAACTATCGAGGAGCATCACGAAGGTATTTATATGGTGCGCAGAATTACCGGTTCTGGCTCCACCAAGCCCTACCGCTGCCCTGGTTGCGATCAACTAATACCGATGGCGACACCTCATACGGTTGCCTGGATTGAGCATGATGTGGAATCAAGAAGACATTGGCATACAGCTTGTTGGAACAAAAAAGAACATCGCAAACCTCGTATTGAGCGAACCCGAAACGCGCCTAAGTATTAAAAGAAGTTTTATTTTTAGGCTAACGAATGCGTCTGCGATGCAGGAGATTCACTAGACGCACAATGGTTTTATCGGCAAAACCAGTTCTTTGAAAAGAAGTAAATTGCAATGGAATATTGAATTTGGTTTTAACAATGGTTCTCGGGTAAGTGAACTCTAACAATCCTTCAGCGCCATGGATTCGGCCATAACCGCTGTCCTTAACGCCACCAAATGGAACAGAGGCGATAGCAGCAAAAGAGAAAGCTGAATTTATAGAAACCATTCCACAATTAAGTAATGATGCAATCTTTTTGCCGTTGCGCTTTGACCAAACAGCAGCTCCCAAACCGTAAGAGGTGGCGTTTGCTAGATCAACCGCTTCATCCATGTGACGAACAGTGTTGATAACCAGTGTTGGGCCAAAAGTCTCCTCGGTCATAGCCTTTGAATCCTCTGGCACATTTCGCAAAATAACCGGCTGTACATAGCCATCTTTCACCGAGTTCTTATCACCGACCAAATACTCGCCGCCACGTTTAATTGCGTCATCAATATGAGACTTAATTACCTTTAACTGCGAAGGCATTGTGGCCGGACCGTAATTTGCTCCATCTTCATAGCCCGGCTTTAATTTTTGTGCCATTTCGACGATTGATTTGGTGAACACATCTGCCACATCTTTGTGAACATAAACGCGCTCAGCTCCGATGCATGATTGACCGGCGTTGGACATGGCGTGCCACAAAGTTACCTCGGCGGCTTTTTTGATATCAGCATCTCGGTCGATTAGAACTGGATCTTTGCCACCGCATTCCAAAACCACCGGAGTCATATTTTCGGCGCACGCCGCAGCTACTTTTTTAGCGGTACGGGTTGATCCAGTAAAAGAAATCTTTCCCACATTGCTCTTTGTAAGTGCAACTCCAGTTTCGGCATCACCAGTTACAACGGTGAAAATTCCAGAAAATGGCGCAATACGTTGCCAGCATTGCTCTAGCCAAACTCCAATTGCCGGAGTGAACTCACTTGGCTTAAAGACAACGGTATTACCAGCGGCTAGCGCGTAAGCAATAGAGCCCATGGGGGTAAAGATTGGATAGTTCCAGGGTCCAATTACTCCAACTGTTCCATAAGGAACTCGTTGAACTTGGGCCGACATATTGAACATTAATAGACCAGAGGGGCGAGATTGAGAGCACAAAACTTTGCTAGAAAACTTTGCTGCCCACGAAATATGCTCAATTGCCAAAGCGGTCTCGAGTGTTGCATCACTTACCGGTTTTCCAGTTTCGCGGTGGATTATCTCGGCCGCAGTATTAATCTCTTTAGTAAGTAAAGATGCCCAATCTTTCAGAACCACTAATCTCTTGCGGAAACTCAATCTAGACCATTGCTCTGCAGCGTTATTGGCGCGAGCAACTACCTCATTAACCTCTTTAGCTGAGGTGATAGGAAAAACACCTACTACTTCGCCGGTGGCGGGATTTAAAGATTCAAAGGTTTTCATAGTCAATGACTAAACTTACAGGCATGGCGGAATTGATTCGACCCAGCACGATTCTGCCCGCTATTCGAACTCAGATCTCCTTTAAAACCGCAGATGGATTAACGCTCATTGGCGAAGTGGCGGCCCCAGAAAGTGGCGATTTAGCCCATGGGTTGCTCTGTCTACATCCACTTCCAACACATGGCGGCATGATGGATAGTCACATTTTCAAAAAAGCAGCTAACCGACTTCCTGCGATGGCAGACATTACGGTGATTCGTTTCAACACCCGTGGCACACAAAGTGAGCAAGGCAAAAGCGAAGGGGAGTTCGGCCATGCGATTACTGAGAAAGAGGATGTGATTGCGGCAATTAAATATTGCTTTGATGTCGTGGGGGTAAAGAGTCTTTGGGTAGTTGGTTGGTCATTTGGAACAGATTTAGCTTTGAAGTATGCGGTTGATCAAAGAGTGGCGGGCCTTATTCTGCTCTCGCCCCCGCTTCGTTTTTCAACTGAGTCAGATCTTGAGTTTTGGGCCAAAGATGGCCGAAGAATTGTCGCGCTAATTCCAGAGTTTGATGATTACCTAAAACCAGATGCGGCCCGGATTAAATTTGCACCGATACCTCAGATCGAATTAATTGAGGTCAAAGAAGCGAAACATCTTTGGGTCGGCGAGCCTTTTGTGCACCGAGTGTTATCGGAGATTGTTAAAGAGTTAAATCCCAGCAAGATTCCACTACCGATTGAGCGTTAATTCTCAATCAGTTTAAGCGTTATCGGTTTTAGGAAATACAACCTCATCCATTATTAGCAATACCGCAGCAGCAATTGGAACGGCCAATAGACCTCCAACCAACCCCAGAAGTGAAGTTCCAAGAAGTGCTGCCACTATCGTCACTAAACCAGGTATGGAAAGTGAACGTTTCATGATTTTCGGAGTAATTACATAATTCTCAATCTGTACATAGAGCGTATAGAGCACAATGGCCAGCAAAGCTTTGGTTGGAGATTCAGTTAACGCCACCAAGGTCACAATGCTGGCGCCGATGAAGTGTCCAATCAATGGAATCAAAGCTACGAACAAAATAACCATGCCAAGTGCTGCTGCATATGGAAGTTCAAGAACTAAAGCTAAAAAGAAGACAAAAATGGCGGCCAGAGCCGCAATCAGTACCTGGCTGCCAACGAATGCACCAACCCGGGAGATGATCGCATCTCCAATTCGCGAGACTCGCTCGCGGCGAGAAGCCGGTGCAAGTCGATAAAACATTTTTGTTACTGAAGGAAGCGAGGCCAGGAAGTAAAGGGTCAAAACCATCACCGTTAATGCCGAGAAGGCACCAGATAGAACGGTACGACCAACTCCAAGAACTCCACCAAATGCTCCGGTGAAAATCTGTCCATCAGAGATTGCACTTTGGAATTTCTCTTCTAAAGAATCAATTACTCCGTACTCATTATTCAACTGATTAATTGTTGCGTTGTTGCGAAGTGAATCTAGTAGTGCTGGTGCGCTATCTATTAAGTCATTCGCCTGGCTGAAGACCGGCGGAATTACCACTAATGCAAAAAGTGTAATTACTAATAGAGCAGTGGCTACAACAATTGCGACCGATGCGCCTCGTTTTAATTTTCGAGATTGCAAAGCTTCGACAGTTGGATTTAATCCCATCGCAAGAAACAGCGAGATGATGATTAGAACAAAAACTTGGCTAGCGGATTGCAAAGCTCGTAAAAAAGTTATCGCAACAAGCGCTCCAGATGCCGCTAAGAAACCAAAATAAAATGGATGCTGAGTATTAAGTGGCGCTCCTTTAACCCCTAAATCCTCAGGATGTTGATTTTGGGGTGATTTTGGTGTGCTTTTTCTCAAAACTCGCTTGATTCCCGCCATTAGCCAAGTGTAAAGCCTGAAAGAATGCAGCAGTGGTATCCAGTAAATCTCAATTGCACATAACCGGAGTCGGTGAGGAAATATCCGCTTTGGCGAATTTGCCGTGGGAAAAACCTTTAGAGCTTTGGCCTGAGGATCCATCATTGGCGGCTCAGCGCGGTATCTCGCGGCACATAGTGCGCTTAGTGCGATCAACTCCAGATCCAGAGAGCGAGATTTACGCAGTAAAGGAGACGGTGGAGGAGTTCGCTCACCGCGAGTATGAAGCACTCAAAGAGCTGGGATTGCGTGGTGCACCATCTGTCTCGCAAATTGCGATTGTTAATGGCAGGCGAGATGAATCAGGACAAGAACTTCCCTGCGCCATAGTTACTAGATTTCTTCCATACTCACTGCCGTATCGCGTTGTATTAAGCGGCGATGTCACACAACATGAAATTACAAACATGGCCAACGCGTTGGCCTATCTGTTAGTTCGACTACACCTACTGGGATTTTGGTGGGGGGATTGCTCTCTCTCAAACACTCTATTCCGACGCGATGCTGATGGATTCGCTGCTTATTTGGTTGATGCTGAAACCGGAGAGTTTCAGAAGCATTTAAGTAACGGACAAAGAGAGCATGATTTAGATATAGCCAGGTTTAATGTGGCGGCAGAGTTAGAGGATTTGAAAATCGCTGGGGTTTTATTCCCAGCCATGGATCCAATTCGGGCCAGCGAATCAGTAATCACTCGATATCGAAAAATATGGAAATCACTAAGTGAGCCTCAAGTTCTTCCGGCTAATGATCGTCACGCAGTCGAGCGTGCGATGCGTGCTTTGCAAGATATTGGCTTTGCGGTGGAAGAGGTTGATATTAGATTGGCAGGAGATCAATCAACATTGACTTTCACGCCAAAACTAGTTGCTCCTAACTATCACTCACTCAAGTTAAAAGAGGTTTTGGGTCTTGATGCTGAAGAGTTTCAAGCAAAGCGTTTGCTGGCATCCTTTGAGCGCTTTAGATCTCGCGAACTTTCCCGCACACCAAATAAAGAGGATTTAGCTGGACGATGGCTGGAAGAGGTTTTCCATAAAGTGATTAATTCAGTTCCAGAAGAGCTTCAGGGGCGAGTCGAAGATGCACAGCTATTTCATGAGGTTTTAGAGCACCGCTGGTACCTCGGTGAAAAGGCGGGTCATGATTTAGGACTGGATTTCGCAACCGCTGATTACATAAACAATATTTTGCCGCTTCGAACGGATTCAGGTAGATAATCCCACTATGAGTATGCCGCCGTTGCCAGGAAATTTTGGTCGGGCCTTTGATTTGAGCTCGCTAACGAAACCAAAGACTGAATCAGTTTCCAGCTCAGCTGCTCTTGAAGCCACAGTTGAAAACTTCATCACTGATTTTGTGTCAATCTCAAAAGAAAAGCCGGTGGTGTTACTCGCCTATTCGCAACGCAGTCCAGCATCGGTTGAGCTTCGAGATTTGATGGCGGAAATGTCTTTAACTGATAAACAAAGTTGGTTATTTGGTGCAATTGATGCTGACGCGCAACCCCAGCTGGCGCAAGCACTTCAGATTCCATCGATTCCATATGCAATTGCATTTATCGCAGAGCAACCCTTGGCTTTGTTTGACCGCCCATATCCACAGGAACAAATCGCCATGGTGATTGCTAAATTATTTGAGATGGCTAAAGAAAAGGGATTGGCGGTCGAGATTCCCGAGGCTAAAGAGGTTCCATTAGAACCTGAAGAGGCGGCGGCCTTGGCCGCCTTGGAGTCTGGTGATTATTCTGGAGCTGCGATGGCTTATCGAAATTGGTTGCAACGCAAACCTGAGGAATTAATGGCAAAGATTGGTTTAGCTCAATGCGAATTAATGGTGCGAATTTCAGAGCTCGATCCACAAGACACAATCAAGCAGGCAAATCAGGAACCAGCTTCAGTAGAAAAACAAATCAAAGCTGCAGACATTGAGATCGCGCAAGGGCAGATTAAATCCGCATTTGATCGTTTAATTAATTTAGTGCGAACCTCTGATGGTGATGCCAAAAAACTCGCCAAAGAGCATCTATTATTGTTATTCCAATTAGTTGATCCATCTGAGCCGGATTTGATTCGGGCTCGAACTGAGTTAGCGAGCGCATTGTTTTGAGTAACCAGAGCACATCAGATCGCCCCATGGAGCGACAAGAACGCCGCGATTTACAGGCGTTTTTCTTCCTTTTTGGGTTAGGAATTATGTGTTTGGCTCCACGTCTGCCAGATATTAAGGCCAATCTTGATGTCTCAACCACCTATTTTGGATTTCTAATGAGCTCTGGCTCGATTGGTGCTTTGGCCGCTCACATAACCATGGGCCACATAGTTCATAGATTAGGCGTTTACAAAGTTCTTATTTTTGCAGCGACCGCCACTTACACCACCGTTGGAGTTTTGATTGAACTCAAGAACCCAGAGCTTTATCTTCTAGTAAATATTATCTGTGGTTTTTCCTGGGCTTCTTATCACATAGCAATTAATGCCCAGGCGCTGCATCGCCAATCTGAAACTGGAACTCAGATTATTCCTATGTTGCATGGCTTGTGGAGTGCAGGTGCGGTCACCACAGCTTTTATTGCACTACTTATCTCTAATTCGGTTTCCCTTAATTGGCACATCTACCCTCTGATTGCAACGGTATACATTCTTAAATTGCGGGCCATCAATCGATCTCGCCCGCTATTGCTTCAAGGTAATGAAGTCACCGAGGCTGATGAGGTTGTAACTTTCAAGAAAATGATTTCCTCCTTCAGCATTGACTGGGTAGTAAGCCTTGGATTTTTATGTGCCTTAATGCTTGAGGTGTCGATTGGTGACTGGGCCACAATTTTGGCCAGACAAGAGTTTGGGGTCAATAAATCTTTAGCTGTTATTCCTTACTTCCTTTTTATGGGCGCCATGATTATTGGTCGACTTGGGTATCACCGATTTAAAGGTGACCGTAGTGATAAAGAGATTGTTCAACCATTTGCGGTTATGGGCGGCACTATTTTCTTAACCTCGCTCGGGCTTAGTTTGCAGCTCAAAGAAACCAACTTAGCTCTGGCTTTCACCATCTTTTGTGTGGGCTTCTTCCTTTGCGGAATCGGTATTTCCTTTATCGGTCCACTGTTCTTTGGTTATGCCAGCGCCCGATCTGATAAACCAGGGGGAGTAGCGGTAGCTGAATTAGGCGCCTTAAATCAGGTTTTAACCTTTATAGGAAGAGGTGTGATTTCTGTTGTGGCCGGCGTTACGACCTTGCCAATCGCGATGACGATACCGGGCGTGATGTTGATATTTGTTGCTTTCTTTGTGGCAGCGGCAAGCCAACCTAAGAAATAGATCTACTTAAGCTCTAACCAAACTGTGCCCAGTGGGGGAACTCTAAGAACAGTAGAAAAATCAAAACCGCGATGTTCATTAGTCTCGACAATGATCTCGTTATTAATCACTCCCGAACCACCATACTTGTCATGGTCGGTGTTCAGTATTTCAACCCAAGACCCATTTTTGGGAAGTGGTAATCGATAATTCTCATGAGGAACTGGTGAAAAGTTTGAGATACAGGCAATCGCAGTTCCCGAATCAGACCAGCGGATAAAAGCTAAGGTATTTGCTGCGGCATCGTCGCCCACTAACCACTGAAAGCCTTCGCTAAAGACATCTTTTTCCCAAAGTGCGGGTAATTCTTTGTAATAATTATTTAAATCTGAGATGAGATTTTGTACGCCACTGTGTTCGGCGTATTGAGTCAAATGCCAATCTAAAGATTTTTCGGAGCTCCATTCATCATTCTGCGCGAACTCACAACCCATAAATAATAATTTCTTACCGGGGTGCGCCCACATAAAGCCGTAAAGGGCGCGCAAAGTAGCGAGTTTTTGCCAACGATCTCCGGGGAATTTATTAACTAAAGCGCCTTTGCCATGTACTACTTCATCATGTGAAAGCGGCAGTAAAAAGTTTTCACTCCAGGCATAGAGAATCGAAAAGGTAATCTCATTGTGGTGATAAACCCGGTGTACTGGTTCATGGGAGAGATATTGCAAAGTGTCATGCATCCAGCCCATATTCCACTTAAATCCAAAGCCAAGTCCGTTTTCTGAAGTTGGCTTTGTGACTCCACCCCAAGCGGTTGATTCCTCAGCGATCATCATGATTCCAGGGAACTGCTTATATGCGGTGGCTGTGGCCTCTTGTAATAAGCGAACCGCAGCTAAGTTTTCTCTTCCGCCAAACTCGTTTGGCAGCCATTCACCTTCTTTTCGGGAGTAATCCAAATAGAGCATGGAGGCAACAGCATCTACCCGCAAACCATCGATATGGAACTCCTCCAACCAGTACAAAGCGCTCGCTACGAGAAAGTTTCTAACCTCATTTCGGCCAAAGTTAAATATCAATGTTCCCCAGTCTGGGTGCTCACCAAGTCTTGGATCTTCATGTTCATACAGAGCGGTTCCATCAAATCTAGCTAACGCCCATTCATCCTTTGGGAAATGTGCTGGAACCCAATCCAACAAAACACCTATTCCTAGTTTGTGGAGATGATCAATCAAAAAGCGAAAATCATCCGGTGTGCCAAAACGTGAAGTTGGAGCGAAGTATGAAGTGACCTGATAACCCCAAGAAGGTGAGTAGGGATGTTCCGTGACCGGCAAAAACTCAACATGGGTAAATCCCTGTTGTTCCAGATAATTTCCCAATTCAATTGCTAGCTCTTTGTAATTAAGGCCCGGACGCCAAGAACCTAGATGAACTTCATAAACAGAGACTGGTGCACGCCAAGGCTGGTACATAGCGCGATGGTTCATCCACTCCTGATCACTCCAGTTATATTCACTTTCATTAACAATTGATGCGGTCAATGGTGGAGTCTCAGTTTGGCGAGCAAGAGGATCGGCATGATCAACCCATCGACCATCTCGACCTTGAATAGCAAACTTGTATTTAGTCCCCGGCGCCAAATCTGGGATGAAAATCTCCCAAATTCCATTTGAACCTAGCGGAATCATCGGATTGGTGTTCTTATCCCAATAATTGTGATCAGAAATCAAACTAACGTTACGAGCATTAGGCGCCCATACTGCGAAAGCGGTGCCGATTAATTCACCGGATTCTGCGCGCTTAACATGCGCACCAAGTACATTCCATAACTTCTCATGTCTTCCCTCGGTTATTAAGTAAAGATCTAATTCCCCAAGTGTTGTATGAGGGTTTAAGTATCCAACTGGTGGAGATTGATAACTGGCGCGTTTGCCAAACAGATTTAAGATTCTTTTAGAAAAATCTCCGCGCATGGCGGAACTTTACTTAGTTTTGACCAAAGCGATATGGGCGACTCTGCCATTTGGACGGGCCGGATCTAGCCGCACAAATGTGTCCTTACTCCATGCGTAATTGGAGCCATCTAGAAGATCGGTTACTTGAAATGAATCGGGGCTTAAACCAAGTTCATCCAGTCCAAGAGCCCATAAATCCCAGTGCACCATGGTCTCTCTGGCATGAAGTCCATCTAGATTTACCACGACCAAAATCAGATTTTTACCTTCGCGCTTTGAGTAAGCAAGGATCTGATCAGAATCAGTGTTATGAAAGTGCAAATTTCTTAATCTTTGGAGCGCAGGATTCTCACGCCGAATTCGGTTCAAGGTTGAGATAAATGGCGCCAGGGTTAAACCCTTTTTCTTCGCGCCATCCCAATCACGCACTTTGATTTCATACTTCTCGCTATCGCGATACTCCTCTTTACCCTCTGCAATTGGAATGTGTTCGTAAAGTTCATAACCGGCATACATACCCCAGGAAGGTGTCATGGTTGCGGCGAGTACAGCGCGCATGGCAAATATCGCTGGATTTCCGCTTTGTAAATGGAAAGGCAAAATATCAGGCGTATTAACCCAGAAGTTAGGACGGAAGAAAGCACTTGTGTGATGTGCAACTTCGGTGCCGTATTCAATTAACTCTTGTTTTGTAGTGCGCCAGGTGAAATAAGTGTAGGACTGCTGAAAACCAGCTTTTCCTAAAGAGTGCATCATCGGTGGGACGGTGAAAGCTTCTGATAAGAAAATTACCTCTGGGTATTTCGCATTTACCTTGGCAATCAACTCCTGCCAGAAGTGCACCGGCTTTGTGTGTGGATTATCAACTCGGAAAATAGAAACGCCTTTTTCAATCCAGAAAGTTACCACTCGATAAATTTCTGCAAATAGCCCGGGGTAATCGTTATCAAAATTAATTGGATAAATATCTTGATATTTTTTTGGCGGATTTTCTGCGTAGGCAATACTTCCATCAGCTCTTTTGGTGAACCACTCTGGATTTGTCTTTACCCAAGGATGATCGGGGGAGCACTGCAGCGCCAGATCTAAAGCAACTTCAATCTTGTTCTTACGCGCCACCTTTAGAAACTCTTCGAAATCCTTCATCGTGCCAAGCTCTGGATTTATCGCATCATGGCCGCCAGATTCATTTCCGATTCCCCAGGGAACCCCGGGATCGCCAGGAAGCGCCTCTAATGAGTTGTTTTTGCCCTTGCGATGCGAATAACCGATGGGGTGAATTGGCGGGATGTAGAGAACATCAAATCCCATTTCAGCAACCGCCGGAATTCGCTTTGCAGCTGTAGCGAAGGTGCCACTTGTAATGCTGCCATCTGAATTCTTAATCGCACCTTCACTGCGTGGGAAAAACTCGTACCAGCTTCCAACCAACGCCCGTTCACGCTCGACATAAATTGGGAATTTCTCGCTTTGGCTAATCAAATCTTTGGCAAACTCGCCAGGATTTTTGGCGATAACTTCAATATAGAAATGCCATATGCCAACAGAAGAGGCTTTGATTGGGGCTTCATAACGCGAGCTCTTAGGCCAGATTTCCCGCATTTGAATACGGGAGCTTTCTTTACCCTTTTGATCTAGCAGAACCACAAAGGCGGTAAATCCATCATGTCCTTCACGGATGATGGTTGCGCCTACATTAATACTTTCATTTGGAATCGCTTTCGCACCAACATACTCTCCACCGAAGTTAACTACGGGGGATATGTCTAGGATTGGAAAGCGACCGATCATCCAGTGCCTTCTGTGTTTCCTGGATCAGCGGCGGTGACGTTATTTAGATCGTATTTATCAATCGCCTGCTTAACAATCTTGGCGGAAATCTTCCCTTCTTTTGCAAGTTGGGAAAGTACACCGACGGTGATTGATTCAGCATCAACCTTGAAATGTCTGCGCAATGCGCCACGGGTATCTGATAAACCAAATCCATCAGTACCAAGTGATGCAAACTCCTGTGGAACCCATGGAGCGATTTGATCTTGCACCGTGCGCATGAAATCACTTACCGCTAAAACGCTTCCATCGTAACTCTCTAACTTTTCAGTTAAGTAAGCCTTTTTCTTGGAAGTTGGATTAAGCAGGTTGTGACGATCAACCTCTAGGCCATTGCGACGAAGTTCATTCCAGGAGGTAACGCTCCAGACATTGGCCTGAACATTCCAATCCTCGGCCAGTAACTTCTGTGCCTTAAGGGCCCAGTTCATTGCTACACCTGATGCCAAAATGTTAGCTCTGCGCTTCTTGCGACCAGATTTAGCGCTCTTGGAGAAGAGGTAAACACCCTTCAAAAGACCATCAACATCAAGGTTTGCTGGCTCTTCAGGTTGAGCATATGGCTCGTTATAGACGGTGAGGTAATAGAAGATATTTTCACTGTTCTCGCCATACATACGACGTAGACCGTCTTTAACAATATGGCCAAGTTCAAATGCGTATGCCGGATCGTATGAAACAACCGCAGGATTAGTTGAAGCTAGCAGTTGAGAATGACCATCTTCATGTTGCAGACCCTCACCATTAAGTGTGGTTCGTCCAGCAGTCGCACCCATTACAAAACCACGCGCCATTTGATCTGCGGCGGCCCAGAATGCATCACCGGTTCTTTGGAAACCAAACATTGAGTAGAAAATATAAACCGGAATCATCGGTTCATCATGAGTTGAATATGAAGTTCCGACCGCGGTGAATGATGCAGTGGAGCCTGCTTCATTAATACCTTCATGCAGGATGACACCTGAGGTCGATTCCTTATAAGAAAGCATCAACTCGCGATCTACTGCGGTGTATTGCTGTCCATGTGGAGAGTAAATCTTCATGGTTGGGAACAGAGAATCCATGCCAAAGGTACGTGCTTCATCAGGAATGATTGGCACAATGCGATTTCCAAGTCCTTCAACCTTTGTTAAATCCTTTAACAAACGCACAAAAGCCATCGTTGTTGCAATTTCTTGATGACCAGAACCACGACGAACTACCTCGAAATGAGAGTCATCTGGTTGTGGCAATGGCTTTGAAATTGCGCGACGCTTTGGAACAGAACCTCCGAGAGCGTTGCGACGCTCCATCATGTATTGATATTCCGCAGACTCTTTTCCTGGATGGAAATACGGTGGAAGTTTTTCATCAAGCTTCTCATCTGGAATATCTAGATACAGACGATCACGCAAAGATTGAAGATCTTCCAGCTTCAACTTCTTCATCTGGTGGGTGGCGTTGCGACCTTCAAAGTGTGAGCCCAAAGTCCAGCCCTTAATGGTCTTGGCAAGAATGACGGTTGGGCGACCTTTGTGGTTCATAGCTGATTGATAAGCCGCAAATAGCTTCTGATAATCATGTCCGCCGCGCTTTAGGTTCCAGATGTCATCATCGCTCCAATTAGCGACCATGGCAGCTGTTCTTGGGTCTCGGCCAAAGAAGTTATCGCGGACGAATTTGCCGTTTTCGGCTTTGTAGGTTTGGAAATCTCCATCTGGAGTCTTGTTCATCAAATCAACAAGCGCACCTTCATTATCTTGTGCAAATAATGAATCCCACTCGCGACCCCAAACAACTTTGATTACATTCCAGCCAGCACCAGTAAATAGCGCTTCCAACTCTTGAATAATCTTGCCGTTACCGCGCACTGGTCCGTCAAGGCGCTGCAAGTTACAGTTAACAACAAAGGTTAGATTGTCGAGATTTTCACGAGCCGCGAGAGTTAAAGCTGAAACGCTTTCTGGCTCATCCATTTCGCCGTCGCCCAAAAATGCCCAAACATGTTGTTGCGAAGTATCTTTAATTCCACGGTTGTGAAGATAACGATTGAAACGTGCTTGATAAACCGAGTTGATTGGACCAAGACCCATAGAAACAGTTGGGAACTCCCAGAACTCTGGCATCAAACGTGGGTGCGGATATGAAGAGAGTCCGCCGCCAGAATGTGAAAGCTCTTGTCTAAATCCATCTAGTTGATGTTCGCTTAAGCGACCTTCAAGAAAAGCGCGGGCGTACATTCCAGGGGATGCGTGACCTTGGAAAAAGATTTGGTCTCCGCCACCTGGGTGATCTTTGCCTTTAAAGAAATGATTAAAACCAACTTCGTACAAAGCAGCTGAAGATGCGAATGTCGAGATGTGTCCACCAACGCCGACGCCGGGACGTTGTGCACGATGCACCATGATCGCTGCATTCCAGCGAATGTATGCGCGAATTCGACGCTCTAAAAATTCATCACCAGGGAACTTCGGTTCCTTCTCTGGCGGAATTGTGTTCATGTAATCAGTTACACGAAGATTAGGTAAATCAACATTTGCTTCATGTGCGCGCTTTAATAGCGAGAGCATCAAGTAGCGAGCCCGTGTTGGGCCAGCATGTTTAACCAGGGAGTCGAGGGATTGATGCCACTCGGCGGTCTCCTCGGGATTGATATCCACGAGCTGGCTGATGTGCTGGTCTGGAAGGGAGTTAATCTCATTCTGATTTGGGCTCACGGGGCTATCTTTGCGCCCTTTGCCGCTTAGTGTGAAATCGGCACGTGTGAATTCCGCCCAATAATCAGCCTTGTTTCCGCCTCAAAACCTCCGCAACCCGACCAAAATGAAATGTCGGAGTTGCGAAATGAGCCTCTGGCGTGTGGACTTCTCCCATTACGTTCATTCATTTTTGAGAGTTAAGGAGAAGGCATTGAGTACCCCGGTGGGGCCAGGACAGCTGGCATCCCGAATGGGAATCCAATCTGGCTTTCTCGTTTTAGAACGCGGCTTCGGTGATGATTCCGATGATGCAATTCGTAAAGAAATTTCAGCCGCTGCGGGAAATGAACTACTAGATGAGAACTCTCAAGAGGTCGTTGATCTCGTTATGTCTTGGTGGCGAGAAGATGACGGCGATCTAACAGATGAATTAGTTGATTGCCTTACTTATCTTTCCGAAACTGGTCCGATTTGGTTGCTCACTCCAAAAGTCGGACGTGATGGACATGTAGAACCAAGTGATATTCAAGATGCAGCACAAACCGCTGGACTAAGTCTCACCTCAACTATTCCTGCTTCAAAGGATTGGACCGCAACACGACTTGTTGCCCGAAAGAGTGGAAGAAAATAATGTCAATTGCAGTCGGCCAAGAAGCTCCAGATTTTGAACTGCCAAATCAATTTGGTGAAAAAGTAAAACTATCTTCATTTCGCGGCAAGAAAAATGTTGTAGTAGTTTTCTTCCCATTCGCATTTACCGGAACCTGCACCGGCGAGCTTTGCGCGCTTCGCGATGATCTCTCCGTTTTCCAAAATGAAAATGTAGAACTTCTAGCAATTTCATGTGATGCGATGTTCACCCAAAAAGTATTTGCCGAAAAAGAGGGATACAACTTCCCATTACTTTCAGATTTCTGGCCACATGGCGATGTTGCTCAAAAGTACGGAGTTTTCAATGCCGAGCGCGGCCTTGCTCTTCGAGGCACATTTGTTATCGATAAGAGCGGAATTGTGCGCTGGAGCGTTGTAAATAGCCCTGCTGAAGCGCGAAATTTGGCCGATTACAAAACTGCGCTCGCTTCGTTATAGACTTCGCAGGCATTTCCAGTAGGGCGCTTAGCTCAGCGGTAGAGCGGCTCGTTTACACCGAGTAGGTCGGGGGTTCAAAACCCTCAGCGCCCACCAAATTCAAATTGAGTTAGAAATCAGGCTGAATCTATTTCTTTGCTGCATGCTTCAATATGATTTGATTCATGGCTGAAATCTCTCGAAGAGTTCTGCTCTTGCTCTTAGGAGCATTGTTGCCTGGCGCGATAAATCAAAGCTCTCAGGCTGCGATTAGCAAGAAGCCTTCGCCGACCCCAACTCCCAAGAAACCTACACCGACTCCTTCTAAAAAGAAGACTACAAAGCCAAAGCCATCGAGCAGTCCAAAAGCCTCATCTAGCCCGCAAGCTTCACAAAGTAAGATCGCAGAAGGATTAGTAATTGCCAAAAGCTCTGATCTTGTTTTTCGACAGACTAAAGTGTTTTATCTTAAAGATTCATTTGGAATTTCTTCTGGTTACTCACTGACTAGAACTTCAAGGGGAGTTGTTGCATTTAACGTTAGGTGCACTCATAACGGAGTGCCGAGCGATCTAGTGAGTAATCAATTGAAATGTCCGGCACATGGTTCAATATTTGATCCTGAAACAGGAATGGTAGTGCGAGGTCCAGCCGTGGAGCCTTTGAAGAGCTATCGCACAATTGAAGAAAATGGCGAGATAAGAATTATTATTTCTTGATCTTGTATCCAGTTGGGCACTTTGGATTGGTGCCTGTAACTCTAATCGTTTTCCCATTTTTAACGCAGGTAATAGTTTTCTTCTTGCCTTTTGAAGCTAAAGAAGTTGAAGCTGTCGGTGTTGGAGATTGACTTTCGATCGGCGAACTCGAGGGAGTCGGGCTTGGACTTGAACTTGGCACAACCATATCTGCAGCACTCTTAGTAGCGGAAGGCGTGGGAGTTGCGCTGGCAGTTGCAATGGGCGCAGCTGTTGGTAACAAGTCTTTGTCATAAGGAACATTTCCAAGCGCATTTTTCACATTGGTCGGGAAGTTTTCTGGAAGTGGAGTTTCAGAGAGATGTTTCATGACTGAAAGAACCTCTGGTCTGAAATTTGGGAATACTTGCTCGGCGCCTTGGGCGGTTATTCCCGCTCGGCGTGTGAGGATTTCGGTTAACAGGCTTCGATAATCAGCTGTTACGACTAAATCGCCATCTTTGAGCTGTCTATCATCTAGGCCAGGGAATTTTCCATGGATTTTGCCTCCATGCACTCCTCCACCTGCAACAAACATGCTGGTTCCCCAACCGTGCTCCGTTCCAGTTGATTGATTTTCACTGACTCGGCGACCAAATTCAGTAACCGTTACGACTGTAACTCGGGACCACACCACACCAAGATCTTCTCTAAATGCAGATATTGATCCGGCAAGATCAGATAGATATGAGGTGAGCCAACCGTTTTCAAGATTGCCCATATTTGCATGCATATCCCAATCACCTTGAAATTCGACATCAACCGCGCGCACTCCAATGCCGGCCTTCAAGAGCGCTGCAACGTCTCTAAGTCTCTGTCCTGTTCCGGTATTTGGATAATTGACTGCACTTCTTTGCGCACCGGCTTTCGCAATTTGATCAAGAGCTTGAATTGTTGATTTAGCTTGGGTTGCCCAAACATTCGTCCAACGTCCGTGAGTTTCATCAATGAATCCGGAGATATCTTCCGCTTTGTAGCCGTAAAGTGAATCTAATCTGAAGTTATTTAAGGAATTTAGATTTACTGGGGAGGCCTTTCCTCCGACTAGCTGCTTGGTTGTAGAGCCAATACCGACTGATTGCACAACGGAACCGCTTCCCGTTACATCTAGGAATCGAGCCATCCAACCGCTGCGCTTATCTTTCTCTCCATAAGCTGCATAGGCAACATCGGCAATCTCATCGAAGTGGCTTCTAGAATGCGTTGGTGCACCTAGCGTATTAACAATCGCCAGCTCTTTAGCATCCCAAAGCGGCATCAATTTCTTCAGAGCTGGATGGAATCCAAATTCACGATCAAGAGGAATCAAACTCGCGTTGGGGATGAAAATTTGGCCGCGAATCTTGCGCATCAAGTTTTCGTCGGTAGGAACAACGGCACTTAATCCATCAAATCCACCCCGCAGCACCAATGTGACAACAACATCAGGAACTTCATTAGTTGAAGCAGCAAATGTGTATCGAACACCATTCGCAGAGAGGACGGTCATTCCGCCAAACAACGCCATACCTCGAAGGAATTGGCGACGGGAAAATCCATCGCGTCCTTCAGGACATTGCGCAATTGCCTCTTCTGTAATCATCGCAAGCTCCAAACTGGTAGTTGGAAGATAAGGCGAGCAATTAAAGCTGTGATATTTCGATAGTTGTTGGCGAGATCGGGGTTTGTGCCAAAAACTTTATATACCGCGTTGCGCACAGAATTCTTGTCAGAGCTACCTAATTGTGTGGACAGCAGAAGTGAAGCGACTTGATCAATTTGCTTGTCAAGATTACTTTCTTTCGTCGGCAGCAATTTATCCCAAGCTGGTTCATTCCAAATGTTTCCCTGCACAAAATTTCCATATGCATTCCATCTAACAACTTGCTTACTGGCATTCACCCAATTGGTTGCCGTGTCTGGATATCCGTCAGGAAATGGCCAGGAGAGTGGAGCATGACCCATACTCGCTATTTCATTTCCAATGATTGCTGGAAATGAGAATTCTTTATTGATTCCTTGCCACTTCTGAACTCTTGTGAAATTAGGCCAGACGTCAAGAACTCTTGCGACTGATATGTAATCTTCTCCGGGGCGTTTCAATTTTGCGCCGTAGGCACTTTTGAAATCCGGGTGTTTATAAACAGCGCGCAGGGTAGCTTTTATTTCACCTTTGCTTGCGGTATAACTTGTTGCAATGTCATTTATGAACTTTTGAGATGGATTGTCCTCGACAAATCGGCGACCCAGTTTGAGAGCTATTGTTTTTGCAGTTTCGGGATGGAATGCCAAATAGTTGAAAAGCGACTTGATTGCGGGTAAAACTTGATCAACTGAAGTTACAGTTCTTTGCCAACCCATAATTTTGAAGGTGCCAAAATTTTGCCGCTCCCCATGAAGCATTGTGGCGAACGGTGCGACATCTATAAATGTCTTGCCTTGAGGAAAAGGTCGCGGCCCTCTTTGGTACCAGCGCTCGGGCCATTTCACACGTAAACCTGAGAAAAGTTTCGCGGCATCAAGAATATCTGCCTGTGTGTAGCCCGATTTCGGCGTCACAGTGTGAAGCTCAAGCAACTCACGACCATAGTTTTCATTTGGTAGCTCTTTTGTGCTGAGCTCTCCATCTAGATAGACAATCATCGCTGGATGAGTAGCGGTGGCATAAAGCAGATCCTCAAAATTAGAGAGAGCGTATTCTCTGATTACTCTTTTGTTCCAATCGTTGGTATGCCAATCCAATCGACCGTCTTTTGTGTCGTCACCTAAGGTTGTGATGTTGAAATGATCATGCCAAAACTCAACCATCATTTCAAATATTTGACGCTTGGAATGGGCTTGGCGAATCAATGTGTATAGGTGAAGCACTCGCCCGGACATATGGTTTGAATTAAAAATCTGCCCTTTAGCCATATCGCCTTCAGCTTCAGCTAATGGCCACAGAAAATTCATGTCTTTATGGATGTAATTGAAAATTTCCCAATTAGATAGATATTTATCGACTTCCTTATCGTCGATAGTTAGATGATTGAGTTGTTTTTCAAACCAAGCTTCTTCGCCCATTCCTCGAACCTCTGAAATAAGTTCTGATGTGGGTCCATAGGTAAATCTATGAAGAAGATGAACTATGGAATCTTGAGATGGTGGAGTTGCTCCGGCACCCCAGCTAGATTGCATGTCGGAAGGCTACTTAGTTCAAGACTGAATTCACAGATAATCGGCGGGCAATTTTGTGATGCCCAGTTAGCTTCTTGCAGTGCTCCAACTAAGAGCAGGTACTAGGGGGTTCGGGTGATGCGCACTTGGTCGAAATCTCCCTGGGCCAATACTTGAACTGCAATTCCACCAAATGAGATTTTGTCTCCCTTGTGAAGCAAAAGGTCTCTGCTCGGGGTGGCGAAACAAGAGTAACTTTCTGTCGGCCTTTCGCTAGGGGAGATGGCCGTAAAGTAATCATCCATATGCCCCAGATTTGAGTCATAAACATACGCCAGTACACCATTTCGTTCAGTTGGCGTGGTGCAGGAGAATTTACTTACCCGCCTAGATTCCAGAATTAGTGCTTTTGATTTGGACAGGGGGAACACCGCAAGCTTGATCCCTTTAGTTGCATTGTCGGTAAGCGGAATCAATGTCAACTCTAGATTTGAAATATTCGAAGGTGACTTGCAGTAAACCCTTTCCTCCGGCATCCAGCCCACCAAAAATCTAATCCAACCACCGAGTTCTCTTGCACCCTCTGTGGTGCCCTGAATCAAATAAGTTTGCATTTCAGTTGCCACATTGGAACCGCCAAACTTACCTACTCCAAGCCCAACCATGTAGTGATACATCCACCATGACCAGAAATTGCGCCCTGATTTCGGCTCTTCGTTGAAAGTGCTTGGAATTGAGAAAAGGGCGATCTGCGTTCCTTCGTTAGTGACATAATTCTTTACGACATCGAATCCGATGTTTCCCTTAATTCCATACTCAATAATTTGCTGACCCGCAGGCAGTAAGAATTGGACCGCCTGAATACCCTTGAAGTCAAAAGTTTTATCTGTTTCGGTAATAACTCGAGTCCATATTGCTTGTTGATTTGAAGAGCCAAACCCTTTGTTATCAGATTTTGGAACCGCGTACTCTTTGGAAGATCCAGGTAATCGAATCCAATTATCTTGAATCTTCCAATTTATCTTTAACTGACCTTCGCTTGAGTTGTCTGCCCATTCAGAAGCAAACTGAATCTCGTTTTTTGCGCGTGTCATGAAGTTTGCTTCTCCAGGTAAGTCTTCAAAATCAATTGGAATTAGCGCCCAAGTTACCTCACCTTTTCCCTGATACAGCGCAGTGGGTGTTGGAAAGCCAGATTTGGTCCCATGAACTCCCTCTTGCCTGATTTTGCATAATTCAATGTTTTCACTTGGCTCACTCGGTGGGGAGTACAGCACTGTCTCCTTTTTTGGATTTGATTCAGGAGTAGGAGTTTTAATGGGTTCTGGAGTTGGAGTTGATGCGGGCGAAGGAGTGGGAGCCGGTGTTGCTGTGGGTAAAGCTGATTGTTTAGCTGGCTTGATTGTCTTTCCACTATTCCAAACAAGTTTCCTTCCTGACTTAACGCATTTGAATTGCTTTCCACTAACCATCCTCGTGATGCCGATTTTGCTGCATTCAGCACCAGCTTTTGGCGGAGTTGCGGAAAATGCTGGGAAATTTGTTAAAACCAAAGAGAGTGCTAAAACTAGTGCTAAAGCTGAGGCTCCCTTTTTCATGAGAGCAAGAATATTCCTAAACCAAGGAGTTACAAGTGGATTTATTCCCGGAAATCCAATCAATTACTCCACTCCAATTTCATTTCTCGGTACCTAATTAAAGTGAATTCTGCGTGGGTGCGTTTTTCTTCACTTTCGGACAAAGCTGCTTGTTTCAGCGGAGGAATTATTTGATCCCCGATTGCACAGAGAAATCTAGTTAGTCCAAATTGAATATCCGAGTCTCCGCGGCCAAGTTGCGAAATCAATAGATTCGCTAGTTCGGATTTCTTATCTTCTGGAACCAGAACAGAGGCGCTACGCCACGCAGTTGAGGCAACAAAGTCATCTTGGTCGAAAAGCAAATCTTCAGTTATTAGGTGGTAGTTGGCCCTATCTCCAATCTTCGAGAGTGTATGCAAAGCCTGGCTGCGTGCTTGATTAATTGACGAGGGCAATTGAGGAGTTAGTAATTCAACAACTCTCTCTCGTTCTTGTCGCATAAGAGCCCATGAAAGGGTGTCTCGCACAAAGAAATCGGGTTCGATTGCACACTGGGAAATTAAGATTTCAATGAACTCGAACTTTGGGTAGGTACCTGCCATGAGTGCTGCATTCAAGCGAACCGACTGATCACTGGAAGCAAATAAATTCGAGAGTACAAATCCTAATTCGTCAGAGTTCATTAAAGCCGTTATCCAAAATAAGCATCCTTCATAATCTGTAAGTCAATTTTCCGCATTCTCATCATTGCTTCAGTAGCTCTTTTTGAACCTTCAGGATCTGGACCACCTAAATACTTCATCATTTCTGGGGAAGTTATCTGCCAAGAGATCCCAAATTTGTCCTTTAACCAACCACACTGACTTTCCTGGCCACCATCTGCGGTTAACAGATTCCAATATCGATCAATTTCATCTTGATTTGAACAAGGGATTTGAAATGAAACCGCTTCTGAATGAGGAAACTGTGGGCCGCCATTCAAGCCGATAAAGTCCTGACCAAATATTCGGAAATTAACGACAATCTCTTCACCTTGTTTATTGCCAGGAGTATCAGTCGGGGCAATCCAATTATCCTGCATCGAGCTATCTGGAAAAATGCTGGTGTAAAAACTTGCCGCTTCGCGAGCGTTTCCGTTGAACCACAAACAGGTTGTTAGTTTCATTTTTTATGCCTTTGCGTACGAAATCATCCAGCGGATTCCAAATTGATCCAAACAAGATCCCCAAAGTGCTCCCCATGGCATCTGAGCTAGTGGTCCCGAATTCTCTGAAGAGTTTGTCATCAAATGTGAATAAATATGTTGCGCCTCTTCCTCTGAGTCCAGATCTAATGAAATGGTTACATTGTTACCTGCTAATACTTTGTGACCCATAGATTCAAGCGCATCGGTAGCCATCAAAATGTGACCATTTGTAATGGGAAGTTGAATATTCATTATCTTTTCGGCATCAGAATCCAGGAGTTCTGGAGCTCCAGCGGGGCGTGGCATGTCTTTCATTCTTGTAACGCTAATGAATTCAGATTTGAAGACCTGCTTGTAGAAGTTGAAGGCTTCTTCAGTATTTCCCATAAAATTCAAATAAGTGTTTACTCTGGCCATATAGCCATAATATCAATGACTTTTACATTATAAGAAGCTTCACCCTAACAAACGTGGTACTACTTCAATTTTCCAAGATTGAATTTGACTTTGATTTCATCATCCAGCTGTAAATCTAACTTCTTTCTAATCTCATTCTTAATCGGCAAGTAGTAAACGCCATCTTTGGGTATCAGCGCTGTTTGGAATTGAAGCTTTGAAACTTCGCCATGTATGTGCAGAACTCCCCAGCCGTAGCTAAGAGCGGCGGCGCTTTTCTTGATGATTGCTGAGCTTTTGGGATCCACCTTTATAAAGTAAAAAGGAGCGGGGCCACGCCATTCGAAAAGCTCTCCAACTATCTTGAATTCATATTCCACAATCAAAAAGCTTACAACTATAATTCAAATTATCTTATACTTTTGATTTGAACTTAAATCCTTTTTTCTTCATCTCACGCTTTAAAGTCTTCATCGCATTGGGTCCAATGGCATGTACTGATTTCAATTCTTTTTCGGTGAGTTTTTTCAAATCCTCAATTTTAAATAGTCTGTTATCAATCAAGCCTCGGCGAGCGGGAGCCGCCAAGCCAATAGATTTCCAGTAAGAGTCCTTACCTTCATACTTTGACCTCGATACTTGACCATTTTTTATGCCACATTGTGAGAGTCTTGCAGCGAGCAATTTCTTTATCAGTGTTTTTGATAATGGCTTATCTACAGGTACATGCAAAGCGCTTTTAGTCTTTGAGTAACCATCTAATTCTTTTTCAAATAATTGGAGTACTGAACCGCTAAATGGGTAATAGCCCACATGATTCTTTGCCGCCATAAGGCCAGCGACCACTTTGCCATTCAACCTAAATGCGGGCATCCCGTAGCTAACTACTTCTTCCACTTCAGGCAGAATTTCGAGGATAGTTTTTCGCATCGCTAACATGGTTTTTCTGTGAGGCAGGGGAACCTGAGAATAGAGCTTTGAGACAGAGCTCGCTTTGCTTTTCACGATTGATATTTTGTCAGTTGAATTACGGAAATCGTGGCATACTAGGCTTATGAGCGAAAATAACGAGACTTTTCAATGCCCATGTGGCTGCCCACCAAATAACTGCACTTGCTGCTGTAGCAAGCCAGAGGGTTGCGGACACAGAAAGTAAGAAGATTGCCGGTCGATAAATCTGATCGCAGCTCCTATTTCCCCAAGATTGAGGCGAAATACGGGCAGCCGATGCGCTATTGGTTTGGCGTGATGAAAGAGATTGCTGATCGGAAATACCCGGAGCAGATTGCATTCCTAAAAGAGGAGCATGGCTTTAGTCAGGCTCATGCCAATGCCTTGGTTATGTACTCCCGCGGATCGAAAAGCTCAAAGCGCTTCGATGATTTAGGCGACTTTTTAGAGAAACATGATGCGGTCAAGCAAAAAACCGTAAAGAAGATTTTCAAAAGTATTAAAAGTAAATACCCAAAACTTGAGCAGGTCATCGCTTGGAATCAACCGATGTTGAAGCAAGGTAATGATTATGTATTTGGTCTGTCGATATCAAAGAATCACATCACAATCGCTCCCTTTAGAGCCGAAGTACTTCAGACATTGGAGAAAGAGCTTGCCATTTACAAAACCAATAAAAAGACGGTAGTTGTACCGGTGGATTGGAAAGTAGATGATCAACTACTGCACAAAATGATTCGTCTAACTTTGAAGCAGATTAAAGAGAGCAAGAATTAACTATCTGCTTAATGGCCCAAGCAGGTAACCGTTTAACCTTTGCGCTGGGCTCATTTGATTTTGATGTTGCGCTTTGAACGCACTGGTTCCGTCTGTGCCGCACATTGATCTGATTACGCCAGGTCCGCCTGGATGGGCATTAATCCAACCTGTTAAGTCGTAAACAAATCCGTCAATTATGGTCCAGCAACTGGAGCTTGAGTTATTAGCCCGCACTCTTTCCAGTGTGTAGAGAACTTGAGTTTGAGATGGAATAGGTGTGGGTGATGTTGTTGCCGATGCAGTTGGAATTGGCGATGGAGTTGCAGTCCTAATTCGCACGCCCTTGTTCCAAACCTGTTTTCCTTTTGACTTCACACAGGTGAAGAGTTTTCCTTTAAAAATAACGGTGGCATTCGCTTTTGTGCACTTTGCTCCTGCAACTGGGTTTTTTGCAGCGTGTGAAACTGGAGAAATGCTCAGGATTGAAATTAAGAGCACCCCAGCGAGCGATAACCTGCCTATTTTTCTCATTAGGGCTCGAGGGTAAAACAATTTTGGCGATGCCGCGAGTTATGAAAAGCTGAGAGTTAGCCTAAAGTGGGGCAGTGATGAAAGCTTCGAAATCTGCGCAAGAGAAATTACTAGCTTTACAGGCGTTGGATTCCTCCTTAATTCAACTAAATCACAAAGCTAAGACGCTTCCGGTAGCAAAGCTGCTCGATGAAAAAGTCATCGCACATGCAACCGCGCGTGATCTTTGTGTTGCTGCAGAAACCGAGAAGAGCGATATCAAGCATGAGCTCTCAAAATCAGAGGTAGATGTAGAGCAGGTAGTTGCGCGCATTGAAAAGGATGAGAAGCGACTTGCATCTGGATTAGGGACACCCAGAGAACTAGAACAACTGCAACACGAACTTACTTCTTTGGCAAAACGTAGAGCAGAGCTTGAAGAAATTGAGCTAGAGGTAATGGTCAGAGTCGACGCTCTTGATCAGCGAATTGCATCGCTTGGCGCCGAACGTGACGCTCTACATCTAGAGGTCACAAAGTTGGCAAAGGAAAAAGAAACCGCTTTAGAAGAAATCAACCTTGCTAAGAATGCAACCATTAAAGATCGCGAATCATTAGCAAAAGAAATTGAGCCGGAATTACTGGCTTTGTACGAGAAGATTAGAAGCTCCGCAGATGGAATAGGAGCAGCAAGACTTCACGCAGGTCAGTGTCAGGGTTGTCACCTAACAATCAATGCCGCTGATTTGAGCAAAATTTCTGGTTTGCCAGAGGATGAAGTGGTTCGGTGCGAGGAATGTCGCAGAATTTTGGTGCGAGTTAGTTAATGGCACGATCCCTCATCATCACCGCCGATGGCGGTTCGCGTGGAAATCCAGGATTAGCGGCTTACGGCGCAGTTGTTTATGAGGGTGACAAAGTTCTCGCTGAAGTTTCCGGCAAAATCGGCATCGCCACAAACAACGTTGCTGAATATCGTGGCTTGATTGCAGGTTTAAAAGCAGCTCACGAGATTGATGCCAATGCTCAAATCGAGGTCCGCCTTGATAGCAAATTAGTTGTAGAGCAAATGAGAGGAAAGTGGAAGATTCGTCACCCAGAGATGCGCGAACTTGCTTTAGAAGCGAGAAAAGTTCATGCCTATGAATTACTAACATTTACTTGGATTCCTCGTGAATTAAATTCACATGCAGATCGTCTAGTGAACGAGGCTCTTGATGGGGTTATTAAGGCTGCCAAAGAACCAATTCGATTGAACTATCTAACTGAGCGACTTATCTCCAATGAAATTCCAACCATGGTTTATCTAGTTCGACATGGTGAAACCCCTCTAACGCCATTTAGAAAGTTCTCAGGGGATGGTCCATCAAATCCAGCCTTAACTGAAAAAGGTTTAATGGAAGCGGATCTAGTTGCAAATGAAATCTCCAAATTACATCCGGATGTTTTGATCAGCTCACCTTTGCAACGCACAATGCAAACAGCCGCTGCGATTTCTAAATCAACTGGCTTAGAGGTTCATATCGATCCGATATGGATGGAGTGTTCATTTGGTGATTGGGACGGACTTTCGATAGAAGAAGTAAGTGCAAAGTATCCAAAAGAGTATGCCGAGTGGTTGGCCAGCACTTCGTACGCCCCTCCTCGAGGAGAGTCTTATGAATCAGCGATGGCACGTTCGGTTCAAGGATTACTCAGCTTGGTAGCCGATTACCCGGGCCAGAAAGTTTGCGTAGTGACGCATAATGGAATCATCAAAACAGCGCTGGCAGCTGCGATGAAAGTTGATTCGACCGCGATATTCAATATTGATGTATCACCATGCAGCATCTCATCAATTTCAATTTGGCCATCAGATAACTTGATGGCCATTAGATCAACAAACGAGCGCGGACACCTAAGAGTTAATTAGTTTCCTGGGCTTACCGTTGACATATTGAAGTCACGAATCACCATTGGTGGCACCGCCATGTTGGTGACATCTCCAGCCCATTCGCGTGGCTGAGTCCATTCGCTAGCTCCAGCATGAGCAATTCGCGAAAGCGCATTTACCGGAGAGTCATTCCAGCGGAAGTTGTTGGTGGAACCCTGAACCTCGCCATTTTTCACGTAATAAACGCCATCGCGGGTTAAACCAGTTAGCAGCAAGGTATTTGGATCAACCATTCGGATATACCAAAGTGTTGTGAGTAGAAGTCCGTTGTCGACCTTCTTTACAAGATCATCTAGTCCACCAGAAGCGCCATCAACGCTCATCACGAGGTTGTCTCCAATAGGAGTGTAAGGAAGTGAGGTTAGCTTTGCGCTGGCTCGAGTCTGAACCAAAGATTGAAGGACACCGTCCTTAATCCAGTCAACACGGTTTTGTTTTTGACCATTATCAAAAACAGAGGTGAAGGGACTACTACTTGATGCAGCAACAAATGGTGAACCAGATAAAACTTCATGTGCCGGATCGCTAAACAATTGCAGACCAACATTGGCTAGTTTTTCGCCAACCCGTGTTCCGCCGCCTTTTTTGGAGAAAACACTTTGGCCTTCAAAGGCATCACGGCCACCAGCGACCCACATCATGTAGACGTACAAATCAGCTATTGAGCCTGATGGGAAAATTGTGTCGTACTTTCCAGCCGGTAGATCAATCTTCTTTTCTTGCCAAGCAAGACGTTGGCGAATGTTTGCATCTATTTTTGATACTGATACATCTTTGAAGTCATGGGTTTCAACGCCATCCCAGGTAGAGCGAGAGCGCTGATGAGATTTTCCAGTCATCTCTACGCGACCAACGGGGGAGTCGTGACGTAATCTCATTCCACCCTTTGAGCCAACCCAAATACTTTCATGGGTGTGCTCGGCGTATCCAAACAACTCAATTGCATCTGATTGAGAACGACGCATCATCTCGCCGAGCTCTGGAGCAAAATTAGAGAATACTTCAGGTCCGGTTGGAGTATGTGCCGTGCTCCAATCACCGAATGCCACATCTTTCGCCAGCGGGGCGAAATCTTCAGCTGCTCCCGCTGCTTTTGCGGCCGCTGTGGCTTCGGCAAGAAGTGCATCGATATCTGATTCATTCACATTGGTGCGTGATACCGCGCCAGATGCCATGGATCCATCCATTGCTACAAAAGCAATTACGGTGACATTGCGTTCTTGAATGACGCCATTTGTTGTTAGCGTGCTGCTTGCCCAACGAAGATTTGCTTGGGTCTTGTCTTTTACGACAACGATGCAATCATCGGTTGTAGCGCGTGCCAAAATCTTTTCAACTAAATCTTGTGCTGAAATCATTTTCCGGCCTCCGCAACTGTGTTAAGAACATTTATCTTGTCGAACACCGCAGCCGGGCAACCATGGCTAACAGCTGCTACTTGGCCGGGTTGTGCTTTGCCGCAGTTGAAAGCGCCACCTAAAACATAAGTGGATGGTCCGCCGACCGCTTTCATTGAACCCCAGAAATCAGTTGTGGTTGCTTGATACGCAACATCCTTAAGTTGTCCAACAAGCTTTCCATTTTTAATGCGATGGAATTGTTGGCCAGTGAATTGGAAGTTATAGCGCTGCATATCGATAGACCAAGACTTGTCACCCAAGATATAAATGCCATCTTCCACAGATTCAATTAACTTTTCTAATGTTGGCCCGTTTGGATTTGGTTGTAGCGAAACATTTGGCATGCGCTGAATAGGTACGTGAGCAGGAGAGTCTGCAAAGGCACAACCATTGCTACGCTCTTGGTTTACTCGAGCTGCGATGCGGCGATCTAGTTGGTATCCAACCAAAACTCCATCTTTAACAATGTCCCACTTTTGCGCGGCCACACCTTCGTCATCCCAGCCAACGGTACTTAATCCATGCGGAGTATTGCGATCTCCAGTTACATTCATCAAGGCAGATCCATACTTCAAATTGCCTAGTTTGTCGGGGGTAGCGAACGAGGTTCCGGCGTAATTGGCTTCATATCCAATAGCTCTATCAAGCTCGGTGGCGTGGCCAATTGATTCGTGAATTGTCAGCCATAGATTTGAAGGATGAATTAGTAGGTCATAACGCCCTGGTTCGACAGAGGGAGCAGCAACCTTTTCAGCTAGCAAAGTTGGAAGTTGTTCAATCTCGGCATCCCAATTCCAAATCGAGTTGCCCATCCATTCCCAACCGTAAGCCGCTGGTTGTGCGAGTGTGCGCATTGACTCAAAACCATGAGCACCGATTGAGATTGCTTCGATCTGAGTTTGCACTCTAACTCTTTGTTGCGTTGTGCTGGTTCCAGCCGAATCGGCATAGTGTTTTTGCTCTTTTACATACATTGTGTGAGCACTGGTGTGATTCACGCCAGATGAAGCTAACAATTTTGCGCTAAGCGATGCCAGACGATCTTTTTTATCTGCATCAGAAACTGAAAATGGATCTATTTCATAGGCGGACACCCAGCTCTGTTTTGCATAAACCGGTTCGGGAGCCAAAGAGATCTCCTCAGTTGATAAAGGTTTTGAAGTCTTTGCCATGGCAACAGCTGTGAGTGCCAACTTCTTTGCAGTCTCCACGCTCACATCAGGAGATGAGGCAAAACCCCATGCGCCGTTAACAATAACTCGAACGCCAATTCCAAAATTGGTTTCATCAGATTGAGTCTCGGGCTTGGCATCACGAAGGGATAGATATCCGGTTCGTGTTCGCTCGATGCGCACATCCACATGAGAAGCTCCAGAGCCAACACCTGTACTTATTGCGGCATCAGAAACAGCATCTAGGGGTATTGCGCGAAAATCCGCATCAACTGTTGTAATCATGTGCGCCACCCTAAGGCAACCTACCAAGGTAGGCAATGTGTGACGCCACGCATTGAAGAATCCTTGAGCAACAGACAGGGCAAAGTAGATTTTTGTCGTGAGCGAAAACCGTTCCCGATTAGATTACATAGACCTCTTAAGGGTTTTTGCCCTGGGCTATGTCATCACATTCCATTACCTATTTAGCGGTATTTCCAAAGGAAAAATCGACTCAGTCACGCTCTCGCCCTTAGCTCCCATGGCTAAATACGGCTACTTGGGTGTTGAACTGTTTTTTATGATTAGCGGTTTCGTCATTCTTTATTCAACCAATAGAACAGCTGGCGATTTCATAAAGCGTCGATTCCTGCGTTTGTTCCCAATGTATTGGATGGCTTTGATCTTGATCTATCTGGTGTTGTTGTTACCTTTTTGGGAGAGAACCACGCCGCCATTTAGTAGATTTCTTTGGAACCTAACCATGGTCCCAACCGCATTTGGCCAAGAACGAATTGATGAAACACACTGGTTTTTGGTTCGAGAACTGCAGTTCTATGTCTTTGTGGCAGTGGTCTTAGCAATAGGAGCGGGAAAACTACTTCCCAAGATTTTTCCGATATGGGCGATAATTCTGTGTGTCTGGAATTTATTAAATCTTCCCGATTTCAACATATGGTATTTCTCCGGTTACTTTTCTTTAATAACGGGCGGCGCCATCATCTACTCAATTAGAGAGTGGGGCTGGAATTATTTGAGATTTTTTGGCTTGTTAGCAGCATACGTTGGTGCCATTGACACACGCATCAGCATCATTCCAGTTATTGAAACGCGTAGAAACACAGATTATTCAGCAACTGTTATTGCAGTAATGGTTACTGCAATTTTCTTCATTATGCTACTAACTCTCAACAAGAACATTGAAAAGTTCAAAGTAAGTTGGATTGGCTTTGCTGGCGCAATTACTTATCCACTGTATCTAATTCACGGTCGTCTGGGTGGAACATTCATTCAACAATTTGCAAATAATCAAAACAAATGGTTTGTCTATGCAGCGGTGTTATTCAGCTTCATATTTGTAGCTAAGTTCATGCTTCGGTTAGAAAAGCGTGTATTGAATTTGAAACCATTCAGAACAATCGCTGGAAATCGTTAACTCTGCCAAAAAGGTAAAATTCACACACTTTTAATTCGCATTTGCGTCGCAGTACCTTAAAAAAGCCCTATTTCGTTTGCTTCTTAATTGTTTACTGTTCTATCCTTCCGATTACGAAGAGTCGCCCGGATCACCGCGTTGTTCATGATTTACTTCAAGGACACCGAGGAAAGTCCGGACTCCAATGGGCAAAGTTGTGGGTAATCCCCACCCGGAGCAATCCGCGGGACTAGTGCAACAGAGAACAGACCGCCAATAGCAATATTGGTAAGGGTGAAACGGTGGTGTAAGAGACCACCAGTGCGCGAAGTGATTTGCGTAGCTTGGTAAACCCAACTTGGAGCAAGACCATGCAGGTGGCGTTTGAGTGTGCCCACACAAGTCACCGGGTAGGTTGCTTGAATCTGTAAGTAATTACAGATCTAGATGGATGGTGATCTCGCTAGCAATAG